>Ga0056109_1000335_pt1 | contig 15754 bp, 19 predicted proteins | sample WorMetG1BERMUDA2_FD_80077 | JGI IMG/M metagenome (GOLD analysis project Ga0056109, IMG submission 80077) | Marine gutless worms symbiont microbial communities from Max Planck institute for Marine Microbiology, Germany - Inanidrilus... ...
AACCATTGAGGAACTGTGGAGCGCCATCGCCGAAGGGATCGAGAAAGTCACGCCCACCGAATGCGAGAACTTCTTCGCTGCCGCAGGATACGACCAGGATTAAATCGAATCCGCGCTAGACTTTTGTTTTCAAAATGAAAAGACCGAGACAATCGAATCGGCGCGGAGATGCTCGGACAAGATCGATCGCTTTAAGGAGAGTTCTTTTGGACATCTGGCTTGTCAACAAACTGATCGCCGACAAACTGCGCGACCGCACGACCTACGTGCTGGCGCTGATCGTCGGCACCCTGATCAACGCCTACGGCCACCTGCTGGTGCCGTGGATCCGCACGTCCGAGAACGCCTTCACCATGTTCGCCGAGGAGTTCGGTCGCAATCCGGGCCTGACCCTGTTCTCGATCTTCCTCGCCTATGCCTTCCCGATGTGCGTCGGCATCTATTCCGCCGTCGCCGCGCGCTAGAAGAACCGCCGCGTCGAATCGATCGCCGACTTCCCCGACCGCAAGCCGGATCCGGTGTTCCGGGCCAACCGCGACGGCGCCCTGGTCGAGGTCGGCGCGCGGACGCAGAAGATGTTCGACATGTACGGCATCGACCGGGCGCAGCAGATCCTCGGCCAGGAGAACTGGGACAGCATCATCGCCGCGCCGCACGCCAACAACGGTACCACGGTGTTCTTCGAGGCCGAGGGCGCCGACTACCTGGTCACCCACGCGCCGACGGCCAACGACGAGATCAACTTCTACCTGACCCGCCTGCCGCGCTAGCCTCCTCATCGCCCTGGTTGACGCCATTGGCTTCCAGGCGGCGGGATTCGCGTTCGAACTCGACCTGGATGCGCTTCAGCTCCTCGATCGCCGCGCGGATATTGCGGCTGTCCGGGATGCTGACCTCGACGTGCTCGCCGACCCGGGTCAGCGGCAGACTGTCGGCGCCCAGTTCCTCGCCCTCGGCCAGGTCGTCCAGGCGATAGGTTTCGATCGGCCGCACGAACCCCTTCGGCGTGATGTCGCCGGCGCGGGTGCATCGGACGCGGTCCTCGATCAGCAGATAGGTCGATTCGCTGAGCAGGATGGTGTCGGCTTCGGCCGAGGTCTGCAGCCGCGCCGCCATGTTCACCGGGCTGCCCAGCACGGTGTATTCGAGCCGCTGGTCGGAGCCGAAGTTGCCGACCGTGCAGAAGCCGGTGTTGATGCCCATGCGCACCTTCAGCGCCTTGGAGATGCCCTTCGAAAGCCACAGCTTCTCCAGTTCGCGCACGCGCTGGCGCATGCGCAGGGCCATCTTGGCGCATTTCAGCGCATCGTTGACCTCGCCGTCGGTTTCCGGGTCGCCGAAGAACACCAGGATGGCGTCGCCGATGAACTTGTCGATGGTGCCGCCGTATTCGATGGCGATGTTCGACATCTCGCTGAGGTAGGTGTTGATGACGAAGGCCAGGCGCTCGGGCTCCATACCGTCGCTGATGTCGGTGAAACCCTCGATGTCGGAGAAGAAGATTGTCAGGTTCTTGCGCGCGAAGCTCTGCCCGGAGTCGGCGGTGCCGGTGAAGATCGAGTTGTAGATCTGCGGTGACAGGTATTTCGCCAGCCGATTAGCCAGGTCTTCGAGCTGCCGGGTCTTGGCCTCGATGATCTCGCGGTCCTTGATCTTCTCCTCGAGCAAACGCTCGCGCTCCTTGCGCAGTTCGAATTCCTGGGTGCGGTCGACGAACTGGCCCTGCACCCCGTTCAGGTACGAGAAGCTGTCGTCCTGGGTCTTCACCGACATCAGCGAATAGACCCTGTCCTGGCCCTCGATGTGCAGCGGGATCTTGGGGATCAGGACGAAGCCGTCCTTCTCCAGCCGGTCGGAAAACGAGGTGATCAGGTCGTCCTCGACCCCGAGCTGCTCCAGCACGTCGGGGAAATAGGCGTTGGAGACATTGCCCAGCACCGGGAAGAACGAGCGGAAGTTCTCGTTCACCTTCTGTATCCGCAGGTCGGAATCGGCGAAATAGCAGGCCGTGATCGCGTTGCGGAAGTTGAAGAAGCTTAAATCGATGACGTTATTTCGATTGAAGAATTCCTCGATTTGCATGTCGCGATCTCCCTAAGAGCCTCTATCGGGCCGCTCGTTGGGATCAGTATGACACGTTTTCGACCCATTCCAATGTGCAGCGACTAACCCGCATGCGAAAGCGCCCGCCCGTCGTCGCGCAGCAGCACGTAGATCGCCAGCAGAGCGAAGGCGAAGGCGAGCCCCATGTCGCGGAAGGTGACGAATGTGATCTCCCACTCGCCGTCCCACAGCAATGTGATGACGGACTCGTCGGTCGGCTGGCCGTGATAGGCGATGGTGCCGTTCCAGCCGGCCTTCTCCAGTGCCTCCTCGACCGCCAGCATGCCGTAGACCGGGGCCTCGAAGCGGCCGGCCAGCTCGCCGGTGACCAGGTCGGCGAAATGGCCGTTGTGGCGGTACAGCGGATAGGAGGCGCGTTCGCGGCGCAGGCGCAGCACGTCGCCCATTTCGACCACGTGGCCGCTGTCGGCGGCCTCGCCCGGCGCCGGGATCGGCGTCGACAGCAGCCGTTCGTTGGCGCTGAGACCCGACTTCGGCAGGCGCACCGAGATCTCGGCCGGATTGACCCCGGCGCCGCGGTGCGAATAGCCGACCCCGACGCCGCCGATCAGCGCCTGCAGGGTGTCGTAGACCACCTGCTCCTGAACACCGTGGAATTCGAGGTTCTCCTGATCGATCTCGAATCGCAGGCGTTCCGGCGGCGTGCCGAAGGAATCGTCGACGTCGACGACGAAGTCGACCACCTCGAAGGCCTTGCGGATCTCGCGCGCGGCCTGGCGCCGGCTCGCCTCGTCGGGCCCGTAGACCTCGGCCATCAGGGTGCTCAGCACCGGCGGGCCAGGCGGCACCTCGACCACCTTGACGCTGGTGCCGGCGGGCACGTCGAGGTCGGCGAGGCGCGCGCACCTCCAGCGCGACGTCGTGGCTCTGCCGGTCGCGCTCGTGCTTGGCTGTCAGGTTGACTTGCAGGTCGCCCTCCCAGGGCTTGCCGCGCAGGTAGTAGTGGCGCACCAGGCCATTGAAGTTGAACGGCGCCGCGGTGCCGGCGTAGGCCTGCAGGTGGGTCAGCTCGGGGATGTCCCTGATCCGCTCGGCCGCCGCGATCAGCACCCGTTCGGTGTCCTCCAGGCTCGCGCCCTCGGGCAGGTCGACGACAATCTGGAATTCGGACTTGTTGTCGAACGGCAGCAGCTTGACCGTCACATCGCGCGTCGCGAACAGGGCCAGGCTGGCCATGGTGATGAGCGCGACCAGGCCGAGGAACAGCCCGGCGCGGGCGCGCCCGACCAGCAGCGGCGCCGCCATGCGGCGATAGAAGCGGCCCATGGCGCCCTCGTCGTGACCATGACCACCCTCTTCGCCACCTTCATCGGGCAGGTCCTTGCCGCGGCAGGCGACGGTGCACATGAACCAGGGCGTGACGATCACCGCGATGAAGAACGAAAACAGCATCGCCGCCGAGGCGTTGGCCGGGATCGGGCTCATGTACGGCCCCATCAGGCCCGACACGAACATCATCGGTAGCAGCGCGGCGACGATCGTCAGGGTGGCGACGATGGTCGGGTTGCCGACCTCGGCGACCGCGGCGATGGTCGCCTGGACCGGGTTCTTCACCCCGCCCATCTTCCAGTGGCGGACGATGTTCTCGACCACCACGATGGCGTCGTCGACCAGGATGCCGATCGAGAAGATCAGCGCGAACAGGCTGACCCGGTTGATCGTGTAGCCCATCATCCAGGCCGCGAACAGCGTCAGCAGGATGGTCGTCGGCACCACCACCATGACCACCAGGCCCTCGCGCCAGCCGAGCATCACCGTGATCAGCACGACGATCGACACGGTCGCCAGACCGAGGTGGAACAGCAGCTCGTCGGCTTTCTCTTCGGCGGTGGCGCCGTAGTCGCGGGTGACGCTGACCTCGACCCCCGCCGGCAGCAGGCGGCCACGCACGGCCTCCAGACGATCCAGGATCTGCGCCGAGACATCGACCGCGTTGGCGCCCTGGCGCTTGGCGATCGCCAGGGTCACCGCCGGCAGGCGGTCGAGGGTGCCGTCGGCACCGGTTCGCAGATGCCAGACCCGGTGCTCCTCGGGCTTGGCGCCGACGATCACGTCGGCGACGTCGCGCACGTAGACGGGACGGCCGTCGCGCGCGGTGATCAGCAGCAGGCCGATGTCGGGCACGCCCTTGAGCGTCTGACCGGCCACCGCCGGCAGGGTCTTGCCGGCCTGGCGCAGGTTGCCGAACCCGAACGAGCGATTGGCGTTGCGCACCTTGTCGACCAGTTGGGCGAGCGTCACGCCATTCAGCGCCAGGCGCTCGGGATCCGGTTCGACGCGGATCTGATCGGCACGGCCGCCGACGATGAAGGTCAGGCCGACGTCGGGCACCTTGACCAGCTCGTAGATCAGCTCCTCGGCGATGTCGTACAGCGCGTTGTCGTTCCAGCGGTCCGCGTTGTCCGGTTTCGGCGCCAGGGTCAGGGTGACGATCGGCACGTCGTTGATGCCGCGGCCGACGATCATCGGTTCGGGGATGCCGATGGGAATGCGGTGCAGGTTGGCGCGGATCTCGTCGTGCACGCGCACCACCGCGACCTCTTCCGCCGTGCCGACGTCGAAGCGGGCGGTGACGATGACCCGGTCGTCCTCGCTGACCGAATAGACGTGCTCGACCTCGTTGATGCCCTTGACGATGTCTTCCAGCGGCTCGGTCACCAGCTCGACCGCGTCCGCCGCCTTCAACCCGTTGGCGTCGATCATGATGTCGACCACCGGCACGCTGATCTGCGGCTCTTCCTCGCGCGGCAGCGCCATCAGCGCCAGCACGCCCAGAACGATCGCGGCGAGCAGCATCAGCGGCGTCAGCGGCGAGGCGATGAAGGCCCGGGTCAGCAGGCCGGAAATGCCGAGGTTCATGGCCCGCGCTCCCTACTCCGGCTTGACCACGAGGTCGCCGGGCCGCAGCCCGGACAGGATCTCGATGCCGCCGTCGACCGCGGGGCCGGGCTGCACCACCACCTCGGAACCGTCGGCGAGACGCACGAAGGAAACACCGAAGCGGCTGAACAGACGGTCCGGGGGCAGCACCATGGCCTGGCGCTTGCCGACCGGCACCAGCACGCGAACGCGCTCGCCAACGAAGAAACCGCCCAGTCCGTCGAGGGTCGCGTCGGCGACGACGCGGCCCCGGTCGAGCTCGGGATAGACCTGGGTGATGCGGCCGGCGCGGCCCGACTCGTCGGCGGCATGGATGGCGTCGCCGGCGCGCAGCGAACGGGCGTGGCGTTCGGGCAGGCGCAGGCGCAACAGGTAGTCGCGCGCCGCGATCTGGGCCAGCGGCTCGCCCGGCAGCACCACGGCGCCGGCGGTGACGCGGACCTTGAGCACGCGCCCGGCGGTCGGTGCCTGCACCGCGCCCTCGCGGCGCTGCTGCGCGATCACGGCGCGGTCGGCGCGCAGGGCGGCGAGTTCGCGCTCGAGCACCTCGAGCGCGGTCTCGGCCTCGTCCAGCCTGGCCTGTGACGCCGTGCCCGAGGCGCGCAGCTTGCGCACCCGCTCGCGCGCGGTTTGCGCCAGCTTGAGCTGCGAGCGCAGGGAGTTGATGCGCTCGACTATGGTCTTGTCCTGCAGATCGAGCTTGGGATCGACCACCCGCGCGAGAACCTGCCCGGCCGTCACCTGGGTGCCCTCGTCGACCAGCAGCTCGCCGACGGTGCCGCCGATGCGGGCGCGGGCGAGGGTGACATCGGCGGTTTCGACGGTGGCGAACACCGCCTTGCGGTCCTCGATCTGGCGCAGGGAAACCTCGACGGCGCCGTCGTCGGCCGCGCTCGCGGGGCCGGCCAGGGAAATCAGGCCAAAAGCGAATGTCATCAGGCTCTTGCGTGCTGCAATCATGGTCTTTGCTCTCGTCTCGGCGCGGGACTGCGCTTTCCTGGTTGACAAGTATATTAGGAATTACTAATTTATCAACGAATAATATAGTGCGGTGCCGGAGACCTTCAACCGGGCGACCAGATATTTCTGAGGCCCGGACGGAGGTTGGACGGGGGGAGACCGCGCTGAGCAACAACAACAGACACGCAAGGAATCCCCCCATCATGTCCATCGACCGTATCGTGCTGGCCTTCGCCGGCGTCGTCATCCTGGCCAGCCTGGCCCTGTCGCAGCTGCACCACGTCTACTGGCTGGTTCTGACCGCCTTCGTCGGTGCCAACCTGCTGCAGGCGGCGTTCACCGGTTTCTGCCCGGTGGCCATCGTACTCAGAAAACTGGGCGCCCGTCCGGGACCGGCGTTCGGATAGGACGCCTCAGTCAAACGTTTCGCGACGTTCCTCGATGCCCTCGGGGTCCTGGTGCACCAGGACCTCGGCGTTGGGGAAGGCCTTTTCGACCGCGAACATCACCCGCTCGGCGACGTCGTGGGATTGCCGCAGGGTCTGGTTGCCGTCCATCTCGACGTGCAGCTGGATGAACACCTGCGATCCCGACGAGCGCGTTTTCATGTCGTGCACGTCGATCACGCCGTCCTGGGCCAGGGTGATGTCGCGCACCTTGTCGCGGTCCTCGTCCGGCAGTTCACGGTCCATCAACATGTTCAGCGACTGCATGCCGATCTGCCAGGCGCCCCAGACGATGTAGGCGGCGATGCCCAGCGCGAACAGCGGGTCGGCATAGACGAATCCCATCTGGCTGACCAGCAGCAGCGACACGATGACGCTACCGTTGACCAGCAGGTCGGCCTGGTAGTGCAGCGAATCGGCGCCGATGGCGACCGAGCCGGTCTTCTTGATCACGTATTTCTGGAACCCGACCAGGACCAGCGTCAGCGCGATCGAGATCACCATCACCCAGATGCCGATCTCGGTGTTCTCCAGCTCGCGCGGCTGGATCAGCCGTTGCCCGGCCTCAATCAACAGGAACATCGCCGAGCCGCTGATGAAGGCGGCCTGGGCCAGGCCGGCCAGGGCCTCGGCCTTGCCGTGGCCGAAACGGTGCTCCTTGTCGGCCGGCTGCAGCGTATGGTGCACCGCCACCATGTTGATGATCGAGGCGGCGGCGTCGAGCAGCGAATCGATCAGGGTCGAGAGCAGGCTGACCGAGCCGGTGGCCAGCCAGGCCCAGAACTTGGCGCCGATCAGCACCAACGCCACGGTGACCGACGCGTAGGTGGCCAAGCGCATCAGGCGCGCGTTGCTGGCTTGCGGCGGGGCGGTGGTGCTGGAGATCTCGGTCATTTATTGGTTCTTGCGGTGTGCTGGCAGTTACGGAAATTGACGCTCCGGATGCCAAATCCCGTCGGCGAGAGCGTAGATCATTCTGTCATGCAGGCGATACTTTCGGTCTTCCCAAAACTCGACCCGGTCGGGAACGACCCGGTAACCGGACCAAAAGTCGGGCCGCGGTACCTCGCCGATGTTGAACTTGGCGGTATATTCGGCGACCCGTTTCTCCAGTTCGAAACGGCCCGCTAGCGGCTGCGACTGCTTCGATGCCCAGGCGCCGATCTGGCTCAGCTTCGGCCGGGTGGCGAAGTAGGCGTCGGCTTCTTGGTCGGACACCCGCTCGACCGCGCCCTCGATTCGCACCTGCCGGCGCAGGCTCTTCCAGTGGAACAGCAGCGCCGCCTGCGGATTGGCGTCCAGTTGCCCGGCCTTGCGGCTGCCGAGGTTGGTGAAGAAGCTGAATCCGCGCGAATCCACACCCTTCAGCAGGACCATGCGCACGGACGGACGGCCCTCGGGCGTGGTCGTCGCCAGCGACATGGCGGTCGGGTCGTTCGGCTCGCTCTCGGCCGCCTCGGCGATCCAGGCCTCGAACTTGGCGACCAGCTCGTCGGATGTGATGGCGGTCATGGTTTCCATGCGGTAGAATCTTTATAATCGGATGTTAACGTTGAAAAGTGTAGGAACTTTTCCGCGCGGTTTGCGACATAGGAGCCAGAGAGCTGGAAAAACGCTCTAGCCGTTCCATGTATGTAATGAATCGGCCAACCGGAGATCAACCAATGAAATACAAACGCATAGCCTGTGTGGCGATCGTTGCCGTGTCGCTGGCGGCCTGTCAAGGCAGCGGACCGAAGCAGACCGGCGGCACCCTGGTCGGCGCCGGCCTTGGCGCCCTGGTCGGCTCGCAGATCGGCAGCGGCTCGGGCCAGCTCGCGGCGGTGGCGATCGGCGCCCTCGGCGGTGCCTGGCTGGGCAGCGAGATCGGCAAGTCGCTGGACAACGCCGACCGCCAGGCGATGGCGCGCAACTCGCAGCACAGCCTGGAGAACACCCGCAGCGGCACCACCTCGACCTGGCACAACCCCGATTCGGGCCATTCCGGCACGATGACGCCGACGCGGACCTATCAGACCTCCGGCGGTGACTACTGCCGCGAATACGAGACCACCGTGGTGGTCGACGGCCGCGAGGAGCGCGCCTATGGCCGCGCCTGCCGCCAGCCGGACGGAACCTGGCAGATCGTCAACTGATCCCGGGCGGATAGCCTGCCCCGCGCCTTCGGGTGCTTCGGCGCGCGCGTTACCCGCGCGCGCATTTCTTTTACCAACAACAAGCCAACCCGGCATCGCCGGCGCGCACTCGGCTTTTGACTCCGCCGCGTTTCGTGTAGGATGTGTCGCGCATCGCCACAACTCATTTCGTTAATTTCAAACAGGGGAATTCATGGTTTCTACCGGGTCATTGATGGCAGGCAAGAAAGGCCTGATCATGGGTGTCGCCAACGATCGTTCGATCGCCTGGGGAATCGCCAAAGCCGCGCACGCCCAGGGCGCCGAGCTCGCCTTCACCTACCAGGGCGAGGTGCTATTGAAGCGGGTCGGGCCGCTGGCCGAGCAGGTCGGCGCCGAGATGCTGTTGCCCTGTGACGTTACCGACTCGAACAGCATGGACGCCGTGTTCGCGGCGATTCGCGAAAAACGGGGCAAACTGGATTTTGTCGTCCACGCCATCGCCTATTCAGACAAGGACCAATTGAAGGGCCGTTACATCGACACCACGGCGGGTAATTTCGCCATGTCGATGAACATTTCCTGTTTCTCGTTCACCGAGGTCTGCCGCCGCGCCACCGAGATGATGAGCGAGGGCGGCAGCCTGTTGACCCTGACCTACCTGGGCTCCGAGCGGGTGACCCCGCACTACAACGTCATGGGCGTGGCCAAGGCGGCGCTGGAGGCCAGCGTGCGCTACCTGGCCGAGGACCTGGGCAAGGACGGCATCCGCGTCAACGCGCTGTCGGCCGGCCCGATGAAGACCCTGGCCGCCGCGGGTATCGGCGATTTCCGCTACATCCTGAAATGGAACGAGTTCAACTCGCCGATGCGCCGCAACGTCAGCCTCGATGACGTCGGCGGCGCCGGCGTGTACTTGCTGAGCGATCTGGCCAGCGGCGTTACCGGCGAAACCCATCACGTCGACTGCGGTTACCACGTGGTCGGCATGAAGGCGGTCGACGCGCCCGACATTTCCACGGTCTAACGATGCCCGGCAACAGCTTCGGCCAGGCCTTCCGGTTCACCACATTCGGCGAAAGCCATGGGCCGGCGATCGGCTGTATCGTCGACGGTGTGCCACCCGGGATCGCGCTGGCCGAGCCGGACATCCAGGTCTATCTCGACAAGCGCCGGCCGGGACAGTCGCGCCACACCACCCAGCGCCAGGAGGCCGACGCGGTCAAGATCCTGTCGGGCGTGTTCGAGGGCCGGACCACCGGCGCGCCGATCGGGCTCGTCATCGAGAACACCGATCAGCGCTCGAAGGACTACGGCGACATCAAGGACAAGTTCCGTCCCGGGCACGCCGACTACACCTACTTCATGAAATACGGCATCCGCGACTATCGTGGCGGCGGCCGCGCCAGCGCCCGCGAAACCGCCATGCGCGTCGCCGCCGGCGCCATCGCGCGCAAGATCCTGGGCGACGACGTCGTCATCCGCGGGGCCATGGTGCAGATGGGCGCCAAGACCATCGACCGCGACGCCTGGAACTGGGCGCAGATCGAGAAGAACCCGTTCTGGTGCCCGGACGGGCAGGCGGCCTCGGCCTGGGAGAGCTACCTCGACGACATCCGCAAGGCCGGCTCCAGCGTCGGCGGCGTGATCGAGGTGGTCGCCGAAGGCGTGCCCGTCGGTCTCGGCGAGCCGCTGTTCGACAAGCTCGACGGCGAAATCGCCAAGGCGCTGATGAGCATCCCCGCGGCCAAGGGCGTCGAGATCGGCGCCGGCTTCGCCGCCGCCGCCTACGAGGGCCCGGACAACGCCGACGAGATGCGCATGGACGGCGACGACGTGGTGTTCACGTCGAACAACGCCGGCGGCATCCTGGGCGGCATCTCGTCGGGCCAGGACATCGTCGCCCGCCTGGCGATCAAGCCGACCAGCTCGATCCTGACCCCGCGCAAGACGGTCACCGTCGACGGCCAGGACACCGAGATCGTCACCAAAGGCCGCCACGACCCCTGCGTCGCCATCCGCGGCGTGCCGGTGGCCGAGGCGATGATCGCCTGCGTGCTCGCCGATCACTTGCTGCGCCACCGTGGGCAGTGCGGCTAGGCGGGCGCCGCCTAATTCGCCTCGCGGAACGCGTCCTTGCGGATGATCGAGATGAAATGGCGGATCGCCGGGGCGAGCGCCGTGCTGTGGTTGCCGCGCACGCGGGCCAGGCGCAGGCGGCTGCCCACCCTTGCGGCCTGCGCCGCGATCGCCGCGAAGGTCTTGGCGGATATTTCCTGCTCGCCCATGTAGGCGATGTGCGGACGCACCAGTTCGTCCATGTGCGGCAACATCACGCGCAGTTCCTGCTCCAGCCGGTCTTCCAGCGGGAAGCGGACGCGACTCTTGCGCCAGCGTTCGAAGGTCGGAAAGAACAGGCCCCCGGCGCTGCCCGAGGCGCGTAGCGGCACGTCTGGATAGAGCGCCAACAGCGCGCTCAGCCCGCCGCCGACGCTGTGCCCGAAGACGTAGACCCGCCCGCCGTCGACACCCGGCGTCACCGCCAGGGTGCGCACCGCGGCGGCCAGGTCGTCGACCTCGCCGTACAGCAGCTCGAAGGCGCCGGGGTTTCCGTTCTCGCCCCGCCAGGTCGGCGTCAGCACGGCGAAGCCGGCGTCGAGGAACGGTCACGCGACCGCGAAATCGCCGGCCCCGAAGGCGTAGCCGCCGTGGGCGTAGACGATGCCGGGAACCGGCCGCCCGGTATCCGCGGGCATGGCCAGCCAGCCCCACAACTCGCGGCCGTCAGAGGTGTAGGTGACGCGGCGCACGCCGGCGGGCGGCCGTTCGCTCCGGTATCCCTGCGGCGACGGCGCCCGGCGCAACAGCTGCGTCGCCCGGCCGCGGCGTTCCTCGATGAATGTGTAGGGCGACAGCGCGACAACGTCGGCCCCATCGGCCGCGCGCGCGGTATTGCCCCCGGCGACCGCCGCCGCAAAGCCGACCGTCAGCACTCCGGCGAGGGCGGCAAGCTTTGCTCGCCAGCGGCCCGAATGGATGTTCCGCGATGGTGTCATGCGCAGCCCCTCCCGTCGGCCAGCAAGAATACCAGGATTTTCCGGCCCGCGAACACGACGGGGTTTCCCGCCGCATCATCACAATTTCATCCACTATCGCCTCGGAATTGGCTGGCATCTAGGCGGCACCTCAACCTCGGATCGGATTGGGAGATTTCGGATGCTGAAACGTCTGTGCATACCTCTGCTGGCCCTTTCCGCCTTATGGGCGGCGTCGGCGCCGTCGGCATCGACACGCCGTCGATCGACCGCGGCCAATCGAGGACCTTCGCCGCCCACGTCGAGTTGATGACCCACAACATCCCGGCGTTCGAGAACGTTGCCGACATGAGCTCCCTGCCCGTGACCGACAGCACGATCATCGCACTGCCGATAAAGATCGAAGAGGGATCCGGCGGGCCGCTGCGCATCGTCGCACGGTTGCCGATCAAAAAACGGGCGTGAAGGAGCGGTGGCCGGGGCGAGAAGACGGAGGATCTGTCCGCGTCGTCCCGGCCAGCGGCGTCAGATTTTCTTCCGTTCCGAGCCGAGCGCCCGGTACAGGCAGTAGCACATCAGCAGCAGTACGATGGTGAACGGGATTCCCGTCGACACCGCCGCGCCCTGCAGCGCGCTGAGCCCGCCGCCCAACAGCAGGGCGATCGCGACCAGGCCCTCGAGCGTGCACCAGAACACCCGCTGTGCCACCGGCGCGTCCATCTTGCCGCCGGCGGTGATGGTGTCGATCACCAGCGAACCGGAGTCCGACGAGGTGACGAAGAAGATCACGATCAGCAGCAGCGAGATCGGTGCCAAGATGCTGTACAGCGGCAGCTGGTCGAGCATGTGGAACAGCGACAGTTCCGGCTTGTAGGCGGCGACCACTTCCTTGACGCCGTTGTAGCCGTCGGCCATCTGCTCCAGCGCCATGCCGCCGAACACGGTCATCCACAGGCCACAGACCAGCGACGGTGCGATCAGCACGCAGAAGATGAACTCGCGCACCGTCCGCCCCTTCGAGATGCGGGCGATGAACATGCCGACGAACGGCGACCAGGCGATCCACCAGGCCCAGTAGAAGGTCGTCCAGCCGTGCATGTAGCCGAGGTCCTCGCGTCCGTGCGGGTTCGACAGCGGCACGAAATTCACCACGTAATCGACCAGCACGTTGCCGAAGCGGCCGAGCAGCGCCAGGGTCGGGCCGACCAGCAGCACGAAGATGAACAGCACCACGGCCATGATCATGTTGATTTCCGACAGCCGCTTGACCCCGGCGTCCATGCCCAGCAGCACCGAGCCCAGCGCGATCACGGTGATGCCGATGATCAGCCACACGGTCAGCGCGTTGGTGACCTCGAAGCCGAACACGTCGTTCATGCCGGCGGCGATCTGCTGCGCGCCGAGGCCCAGCGACGTGGTCAGGCCGAACAGGGTAGCGAACACGGCGAGGGTGTCGATGACGTGGCCCCACCAGCCCCACACCCGCTCGCCGAGGATCGGGTAGAAGGCCGAGCGCAGGGTCAGCGGCAGGTTCAGGTTGTAGCAGAAGATCGCCAGCGACAGCCCGACCACCACGTAGACGGCCCAGCCGCTGATGCCCCAGTGGAACACCGTGCCGACGATGCCCATGTTCTCTTGCCGGCGATCGACGGATCGGCGCCCAGCGGCAGCGTCTTCAATTCGGGCAGCGAATAGTACATCGGCTCCAGCACGCCGAAGAACAGCAGGCCGATGCCGATGCCGGCGGAGAACAGCATCGCGATCCAGCCGGCGTAGCTGTAGTCCGGCTTGGCGTCCTTGCCGCCGATGCGCACCTTGCCCAGGGGCGAGAGCGCCAGGAAGAAGCAGAACACCACCATGATGTTGACGGCCCACATCAGGAACCAGTCGAAGGTGCTGGTCAGGAACGGGCGCAGCCAGCCGAACAGCTCGGCCGTGCCTTCCTGGTTGGCCAGCGCGATCAGCACGAAGGCCATGATCACCAGGCCCGAAATCACGAATACCGGATTGTGAATGTCCAAACCGAACGGGCGGATGTTGTCCTGCCCCAGTTCGTATTGCGTCTCGAAGTCCATCACCCGGGGATCGGGATCCAGCATGGTTTTTGTTCTAGAATCGGCCAACTCTAGTCTCCCACCTGAAATGGTTGATCGAGGCTCCCGCATCGGCGGCGTCGCGCTCGCCGAACCGATTCGCCGGCTGTTCCCCTGCCGACGCTCGAACGAGTTCGTTGTTGGCCAGATTCCTATTTCGCCCAAGCTTGTGCGGAAGCCTAGGTGACAAATTTTTTGCCGTAAACCGTTTCGATGAAGACCGGATCGATTTGCTCAACGTGAAGGCGCATGTACGACAATTTCGGACGGTGTCGGGAAAAATTCTCCCGCGTCAGGCCAGATCACAACGCGCCGGATTCCCGTCATGCCAGCCGTCCGCCGAATCTCGTCCGATCGAAAACTTGACTGGGCCGGCATGCAGGTGTTCCTGGCGGAGATCTTCTGACCGGTCAGCCCGCCGCGCGAGCTGGCGCGAGGACGGCTTCGCACTATTCGGCGAACAGGCGCAGGCGCGGGTCCGCGTGCGGCGTCTGCGGATAGGCCAGGTGAATACCGCTGGCCAGGGTCAGGTCTAGCGGATGCAGTCGGACGAGCTGGCCGGACTCCAGTTCGAGCCGCATGACCCGCAGGTCGGGCAGGCAGGCGCCGTGTCCGGCCAGCGCGTATTCCGTCGCCAGGGCGCGGTTTTCGAACTCGACGAACTCGGGACGGCAATCCGCACAGCCGGCCTCCGCCAACCATAGACGCCAACTGTCCTCGAACCCGCGCGCCGTCGCCAGCTTCATTTCCGAGATCCGTTGCGGTGACAGCGGCAGATCCTCGCCGGCGATCAGGTCCGGCGCGCACAGCGGCGTCACCAGGTCGTGGTGCACCTGGATATGAGACAGGCCGGTCCAGCCGCCGAGGCCGTGGCGCAGCGCCGCGTCGAAGTCGCCGGATTCCAGATCGACGGTTTCGTACGAGAAATCCAGGTCGATCTGCAACCCGGCATGGGCGGCATGGAAGTCGGGCAGGTTCGGCAACAGCAGACGGTTGCCGTACCACGGCAACACCGAGATGCGCAGGATCCCGGTCAGGTCCTCGGCGCGGAACCGCCGCACGGCGCCGTCCATGCGGTCGAACGCCCGCTCCAGATCGGCAGCCAGCTCGCGCGCCTTGTCGGTCAGCCGCACGCCCCGGGTGACGCGCTGGAACAGCTGCGATCCCAGCGTATCCTCGAGCGCGCGGATCTGGTGCGACACCGCCGCGTGGGTGACGTTCAACTCCTCGGCCGCCCTCTTGAAGCTGAGGTGGCGGGCCGCGGCCTCGAAGGCGCGCAGCTGATTGAGCGGCGGCAGGCGGCGGATCACGGCGCACACGGGTTAGATAATCTAACCCCCCAGTGAGGCATGATCGTTTGTCCGGCGTCATCCGCCCATCATACATTTGACCCTGACAGTCAGTGCAACAATACCTTCGCCAGGAAGGAGCGGTCTGAATACGGGACGGGAGGAAGAGATGAGCCAGACGCCCCAGAAGATCACCGGCGGCTGCCTGTGCGGCGCCATCCGCTACGAGGCCGACCAGCCGCCGTTCGACGCCGGTTATTGCCACTGCCGCATGTGCCAGAAGAGCCTCGGCAGCCTGTTCGGCGCCTGGGTGTTCTTCAACCACGCCGACTTCCGCTTCGTCGGCGAGGAGCCGGCCTGGTACCCGTCGAGCGAGACCATCAGGCGCGGCTTCTGCCGCGACTGCGGTTCGCCGATCATCTGGCAGCCGGACGGCGTCGACTTCGCCACCATCTGGATCGGCACCCTGGACGAGCCGGCCGCCTTCGAGCCGCGCTCGCACTGGCACACCAACAGCAGGATCCCCTGGGTCGACATCCACGCCCACCTGCCCAGCACCCGCGACGGCGCCGACCTGACCGAGTGACGCGACCGGCCAGCACACGGAGGACCTCGAGATGAAGATCGTGATCAGCGGCGTCACCACGCCGGACGAGATTCCCGGCCTCGATACCATCGCCGACGACAACGAACTAGAGCACATTTGACGAACGTAGAATCATTTTTAACCGATGTCTGATTCCCTGCCCTGGTGTTTTTAGCCAGGGAGGTTTTCATGGGCTGGGCGTACGGGATTGATCTTCGGCAGCGTGT
>Ga0056109_1000336_pt1 | contig 15746 bp, 14 predicted proteins | sample WorMetG1BERMUDA2_FD_80077 | JGI IMG/M metagenome (GOLD analysis project Ga0056109, IMG submission 80077) | Marine gutless worms symbiont microbial communities from Max Planck institute for Marine Microbiology, Germany - Inanidrilus... ...
ACCATTGAGGAACTGTGGAGCGCCATCGCCGAAGGGATCGAGAAAGTCACGCCCACCGAATGCGAGAACTTCTTCGCTGCCGCAGGATACGACCAGGATTAAATCGAATCCGCGCTAGATTTCGACGTTGAGATTAAAGCCGGAACCGCCGATGAAGAGGCCAGGCCCACTGATAAGCGGATCGGCATTGTGCGTAAGCAGACGAAGTCAGGCCTCGTTTGTTTGCGGTGCTGGTCAAACATTCGGCGGGCGGGCGGCTGGTCACCTTAATCGCCGACACGAGCATGGCTGCTCAGGGTCAAAGGCGGACGTCAGCGCATCTTCCAACCGCGTCCGGTTGTCGCCGGTAAGCCGCCCTACTCCGCCGCCTCCGGCTGCGCCACCGGCGGGGTCCAGCGCAGCACCGGCTTGCGCGCCGCCTGGGTCTCGTCCAGGCGCCGGCGCGGGGTCAGCACCGGCGCCGCGGTGAAGGCCTCGGCGCCGCCGCTCTTGGCCCGGCGGGCCAGGTCGCGCACCGCGGCGATGTACTGGTCCAGCGTCTCCTTGCTCTCGGTCTCCGTCGGCTCCATCAGCAGCGCCCCGTGCACGACCAACGGGAAGTACATGGTCATCGGGTGGAAGCCCTCGTCGATCATCGCCTTGGCGAAGTCGAGCGTGCTGACCCCGGTGTCCTTGAGGAAGTGGTCGTCGAACAGCACCTCGTGCATGCAGGGTCCGTCGAACGACGGGCTGAGGTCGTCCTTGAGCCCGGCGAGCAGGTAGTTGGCGTTCAGCACCCCATCCTCGGCGACCTGGCGCAGGCCGTCCGAGCCCATGCTCATCATGTACGACAGCGCCCGCACGAAGACGCCGAACTGGCCGTGGAAACCCTTGATGCGGCCGAACGGATCGCCGTCCGACTCGGCGGCGTGCTCGACCATGCGGAAGCCGTCCTTGCCGTGCACCACGTAGGGCAGGGGGGCAAAGGGGGCCAGGGGTTCGGACAGCACCACCGGGCCGCTGCCCGGGCCGCCGCCGCCGTGCGGCGTCGAGAAGGTCTTGTGCAGGTTCAGGTGCATGCAGTCGATGCCCAGGTCGCCCGGGCGGACGCGGCCGATGATGGCGTTGAAGTTGGCGCCGTCGCAGTAGAAGTAGCCGCCGATGCCGTGGATCGCCTCGGCGATCTCCAGGATCTCGTCCTCGAACAGGCCGCAGGTGTTGGGGTTGGTCAGCATCACCGCGGCGACGTCCTCGCCCAGCTTGTCCTTGAACGCCGCCAGGTCGACCCGACCGCGCTCGTTGGCCGGGATCGATTCGACGCCGTAGCCGCAGAAGTGGGCGCTGGCCGGATTGGTGCCGTGCGCCGATTCCGGGACCAGCACCTTGCTGCGGGCGTCGCCCTGGGCCTCCAGCGCCGCGCGCACCGTCATCAGGCCGGTCAGCTCGCCGTGCGCGCCGGCGGCCGGCGACATCGCGATCGCCGGCATGCCGGTCAAGGTCTTCAGCCAGTGCGCGCAGGTGTCGATCACCTCGAGCGCGCCCTGCACGGTCGATTGCGGTTGCAGCGGGTGCAGATCGCCGAGCCCGGGCATGCGCGCCATCTTCTCGTTCAGCCGCGGATTGTGCTTCATGGTGCAGGATCCGAGCGGGTAGAAACCGGCGTCGATCGAGTAGTTCTTCTGGCTCAGCCGCAGGTAATGGCGCATCACCTGCGGTTCCGACAGGCCCGGCAGGCCGATCGGGTCATCGCGCTCGAGGCCGCCGAGGCGGTTCTCGACCGCGGGCACCTCGGGCAGGTCGACGGCGGTCAGCTCGGGATCGCCGGTCTCGAAGATCAGCGGCTCCTCGAGCTGCAGGCCGCGGTGTCCGGTGAAGGTTTCTTGTGCGCTCATGCCAGCACCTCCGTCAGGGCCGTTTCCAGCCGGTCGATATCGTCATCGGTGACCACCTCGGTGGCGGCGATCAGCAGGTGATCGGCGAGGCCGGGCTGGTCGGGGTAGAAGCGCGACACCGGCACGCCGCCGAGGATGCCGCGCTCGGCCAGGGCGTCGACCACCTCGGCCGCCGGTTTCGCGAGCTTGACCGTGAACTCGTTGAAGAAGGTGTCGTTGGCGACCTCGACGCCGTCGAGCGCGTCGAGCCGCTCGGCCAGCCGCACCGCGGTGGCGTGGTTCAGCGCCGCCAGCCGGCGGAAGCCCTTCTCGCCGAGCAGGGTCAGGTGGATGTTGAAGGCCAGCGCGCAGAGCCCCGAGTTGGTGCAGATGTTGCTGGTCGCCTTCTCGCGGCGGATGTGCTGCTCGCGGGTCGACAGCGTCAGCACGTAGCCGCGCCGGCCGTCGGTGTCGGCGGTCTCGCCGACCAGGCGGCCGGGCATCTGGCGCAGGTGCTTCTGGCGCACCGCGAGCAGGCCGACGTAGGGGCCGCCGAAACTGGCGCCATTGCCCAGCGACTGGCCCTCGGCGGCGACGATGTCGACGCCCATGTCGCCCGGCGCCTTGATCGCGCCCAGCGAGACGATCTCGGTGACCACGCAGACCAGCAGCGCGCCGGCGGCGTGGCAGGCATCCGCAAGCTCACTGAGATCGCGCACGCGGCCGAAGAAGTTGGGGTTCTGCACCACGACACAAGCCGTCTTGTCATCGATCAGGCCGATCAGGTCTTCCGCTTCATCGGTGCTTGGCAGCGGCGCCACGGTGTCCATGCCCAGGTAGCGCTGGTTGGTCATCGCCACTTCCCGGTAATGCGGGTGCAGGCTGGCGGACAGAACCACGCGGTTGCGCCGGGTGATGCGGCTGGCCATCAGCACCGCCTCCGAGCACGACGTCGCGTCGTCGTACATCGAGGCGTTGGCCACCTCCATGCCGGTGATCAGGGCGACCTGGGTCTGGAACTCGAACAGGTACTGCAGCGTGCCCTGCGACACCTCGGGCTGATAGGGCGTGTAGGCGGTGAGAAACTCGCCGCGCTGGATCAGGTGGTCGCCGATCGCCGGCACGTGGTGGCGGTAGGCGCCGGCGCCGAGGAAGGTCGGCGCGCAGCCCGGGCTCAGGTTCTTGGTCGCCCAGCCGGTGAAGGCGCGCTCGACGGCGAGTTCGCCCTGGTGCGCCGGCAGGTCGACCGGTTCGCCGAGGCGCACCGATTCGGGCACGTCGCGGAACAGCTCGTCGACCGCGTCGACGCCGATGGTGGCCAGCATGTCACGCCGGTCCTGGTCCGTCAGGGGTAGGTATCTCATCGCATGCGCCTCCTGTCCGGGCGGCTGGAAACACTCAGTCGAGGGTGGCGACGTAGGCCTTGTAGGCCTCTGCGTCCATCATGCCTTCGAGTTCGCCGGCGTCGGCCACGGTCATGCGGAAGAACCAGCCTTCGCCTTCCGCGTCGGCGTTGACCGTCGACGGATCCTCTTCGAGGGCGGGGTTGATCTCGGTAATCTCGCCGGCGATCGGGGCGTAGATCTCGCTCGCCGCCTTGACCGACTCGACCACCGCCGCCTCGTCGCCCTTGGCCATCGACTTGCCGGTGTCCGGCAGTTCGACGAACACGACGTCGCCGAGCTGCTCCTGGGCGTAGTTGCTGATGCCGACGGTGGCGCTGTCGCCTTCGACGCGGATCCATTCGTGATCTTCGGTGAAATACGTGGACATGGGTCTTACCTCCCTAGGCTTTGAAATAGCGGTGTTCGGTGAACGGCATCCTGACGACCTCGCCGGGCAGCGTCTTGCCGCGCACCTGGAAGTCGATCCTGCTGCCGGGTTTGGCGTGTTCGGTGGCGACATAGCCCATGGCGACGGGGCCGCCGACGCTGGGCCCGAAGCCCCCGCTGGTGACCTCGCCGATGACGCTGCCATCAGAGGCTGTGATCTCGGTGTGCGCCCGCGCCGGGGCGCGGCCGTCCGGGCGCAGGCCGACGCGCTTGCGCGTGACGCCGTCGGCGATCTGGCGCACGATCACCTCGGCGCCGGGGAAGCCGCCCTCTTCGCGCCGGCGCTTGCCGACGGTCCAGGTCAGGCCGGCCTCGATCGGCGTCATCGTGGTGTCGATGTCGCTGCCGTACAGGCACAGCCCGGCCTCGAGCCGCAGCGAATCGCGCGCGCCCAGGCCGATCGGCTTGACCTCGTCGTGGTCGAGCAATCGCCGCGCCAGGGTTTCGGCGGCCTCGGTCGGCACCGAGATCTCGTAGCCGTCCTCGCCGGTGTAGCCCGAGCGGGTGACGAAGCATTCGCTGTCGACCAGGTCGACCACGGCGAAGGACATGAACGGCATCGCCGCGACCTCGGGCGCCAGCCGCGCCAACACCGCCGCCGCCGCCGGTCCCTGCAGGGCGAGCAGGGCGCGCTCGAGCAGCTGCAATTCGGCCTGGTCGGCGAGACCGCCGCCGATGTGTGCGAAGTCCTGCTCCTTGCACGCCGCGTTGACCACCAGGAACAGATCGCCGGCGCGGCGGGTGACCATCAGGTCATCGAGGATGCCGCCGGTTTCGTTGGTCAGCAGGGTGTAACGGGTGCGGCCCGTGCCCAGGCCCTGGATGTCGCCGGGCACCAGGCTTTCGATCGCCGCCGCCGGATCGCCGCCGGTGAGCAGCGCCTGGCCCATGTGCGAGACATCGAACAGGCCGGCCTGCGCCCGCGTGTGCAGGTGCTCGGCCATGATGCCGTCGTACTGCACCGGCATGTCGTAGCCGGCGAAGGGCACCATCTTGGCGCCGAGCTCGCGGTGCAGCGAATCGAGGGGGGTGGTGTGGAGGGTATCAGGTGTCGTCATTTGGGGAGTCTCCCCGGCCTAGAGTGCGACAAGCGGCCTCGACCACCTGGCCGACCGCTTGCCCCCTCTGTCGACGAACCTGAAAGATTCCCCACCGGCCGCGAATGACGGAGGCCGGGACGGGTTACATCTTCGGTGAGGCGGATCCATCCCATGGACGGCCTGCGCCTGCTTTCCAGAGTTTCATCACCCTACGGTCCGGTTGCCTGAGAGTTTCCGGGGCCCGTTGCTCCTTCGGCGCCGACGCCGGCGATGTCTCGCCGCGTCGATCTCTCCCGCAGGGGTCGAATGAGGTTCCGCGTCTCCGCCGAACCGACGCTCCGGCGACCGTTATCATCACGAAAACGACCTCCCGAACGCTTCGGCCAGTTTAGACATTTGGCTTTTCAGGTCAACCGCCAAGCCGCGACCGCGCGGGTCAGCGTGATTTCCGTGTGCCTCGGCTCATCCCCCGACCCGGCGCTCGCGCATCTGGCGATTGTGTTCCAGTTGCTCGGGTGTCAGCTGGAAACCGACGAAAGCCTCGTAGTCGCGCCCGGTCTCGCCCTCGGCGAGCGGAATGTCCAGCAGCACGCCGGGGTCGCTGTCGCGAAACAGCAGCCGGCTGCGGTTGCCGGGAAACTCGATGGTCACCGGGAAGGTGCTCTTGGCCACCGTGCGCTTGTCGGCGTCGACCAGGGCGACGAAATAGCTGAACGAGGCCTTGCGCGAGCGGTTCGCCGGGCCGCGCTCGGCGAAGATGTCGACGACGATGCGGGTCTCGACGCGGACCGGCCGGTCGTCGTCGTCAAAGGAGTATTCGCACTTCGCCCGCGCCGCGTCCAACTCGGCCTGGTACAGCACGTCGGTCAGGTCCTTGCCGCCACCGTCCTGGAACTGCACGATCTGTTCGGCGTTGGCCAGCAGCAGCACCCGCGGGCAGGGCGGCGGCGGCTTGTCCTTGCCGAACAGGTCCTCGTACATGTCGGCACATCCGGACAGCAGCAGTCCGGCGGCGAACACGACAGCGACGCGGAACCGGCGGCGGATCATAGCGTCGAGTGGCTGCCGTCGCAGAACGGCTGGTCCTTGGTCGCCTTGCAGCCGCACAGGTAGACGGTGCCGCCCTTCTCCATCACCTGGATCAGCGGGCGGAAGGTCGTCAGCTTGTGCGCGCCGTCGCAGAACGGCTGCTTGGCGCTGCGTCCGCAGGTACACCAGAACACCTTCTGGCCCTCCTCGACCTCGACCGCGTAGGGGCCCTTTTGCGCGACCACCGGTTTGTCCATCTGTCTGCCTTTCGTGATGAATTCCGCAGGAAATGTGGCGGCAACGAATGTAGTCGACGGACCGGGCGCGAACAAGCGCGCAGACGCTTTCGGGACGGTGTGGTTTAAAGCCGGACGGGTTCAGTCGGCGGTGTCGCCGCCGAGGCCGATCAGGGACTGCGCCAGATGGCCGAGCACACGCGCCCGCGTGCTCGGCTCGGTGACCGCGTCGATCGCGCTGAGGCCGTTTTCGAAGGCGGCGCGGGCGGCCGCCGCATCGCCGGTCAGGGACAGCCGTACCGACTGCTCGCCGTACAGCCAGGCCCGATCCAGCGGGCTGCGCAGCTTCAGCATCGCGGTATCCGCCTCGGTGCGGGCGCGCTGCGCGCTCGCGGAATCGCCGCGCCGGCCCAGCGCGTCGGCGATCGCCCACAGGGCGCGCACGTGCAGGCGCTCGTTGCCGATCTCGGCGCTGGCCCGCCGCGCCAGGTCGATCGCCGCGTCGCCGTCGGTCAGGTTGCCGATGATGCTGTGCAGGGCGAAGGCGCGGGCGTAGGGCAGCTCGATCACGCGGGCGTCGTCCAGCGCCCGCTCGGCGGTCTGGCGGGCGTCGTCGGGGCTGCCGGCCTCGGCCTGGATGCGGGCGATGCGGCCCAGCACCTGGGCCCGGTAGCGGGCTTGGCCGATGCGCCCGGCGATGTGCAGCGCGCTCTGCGCCAGCCCGGTTTCGGCCTGCGCCGTCGCCGTGCGCACCAGCACCGGGGTGCGTTCGTCGTCGGTGCGGATCTCCTCGACCAGGCTCAGCGCGCGGTCGATGCGGCCGGCCTCGGTATGCGCCAGCGCCAGGTGGCGGAAGGCGGAATCCCGCGCCGCCACGTCGGCCAGGCTCTCGGCCTCGTGGCTGGCGACGGCGAGCGCCCGGTGCGCCCCGGCCGGCTCGCCGGCGCGTTCCAGCACCGAGGCCATGCGCGCGTGCAGGCGCACCCGATCGCGGGTGTCGTAGATGCGCCCGGCCTCGTTCTGCGCCCGTACCACGGTCTTGCGCGCCGCCTCGGTGTCGCCCAGGCCCAATTGCGCCTCGGCCATGTGCAGATACACGTCCTGGCGCAGCAGCGCGTCGGGCAGGATGTCGGCGGTGCGTCCGGCGGCGGCGAAGCGGCCGGCGTTGGCATGGCTCTTGGCGATGTTGGCCAGCGCCACCATGACCATGCCGGGGTCGTTGATGTGGCGCGCTGTGGCCCAGGTCTTGGCGCCGAGGCCGGCGCTGGCCTGCGCCGCCAGGATCTCGCCCAGCACCCAGTCGCGCAGCTCCGGCCGCTCGATGCGCGTCGCTCAGGCCAAGTGCGATTTGACCAACGCTCTGGCCTTGCCGAAGTCCATCTTGCCGGCGTAGCGTTCCTTCAGTGCCGACATGGTGCGGCCCATGTCCTTGAGGTTCGTGGCCTCGAGCTCGGCGATCAGCGCGGTGATCGCGTCGCTCATCTCGTCCTCGCCCATCTGCTCGGGCAGGAACTTCTCGATGACCTCGATCTCCTCGACCTCCTGCTGCGCCAGCTCGAGCCGGCCGCCCTGCTCGTACATGGTGATCGATTCGCGGCGCTGCTTGATCATTGACTGCAGCATGCCGAGGATCTCGTCCTCGGAGATGCCGTCGACGTTGCCCTTGCCGCGGGCGGCGATGTCGCGGTCTTTCAAGGCCGCCAGGATCAGGCGCACGGTCGAAACGCAGCGCACCTCCTGGTTCTTCATGGCCTCCTTCAACGCCTCGTTCAGCTTGTTTCGAAGCATGGCGCCCTCAAGATTCGTTGGTGTTTTTTCGAAGGACAGAGACCCTACAAAAAAAAGCGCCAAAAGGCAAATTCTTGAAACAAAATAACCAATTGAAAATAAACGATTTTTTTCCGAAAACGCGTCTTGACGTCGGCACGTCTTTTGCTTAAACCATCGCTCCAGGCCGACGACGGATCGATCCGCGACCCGCAGACAACACCGCAGGCTCCCCGGCCCCCGCGCGACTCGCGTCGCTACGGGGGCAACAAGATCCCCGGGGATGATCGCGCGCGACCGGACCGGCGGCGGCCGAGCGCCGCTATTTCCTGTTGTTGGAACGCCGATCCCATGACCGACACCGCAGACCCCGCCGCCGCGCCCCCCGCAGCCGGCGCCGATTCCGTGCAGCCGCCCGACTGCAACGCCGCCATCGTGCTCGACGACGGCAGCGTGTTCTGGGGCCGCGGCGCCGGCATCGAAGGCGTCGCCGTCGGCGAGATCTGTTTCAACACCTCGATGACCGGCTACCAGGAGATCCTCACCGATCCCTCCTACGCCGGCCAGATCATCACCTTTACGTTCCCGCACATCGGCAACGTCGGCACAAATCCGGAAGACGTCGAGACCACGACGCCGGCGGTGCGCGGCTGCATCCTCGCCGGCGACATCACCGACCCGGCCAACTGGCGCGCGGCGCGGCACCTGGACGAATGGCTGAAGTCGCACGACCTGGTCGCGGTGACCGGCGTCGACACCCGCCGCCTGACCCGGCGAATCCGCGACGGCGGCGCGCCCAACGGCGCCATCATCAACGCGCCGGCCGATCACGCCCGCATCGATACCGCCGTGCTGCAGCACATGGCCGAGACCTGGCCCGGGCTCGAGGGCATGGACCTCGCGAAGGAAGTGACCTGCCAGCAGACCCACGAGTGGGCCGAGACCGCCTGGTCGCTCGGCCACGGCTACGGCAACCAGCAGGACCCGGTGCGCCACGTCGTCGCGGTCGACTACGGCGTCAAGCGCAACATCCTGCGCTGCCTCGCCAGCCTCGGTTGCCGCGTCACCGTGGTGCCGGCCAGCGCGACCGCCGACGAGATCCTCGGCCACAATCCCGATGGCGTGTTCCTGTCGAACGGCCCGGGCGACCCGGCGGCCACCGGCGAGTACGCGGTGCCGGCGATCCAGGGCGTGCTCGAGGCCGGCGTGCCGACCTTCGGCATCTGCCTGGGCCACCAGATGCTGGCGCTGGCGCTCGGCGCCAAGACCTACAAGATGCACCTGGGCCAGCGCGGCGCCAACCACCCGGTGCAGGACCTGGAGACCGGCAAGGTCGAGATCACCAGCCAAAACCACGGCTTCTCGGTCGACCGCGACAGCTTGCCCGACGGCGTCATCGAGACCCACCGCTCGCTCTTCGACGGCACCGTCGAGGGCATCCGCGCCACCGACGCGCCGGTCTTCTCGGTGCAGTACCACCCGGAAGCCTCGCCGGGGCCGCAGGATAGCCACTATCTGTTCCAGCGGTTCGTCGACATGATCGACGAGGTGAAAGAGTGACCGGCTCACGACGTACCGAAGGATAGGTTTCTTTAACCACAGAGAACACAGAGATGCACAGAGATCACACAGAGAAGGAAGAGAGGCGCGCGGAGCGCGCTAGGCGTCTCTTTGCTTCGCGCAGCGAAGCCTCTGTGTCATCTCTGTGCATCTCTGTGTTCTCTGTGGTGAATAACTTCGGTCGGGGCATGCGCGATGCCTGATAGAGATCCGCTGACGGAACGGATCATCGGCGCCGCCATCGAGGTCCACCGCAACCTTGGCCCGGGCTTGCTGGAATCCGCCTACGAGGAGTGTCTCTCCCTCGAACTTTCGACGCAGGGGCTCAACCACCGGAGACAGGTTCAACTTCCGATCACCTACAAAGGCAACAAGATCGAGCCGGGGTTCCGCGTCGATGTAGTCGTCGAGCACAGCGTGCTGCTTGAACTCAAGACGGTCGAAACCCTGGCGCCCCTTCACGAGGCGCAGATCCTGACCTATCTGAAGCTGAGCGGCATCGCCACCGGCTTGCTGATGAACTTCAACGCCACGCCCCTGAAGCGCGGCATCAAACGGTTTGTGAACTAGACCCATGCCCAAACGCACCGACATCAATTCGATCATGATCATCGGCGCCGGGCCGATCGTTATCGGCCAGGCCTGCGAGTTCGACTATTCCGGGGCCCAGGCCTGCAAGGCGCTGCGCCAGGAGGGCTACCGGGTGATCCTGGTCAACTCCAACCCGGCGACGATCATGACCGACCCGTCGATGGCCGACGCGACCTATGTCGAGCCGATCACCACGCCGATGCTGGAGGGCATCATCGCCCGCGAGAAGCCGGACGCGCTGCTGCCGACCATGGGCGGGCAGACGGCGCTGAACGCGGCCATGGACCTCGCGGAAGCCGGCATCCTGGACAAATACGGGGTCGAGATGATCGGCGCCGACGCCGCCGTGATCGCCAAGGCCGAGGACCGCCAGCAGTTCCGCGACGCGATGGACAAGATCGGCCTGGAAAGCCCGCGCAGCCAGCTGGTCAAGTCGATGGACGAGGCCCGCGCGGCGATGGCCGACATCGGCCTGCCGCTGATCATCCGGCCGAGCTTCACCCTCGGCGGCATCGGCGGCGGCATCGCCTACAACAAGGACGAGTTCGAGAAGATCGTCAGCGGCGGCCTCGCCGCCTCGCCGGTCGGCGAGGTGCTGATCGAGGAATCGGTGCTCGGCTGGAAAGAATACGAGATGGAGGTGGTGCGCGACAACGCGGATAACTGCATCATCATCTGCTCGATCGAGAACGTCGACCCGATGGGTGTGCACACCGGCGATTCGATCACGGTCGCCCCGGCGCTGACGCTGACCGACAAGGAATACCAGATCATGCGCAACGCCTCGCTGGCGGTGCTGCGCGAGATCGGCGTCGACACCGGCGGCTCGAACGTGCAGTTCGCGGTCAACCCGGAGAACGGCCGCCTGATCATCATCGAGATGAACCCGCGGGTCTCCCGCTCCTCGGCGCTGGCCTCGAAGGCGACCGGTTTCCCGATCGCCAAGATCGCCGCCAAGCTGGCGGTCGGCTATACGCTCGACGAGTTGGAGAACGACATCACCGGCGGCGCCACGCCCGCGAGCTTCGAACCGACCATCGACTACGTGGTGACCAAGATCCCGCGCTTCACCTTCGAGAAGTTCCCCGGCACCGAGCCGATGCTGACCACCTCGATGAAATCGGTCGGCGAGGCCATGGCGATCGGCCGCTGCTTCGCCGAATCGCTGCAGAAGGGCCTGCGCTCGATGGAGACCGGCCTGACCGGCCTCAACGAGATCGAGATCCCCGGCGCCGAAAGCGGCGACAAGCAGGCGGTGATGGCGGCTCTCGCGGAACCTCGGCCGGACCGCATCCTGGTCATCGCCCAGGCCTTCCGGCACGGATTGAGCCTCGAGGAGGTGCGGATCGCCAGCAAGTACGAGCCCTGGTTCCTGGAGCAGATCGAGGCCATCGTCGCCGAGGAGGAGAAGATCCGCGCGCAGGGCCTGCCGGCCGACGCGCCCGGCCACCTGTGGCTGAAGAAGATGGGCTTCTCGGACGCCCGCCTGGCCGAGCTTTCCGGCAAGAGCGAGGCCGACGTCGCCAACCGGCGGGTGATGCTGAACGTGCGCCCGACCTACAAGCGGGTCGACACCTGCGCCGCCGAGTTCCCGACCCCGACCGCCTACATGTATTCCGCCTACAGCGGCGACGGCGTCAACCCGCCGGACAACGAGGCGCAGCCGTCCGACCGGCCCAAGGTCGCCATCCTCGGCGGCGGGCCCAACCGCATCGGCCAGGGTATCGAGTTCGACTACTGCTGCGTCCACGCCGCCTACGCGCTCAAGGAATCGGGCGTCGAGGCGATCATGGTCAACTGCAACCCCGAGACCGTGTCGACCGACTACGACACCTCGGACCGGCTGTATTTCGAGCCGCTGACCGCCGAGGACGTGATCGAGCTGATCCGCATCGAGCAGTCGCGCGGCGACTTCCGCGGCGTCATCGTGCAGTTCGGCGGGCAGACGCCGCTGAAGCTGGCGCAGGCGCTGGAGAGCGCCGACATCCCGGTGCTCGGCACCTCGCCCGACGCCATCGACCTGGCCGAGGACCGCGAGCGGTTCCAGGCCCTGCTGCAGCAGCTCGACCTGCGCCAGCCGGCCAATGGCCTCGCCCGCTCGGTCGACGAGGCGGTCAGCGTGGCCCAGGACGTCGGCTACCCGCTGGTCATCCGGCCGAGCTACGTGCTCGGCGGCCGGGCCATGGAGATCGTCCACGACGAGGCCGCCCTGCTGCGCTACATGTCGACCGCGGTGCAGGTCTCGGGCGACAGTCCGGTTCTGCTCGACAGCTACCTGCAGGACGCCATCGAGGTCGATGTCGACGCCATCGGCGACGGCACCGACGTCTACGTCGCCGGCATCATGCAGCACATCGAGGAAGCCGGCATCCATTCGGGCGATTCGGCCTGCTCGCTGCCGCCCTATTCGCTGTCGGACGCGGTGATCGAGGAACTGGGCCGCCAGACCGCGGCGCTGGCCCGGGCGCTCAACGTGATCGGCCTGATGAACGTGCAGTTCGCGGTCAAGGGTAGCGACATCTACATCCTCGAGGTCAACCCGCGGGCCAGCCGCACCGTGCCCTTCGTCGCCAAGGCCACCTGCGTACCGATCGCCAAGGTGGCGGCGCGGGTGATGGCCGGCGAGACCCTGGCCTCGTTCGGGCTCAAGGATCGCGCCGCCGCGACCGACCACATCGCGGTCAAGGAAGCGGTGTTCCCGTTCGCCCGCTTCCCCGGCGTCGACATCATTCTCGGCCCGGAGATGAAATCGACCGGCGAGGTCATGGGCATCGACCGCGACTTCCGCCGCGCCTTCGCCAAGTCGCAATTGGGCGCCGGCAACCACCTGCCCGAGGCCGGCACCGTGTTCATCTCGGTCAAGGACCGCGACAAGGAAAGCGCCGCCGGCCTGGCCCGGCGCCTGACCGACATGGGCTTCGGCCTGCTGGCGACCTCGGGCACCGCCACTTTCCTGGCCGAGGCCGGCCTCGAGGTCACCCGGGTCAACAAGGTGCTGGAGGGGCGGCCGCACTGCAAGGACGCCATCGTCAACGGCGAGGTGCAGTTGGTGATCAACACCACCGAGGGGGCGCAGGCGATCGCCGACAGCTATTCGATCCGCCGATCGGCGCTGACGACGGGGGTTCCGCACTACACCACCATGACCGGCGCCGACGCCGCTGTCGGCGCGATCGAGGCGCTGCGCGCGAGCACTCTTGAAGTCGCACCGCTTCAAGACTATTTTACCGGCGCGTTTTAACAACCCTGCGTAAATTCCCGATTAAGGGACGGCACTCGGCCCGGGACATCCGGGCCAGGGGGCCTTTTGTTTTTTTCACCGACGGGCCTGATCGGACACGGGATAGGAACGATGGAAAGAGTACCGATGACCAAGGAGGGGCTGGACCAGCTCGAGGACGAGCACCGCCGGCTCAAGAACGATGAGCGCCCCGCGGTCATCAAGGCCATCGCCGCCGCGCACGAACACGGCGACCTGTCGGAGAACGCCGAGTACCACGCCGCCCGCGAGCGCCAGAGCTTCATCGAGGGGCGGATCATGGAACTCGAGGACATCATCAGCCGCGCCGACGTGATCGACACCAGCCAGCTGTCGGGCGACGTGGTGCGCTTCGGCGCCACCGTGATGCTGGCCGACGAGGACACCGACGAGGAGAGCACCTACCGCATCGTCGGCAGCCACGAGGCCGACATCAACGCCGGCCGCCTGTCGGTGACCTCGCCGCTGGGCCGGGCCCTGATCGGCAAGACTCTGGGCGACTCGGTCGAGGTGACGACCCCGCGCGGCACCAAGGGCTACGAGGTCGTCGACGTCAAGTTCGAATAGACCGACGTTTTCCCCGTTCATGCCGGCCATTTAACTTCTTAACGTTTGCCGTTTCGGTCTATGCTCCCTGGAACAACAGGGAGCCCGCTTCATGCTGACCGGCCGCGTCGTCGTCCTCACCAACGTGCTGCATTTCGTCGGACCGAAGGCCGGCGGCGTGCTCGCCGGCCACGGCGCCACCGTGATCTGCCACGACGCCGATTTTGCGGACACCGCCGCGCGCGAGGCCTTCGCCGTCGACAATCCCGGCCTGCTGGTCGCCGAATCGAGCGAGCCCGAGGACCTGGTCGCCGAGGTCATCGCCGCGCACGGCCGCATCGACGCGCTGATCAGCAACGACACCTATCCGGCGATCCGCGGCCCGGTCGACGAGGCCACGGGCGAGGACATGCGCCAGGCGCTCGAGGCCCTGGTCGTGTGGCCCTACCGGCTGCTCGGCGCCGCGGTGCCGCACATGAAGGAACGCCAGGCGGGCAGGATCGTCATGGTCACCTCGGCGGCGCCGATCCGCGGCCTCGCCAACTATTCGATCTACGCCACCGCGCGCGGCGCCGGCAACAACCTGGTCAAGTCGCTGTCGCTCGAGCTCGCCGCGGCCAACATCCAGATCAACGCCATCGCACCCAACTACATCGAGAACCCGACCTACTTCCCGCCCGAGCTGCTGGCCAACCAGGACGCCATGGCCAAGATGCTGCGCAACATCCCGGCCAAAAGGCTGGGCAAGCCCGAGGAGGTGGCCGAGCTGATCGCCTTCTTCGCCTCGGACCGCTGCGGCTTCGTCACCGGCCACGTGGTGCCGATCTCGGGCGGCTGGGCCTGACACCGATCGCGGAGGAAAAACATCCATGGACATGAACGGCGCCAGCATCATCGTCACCGGCTCGTCGAGCGGCATGGGCGCCACCGTCGCCACCGGGCTCGCGGCCAAGGGCGCGCGGGTGGTGATCAACTACTCGAAGAGCGAGGACGCCGCCCGCGCCGTCGCCGAGCAGTGCGAACAGGCCGGCGGCGAGGCGATCCTGTGCCAGGCCAACGTCGCCGAGGACGCCGATTGCCGCAAACTCGCGGCGGCGGCACTGGACAAGTGGGGCCGCATCGACGGCCTGGTCAACAACGCCGGCACCACCCGCTTCGCCCTGCATCGCGACCTCGAGGCGCTCGACGCCGAGGATTTCCAGGCGATCTACGCGGTCAACGTGATCGGCGCCTATCAGATGATCCGCGCCGTGGCGCCGGCGATGCAGGAGCAGGGCTTGGGCGCGGTGGTCAACGTCAGCTCGATCGCCGGGGTGATGGGCCGCGGCAGCTCGGTCGCCTACGCCGCCTCGAAGGGCGCGCTGAACACCATGACCCTGTCGCTGGCCCGCGCGCTCGGCCCCGAGATCCGCGTCAACGCCATCTGCCCGGGCCTGATCCAGGGCCGCTGGCTGCGCGAGGGGCTGGGCGCCGAGCGCTACGACAAGATGGTCGCGGAGATGGAGACATCGACGCCGCTGCGCAAAGCCGGCACCCCCGAGGACATGGCCGAGACCGCGATCTGGCTGCTCGAGGGCGCCAGCCACATCACCGGCGAGCTGATCATCGTCGACGCCGGCCTGCACCTGGGCTTCGGCAAGCCCTGACCAGCAACGATTTCGCTTGTACGCCAAGACCCTTAGGCAACCTCGGCGCCGGGATCGTAGGTATAGACGTTGATGCGGCCGATGCCGCGCACTTCGACGTCATCGACGCGCTCGAAACCGGTCCGGTCACGCAGTCGCCAGAAGTTGCTTTCGGTGATCTGAATTCCGCCGGCCAGTCCCGATGATTCGAGTCGGCTGGCCAGATTCACCGTGTTGCCCCACAAATCGAAGGTCTTCTTCTTGTCGCCGATCACTCCGGAGATCACCTGACCCGATGTATGGACCGGCTGCGGTTTGCAACTGAGACTTTGCGGGATATCGGAAGTCGCTGATATGTATCCGGCCTGTTCGATCGGCTCGCGGGCCGTGGCCATGATGGGAATACGCACG
>Ga0056109_1000348_pt1 | contig 15339 bp, 12 predicted proteins | sample WorMetG1BERMUDA2_FD_80077 | JGI IMG/M metagenome (GOLD analysis project Ga0056109, IMG submission 80077) | Marine gutless worms symbiont microbial communities from Max Planck institute for Marine Microbiology, Germany - Inanidrilus... ...
GCTGCCGAAGATCAATCCCGTACGCCCAGCCCATGAAAACCTCCCTGGCTAAAAACACCAGGGCAGGGAATCAGACATCGGTTAAAAACGATTCTACGTTCGTCAAATGTGCTCTAGCGCCGCATCGCCGCCGGCGAGCCCTACGGCCTGAAGGACGCCTTTTTCGGCTTCCGCCGCAACACCTACGCGATCATGGCGCTGGGCATCGCCATGGTGTTCCTGTTCCAGGTCTGGATCCGCCTCAGCTTCACCACCTTCGCGCTGAACTTTCCCGGCGTGATGCCGGACTGGGTGGTCATCCTGCAGCGGGCGCTGTCGATGGAAGGCGTCTATTTCGGCCTGTCGATCACCGTTCTCGGCACCATGTTCGCCGTGGTCATCTTCTTCGCCTGCTCCTTCGCCATGCCGCTGATGGTCGACCGCCGCACCGTGCTGATCCCGTCGATGATCACCTCGGCCTACGCGGTCTGGCGCAACCGCCGGGCGATGCTGCTGTGGGCGCCGCTGATCGTGGTGGTGATGGGGGTCGGACTGGTTCCCGTGTTCCTCGGCCTGATCGTCACCTTCCCGCTGATTGGCCATGCCACCTGGCACGCCTACCGCGACGTGATGGAACCGGCGGGCGGCGGCGAGAAGGAATGACGCGCTACACCGTGGCGACGAGGCGATAGCCCAGATCGCGTTCTTCGAGATCGAGCAACTCGGCGTAGCGTTGCTCCCAGATGCCCGAGGCCAGATCGTCAGCCAGCCGGCCCAGGCCCGCCGAGACGTCGCCGATGGCCCAGAACGACGACATGGCGGCGCGGATGCGGGGATCGAGATAGGCCCGCGGCCGCCGCCAGTAGGCGTACAGAAAACCGTCCTGGCAGTCGTGCGGCACCGGAACGACCGACACTTCGACGGATCCGAGGCACTCCCCGTACAGCGTCAACGGCGGCATCTTCTCGTCGTCCAGCGCCGTCAGCTCGGGGATGTAGTCTTCCAGCCAGAAACCGCGGAACGCGGGATCGTAGGTCAGGATGACGACCGGCCCCCGGGTCACCCGGCGCATTTCGCGCAAACCTTTTGCCTGATCGGCCCAATGGTGGATCGTCAGCACCGCCATCGCGGCGTCGAACGCGTTGTCGTCGAAGGGCAGGTCTTCGGCATGGCCCTGGATCACCTCCGCCGCCGGCGTACGGCGCTGACCGATCATCTCGGCCGAAGGCTCGAGCGCCGTGACCCGCGGCCCGGCGGGCTCGTACGAGCCGGCGCCGGCGCCGACGTTCAGCACGGTCTCGGCCGGCCCCAGGGCTTGGTGGATGGCCTGCTCGATGCGCGGATCCGGTTCCCTGAGATCGGAGTAGTTGACGCCGATCACGTCATAGGAGGTGTCCATGGGGTTGCCTAGCACAGCGAGGTGTCTCTGTCATGACAGCTTCGTCTGATGCGGGCCGGCGCGCGGCCTTGCCTTGAACAGGCGCGAAATCCGACTATATTCATTTTAGTTCTTTGACATGGTGAATAAGTTTGTGGCGCCGCATCGGTGCCCCGAGGCCCACCCTCACCCCGGCCCTCTCCGTGAGGGAGAGGGGGGAATGGAGGAACTGAACGCTCCACTTGCCCTCTCCCTCGAGGGAGAGGGAGGGACCCGCGCAGCGGGAGGGTGAGGGGGAAAATGACGACAAATGACGACATTTTCCCGCCGGAATCGACGCTTTTTCAACGCGATCAGAGACTTGCCCGGGTTATCGATGATGAACACCCGCCCAAAACCCGTCCAAAACGGCTCAAAACGGGGTCGAAACGGCCTGAAATGGCTTCGATGTCGTCATTCCGCCGCGTCGCCGTCCAGCACCATCAGCCAGTCCACCGCCACCGCGCCGTCGGGGCCGGCGAGCACCGGGTTGAGGTCGAGTTCGCTGAGACGGTCGGCATTGGCGGCGCCGAAGCGCGACACGGCGGCGATCAGGACGGCGAGCTGGTCGCGGTCGACACCGGGACGGCCGTGCACGCCGTCGAGCACCGCCTGGCCCTTGAGGTCGGCGAGCATGTCGCGCGCCTGGGCCTCGCTGACCGGGGCCTGGCGGAACACCACGTCCTTGGTGACCTCGACGAAGATGCCGCCGAGGCCGGCCATCACCACCATGCCGAAGACCGGATCGCGGCGCAGGCCGATCACCATCTCGCAGGCTCCGGCGCCGGTCGCCTGCACCAGCACGCCGGCGATGCGGGCGTCCGGCTCGTAGGCCCGCGCGGCGGCGGTGACGGCGGCGAAGGCGGCCCGGACTTCCTCGGCGTCGGCGAGGCCGAGGCGGACGCCGTCGGCCTCGGTCTTGTGCGGCAGGTCGGGCGATTCGATCTTCATCACCACCGGGTAGCCGAGGTCTTCGGCCGCCGCGGCCTCGGCATCGGCGCACAGGCGCGTCTCGGCCAGCGGCACACCCGCCTTCGTCAGCGCGGCGGCGGCCTCGAGCGACGGCACCACGCCGGCGCCGCCTTGCAAGGCCGCGGGGGCGGGCAGGGCGGCCGGTTCGCCCTCGGCGGTCCAGGCGCGCCGGCGTTCGCCCAGCTCGACCAGGCCGGCGATGGCGTCGACCGCCGGTTCGCCGCCGGTGAAGACGCAGACGCCCATCTCGCGCAGCGCCGTCAGCCCAGCCTCCGGCGCGGCGACCCAGCAGACCACGAAGGGCTTGGTCGCGCGGTCCTTGAGCTGGCGGAAGATCTCGACCAGCGGTTCGACGAACTCGTGCATCAGCTGCAGCCACACCGCGGCGATGTGGATGTCCGGGTCCTCGAGCACGGCCAGCACGCTGTCGCGCAGCATCGACGGGTCGGCGACGAACTGGCCGGTGACGTCGACCGGGTTGCCGGCGGCGCCGAAGGCGGGCAGCACGTCGTGCAGGGACCGCTTGGTGGCCTCGCCCAGCACCGGCACGGCGAGGCCCAGTTCCTCGGCCCGGTCGACCATCAGCACGCCGGCGCCGCCCGACTGGGTAATGATGCCGAGGCCGCGGCCGGCGGGGGGATCGGTGGTCGCGAACAGCTCGGCCATGTCCAGCAGCGCCGTCTCGTTGCGCGCGCGGACGATGCCGAACTGGCGCACGACGCCGTCGAACACCCTGTCCTCGCCGGCCAGTGATCCGGTGTGCGAGGCCGAGGCGCGGGCGCCAGCGTCGGTGCGCCCGACCTTGGTCACCACCATCGGCTTGTCGAGCTGTATCGCCCGCCGCGCGACCCGGGCCAGGCCGCTGCCGTCCTTCAGGCCCTCGATGTAGCCGGCGCCGACGCGGATGCGCGGATCCTCCAGCACCGGCGCCATGGCGGCGACGAAGTCGACGTCGGCCTCGTTGCCGGTGTTGACGAAATAGCCGAGGCCGAGACCGCGCTGGCGGGCCAGCGCCGCGATCGCGGTGCCGAAGGCGCCGGACTGGGTGACGAAGCCGATCGGCCCGGCCGGGGTGGCGCCGTTGGCGAACTGGCTGAAGGTGGCGTAGACGCCGTCGAAGGCGTTGATCAAGCCGAGCGTGTTGGGACCCGACAGTCGCATGCCATGGCGCCGCGCCACCGCCTGCACCTGCGCCTCCAGCTTCTTGCCCTCGGCGCCCATCTCGCCGAATCCGGAGCTAAACACCACGGCGGCGCCGGTGCCTTTCTCGCCCAGGGCGGTGATCGCCTCGATCACGGCACGCGCGGGCACGGTGACGACGGCCAGGTCGATGGGGCCGGGAATGTCGGCGACGGCGGCGTAGCAGCGCAACCCGGCGATCTCGTCGTACTTCGGGTTGACCGGGTAGACGGCGCCGGCGTAGCCGGCCCGCTGCAGGAACTTGATCGGCCGGCCGCTCAGCTTGTTGAGGTCGCGCGAGGCGCCGATAATGGCGATCGAGCGGGGCTGCAGCAGGGCCGCCAGCCCGTCGTCGGGGGTGTCCGTGATGTCGTGCAAAATGCCGCCTCCCGTTGACCTTTTTCAAAAGGTACGATCTTTAATACCATTAGATCAATCCCCATCTCGCTCGCCGCTCTTGCCCAGGCTGGCCGATCCGCTACAATCGCGCCGCATCCCGCCAGAATCCGGACCTTTCGCCGATGACCACCCCGCCCCCGTGGAGCCCGCGCAACACCCTCGAGGAGGAGCTGAAGTTCCTCGTCGTGCCGCCGCGGCTGTACATCCGCTACCGCGCCGCCAAGGAGTCCTGGAAGGGCGAGCGCGAGCTGCACCTGCTGCCGGCGCTGGTCGATCCGGACCGGGTGGCCGTCAACGCCGGCGCCAACAAGGGGGTGTGGAGCCATTTGCTGGCCAAGCGCTGCGGCACGGTCCACGCCTTCGAGCCCAACCCCAAGCTGTTCACGGTCTTGAAGAAATGCGCCGGGGGCAACGTCACCTGCCATCCGCTGGCGCTCTCCGACGAGTCGGGCACCGCCAGGCTGAACGTGCCGGTGGGCCACGGTGGCTACTCGAACCAGCGCGGCACCCTGCGCCAACTGGACGAGGACGAGCCATTCGGCGCGGTCGAGGTCAAGACGGCACGGCTCGACGAGCTCGAACTGGGCGACGTCGGTTTCATCAAGATCAATGTCGAGGGGCACGAGCTGAAGGTGCTGCGCGGCGCGCGCGAGACACTGACGCGCTGCCGTCCCAACCTGATCATTGAGATCGAGGAGAAGCACACCGGCCGCCCGATCGAGGATCAGGTGGCCGAGGTCGAGGCCTACGGTTATCGCTGCCTGGTCTATCACCGCGGCAGCCTCAAGTTCTTCGCCGACATGGACCCGGACGCGATCCACCGGCGGCCCGAGGCCGCCGCCGACTACATCTTCAACTTTGTCTTCCTGCCCATGGGCCAGCCGTGAGCCCGACACTGGAGCCCGATGTCTCGCGCCGGGTCGGAACCGTCATCGCCGTGGCCGCGGCCGTCGCGGCGCCGGTCTCGGTGATCACCGCCAAGGCCATCGCGCCGCTGCTGATCATCGCCGCCGTGATCGGGCTGCTGCTGGCACGCCGGCGTCTGCTGAGCTGGGGCGGCGTTGGATGGTCGATCGCCCTCTGTCTCGCCCTGGGCATCTCCTGGGGCGCGGTTTCGGCGCTGATCTCGCCGATCGCGGCGCACTGGTGGACGACGGCCTACAAGGTCGCCGGCCTCGCCTTTTGCGGCCTGGCCCTGGTGGCCGCCGCCGGTGGACTGACTGCCGACGACCGTGCGCGCGTGGGCAAGGCCCTGGTTGCCGGCGTGGTGCTGGCCGTGGTCCTGCTGGCGATCGAGTACCTCGGCGGCTCGCTGCTCAACATCGCCGCGCGGCCCGATCAGTGGGGCGGCTTCGGGACCCTGGCGCCGCACGCCCGACTGAGCCTGCTGAAGAGCGGCGCCGCCGTGACCGCCATCCTGATCTGGCCGGCGGCGGCGTTCCTGTGGCGCCGTTCGGGCCCGGTGGCGGCGCTGCTGCTGCTCGGCGTCGGCGGCATCGTGCTGGCGTTCGCCGCCGGTCTCGCCGGCAAGCTGGCCTGGGTCGCGGGCGCCTTGGTGTTGAGCGTGGGTCTGCTGCGGTTCCGCGCCGCCGTGATCGGTTTCGCGGCCCTGATCGGCTTGCTGCTGCTGGCGGCGCCGGTGATCCCCAACGGCTATCTGGTGCCGGCGCTGAAGTCGGGCCAGATCACCTTCCTGCCGTATTCCGTCTTCCACCGCATCTTCATCTGGGGCTACACCGCCGAGCGCATCGCCGAACGGCCGGTCGCCGGCTGGGGCCTCAACGCGGCCAAGCAGTTCGGTGCCAGCATGCCGCCGGTTCGCATGGAGGTCGAGTTGGAGGGCCGCAAGGACTGGATCAACATCTCCGAACCGATCCCCTTGCATCCGCACAACGCGGTGCTGCAGATCTGGCTGGAGCTCGGATTTCCCGGCGTGCTGCTGGCGGCGCTGGTGCTCGCGGCCGTGCTGCTGGCGATCGCCCGCTTGCCGGGAGCGTCCGGCGAGCGAGCCTTCGCGCTGGCCACGCTGGCGGCGGCGCTGCTGGTCGCCTCGTTCAGCTTCGGCATCTGGCAGAACTGGTGGATGGCGGTGTTGTGGCTGGTCGGCGCGCTCACCGCGATGAGCGCGCCGAAACCGGACGGTCGACTTTAGAACAGGCCCTGGATCAGACCTTCGTCATCGACCCGGATGCTGTTCGCCGCCGATACGCGGGGCAGGCCGGGCATGGTCATGATCTCGCCGCAGATGGCGACCACGAACTCGGCGCCGGCGAAAAGCCGGACCTCGCGCACCGGCACGACGTGGCCGCGCGGCGCGCCCTTGAGGTTGGGATCGGTCGAGAAGCTGTGCTGGGTCTTGGCCATGCAAACGGGCAGTTCGCCGTAACCGTCCTGCTCCCACTGACGCAGCTGATCGCGCACCTTCTTGTCGGCGATCGCCTCCTCGGCGCCGTAGATGTTGCGGCAGATGGTGTTGATCTTCTCAAAGAGCGGCATATTGTCGGGATACAGCGTGCGGAACTGCGAGGTGCCGCTGTCGACCAGTTCGGCGACCCTTGTGGCCAGCGCCTCGGTACCGGCGGAGCCGTCGGCCCAGTGGTTGGCCTCGACCGCCTCGACGTTGAACTCGGCGGCGAACGAACGGACCAGATCGAGCTCGGCGTCGGTATCGACGGAGAAACGATTGATCGCGATCACCAACGGCACGCCGTACTGGCCGAGGTTGCGGATGTGCTGGCCGAGGTTGACCAGCCCGGCCTTGACCGCGTCGGTGTTCTCGCTGCCCAGATCCTCCTTGGCCACGCCGCCGTGCATCTTCAGCGCCCGGATGGTCGACACCAGGACCACCGCGTCGGGATTCAGGCCGGCCTTGCGGCACTTGATGTCGAAGAACTTCTCGGCGCCCAGGTCGGCGCCGAAGCCGGCCTCGGTGACCACGTAGTCGGCCAGTTTCAGCGCCGTCTTGGTCGCCATCACGGTGTTGCAGCCGTGCGCGATGTTGGCGAACGGGCCGCCGTGGATGAAGGCCGGGTTGTTCTCCAGGGTCTGCACCAGGTTGGGCATCAGCGCGTCGCGCAGCAGCACGGTCATCGGACCCTCGGCCTTGAGGTCGCGCGCCCGGATCGGCTCGCGCTGGCGGGTATAGCCGACGACGATGTTACCCAGCCGCCGCTCCAGATCCTTGAGGTCGGTGGCGAGGCAGAAGATGGCCATGATCTCGGACGCCACCGTGATGTCGAAGCCGGTCTGGCGCGGGAAGCCGTTGGTGACGCCGCCGAGGCTGGTGACGATGTCGCGCAGGGCCCGGTCGTTCATGTCGACGACCCGGCGCCAGGCCACCCGGCGCGGATCGAAGGCGAGGTCGTTGCCCCAGTAGATGTGGTTGTCGATCAGCGCCGACAGCAGGTTGTGCGCCGCCGAGATGGCGTGGAAGTCACCGGTGAAGTGCAGGTTGATGTCTTCCATCGGCACCACCTGGGCGTAACCGCCGCCGGCGGCGCCGCCCTTGATGCCGAAGCAGGGACCGAGGCTCGGCTCGCGCAGGCAGATCATGGTGTTCTTGCCGATGCGGTTTAGCCCGTCGCCGAGCCCGACCGAGGTCGTGGTCTTGCCCTCTCCGGCCGGGGTCGGGGTCATCGCCGTGACCAGGATCAGCTTGCCGTCCGGTTTACCTTCGAGACTGCTCAGGAACTCGCCCGCGACCTTGGCCTTGGTCGGACCGTAGGAAACCAGCTGATCGGGCTCGATGCCCAGCTTGGCGCCGATCTCGGTGACCGGCAGCATCTTCGCCTCGCGGGCGATTTCGATGTCGGAGGGGACGGCTTTGGCGGAAGCGGCCATGGTCAAGTTCCTTTTACGAGAGGGAAAAAGAAATGCTCAGCGGTATTCGCGTGTGGCGTCGGCGAGGGATAGCCACAAAAACTCGGCGAAGCTCCAGCGCACCTGGATATCGTAGGTCGGACTAACATACTTCTGATATATCAGAATGGGGGTGCCGACGAAACGGGTTTGTGCGCAGTGTTCGACGTCGAAGACGTTGGGATGAAGGTCGAGCGGGCAGCCCTTGGCAAGCACGTCACGGGCGCGCGGGCCGGACAGGCGGATCACCGCGTAGTAGTCGGACACGTCGACCACCGCGGCATGCAGGTCGGCAAACGCCGCCTCGAGATCGGCGATCAGCGCCGCGGCGCCGTCGCCCTCGACCTGCACCATCCACTCGCTCGGCCCCATCCACAGCTCCAGGCCGCGGTCGGTCTGCGCCGTGGTGTTCGGGGCCAGGGGCAGCGCCGCGCCGAGCACGCCGGCGGCGGCTGCGGTGAAGGCCGCGTCCTCGGAGGCGCCGCGCAGGATGACCTTGCCGACCGCCTCGGGAACGTCGAGGCTGACCGCCTCGGACTCGATCGCGGCGACACCGTCCAACGGTCCGCGCCGCACCGGGATCATCTGCTCACCCACGGGCCCGCTCCCCTTCCGGATCGAAGAACACGGTACCGCCGACCTTGACCTTGTGGACCTTGCCGTCCAGCGTCGGCACCACCAGGGTTTCGCCCTGTCGCTTGAAGCCGTCCTCGATCTTGGCCATGGCGATCGAGCGGCCGACGTTCGGGCTCATGTAGCTCGAGGTGACGTGGCCGATCGAGGTGAACGCGGCACCGGCGGTGGCCGAGACCGCAACCTGTCCGCCTTCCGGCAGCACCACCTGCGGATCCTCGGTCAACAGTCCGACCAGCTGCATGCGGCCCTCGCGCTGGGTGTCCGAGCGGAACAGCGAGCGGCGGCCGATGAAGTCGGGTTTCTTTTTCGACACGATCCAGTCCATGCCGGCATCCATCGGGGTGACGGTGCCGTCGGTGTCCTGGCCGGCGATGATGAAGCCCTTCTCGGCGCGCAGCACGTGCATGGTCTCGGTGCCGTAGGGGCAGATGCCGAACCCGGCGCCCTCTTTCATCAGGGTTTCCCACAAGTGCAGGTCGAAGCTGGCGGGCACGTTGATCTCGTAGGCGGACTCGCCGGTGAACGAGATCCGGTAGACCCGCGCCGGCACGCCGGCGACCGTGCCCTCCTTCATCGACATGAACGGAAAGGCCTCGGGATCGAGGTCGATGTCGTCGGTCAGGCGGGCCAGCAGGTCGCGCGCCTTCGGCCCGTTGATCGCCGCCACCGCCCATTGCTCGGTGACGCTGGTGCAGAACACGCGCATCTCCGGCCATTCGGTCTGCAGCCACTCCTCGAGCCAGGTCATGACCCGCGCGGCACCGCCGGTGGTGGTGGTCATGTGGTAGTGGTTCTCGCCGATGCGCGTGGTCACGCCGTCGTCGAAGATCATGCCGTGCTCGTTCAGCATCAAGCCGTAGCGGCACCTGCCGACGCCCAGCTTGCTCCAGGCGTTGGTGTAGACCATGTTCAGCAGCTCGGCCGCGTCCGGCCCCTGGATGTCGATCTTGCCCAGAGTCGAGGCGTCAACGATGCCGATCGAGTCGCGGGTCGCCTTGCACTCGCGCTGCACCGCGTCGTGCATGCTCTCGCCCGCCTTGGGGAAGTACCACGGCCGTTTCCAGTCGCCGACGTCCTCGAACACGGCGCCGTTGGCGACGTGCCATTCGTGCATCGCGGTCGGCCGCGCCTGCTGGAACAGCTCGCCGACGTTGCGTCCGGTGATGGCGCCGAAGGCCACCGGCACGTAGTTCGGCCGGAAGGTCGTGTGCCCGACCTCGGGAATGGTGATGCCTCGGCTGTCGGCCATGATCGCCATGGCGTTGATGTTCGAGGTCTTGCCTTGGTCGGTGCCCATGCCGGTGGCGGTGTAGCGCTTCAGGTGCTCGACCGAAGCGTAGCCTTCGCGCTCGGCCAGGCGCACGTCGGCGACGCTGACGTCGCTCATCAGGTCGACGAACTTGGCCTTCTCTCCGGCGGTGCCGGTCTTCTCCGACGGCACCGACCACAGCAGCCGTGGCGGCTCCTGCGGCAGGGTGTCGGCGATCGGTAGGTCCGGCGCGTGATCGGTCGCGAAGCCGGCGGCACGCGCCGCCGCCAGGCCGGCGTCGCGACCCTCGCGCAGGCAGGCGTCGAGCGCCAGGCTGCCGTTGCAGGCGCCGGCGCAGTGGTTGGGGTTCAGCGGGTCGACCTGATCGGGCACGAAGGCGCCCATGTCGTGATCGAAGCGCAGCTTGCCCCGCGCCTGGCTGAACAGGTGCACGGTCGGGGTCCAGCCGCCGCTGATCGCCAGCACGTCGCAGGAGATCGTGTTGGTCGGGCCGTACAGCACGTTGCCGTCGGCGCTGACCTGGCGCATGTGCACGGCGACCACGCCCTTGGGGCCGACCACCGCCGACACGGCGGCGCCGGTGTGCACCAGCAGCCCGGCCTCGCGCGCCGCCTCGACCTGGGGACCCTGCGGGTCCAGGCGCAGGTCGATGATGGTGACCTTGGCCTCGTGGGCGGCGGCGTCCAAGGCTGTTGAATAGGCGCTGTCGTTGTTGGTGAAGACCACCATCTCGCGTCCGGGGATGACGCCGTAGCGGTTGATGTAGGTGCGCACGGCGCCGGCCAGCATGACGCCGGGCCGGTCGTTGTCGGCGAAAACCAGCGGCCGCTCGATCGAACCGGTGGCCAGCACCACCTGCTTGGCGCGGATCTTCCACAGGCGCTGGCGCGGCAGCGCGCCGCCGGCGCCCGGGCCCAGGTGGTCGGTCACCTTCTCCAGCGCGCCGAGGTAGTTGTAGTCGTGATAGCCGACCACGGTGGTGCGCGGCAGCACGGTGACCTCGGGCATGTCGCGCAGCTGGTCCATGCCGGCACGCACCCAGTCCGTGCCGGGTCCGCCGCCGATGCCGACGGGATCGCCGAGCAGACTGCCGCCCGGCTCGGGCTGGTCGTCGGCGAAGATCACCCGCGCCCCGGTGGCGCCGGCGGCCAGGGCCGCCATGATGCCGGCGGGACCGGCGCCGACCACCAGCACGTCGCAATGGACGTAGCGATGCTCGTAGCGGTCGGGATCGCTTTCGCGCGCGGCCTCGGCCGGGCCGGCGGCGTCGCGGATCACCTTCTCGTAGGTCATCCAGGCCGACTTCGGCCACATGAAGGTCTTGTTGTAGAAACCGGCCGGCAGGAAGCGCGCGAACACGCCGTTGATCGCCGAGACGTCGAAATGGATCGACGGCCAGGCGTTCTGGCTGCGTGCGACCAGGCCATCGTAGAGCTCGATCTGGGTGGCGCGGGTGTTCGGCTCGGCGTAGGCGCCTTCGCCCAAAGCGACCAGCGCGCCGGGTTCCTCGGCGCCGGCGGAAAAGAGCCCGCGCGGGCGGTGGTACTTGTAGCTGCGGCCGAGCAGGCGCAGCCCGTTGGCGGCCAGCGCCGAGGCCAGGGTATCGCCCGGATGGCCCTCGTAGCTGCGGCCGTCGAAGGTGAATTTCAGCGTCCGCGACCGGTCGACACGGCCGCCGGCGGACAGGCGGTTCTGCTGCGCCATCGCCGTCAGCCTTCCTTGATGTCGGGCTTCGGTTCGCCCGGCTTGTAGGTCGCGTGGATCTGTCCGCTCACCGTGTCGCGCGCCATGTTGAACCAGCGGCGGCAGCCATATGCGTGGAACCAGCGCTCGAAGTGCAGGCCGCGCGGATTGGTGCGGTAGAACACGTAGTCGCCCCATTCCTCGTCGGTCATCTCGGCGGAATTTTTCGGCCGCACGATGTTCCCTTCGCCGCCGTAGGAGAACTCGGTCTGTTCGCGGGTGCCGCACCAGGGGCAGTCGATCGGAAGCATGTCGTTTCTCCCCTTTCCTAGTGCGCCACCGCCGCCGCGGCGCCTTCGTCGATCAGCGCGCCGGTGTGGAAGCGGTCCATGGTGAACGGCGCCGCCATCGGGGTCAGGTCGCCGATCGCGAGGCAGTGGGCGAACACGTGGCCCGAGCCCGGCGTCGCCTTGAAGCCGCCGGTACCCCAGCCGCAGTTGAAGAACAGCCCCTCGACCGGGGTCTTCGACATGATCGGCGAGCGGTCGACCGTGATATCGGTGATGCCGGCCCAGTGGCGCATCAGGCGCACCCGCGACAGGCAGGGATAGAGCTCGACGATCGGGCCGATCACGTGCTCGATCTGATCGAAGCTGCCGCGCTGTGCATACGACAGATACGGGTCCGACGAGCCGCCGATGACCAGCTCGCCCTTGTCCGACTGGCTGATGTAGGCGTGAATGGTGTTCGACATGATGACGCAGTCGACGATCGGCTTCAGCGGCTCGGACACCATGGCCTGCAGCGGCGTGGTCTCGATCGGCAGGCGAAAACCGGCCATCTTGGCCATCGCGCCCGAGTTGCCGGCGGTCACGACGCCGATCTTTTTGCCGCCGATGAAACCGCGCGTTGTTTCGACGCCCAAGACCTTGCCATTCTCGATCCTGAAGCCGGTGACGGCGCAGTTCTGGATGATGTCGACGCCGCGCATGTCGGCGCCGCGGGCGTAGCCCCAGGCGACCGCGTCATGGCGGGCGACGCCGCCGCGCTTCTGCAACAACCCGCCCATCACCGGATAGCGGCAGTTCAGGTTGATGATCGGCACCATTTCCTTGATCTGCGCCGGCGTGACGAATTCGGAATCGACCCCGGCCGCGTTGATCGCGTGACCGCGGCGGCCGATCTCCTGCATGTCGTGCACGTTGTGCGCCAGGTGCAGCAGCCCGCGCGGCGAGAACATGACGTTGTAGTTGAGGTCCTGGCTCAGGTCCTCCCACAGCTTCAGCGCGTGGTCGTACAGCGCCAGCGATTCCGGCATCAGGTAGTTGGAGCGCACGATGGTGGTGTTGCGCCCGGTGTTGCCGCCGCCGATCCAGCCCTTCTCCAGCACCGCGACATTGGTGATGCCGTGCTCCTTGGCCAGATAGTAGGCCGTGGCCAGGCCGTGGCCGCCGCCGCCGATGATGATCACGTCGTAGCTGGGCTTCGGCTCCGGGCTGCGCCAGGCCTTGGGCCAGTTCTCGTGATAGGTCAGTGCGTTGCGCACCAGGCTGAAGATCGAATAGCGTTTCATGCGGCCCATTTCCCGCGCTCGGATTCCGCTGCGGAACACAGTGTTCACCGCCGTTTTTCGCGGCAGCACATCATGCTTCGCGGACCCCACCCCGCATACCCCGGTTTCGACGAATTCTAATTCAGAAACGACCTGTCGCAAGCTCGCAGGGCCCGGATTCGACGGACATCGGTGAAAACGATGCCGTGGCCGCCCGTTTTTCGATGCCAAGGCGCGGAAACCGGTCGATAATCGGCGCCGCGGCAGAGGAGGAAGCGATGTCGGAAACGGGCAATCTGAAGGTGGGGATCGGCGGTCTCGGCGCCGTCGGCGGCCGGCTCGCCGAGGAACTGGCGAGCGGCATCGAGGGGCTCGAGCTGGCCGCGGTTTCGGCCCGCGACGTGGCCAAGGCGCAGGGGCGCCTTGCCGGGTTCGGCAGCGATGTGCCGGTGGTGACGCTGGCGGACCTGGCCGAGTTGGCCGACGTGGTGGTCGAATGCGCCCCGGCCGCGGTGTTCGACGAGGTCGCCGGGCCGGCGGTCGAGGCCGGCCGCATCTTCGTGCCGGTCAGCGTCGGCGCGCTGCTCAGCCGTCCCGAACTGATCGAGCGGGCGCGCCGGACCGGTGCGCGCATCGTCGCCCCGACCGGCGCCCTGATCGGCCTCGACGCCGTGCGCGCCGCCGCCGAGGGCACGATCCACTCGGTGACCATGGTCACCCGCAAGCCGCCGGGCGGACTCGCCGGCGCCCCGCACCTGGTCGAGAACGGTATCGAGCTGGACGGTTTGACGGAACCGCTGCTGGTGTTCGAAGGTTCGGCTCGGGAAGGGGCCAAGGGATTTCCGGCCAACGTCAACGTCGGCGCCGCGCTGGGACTGGCCGGGCTCGGGCCGGACCAGACGCGGCTGCAGATCTGGGCCGACCCGACGCTGGAGCGCAACACCCACCGCATCGAGGTCGAGGCCGACAGCGCCCGCTTCTCCATGACCATCGAAGGCGTGCCCACGAAGGAGAACCCACGCACCGGCAAGATAACCGCGCTGAGCGTCATTGCGCTGCTGCGCCGCCTCGGCGCGCCGTTGACGGTGGGGACTTGAACCGCGCCGGCGTGTCTCACCACACCGGAATTCTGATCGCGCCCGGCTTCATCGCCGCGCTCGAGCCGAGGCGACATCCGGCGGCATCGAACTTCTTCACCCAGGCGGCGAAATCGAGCACCTCGGCCGGGCGCATCACGCAGGCCGGGTTCGACCAGGGGTGCCCCACATGCAGCAACTGGTGGCCCATCTCGTGCGCCAGCATGGCGCCGGCGTAGGCCAGGGCCTGCGCGCGGCTGTAGCGGTCGCCCCTGCGCAGCGCGACGATCTGCGGGTCGTCAGAGACGTAGGGAAAGAGCGAAACCCACACCGACGAGCCCAGCTTCGAGTCCGGATTGTATTCGGTGGCGCCGCCGGAAATGCCGCCGCGGATCGAGGTATGCACCGGCGTCGGGATGTATTCGACGCTGGCGACCAGTTGGTTGGTCAGGATGATCTCGGCGGGAAAGCCGTTCCGGGTCAACAGGATCCAGTACATATACTCGTTCAGCGGCAGGTCGGGCCGCCCGGGCACCCGGCCGATGATCGGATGGCCGTCCGCCAGCGTGGCCGTGGTCCAGTGGGCCAGGCGGTCGCGGAAGGTCGCCGCCACCGCCCGGGCGAAGGACGCGACCTCCGCGCGCTGCACCGGAGTGCTCAGGTAGGGGCGGGCGAACGCGATCTGTTTCTCGAGCGGGTCCTTCTGCTTTTCGATCTGCTTGATCAGGTTTTTCCGCACCGCGTTCCAGTCGACCCGGTCGTTGCGGAAATCGCCCACCTTCCGCTTCAGCCAGCGCGGCGCTCGGCGCGCCAGTTCGGCGAAGACTTTGTCGATGGGGCGCACGTCGATCTGCTTGGGCAGCACCACCTTGATGCCGAAGTGGTCCTTGACCAGGCCGGCGGCGGCCGAAAGCACCTGGCGCAGGCCTTCAGTGGTAAACGGCGGAAACCTGGGATTTTCCAGGTAGACGACCCGTGGGGCCACGGTGCCGTTGGCGATCTCGGGCAGCGCCACGGACTTCTTCTCCGCCAAGGCCGTATCCGGCACGAGGACGGCCGCGGCCAGCAAAACGGCGGCTGTTGTTTGCAGGCGCACTTGGGGCTCCTCTTCTCGGGTCTCCTGTGCGGGCGCGGTCAGAATAGGGGACTTCGCGGTCGAAGTCTTCCGTGCGGCCTGCGTGTTCAGTCCGGGCGAATCGCGCTAGAGCACATTTGACGAACGTAGAATCGTTTTTAACCGATGTCTGATTCCCTGCCCTGGTGTTTTTAGCCAGGGAGGTTTTCATGGGCTGGGCGTACGGGATTGATCTTCGGCAGC
>Ga0056109_1000349_pt1 | contig 15329 bp, 15 predicted proteins | sample WorMetG1BERMUDA2_FD_80077 | JGI IMG/M metagenome (GOLD analysis project Ga0056109, IMG submission 80077) | Marine gutless worms symbiont microbial communities from Max Planck institute for Marine Microbiology, Germany - Inanidrilus... ...
ACACGCTGCCGAAGATCAATCCCGTACGCCCAGCCCATGAAAACCTCCCTGGCTAAAAACACCAGGGCAGGGAATCAGACATCGGTTAAAAACGATTCTACGTTCGTCAAATGTGCTCTAGGGGTGGCTTCCGGACCATTCAAGAGCGGTGACGCTTGTTGGGGGTCGTGTCGGTGGCGGAATCGGTCGAAACTTGAACAGGCGGCACGGGTCGTTCGCGGAAATAATCGGGGCCGTTGGCCGAGCGAGGGCGGAATGGCGCACAAGGACGAGCATCTGCACGAAGTCATCAGCGTTTTCGATCTGTTTAAGATCGGGATCGGGCCGTCGAGCTCGCATTCGGTCGGCCCCATGATCGCGGCGCAACGGTTTCTGTCGCGACACAAGCGCAAGGGCAATCTGGAACGGATCGCACGGATGCGCGTCGATCTGTTCGGTTCGCTGGCCTTGACCGGCCACGGCCACGGAACGGATCGCGCGGTGTTCCTCGGGTTGATGGGCGAATTGCCGGAAAGCGTCGACACCGAAGCCGCGGCCGGTCGCATCGAAGCGATGCGCCAGGATCGCCGGCTGGCGCTGCTGGGCGAGCACGAAATCGACTTCGACATGGCCCAAGACCTCGTCTTTCACATGGAAAAGACGCTCGACTACCACCCCAATGGCATGGCGTGTGTGACGTTTGACGGTGCCGGCGCGGAAATCGAGAACCGAACCTACTTCTCGGTCGGGGGCGGCTTCGTAATCGCCGAGGGGGAGATCGGTCTCGAGGTGCCGCGGAACTTTTCCGCCAGCGACCTGCCTTTTACCTTCACCACCGCCGCCGAACTGCTGGAGCTTGGCGAGGAGTCGGGGTTGAGCATCGCCGAGATGTCCTGGCGCAATGAATTGACGCTGCGTCCCGAGGAAGAGGTGAGCGACGGCCTGGCGCGGATCTGGCAGGCGATGACCGATTGCATCGAACGCGGCTGCACCACCGAGGGCGTGCTGCCTGGCGGCCTCAACGTACGCCGACGCGCCCCCGACCTGTGCCGGCGGCTGCGCGACCGGCCCGAGCGAACCTTCCGCGATCCGACCCGGGTGCTCGACTGGGTCAATCTGTTCGCGCTCGCGGTCAACGAGGAGAACGCCGCGGGGGGGCGCGTCGTCACGGCGCCGACCAACGGCGCCGCCGGCATCATCCCGGCGGTGCTGACCTATTACGACCGCATCCACCCGCGGGCCGACGAGAAGGGCATCGAGACCTTTCTGCTGACCGCCTCGGCGATCGGCCAATTGTACAAGCGCAACGCCTCGATCTCGGGCGCCGAGGTCGGCTGCCAGGGCGAGGTCGGGGTCGCCTGCTCGATGGCCGCGGCCGGGCTGGCGGCGGCGCTGGGCGGCAGCAACGGGCAGATCGAGAACGCCGCCGAGATCGGCATGGAGCACAACCTGGGCATGACCTGCGATCCGGTCGGCGGCCTGGTGCAGATCCCGTGCATCGAGCGCAACGCCATGGCTTCGGTCAAGGCGATCAACGCCGCCTCGCTGGCGCTGAAGGGGGACGGCACCCATTTCGTGTCGCTCGACGCGGTGATCGAGACCATGCGCCAGACCGGTCTGGACATGCAGAGCAAGTACAAGGAGACCAGCCAGGGCGGCCTCGCCGTCAATGTGGTCGAGTGTTAGGAATCAGGACACTAAAGGGAATGATCACGCTGTATGGATTGAAGAACTGCGACGCCTGCCGCAAGGCGCGCAAGTGGCTGGACGGCGAAGGCATCGACTACCGTTTCCACGACGTGCGCACGGACGGGCTGGAGCGCACGCGGGTCGCCGACTGGGTCGGCGAACTGGGCCACGAGATCCTGCTCAACCGCCGCGGCACCACCTGGCGGGGGCTCGACGAGGCGACCAAGTCGGGCGTCGACGCGGCCAAGGCGGTCGACCTGATGACGGCTCATCCGGCGCTGATCAAGCGCCCGGTATTCGACCTCGGCGTCCGGCGCGTGGTCGGATTCTCCGACGCGCAGCGGGACAGCATCAAGGCCTAGCTGAGGGTTCCTATTTCGCGCCGAGCTGTTTCTTGATCGCGTCGAACTCTCCGGCCGCGCGCATGCGCTCCAGCTCGGCGGTCACCGGCGCGACCAGGTCGGCATGTTTGCGGTGCAGGTAGTGGAACAGCGGATCGCTCTGCAGCGGCGGCGCGATCATGTGTACGTTGCGCAGCCCGGTCTCGCCGATCACCTTGCGGCCCGAGAACTGGTTGGCAATGGCGATGTCCATGCGGCCGCGATCGACCATGGTCAGGGCTGTTTTGACGTCCTTCGACAGGTGGCGGTTCATGCCTTCGGTATTGCGTTCGGCGACCTTGTAGCCGCGATGGAAGACGATCCGGTAGGCGCGCAGGCTGTCCCAGCCGGCGAGTCGGAGCCCGCTGTCCCGGGCGAAGGCCATCTGGTTGGCGGTGACGTGGCTGACCGGCACACGGATCAGGTTTGGATAGGATTTTTCGATCCCCTCGATGCGGACCAGTTCGCCATCGGCGCGCCCCTTGTTCGACAGTTGCAGCGCCCGCTCGGCCGGGAAGGTCTTGAAGTCGACGACGACGCCGATGTTGGCGTAGGCGCGGCGGACGATCTCGGCGGCGGCGTTGTGCAGGGCGTTGATCTCGTTGGGATAGACCAGGATCAGCGTGCGCTCGGCCGCCGCCAGCGGCGCCGGCAACAGGATCATGATCAGCAGGATGGTGGCCCATTTCGGCATGCGCGATATCCCATGCGGTTCGATCGAGGCATGTGCGCTCGTGCCCTCCAGGATACACCAGAATCATCGCCCGATGCGGTCTGGAATCGTTCGGAAACATCATCCGGATCACTTGCAAACCGGCCGGAACGTGGTATATTTTACACATCATCAGTGTTAAAATAGGGCCCGCACTGACAGGGCGCACTAGGGGACAGTCCTCGCAACCCGGCTGAGACTCATTGCAACATTTGTGACGCGCCGCATCGTGTTGGCACGAAGGAGGGGGTTTGACCTCATGACACACATCGTCGTTGCCGGCGCCGCCTTCGTGGCGATACCGCAGATCCTGCCGCGCAACGTCAACTGGTCGGCCAAGGGCAAGTGGGTGCACCTGGCCAAGGTGGCGTTCGAGAAGTAATTCATCCGCATGGTGCGCAAGGGAATCAGCGAACCGGGCTATGAAAAACACCTGTTCAAGGTGGCCGGTCTGCGCCGCCTGAAAGAAGGCGCCTAGCGCTTCCCGGGGGCCGCGGAAGATTTTTTTCGCGGCTCTTTTTCGTTTTGAATCAATTATTTACACAGTTTGTGCCAAATCCTGTGACAGCAGTCACTTCGCGCACCGGATCGCCGGCCTACAGTTGGTGTCACGTTCACACCCCGGCAAGGAGACACTCGATGCGCAACACCAGGATCATGATCGCCGCCGCCGCCCTGTTCGCCGCGACCCAGATCGCCGGCGTCGCGCAGGCCCGCACCGTCAACATCACCACCTTCAAGGACCAGACCATTTCGCCCACCGCCACCGCGAACGGCGGCACCGGTTACATCACCGGCACCGGTTCGGCCGGCCTGACCGGCAAGTTCAAGGTCCGCGACGCCAAGACCGGCAAGCTGGTCGTCGAGGGCCAGACCAACGCCGCCGGCGGCACCAAGGGCAACTACCAGACCGGCAAGGTCGAGCTCAATCCGGGGCACTACACGCTCGAAACCTGGCAGGTCGACGGCCATGGCGATTCCTACAAGGGCGAGAGCAAGGTCACCGTCAAGAACTACACCGGCAGCCAGGGCGTGGCCACGCAGGTCGAGGCGCAGACGCCGTCGCAGGTCACCATGGACCAGGCACGGGCGACCAAGGACAATATCAACACCCTGCGCGGTCTGCACAAGAAAACCCTCGACGTCGCCGGCAAGTCGAAGAACGAGACCTCGTTCCGCCTGGCCGTCGAGTCGGCGCAGCGGATCAACGACAAGATCAAGGAACTGGAAGATCAGTACGACGATCAGCGCGCCGAGGCCGCCCGCCAGCACAAGGCCGAGCAGAGCGCCAAGACCAAGAAGAAGGTCGCCGAACAGCAGAGCCGCGCCAACACCGCCAACAAGGCGCATCGGGTCCAGGTCGCGCAGAACCATATCAAGGCCACCCAGCCGCGTCGCCCGCGCATCTGCCTGCACTAGGGTTTCCCAAGCCGGCCAATCCCGACAGCCCGGTCGCGACCGGGCTGTTTTCATGCCTGGAGGCGTGCTTTACGGCGGCCTCGGTTGAACTTCAGGCCAGCGCCTTCGAGGCGATTTCGTAGACGTCGCGGGACAGGTTTTCGGCGGCCAGGATGCGCTCCAGTTCGGTGCGCATCAGGGCCTGGCGGGCGGTGTCGAACCGGCGCCAGCGGCCGAGCGGCGGCAGCAGCCGCGCCGCCACCTGGGGATTCAGCGGATCCAGCTCCAGCACCCGGTCGGCCAGCAGCCGGTAGCCGCGGCCGTCGGCGGCGTGGAAGCGCAGCGGATTGGCGTTGGCGAACATGCCGACCAGCGAGCGCACCTTGTTCGGGTTGCGGATCGAGAAGGCCGGATGGGTCAGCAGCTCGCTGATCCGCTCGATGGTATCGTGCAGCGTCGAGATCGCCTGCAGCGCCAGCCACTTGTCCATGACCAGCGGATTGTCCTTGTGGCGGCCGTAGAAGTCGTCGAGACGGGAGGCGCGCGCCGGCACGTCCCAGTCGGTCAGGATGCGTAGCGCGGCCATGGCGTCGGTCATGTTGTCGGCGCCGTCGTAGTGCGCGGTGACCAGCTCCAGCACGTCATCGTCGCCGCCGTAGGACAGCAGGTCGAGCGCGGCGTTGCGCAGGGCGCGCCGGCCGGCGGGTGCGGCGTCGGGCGAGTAGGGCTCGTTGCTGGCGTTGCCGTGATAGGCCGCCAGCAGACCGTCACGCAGATGCGCCGCTGCCGCCGTGCCGAGCGCCTCGCGCGCCGCGTGGATGGCGTCGACGTCGACCACCGTCATCTGGTCGGCGATGTAGCGCTCGCCGGGCAGGGTCAGCATCTCGGCCAGGAAGGCCTTGTCGGCGGCTTCGTCGGTCAGCACGGTTCCGAGCGCCTCGATCAGGCGCGCATCCGGCGTCGGTTTGCCGCCGGCCTGGATCTCCTCGATCATGCCCAGCAGCACGTCGCTGGCGAAACGCTGGTTCGCCTCCCAGCGGTTGACCGGGTCGGGATCGGCGCGCATCAGCAACGCCAGCTGATCGGCGTCGGGCGCGTTCTTGACGATCACCGGGGCCGAAAAGCCTCGGTTCAGCGACGGCACCGGTTCGGTGGTCACCTGCTCGAAACGGAAGGTCTGACGCGCTTCGGTCAGGTCGAGCACGATCTGTTCCGCCGCTTTTCCATCCCGCGGCGTGATCGTGATCGGTTGGCCGTCGCCGTCCAGCAGGCCAAGCGCGATCGGGATGTGCATCGCCGCCTTGTGCTCCTGCTCCGGCGTCGGCGGGACCTTCTGGGTCAGGGTCAGGCTGTAGGCCTGGGCCTCGCCGTCGTATTCGCCCTTCCAGGTGATCTGCGGCGTGCCTGCCTGGCTGAACCAGTGGCGAAACTGGGTCAGGTCTTGCGCTGTCGCATCCTCCATCGCGCGCACGAAGTCCTCGCAGGTCACTGCCTGGCCGTCGTGGCGCTCGAAATACAGGTCCATGCCGGCGCGGAAACCCGCTTCGCCGAGCAGGGTGTGCATCATGCGGATGACCTCGGCGCCCTTCTCGTAGACGGTGGCGGTGTAGAAGTTGTTGATCTCGATGTAGCTGTCCGGGCGCACCGGGTGGGCCAGCGGTCCGGCGTCCTCGGGGAACTGCACGGCACGCAGGCCACGCACATCCTCGATCCGCTTGACCGGGCGCGAGCGCACGTCGGCGCTGAACTCCTGATCGCGGAATACGGTCAGGCCTTCCTTCAGGCTGAGCTGGAACCAGTCGCGGCAGGTCACCCGGTTGCCGGTCCAGTTGTGGAAGTATTCGTGCGCCACGACCGACTCGATGTAGGCGAAGTCGGTGTCGGTTGCGGTCTGCGGATCGGCCAGGATGTACTTGGCGTTGAACACGTTGAGGCTCTTGTTCTCCATCGCCCCCATGTTGAAGTCGCTGACCGCGACGATGTTGAAGACGTCGAGGTCGTATTCCAGCCCGAAGCGCTCCTCGTCCCAGCGCATCGCCTTCTTCAGCGACTCCATGGCAAAGCCGCAGCGGCCCTCGTTGCCCGGCTCGACGAAGATGCGCAGCAGCACCTCGCGGCCCGACGCGGTGGTGAAGGTGTCGGCGACGCAGGCAAGATCGCCGGCGACCAGGGCGAACAGGTAGCTCGGCTTGGGGAACGGGTCATGCCAGACGGCGCGATGGCGGCCGTCCTCGAGGCCTTGTTCGTCGACCAGGTTGCCGTTCGACAGCAGCACCGGATACAGCGACTTGTCGGCGCGGATGCCGACCTTGTAGGTCGCCATCACGTCGGGCCGGTCGGGGAAATAGGTGATGCGGCGGAACCCATGAGCCTCGCACTGGGTGCAGAAGATGCCGTTCGATTGGTACAGGCCCTCCAGCTTGGTGTTCTTTTCCGGATCGATCTCGGTCACGGTTTCGAGCAGGAAGGCGCGCGGCGGATCGGCGATTTCCAGCCCCTCGTCCGTGATCGCATAGTCGCCGTCGTCCAGTGCGCGGCCGTCCAGGTGCATCGACAGCAACGTCAACTCGTCGCCGAACAGCACCAGCGGCCGGGTGCCGTCGGTCGGTTCGTAGTCGGCGCGCAGGGCCAGGCGGCAGAACACGCGGGTGCCACTGGGGGCCAGGTCGAAATCGAGCTCGACCATGTCGACCAGGTAGTCCGGCGGCAGGTAGTCTTCGCGGAGAATCGTCTGGGGGCGCGGAAGGTCGGGCACGTTGTCTATCCGGTGTCGTTGTTCGGGGGGCTGTGACGACCCGCCGTCGTCACCATGTTAGATTTAAGCCAACGTGACGAGAACGCAAGCGTCCTCTGGTCACGATCACGCGGGGAGGAAATCGGCCATGCGCGGCGCCTGGATGGAAGATCTGGCCTGGGACGAGGCGCGCGAGCGTATCGCCGCCGGAGCGGTCGTGCTGCTGCCGATCGGTGCCGCGGCCAAAGAGCACGGCCATCACCTGCCGCTGAACACCGACGCCGTGGTCGCGCGCGAACTGGCGGCGCGGCTGGCGGCGGAACTACCGCTGCTGGTCGCGCCGGTGATCGGGTTCGGCCATTATCCCGCCTTCACCGCCTACGCCGGCAGCCAGAATCTGCGCGCCGAGACCTTCGTCGATCTGGTCGCCGAACTGGCCGGCGGGCTGGTGGCTCAGGGCGCGCGCCGGCTGGTGGTGCTAAACACCGGAGTTTCGACCGAGAAGCCCCTGCGCACGGCCGCCGCGAGGCTGCTCGCCGAATACGGTGTCGAACTGCCGATTCTGGACCTGCGGCTGATGGGGCGTTCGGCCGACGCTGTGCTCGACCGCCGCGAAGGCGGCCACGCCGACGAGCGCGAAACCTCGGTGATGCTGGCGATCGAGCCGGCGCGGGTTCGGCTGGACCGGCTGACAGGCGAGGAGGGCGACCGCGACCGGCCCGGTCCGCTCGACCCGGCCGACAGTCCGACCGGCGTGATCGGCTTCCCGGCGGCGGCCAGCGCCGAGAAGGGGCGAGCGATCCTGGACGCCATACTCGCCGACTTGACCGCCGGCCTGAGTGCCGCCTTCCCAGACCTGGCGGTCAAGAAGACGTGATTGGGCAAGCCCGCCGGCGCCCCGTACCCTGTGGATGATGCGAACGATTCTTAGCCTTTTCAGCCTGTTGCTGCCGATTTCCGCGATGGCGCCGGCGGCGCAGGCGGCGGAACCGGACTGCCGCTACGACGTGCTGCTCCGCGCCGACATGCACCTCGTCACCGAGGTCCGCTGCCGGCCCGAGGTCGACGGCTTCACTGTGGTCAACGCCGCCACCGACCTGTACATGACCTACGACCTGGAGGAGCACGCCGAGGTCACCGTCGGCCGCTACGACATCGACCTGGCGGCCTTCGTGCGCGGCGAGAACTCGGCCGATTCCGCCGCCGGCACGGCGCGCTCGGTGCTCGCCACCGGCGGCAGTTGGCTGCTGCGGCCGCTCGGCATCGGCGACGCCGAGCTGGCGGTGACCCTGCGGGCCGAGCCCGGGGTCGCCATCGCCACTGGCCTGCGCAAGGTCGACGGCGCGCATCGCCTGCGCAGCAGCGACCTGCCCTACGCCGGCTTCACCGCGTTCGGCCGCTTCGAGAGGCGCCTGATCCGCGAGAAGCGCACCGGCGGCGGCGAGGGCACCATCGAGTCGGTGATCCTGGAGGGCGACCTGGCGGTCGGCCGCGACGTGCTGAACGCCTGGATCGACGACTCCCTGCGCGCCGGGCTCGAATTCTGGCGCGGCCTGCCGGCGGAGAACCTTTTGCTGGCGATCCTGCCGCGGCCGCACCGCGGCGGCGTGCCGTTCGGCCGGGTGATGTCCGGCGGCGGCGTCACCATGGTGGTCTACGTCGGCGGCGGCGCCGACCAGAAGGCGCTCGATGACGACTGGGTGTTCCTGCACGAGATGATCCACATCGGCACGCCGTTCTCGCGTACCGGCATGTGGTTCGCGGAGGGCCAGGCGACCTACTTCGAACCGTTGATCCGGGTTCGTTGGGGGCGCCAGACCGAGCAGCAGATGTGGCAGGAGTTCGTCACCCGCATGCCGCGCTCGGCGCGCCTGATCGAGGCCAGCGGGCTGGCCAACAGCGGCTGGGGCGACATGTATTACGGCGGCGCCATCCTGATGCTGCTGGCTGACGTCGAGGCGCGGCGGCTTTCGGGCGGTCGCACCGGGCTGGAGGACTGCTTCCGCGGCCTGCAATTGGAGGAGGGCAACGCCTCGCGGCGCATCCGCCTGCACGCCCTGATCGCCGCCTGCGACAAGGTGCTCGGTGCGCCGATCATGCGCCGGGTCACCGACCGCTACGCCTTCGCCGCCAACGATCCCGCGCTGGATGCCCTGTGGCGCAAGCTCGGCGTGGTCTGGAACGGCGTCACCGTGACCCTGAACGACGACGCCGAATGGGCCTGGATCCGCCGCGCGCTGATCCGCGGCGCGTCGGAAGGATAGGCGTCAGCTCTCCAACCCCGTCCGGTCCTGCCGCGCTTTCGACGGCGGCAGGCCATAGCCGCGCTTGAAGGCGTGCGAGAAGGCGGCGGTATCGGCGAAGCCGACCGCGTGGGCGATCTCTTTGATCGCGGCGTGGCTGTTGACCAGCAGCCCACGCGCGCGCTCCAGCCGCAAGCGCAGGTAGTAGGCCGAGGGCGCGGTCTTGAGATGGCGGTGAAACAGCCGCCGCGCCGTCGAGTCCTCGACCCGGGCGAGGGCGCAGATCTCGGAGAGGCGCAGCGGCGTTTCCAGGTTGGCCTGCATCAGCTCGACCAGCCGCGCCAGCCGCTTGTCGATGCGCGGCAGGGCCGAACCGGTGCCGCCCGATTGGCTCGCCGGCTCGTCGGGCAGGCGCTGGTGGTTCAGCGCGTGCGCGACCTGATCGCCCAGTCCGGCGCCGCCGACCTGGTCGATCAGCGCCAGGACCATGTCGAAAGTGGCGCTGCCGCCGGCGCTGGACAGCCGCCGCGGCTCGCAGGTGAACTGGCGGTCCCAGGTGATGGCGTCGCCAAGGGTTTCGTAGAAGGCGTCGACGGATTCGCGGTGCGCCGCCACCCGGTAATCCTGCAGCAGGCCGGTGCGGCCCAGGACCAGCGCCGCCGTGTCGACGCAGCCGACCTGGCCGCCCTGGCGGTCCTGCCGGCGCAGCCAGGACAGTACCGCCGGCGTGCAGGCGCCTTCGGGATCGTACGAGGTCATCACGATGGTCACCGGCGAATACCGGATCTCGTCGATGCCGGCGTGCGGGGTCATCGGAATGCCGCTCGACGACTCGATGGGGGCGCCTTCGGCGGTGGCGATGGTCCAGGCGAAGACCTGTGCCGCCGCCTCGCGGTTGGCGACGCGCAGGGCCTCGGTGCACATGGCCAGCGACAGCAGGGGAAATCGGGATGTGATGAGCAGGGTCACGGCCACTGGACGGGAGGTTTGCGGCATGGTGAAATCCCCGAGATTTGCCTGATTTGATCAATAAATCGCCTGTTGATCGCAATGAATCAAGTTTTTCCGCTCCTACCATTCCCCCATGATCCCCGCGCGGAGACGGAGTCGCGGCCATGGATTCCCTGCTTGAAACCGGCCTTCCCGGCACCCCCGATTTCGACACCTACGCCATAGTCGCCGACCTGACGGCGGCGCGCTGTGACGGCGTGCTGGTCGAACTGGACTGGAGCGACGGCCGGCGCAGCCGCTTCCACGCCCTGTGGCTGCGCGACAACTGCGCCGGACCCGAGAGCCTGAACGACGTCACCCGCGAGCAGACCACCAGTCCGCTGCAACTCTCCGCCGATGTCCGTGCCGAGGCGGTCTGGGTCGACGCCGCCGGAGCGCTCAACCTGCGCTGGGCCGGCGAGGATTTCGTCAGCCGCTTCCACCCGGGCTGGCTGCGCCACCACGACTTCGCCAACCAGGACAACGAGGATCCCGGCGCGCCGCCGCTGCACTTGTGGGACGCCGAGGAGATGCCCGAGCCGGCGACCTTCGACGGCGGCGACATCCTGAACGACGACACGGTGCTGGAAGCCTGGCTGTCCGCTTTCGCGCGCTACGGCATCGCCCGCCTGACCGGTGTTGCCGCCGAGGACGGCATGATCACCCGGGTCGGCGAGCGGCTGGGTACCCTGCGGGTGTCCAACTTCGGCATCCTGTTCGACGTCAAATCCAAGATCGACGCCGATTCCAACGCCTTCACCGCGCTCGAACTGGAGCCGCACACCGATCTGGGCACGCGCGAATACCTGCCGGGGCTGCAGTTCCTGCACTGCCTGCGCAACACCGCCGGCGGCGGCCGCGCGGTGATGGTCGACGGCTATCGCGTCGCCGAGGCGATCCGCGCGGAAAGGCCCGACGTCTTCCGTGCCTTGTGCGAGATCCACTGGACCTGGACCAACCGCCACGCCGACAGCGACTACCGCTGGCGGGCGCCGATCCTGTCGCTGCATCCGGACGGCGGCTACCGCGAGATCCGCGCCACCTACTTCCTGCGCGGTCCGTCGCCGCTGCCCGATGGCCGGCTGGAGGAAGCCTACGAATCGATGCGGGTGCTGTATACCTACCTGCACGACCCGCGCTACCGCATGGTCTTTCCCTACGCGCCGGGCGATCTGGTCGGGTTCGACAACCGCCGCATCCTGCACGCCCGCGAGGCCTTCGACCCGGACCACGGCGAGCGTTGGCTGCAGGGCTGCTATCTGGAGCGTGATGAACTGGCGTCGCGGCTGCGCATCCTCGACCGCAAGCGCCGGGCGGCGGCTCAGAACGGGTAGTCGGGCAGCACCGTTTCGAGGCTGGTCGGCTCGATGCCGAGATCGGCGAGCGACGGCATGTCGTCGGCGACGACGTTGTCGCGGCGCATCAGGGCGACCTGGGCGCGGGTCAGCGGCGGCCTGGGCAGCAGCGCGCACAGCGCCGCCAGCCAAGACCACAGCACGAACGGCACCGGCAGTATCGGCCGCTGCCGTCCCGTCGCCCGCATGATCCGCCGCAGCAGATCGCGGTAGCGGATCGCCTCGGGACCGCCGAGTTCGTAGATCCGGCCCGGCGCCTCGGCGTGGCGCAGGCAGGCGGCGACGGCGGCGGCGACGTCGCCGACGTACACCGGCTGCAACAGCGTCGCGCCGTTGCCGAACAGCGGGATGATCGGCGCGGTGCGGATGATGGCGGCGAGCCCGTTGATGAACTGGTCGCGCGGGCCGAACAGGGCGCTCGGCCGCAGGATGGTGGTATCGGGGAAAGTCTCCGCCGCCAGCAGTTCGCCCTTGGCGCGGGCGCGCACGTAGGACGATTCGGAGCCGGTGTCGGCGCCTATCCCGGAAACTTGGATCAGCCGCGCCAAGCCCGCCTCGGCGCATTGGCGGGCGAGGTTCCTGGCGCCGTTCTCGTGCACCGCCGCGAAAGTCTCGGCACCGTGGTCGAGGTAGAGCCCGACGGTGTTCACCGCGGCATCGCTGCCCGCCAACGCCAGCGCCACCGAAGTCTCGTCGCGCACATCGGCGTAGACCGTCTCGATGCCCTGATCGTCGGTGTCCGGATGGCGGCAGGCGACCCGGACGCGAAGGCCCGCGGCGGCCAGCGCGGCAACGATCTCGCGGCCGAGGAAACCGGTGCCGCCGAAAACCGTGACATCAGTGATCTGTGGTGTCGCCGACATGTCGGCATCCTTCCAGGCGGCGTTCTATTCCTTGCTCGGCAACCCGCCGCGGCGCTCGAACCCGAGGTCGCGGATGCCGCGGCCGGCGGCGTCGGCGATCGCCTCGGCCGCTGCCTGCGGATCGCGAATGAAGGTGCGGGTCAGGACGTGCACCTCGCCGCCGGCTTCGATCAGGAATTCGGTGATATCGGTGCCATGACCGGCGGCGCCGTATTGCCGCCGACGCTTGGCGACGCCCTTGACGTCGGTCCAGGCGTGGCGGTGCTCGGCGACCTTCTGCATGTACATCCAGCCGCCGTAACCGGGCAGGCGCAGCGTGATGCTGTCGGGATCGAGCACGATGCGCGAGCCGGCGACCCGCTGCGCGTGCAGCAGGATCATGATGCCGATCCCGACCAGCGGGCCGATCAGGAAGACCACGCCGAACACCGCGTCGATGCCGTCCCAACTCGGCACCAGCAGCCACAGCACCAACGCCGCCAGGCCCAGGCACATGAAGCAGAGGGCGTGGTACAGCGCCGCGATCCAGCGTGGCGACTCGAAGATGACGGGTTCGCTGGGTTTGCTCATGCGCGGCCGATTCCCTCGAGGACCGGCCCAGGTTAGCACGATTGCGCGGCCAGTCAGGCGGCGGAAATCTCGCTGATCAGGTTGCCTTCGATCCAGGTGCGCAGGAAGGTGGCGGCCTGCATCGGCGCCTCGCCGGCATCGCCGCTTTGCGCCAGATCGGCACAAACGGCTCCGAAGCTGGCGCCTTCGCGGGCCAGGTCCAGCGCCCGGGCCTCGTCGGCTTCCATCGAGCGGTACAGCGTGTCCAGGCCCTGGCGCCAGATGACCCACGGCACCTTGTCATCGCCGCGCTCGGGCGTCTCGGGGGACTCCTCGCCGGCCTCGACGGCGGCGCGGTAGGCCGGTGCGGTCCAGGCCAGGTCGAGCCGGCGCAGCGACGGGTGGAAGGCGAAGGTGAGGCCGTCCCATCTCTCGGGCGGTACCGCCGCCATCTGCTCGAGCCCGACGACGACGTCATTGCCGGCGTCGAAGGCTTCACTCGGGGCCCATTCCCAGGCGGCCAGCTCGCACAGCACGGTCTCGTCGCAGAACGGCGGATGGTTGTCCAGGTAGTCGACCAGATGACGGCCGAACCAGCGGATCGAATAGTGCTGCGACGGGTACTGATCGATGTAGGTCAGCGCCATGGTCTCGAAGCCGTCGTCGCCGAGCAACACCTTCAGCGCCTTGTAGTCCTCGCCCAGGGCCTCGATCAGGCGCAGCCGGTAGGCGTTGAAATAGACCGCCATCAGCTCGCCGGCGCCGGCCTTCGAGGTGCCCGAGACCAGGCCGGGCAGGGGGTCGTTGGGATTGTCGCAGCCGTCGACCAGGAAGCCCTGGAAGCGGGACTGCAGTTCGGTCAGGCCGATGTCCCGGAAATCGCTCATGCCGCGGCCTCGGCCAGGGCTTCGGCGGCGACCTCGCGGGCGGTGTCCAGTTCGGCGACCAGGTCGGCGAACGGCGGGATGTCGTCGTCGCGCTCGATCATCGTCGGCACCGGGCCGAGCCGGCGCACCGCCTCGGCGTAGAGCTGCCATACCGGATCGATCACCGGGTGGTCGTGGGTGTCGATGATGTGGTTGCCGTTGTTCTGGTGGCCGGCAAGATGGATCTGCTGCACCCGCTCGCCGGGGATCGCGTCGAGGTAGGTCAACGCGTCGAATTCGTGGTTGAAAGCGCTGACGTAGATGTTGTTGACGTCGAGCAGGATCAGGCAATCGGCGCGCGCGGCCATCTCGGCCATGAACGTCCATTCCGGCAGTGTCGAGGCGTCGAAGGTGACGTAGGTCGACGGGTTTTCCATCAGGATGCGCCGGCCGAGCACGTCCTGCACCCGGCGGATCCGCTCGACCACGTGGTCCAATGCCTCCTCGGTGTAGGGCATCGGCAGCAGGTCGTGCATGTCCAGGCTCTGGAATCCGGTCCAGCACAGGTGATCCGAGATCCAGGTCGGCTCGACCCGGTCGGCGAGGGCCTTGAGGTCGCGCAGGTAGTCCTCGTTCAGCGGATCGTCGCTGCCGATCGACATCGACACGCCGTGCATGACCAGCGGCCAGCGCTCGCGCACCCGATCGAGGTAGTGCAGCGGCTTGCCGCTCGGCACCATGTAGTTTTCGCTGATGATCTCGAACCAGTCGACGCGCGCGGCGTCGGCATTTCCGGTATCGACAATGTCGTCGTAATGAACCGGCCGCAGGCCGAGACCGAAACCGAGGTCGCGCCGCTGCACCAAATCGCCGGTGGAAGTCATGGAAAATCCTTAAACCGCCCCGTTGTCGGGGCCAATCGAAAAAAATCACGCCGGAGGCCACCGTCGGGGGCCCCCGGCAGGTCAGCCAAAACGGCTGACGAACTTACGATTCGGCTTTGCCGCCGGCCTTGGTGCAGGCTTCCTTGCTTTCCGCCATGGTGAAGCCCTGGCCCTTGCAGGCGTTCAGGCCCTTGCACGAGCTGTTGGCGGTCTTGCAGGCGCTGTGGCCCTTGCACGAATTGCCGCCGACACACTTGACCATGTCGCCCGCCTGCGCGGTGCCCGAGGTCAAGGGAGCGGCCATCAGGAAGGCAGCGGCGGCGGCGGTGGCGAGAACGGTTCCGGTTTTGGTTTTCATTCGAAGATTCCTCGTAATTCCAGGGTTGTCGGTCATATTTATCGTTGCGCCCATGACACACTCATGTTGCGGGTGAAATTAATTCACAGCTTCCAATAACACGCCACTCACGTTTCGTTGAGCGCGCCGTGACGCGCCGAAATCCGCCGTGCGTGGCGCAAATCCTAGCGTTCAAGAAAGTCGATCCAAAACATGCATGCATAAAATTTAGAGCACATTTGACGAACGTAGAATCGTTTTTAACCGATGTCTGATTCCCTGCCCTGGTGTTTTTCGCCAGGGAGGTTTTCATGGGCTGGGCGTACGGGATTGATCTTCGGCAGCGTGTG
>Ga0056109_1000353_pt1 | contig 15224 bp, 11 predicted proteins | sample WorMetG1BERMUDA2_FD_80077 | JGI IMG/M metagenome (GOLD analysis project Ga0056109, IMG submission 80077) | Marine gutless worms symbiont microbial communities from Max Planck institute for Marine Microbiology, Germany - Inanidrilus... ...
ATCTATCCAGGGCTGTCTGGCAGCCCAGGGCTGACCGGCAGGCATGCAGCGCATGTTCCAGATTGGGCTTCGGCGCGCCCCAGAAGGCCATGATGGAATCACCGATGTATTTATCAATGAAACCATTGTTTTCGGTAATCTGCTCTGAGAGAGCCCCAAAATAGGTACCGAGCTGCCGCACCATATGGTTGCCCTGCTGCTCAAAGGTGGTGGTGAAGCGTGTGATATCCGAAAAAAGAATCGTCATATCCCGTTCTTCACCGTGGATCTCTGCTTTGATCCCCAGAGAGATCATTTCCCGAACTATCTCCGTAGGAAGATACTTCTGAAAGGAGGATAGCCCCCGGCTCATATGCATAACACCGTCAGAGAGCAGTCCGATCTCCTTCACTCTGGTAGGCACATATTCCGTAGACTCCAGTCGCATCTCCTGGATCAGAGCAAACTGCTGCGTAATCTTCAGTATCGGCCTGACCAGGAAATAGCGCGAAAAGAGCATCAGCACTCCAGCGGACAGGACAATCAGAATGCTAATCGCGAGGAACAGATATTTCATGCTCTGCTTGATGCTGCCCAGATAATCGTCTTCCGGGATAACAGTACAGACAAGCCAATCCTGGTGCCGGGCCGGACTGAAAGCCACAAAATAATTCTTCTCTGTCAGCAAATCGTGATACTTGAGCATCAGAAAGGATTTTATCTCAGCCACCCGGTACCCGGACCTCTTCAGAGCAGCTGAAGCAACCTGGAGAAAGCTGTTTCTGGATGTCCCGATCTGCGCCAGCGATGTTTTGCCCCCTGTCCTGCGCAACACCACCTCCTGTAGCTCAGGAAAGGCCACCAGCCGCTCTTTGGAATCCATCAGGAAGGCAATCCCGGTTTCCCCGACCTTCAGCCGTTTCAAATAGGTGGAGATGGCCTCCAGCTCCAGTGCGATAGAGATCACCCCGGCAAACTTCCCATCCACCTCAAAGGCGACCGCAGAATTGATTCCTGGCTTGCGGCTGGTGCTGAAAATATAAACATCTGTCCAGACATGCCCGGGATTCTTGACCGCCTTCCGGTACCAGGAGCGCTGCGGGGCATAATAGGGATGATTCCTCAGTACGCGCCGGCTGTATAAATTCGCCTCTTCTCCATCTGAACTCATCCGGTACAAGGCGATCGAACGGGTGGCACGCTTCTTTTTCTCATTCCAGCGGCTGTCCACGATTTTGAGGGTCTCCACATCCACTCGTTGCACACCGCTGAAATTTCCATTGGGTAACCCGAGACTCACCCAGGTAAAATTGCGGTTATTCTTCAGCAGAGAAAAATAAAAGCGCTCCCTCTTCCCTATCTCATCAAGTTTGATGATCCCGCGGGAAAAGTTATCCTTGATAACACTCTGCGTGAGGATCGCATTACCGAAAAGTCGCCCCACTTCGCTTCGAACCCCGTGTATCACCTGTTCATTCAAAGAGGTCACAACTTCTAAGGTATTTTTTTTTGAGATGATATACCATGGAACAAAGATCACCGCCGCTGAAACAAACATGGCAGCCAGAATGAGGGAGAGCATACCGACCTGTATCCTGATGCTGAAACCCCTCTTCATGCTTGACATCCAGGCCTCCTCAGTAATCCCTCCCATTTATCATCGGCAGCAGCAGCCTCTTATTTTACTTCCTTATCATTCTGTTCTGATTTGCTTTTTACCAGCAGCCCTCGCGCCCGCGCGAGACGGCCCTGATAATCATAGACAAAGCTGGCGGTTTCCAGAAAGGAAAATGGGATCCTTATCCCGATCAGTTTTGCCCTGAAAAAATTGACCGCGATATCCGGCGGGCTTACCAGACCAACCGGCAACGACCCGGCCTTCCGCCCGCGAAGGATCAATACCCCGTACAGCGCAGCCAGAGCCGCATTATTCTCAAAACCGACACCGATGGAGAGAAGAGCACTATCCTTTCCCGCCTTTACCACATTGGGCACCGTGCTGAGCACCGGGACCTTACCCGCTCCAGCATTAATAGTTTTAATCTCCCGGAAAACGGAAGTGCTCCCTGTGATCCAGAACAGAGAGTTCCGGAGATCCGGATCCAGCAGCCGCATTCGGAAGACCGCAGCAGGCACTTTGACGGCAAGCTCAGCCTGCGCAGCCTTTTGATTTTCGACCACAACAGAGAGCACCCTGATCCCCCTCTTCCTGGCCAGAGCAATCAGCGGCTTTGCCTGCGTCTTCCAGGCGCTCACATTCTTCCGTGCAACCAGCACGGCCAGCACCTTCAGCTGCGGCATGAAGCGCTTCAAATAGTTGAGTTGCAGCGCCACAGGGACGTTGAGCGAAGTATACGCGAAATTCCGGCCGCTGCCCTTTTTATAGTCTTCCATCTGCCCCATTATAACAGGATCTTTGGCACAGACGCTGACCACAGGCACAGCGCCTGAAGTGTAGTGCTTATGCAGGAATGCAGTTGACTTTGAACCCATCGCAAAGACCAGATCAAAACGCCTTTTCAATCCAGGCAGAAGAGGCAGGCCTCTCGCTTCTTTTCCACCGTAGTTATGGACAGTCACAACAGCGCGCTGCCGCTTCTCGCGGAAAACGCGCAATATTCTGGAAAGAGAGGTGTTGTAAGCTGAAGACTTCTTCGGAAACAGGACCAGAACCTGCTTTACAGGGCCCTTCCCGGTTTTCTGTGAGAAAACCGGATCACCGGCAACGTCCAGGGTCAACGACCAGCTGGACATGGACGCTTTCTCCACCTTCAACCACCCGGGCAACTGCGCAGCATTGAGTCCTGCTGTAATGAAAAAACTTAAACCAACCAGCCTCAGTTGTCTCATAAATGGCTCCTTTCCGCAGCGGAGTGCCGCTTGCCGAAAAACAGGAAGAATACTCCCATACCCATTACAACCAGGGTAATGATCTGGATTCCAGCAGGATTCATCTTCATCCCATAAAGAAGAGCTCCCACCAATACCGGGCCCAGTGCATGCCCGATGCGCTCCAGAAAACGGTAGAGAGAGGTTATCGAATTAACGCCAAGATTTCTTGAGGCTTCTGTGTGCGCAATATGGGTCACAATCGGAGCATGGATAAAACCATGAGCAAACCCGAGAACAAGCAACCCGCCCAGCAGAGCGATCGTTTGCAGGCTCCCTACGCCCATGAGGCTGACCAGGAACAGACCCACCCCACTCAGCTGCATGCCCAGAAATAGAAACCATCGGGTCTTGCCCAGACGGTCCGTAATTCTGGAGATAAACCGGGTGGAGATAAGCACGCTCACAGAATAGAAGATGAGGATCTGCCCGATCTCCTCCTTGGGAAACCCCATTCCGGAAAGAAGCAGAGGAACCGCAAAAATATACACCCCGGTCAGCACCGCCTTTGTCGGAATACCCACAAAAGCCATGGTCAGATTGAACTCACGGTCTTTGAATGCATTCCCCATTTCAGACCAGAAACCGCCCCCATATTCCTGCATACTCTTCCGGAGCAGGTCCGGCAACAACTGCAGGCTGTACATAAGCATGGCAGCACCGGTGATCCCGCATATGATAAACACACCACGGTATCCGATAAATCCGCCTAAAAGCCCCCCGATAGCTGCACCGGCGATCAATCCGCCGTTATAGCCGATGGGGATGATACTGTTTGCCCGGGTTTTATTATGCTCCCCGGAAAGCCCGAGAATGTACCCCTGCACTGTGATAAAGAGCATCCCGTGTCCCAGCCCGGCAAAAGTACGGGAAACTGTCACCAGGTAAAAATTCCTTGTGAGAGTCAGGATAAGGTAGCTGCTGATGTAGAGCACGATCCCGACCAGCAGGAGTTTCTTCAGCCCCCGCTTGTCCGCATATCGACCTGCAGGCAACAGACTGAGCACAAAAGCAATGAAATAGACGGTAAACAACCAGGACGAGGCCTTTGCCGGGAATCCGGAGGCTAGAGAAATTTCCTGAAAGTACTGCGGAAGAAACGCAGTCAGCAACCCCTCAACAAAGATCGTCAAGAAGTAGAGCGGGCGCAGAAGTTCCAGCCTGTACTCACGCAGCCCCTCACCATCATCCTCTTCTTCCTCGCTTCGCTTTTGAAGCGCAAGAATCAGGTTGAAGAAGAGATACGCCAGGAACGCGGCGGCGATAGCCAGAATAACAAAAGCCCGGCCGCTCTGCCACAACCGGCTGAGGATAAGCCCGCTCCGAATACCCAGCCTGATTTGTCCACCGCCTGGCAGGGGATGGCTGAACTCCAGGAATCTGCTTCTGGAAAGGGCCGGTTTGCCCTCCAGTTTTTTTTCCGTATGAATACGCACTCTGGAATTGGCGACAAGAGAGATGAATCCGATATCCGGATCCACCCTGCGGTATTCGGAAAACATCTCACGGATACCGGAAAGGTCCTCCAGCTTCAGTCCCAGCTCCTGTACCACCCCGAGGCGGCTGGAGATGGACTGAGCCATAGATATACTCCGGCCCCGGATCCCCTCGCGATACAGCCCGAGCAGAACCACCAGCATAACAGTGATCGTGACCCCCAGTGCAGCACCGAAGGCAAACCGCACAATTCTGCGAAACCGGCCGGCTTCTGTCTCGTTCAACTTCCCTCCAAGCAATAACGCCAGCAATACCAGCAGAACAGCGGTCACACCGACCGGCAAAAGACTGCTGTTAACCCGACTGCTGATCAAATCCTCACGAAGCCAGATACGGAGCCCGCCCAGTTTTTCAAACCGGCTGGAGAGGTCCAGCTGCAGCACCAGCGTGTCATCCCCCCGCAGCACAACCTGGCCTTTCCATTTACGAAAACCTATTGCGGGCTCCAGATCATTCGCAGCATCCGCACCCGCTGAGTGGAGGACCTTTCCTCCGGCGACTACATCAATTCTTGAAAAAATCTTTTCCGCCTTAAGCAAAGGAAGGGCTCTGGTCCGGAATCCGACATACTGATCCAGAGGTAGACCGGAAGCGAGAAAAGCGTTCACCGGAGACTGAAGGATCGCCCCATATGCCCGCGCCTTATCCACCTGAAAGCGGGTATAGGTCCTATTCGCCTCTCTGGAACCAACATAAAACAGGAGCAGAAGGGCAAGGCCGAGCACTACACAGTAGGGCAGAGCCCGTTTCAATCGTTTATAGTAGGTACCTGTACTCATCCCTGCCTCCCGACATCATCAATTATTCCATCAAGATGAGCCAGACTCGACTGCCTGTGCCCCATCAGATAATCAATCCTGTCCCCAATCAGAGACTCAACGAGATCCACATACTCCATCTTATTGGCCGCCAGCCCGCAGCAGGTGAGGCTGGTCACTTTTTCGTCGGGCCGCTTCAGGTCTGGCTTGGGGTTGGCCTCCAGAACATAGATATTCCCGGCTGCGTCAGCACGAAAATCAACTCGCACCAGTGTTTGTAAAGCGAAGCGGCTGTATACCTTACGCGCCATCGCAGTCAGGTTTCCCATGATCTCCTCATCATCCGCACCGGCCATCACCCTGATCCGTTTTTCCGTAATCGCTTTTTTGTCCATTGAGGTGAAAATCAGCTCATCCTCTTCCAGCATCCGTTCAATAAAGGAGAAGGCGTTAGGTGTACTGCTCCGCTCAAATCCGCCATTCCGCTTGAGCACTGGACCGCAGACTGAAGCACAGAATTCGCGGCCGCCCAGATAGGTTTCAATCAGCACATGGTTGTGGGTGATCTCGTAGACCTCATCAACGGTCTTCCACAGCTCCTCAACATTGTGGACCACATGTACATTCAGAGAGGCACGACCGCTGATCGGTTTAACGACAAAGGGTCCTGTATACGACCCAAAAACCGCTGTCAGCTCCGCAGTATCCTGTTCCCCTGAGCGATCAAACGGCGAGCACGAGCAGACCATAAACGGTGCAGTGCGGATGGAAAAATTCTGCAGCATGAATTTGAATATGTGTTTACTGTCCAGAATGCTGCTGTTCAGAGGATTATGCCCCACATAAGGGACACCAGCCATCTCCAGCATCGCAGCCGCATGGGCGGTTGGATTATAGCCCTGCACTCCACCTGTGTTCAACCAGACCATTCCGATTTCATGCTTTTGTAGATTATCCAGCAGGGTTATATCATCGGGGAATATCTCCACATGACGAAATCCGACCTCCTGAAGGGCGTCCCGGATATTTCCGGCCACCTGCTCATAACTTTTCCAGGAGCGCGGATTATGGGTGACGTTGATCACCGCGCCCTCCCGGCTTTTGTCTCCGCCAAACACCACCGCCAGACGGAGCTTCTCCTTCAACCTGTCCATCACTTCTGGCAGGTCAATAAAATCGTACTCTCTCTTCATCCTGTCCCCCTGTTTCAACCCGCACGCCAAAAAAACGACCCTATTATTGCGCAGACAATAGAAGCCGCTCAAGGCGGCTTCCAGGCGATCATTCGGACAGCGTGTCTACCATTTAAACCTCGTACCAAGAGCATAAAAACTGCAGACATCAGGAAGGCCGCTGGTTGAACTCTGATAGGCATCTATCGGTTTGAAGTAGCTGGCTTCAAGCTGCAGCTTGAGATTTTTATACAGCGTATACTCGACAATGACATCCAGCTCAATGCCGTATCCCCTGTTCCCGGAAGAATACTCCTCTGCAGCATTCAGCCATGCAGCAGCTGCCTTAACTGTGAGCTTCCCGAATTGGAGCGTGCTGTTAAGCCCAATCATCAATAATCCATGCTTGTATATAGATTTCGCACCAAGTGCCTCCTCGATTTGCGCGGTCAGGCCGCCCTGCAGGAACAAGGAGGTCCCGGTGAGCCGGACACCCCGACCCTTAATCAGACCAGGCATAAACTGAGCAAAATTGGAGTCATCACCTGTACCGACAGCGTCATCTCCACTGAGATAATTGGCCATCAGTCCGACTTTGATACCAGAATTGAGGCTGTACTTCAGTTTAAGATCAACCCCGAGACCGGAAGCGTCTCTATCGCCATTATCTTTGATTTTTCCGAACCCATAGGCAACAACTGCACTGAGCCTGGCCCCTCCGTATTTCATCGTCAAACCAAGCTGCGGAATGAATGCATTTCTGGTCTGAATACCATAATATGTATTAGAATATATGCCACTCACGTCACCAGCACTCACTCCAGGACCGACATAGTAGTAATAGAGGGCAGGCGTGAGGGAGAGGGAACCCATCTTCAGGGTAGCACTCACCCCGGCCATTGAAGCATCATCCATACTGTCAGCATTGGCGAATTCCCCCATCTTGCAGTAGATAGCGTTGATATCCACGCTGCCGCTGCTATAGTTGAGAGAGACAGCACCCACATCGTCTGCAAACATGAAGCTGCCAGGAGACTTGTGAAAATGGATCCCGGCTTTGACCTTCAAAGGCATATCAGGCATCTTAAACCAGAGATAGGCGTTTTTGATCTGGAGCTCAGCCTTCAGATCTGCCCCCACCCTTACATTGTTGCTCTTCGGACCAGAGCCCCAGGTCGGGTCGATTTCGAATTTCACCATGGTACCAAGTCTCTTATTGCCGACAGAAAGATACTGTCGAACCCGGGTGTACCAGAATGCCATAGGGTCCCCGCCATCAATCGATCGCAGTCGGGTATGATAGATATACAGCATACCGTTATACTTAAATTTAAACGTATCCTCCGGAGTTTTTTCTCCATCCTGAGCAAACAGACCATCAGTCAGCATCAGCACAAACAAAACCACCAGAACCCTTTTCATCATGTCATCCTCCTGAGTTGTTCATACTAGCATTATCGAACAGAATTTCGGAAAGTCAAGAGAAAATAGAGGCATTTGCGATCTGGCGGATTGCGTGTGGTGTATTGCGACAGAATCCGGATACCACTTTAGAGAGGTCCTGATTATCTTAAGCCATAGTGCGCCTGTACACCACAGCAAAATTGCGCATCAACTCCCGCACAGCAGCTCAAGAATGAGCACAGTCGTGATTCTGTCACGGGAGAAGATCGCCGCCTATAAAACTGCTGCTCAATCTTATGGAAAACAGTTTTCCTTTCCTCAATGGAGATGCGCCGCAAAACCAGAAGCCCTTCTGGCGAGCTCATTCTGTGAAATACCGTTCCCGAAGCGCTCCTTTAGTCCTGTCCCTTAGCACACACAAAACGAAAGCAGGGATAACATTTTTTCTTTATCCATAATTATGGACTGACCGGAAACGAGGAACAGTTCCCAATTTTTCTAAAACTTATATCCATCCACCGGGAGCATTGCCCGCACACCTTGGCGTTCACTATGTTTACATATCAAAAAAAGGTAAGCGACGTTGTCGGACCGGATAAAAATCTTACCTGATAGAGTATATTATAAATCTAATATAGAAAAGGTAAATGGCATGGCTATCAAACTCCGCTTTGACAAAGGGGACGGACTGGTCCCTGCGATCGCTCAGGAAGCCGCCACAGGAGAAGTCCTGATGATGGCATATGTTAATGAAGAATCCTGGAAACTCACTCTGGAAACCGGAATTGTCCACTACTGGAGCCGCTCCCGCAGCAAGCTCTGGAAAAAAGGAGAATTCTCCGGAAAGATTCAGGAAGTGAAGGAGATCTTTGTGGACTGTGATGAAGACACCGTACTTCTCAAGGTTAACCAGATCGGAGACGCGGCCTGTCACGAAGGATATAGAAGCTGCTTCTTCCGTAAGGTCAGCAGCGACGGCGGGACAGAAGTTATTGGTGAACGCCTCTTCAACCCTGACGAAGTTTACGGATCATAATATTTCTATGAAAAAAATCGAAAAAAAACTGCACCTCGGTATCCCTAAAGGAAGCCTGCAAAACGCCACCATAGAGCTGTTTAAGAAAGCCGGCTATATCATCAACATCTCCCCCAGATCCTATTTTCCGTCTATTGATGATGTGGAGATTGAATGCATGCTGATCCGGGCCCAGGAGATGGCCCGCTATGTTGAGGACGGGATCCTCGACGCCGGGATCACCGGCTACGATTGGGTGGCTGAATACGGCGCTCAGGTAGACTCTATAACCACGCTCGTCTACGGTAAAACAGGACGAAAACCGGTACGCTGGGTTCTGGCTGTACCAGAGAACTCTGATATTGCCGGTCCCGGCGACCTGGAGGGCAGACGTATCGCAACAGAGGCTGTGGGTATGACCACCCGATACTTAGCCAAACACGGGGTAAATGCGGATGTAGAATTCTCCTGGGGAGCGACAGAAGTCAAACCACCAGTATTGGCTGATGCGATTGTTGAGATCACGGAAACCGGAAGCAGCCTGAGGGCCAACAACCTGAAGATAATAGACACAATCATGGAGTCCGTGACCCACTTCATCGCCAATCAGAATTCGATGAAAAATGAATGGAAAAAGAAAAAAATTGACACGATCGCTCTGCTGCTGAATGCGGCTCTGGATGCAGGATCCCGGGTGGGGTTGATGATGAACCTGCCGGAAACAGCACTGGAAAAGGTACTGGAAATTCTTCCTTCACTGGAGGCCCCAACCGTTTCTCAACTACACGAAGATGGTTGGGTAGCGATCAATACAATCATCGATGAGCACAAAGTACGGGACAGCATCCCTGCTCTCAAGGAAGCGGGCGCCTCAGGGATTGTGGAATACCCGCTGAACAAGGTGGTCTACTAGCTGTCCTGAAAACAGCTCAGCCTGCATTCTGTTCTCAACTAATCTGAAATGCTTGAATTTCAAGAATGATGGATTTATATTGTTGCAGGGAGAGGTGCAAGAGTGGTTGAATCGGGCGGTCTCGAAAACCGTTGACCCTTCGGGGTTCGAGGGTTCGAATCCCTCTCTCTGAGGTGCAGCCAGAGGGCCTGGATTTCGGGACTCTTCACAACAATAAAATGGAAAGGTGACCGAGTGGCCGAAGGTGCACGCCTGGAAAGCGTGTGTAGGGCAACCTACCGAGGGTTCGAATCCCTCTCTTTCCGAAGATTTTAATCATGACAGGATGCCGGGCCTCTGGCACCGGTGTTTTTTTACAATACGGGGAAGCTTCTTTTGAATTTGAAGCTCAGGTCCCGCTCAATTGGCACCCGCCCAACCCCGCCAGGTCCGGAAGGAAGCAACGGTCAGCGGAATGTTGATGTGCAGCGGCCAACCTGGGCTTCAAAATCGGGGGAAACCGTCCATCGGATCCGCCCGGGGAGATACGCCATGGCAGAACTGTTCCGGGCGACAGCCCTCAAACACAGACCCCAGACGTTCCGCGATCTCGTCGGGCAGGAACACCTCTCTCGGTCCATGAGTAACGCCATCAAAGGCGGGAGAATTGCGCACGCCTACCTGTTCTCCGGTCCTCGAGGTGTAGGCAAGACTTCCGCAGCCCGCATTCTGGCCAAATCCCTGAACTGTGAAAAAGGCCCCTCCCCAACGCCCTGCGGTGAATGCTCCAACTGCGTGGAAATCGCGGGATCTGCTTCACTTGATGTATATGAGATAGACGGCGCCTCAAATAACGGGGTAGATCAAATACGGAAACTGCGGGAGAGCGTCAATTACGTTCCTTCCAGATCAAAATATAAAATCTACATCATCGACGAAGTCCATATGCTTACAGAGGGGGCATTTAATGCACTCCTGAAAACCCTGGAAGAACCGCCCTCCTATGTACTGTTCATCTTCGCTACCACGGAGCCAGCAAAGGTCAAAATCACTATCCGTTCCAGAACTCAGCACTACCGGTTTAAGCGGATTCCGACCCGGACCATCGCCGACCATCTGGCCGGGATCTGCGCCGCAGAAAGCGTTGAGGCGTCAACAGAGGCGCTCTTCCTGATCGCTCGAAGCGGAGACGGCTCTATGCGGGACGCACAATCCTTGCTTGATCAGGTTATCTCCTACGCCGGCGGTGCAGTCAGAGAAGAGCACGCCAGAGAGATTATCGGCCTGATCAATAGCTCCATCTATTTTGATTTTCTCACCTATCTCCTGGAAAAAGACATCCAGGCTCTATTGGGTATGGTTGCGGAGATGGATGACCGCGGCCTGGATTTCAACGACTTCATCAACGGCCTCTCCACCCTGCTTCGCAATCTGATTCTTTTTATAGAAGGCAGCGACGCAAACAGTCTGGATATGGTATCTGAAGAATTCAAAACCATGACCAGCTTTTACGATGAAAGCTCGCAGGAAGGCTTTTCGGAAGATGATGTAATCATTCTCGTTGATCTTCTGATCACCCTGGGCAAAGAGCTGCACCACGCCCGCAATCCGCGGCGCATCTTCGAACTGCACCTGTTCCGGCTGCTCAACTTCCGCAATCTAATCAAACCGGAGGAAATCCTCCAGAGGATCGAAGCGCTCCACACCCGGCTCAACGGCCTGTACAGTCTGCAGGAATCAGGCGGACCACCTCGCAAGAAGACAGGGGCCAGCATGCCGATCGAAATCGCACCGGCGGCAACCAATACTGCACCCCCGGTACAGCAGCAAGCCGCGCCGCAATCGCCGGCACCCGGGCCGCAGGAGACACCCCCGATACAAGAGCCTCAACAGGCTGTGCCTTCACCAGCAGTAGCTGCACAACCTCCTGTAGAGCCCTGGCAGGCACAGGAGTATGCCCCTGTATCAAAGGCGAAAATAGCCGTACAACAAGCTGGAACTCCGGACGCGCAAGCACTATTGCAGAAACTGCTCCAGGAGCAGGAGAATACTGGAAATTTCCTTCTGGTCAATGCCCTGAGCAAAGTAACAGCAGCCAGCATCCGCGGGGGCGCCTTTATCCTGGCCTTTCACCCGGGAGACAGCTTCTCCAGACAGCAGATAGAGCGGGACTCCGGTGAACTGATTAACAGCTTCTTAAGCGATAACTGCAGCCCTCCGCTCTACCTCACCTGTGAGAAGAGCAGCAGCCCTGCTCCGGAAGCGCCATTACCTCCTCAAGCAGAGCCTGATCCAGCTGCAGCCTGGGCTCTGGAACAAAATACTGCTGCACCGCCAGAGCAGCCGACTCCGACTACTACAGCTCCTCAGACAGTCGCTCCGCAAGCGGAGCCAGCTGTCCCCTGGCAGCAATCGGAACAGCAGCAACCTGATATTGAAAATGAAACCGTGCAGCAGGTCAAGGACATGTTTCATGGTGATATAATAGAAGATTATAAACAAGAATAGCAGGAGGCCTGATATGCTCAAAGGCATGGGAAATATGGTGAAACTGGCCCAGGAGATGCAGGGCAAAATGCAGAAGATGCAGGAAGATCTGGAAAAAAAACGGATCGAAGGCAGCGCAGGGGGGGACATGGTCACAGCCGTAGTAAATGGCAAGAAAGAACTGCTGGAGCTGAACATCTCAAAAGATGTGGTTGATCCGAATGATATCGAAATGCTTCAGGACCTCGTCCTGGCTGCCATCAAAGACGCATCCCGCAAAGCCGGGGAGTCTGCAAAAGAGGAGATGGCGGCCATCACCGGTGGAATAAATATTCCTGGAATGCCCGGGATGATGTAGGTGGAAAGCTTCTCCCCTTCCTTCAATCGGCTGGTGGGCCTGATCTCCCGCCTCCCGGGTATAGGGAAAAAAAGCGCGGAACGGCTGGCCTATCATATTCTAAAAAATCCGCCCGCCTACGCCAGGCAACTGGCTGAGGAGCTGAGTGCCATTCATGAAAAGATAATTTTTTGCAGCCGATGCGGACTGATGACCGAGCAGGACCCATGCGTGATTTGCTCCTCTTCCCGGCGGGACCCCAGCCTCCTCTGTGTAGTAGAAACTCCGGCTGATGCTCTGAATATCGAAAAAACCGCGGAGTTCCGTGGATTATACCATGTGCTCAAAGGGGCGATCTCCCCGCTCAACCGTGTCCGACCAGAAGACCTGCGTATCGAAGAACTGCGTAAACGGATTGCGGAAAAGCCGGTTGAAGAGATCATTCTCGCTACCAACCCCACTGTAGAGGGCGATACAACCGCCCTGTATATTGCTGACATGCTCAAAGAGAGCGGCGTGAAGATCAGCCGGATCGCACGCGGTCTCCCCATGGGCGGAGAGCTGGAGTTTGCTGATGCTCTGACGCTGAGCCAGGCGATTCAACATAGAGACACGCTCTGACCCTCATCCTTACGCAATCATCACAAGAAGGCGGGAATGAGGCAAGAACTTCCAGCGCTGGAGTCAAGAAGACGACACCATTCATCAGCTTTAAGTCAAAACCCCGCTTGCTCTGCAATACATCCTCCCCTACAATATCATCATGGATACGGAACAGAAGCGGATCGTTCTATGTGGAAATGCAAAAGCATACATGGAACTGCAACGGGTTCTGGAGGCGCGCAAGGATATTCTGGTAAAAACAGTGCACCTGTCCGGAGAGACGAGCATCCGGATAGCGGACATGAAACCGGACCTGATCATCACCACTGAACCGGACATCGACCAGCTTAAAGCATTTCTGCGACAAAAAGAACGGAGCAGAATCAACCCTGTACCCCTGGCTGTCCTCTTGCAGAAAAGCAGTCGTAAAAAAGCCACAACGTACCTGAAAGCAGGAGCGGATGAAGTGCTTGACACGCCCGCAACCGAACCTTTAACTACAGCAAGAATCGACGCCGCACTCAGGGGACGCAGGCGATTTCTTGAGCTGCAACGGGCCAACTACGACAGCATCCGCCTTTTCAAACTGACCCGCAAGATGCACGCCACACTGGACATTGAAGAGCTGATCCGCCTGGTTCTGGAAGAGATCCGGGCTTTGCTTGAAGTGGACCAGGTGAATCTGCTTCTCCTTGAACACGATCAGGAACTCGCCAACAAACTGTATGTGAACAGTGACAGGAGGCTGAAACGGCGTGCTGTGAAAGCGATCATAAACGATTTCCGGAACTGGCTGCGCAACCTGCAAATCAATGAAAATATCTCCAGAAAAGCTATTCTCAAATATATCCATCAGGGACACAGGCGCAACGAAGAAGAGACCGACAAATTGCTCAACATCATATTCAGCAACTATCTGAAGACCAAAAACGAATTTATAGGTATCATCAATTTCCTGGATAAGGACAAGAAAGAGTTCAGCCAGGGGGAAATAGCCCTCACCTCTGCGCTTTCCCAGCAGCTCGCTTTCAGCATTAAGAATATTCTGCTTTTTGAAACACTCAACTTTCTGGCCAGAAAAGATGAGCTCACTCAGCTTTTTAACAGAAGATACTTCAACGAGCGGTTCAACGATGAATTCCTGCGCAAGGCACGGTACGGAAGCTTTTTCAGCTGCATCATGTGCGACCTGGACCATTTCAAACAGATCAACGATTCTTATGGCCACCTGAAGGGGGACAAAGTGCTGTCCGAATTCGGCCACGCGATCCGCAACTGCATCCGCAGGATCGATATTGCAGCCCGGTATGGAGGGGAAGAGTTCATCATTCTCCTTCCTGAGACAACAGCTGTGGACGCGCTCACAGTGGCAGAACGAATACGCAACACAATCTCCGCCATCTCCTTCGGTTTTGATGCACCGGTCACAGCAAGCTTCGGCGTGGTTTGCACCCGGAGTGCCCGAATTGAAAACAAAGAGGATATGATCTTCAGAGCGGACGCAGCCCTCTATCACGCCAAACGGCTCGGTCGCAACCGCACAGTTATCTACAGCGAATCCGTGGACCTGACGCCCGCTGATAAAGAAGAGAAGAGCTGATCAGAAGGAAAATCAATACTTCCTATCCGAGAAACCGGAAAAATTACTTGCCACCCTTAAACGGTTTCACTATATTTCCAGTCGATTATATCATTCCCCTGTAGCTCAGTCGGTAGAGCAAGTGGCTGTTAACCACTGGGTCACAAGTTCGAGTCTTGTCGGGGGAGCCATTTGTTCCAGTCTTCGAACCGCTGGGGGTTTGGTAACCCGGACCAGACCTCCATGGTTCGTCGATCATGGACCAGCACCTTCCCGATTTCCTTCTCCAGGATCGGCTTCTCTGTGCCGAGCCCCTCGTTCGCCTCCGCGTGGATGCGCGCCATGAACTGCTCGTCCCGGAACATCGCCTTGATGTCCTCGGTGACCGCCGTCTCCAGAAGCCGCTATACATTTGCTTCGTTGCAGGGAGAGCCTTTCACCACTGAGGATGTCATCTCTCATTTGCTTGATTGTTTTGACTGTATAGATACGGTAAATGCCGCCCTGCGGCACTGGCTTAACCGTCGGGCAAACGGCAAGATTTTCCGTGCTACCAGAGAGATTCCGGCCATTCTTTTTGAAGAAGAACAGAAACAGCTGCGAAGTATACCC
>Ga0056109_1000363_pt1 | contig 14840 bp, 9 predicted proteins | sample WorMetG1BERMUDA2_FD_80077 | JGI IMG/M metagenome (GOLD analysis project Ga0056109, IMG submission 80077) | Marine gutless worms symbiont microbial communities from Max Planck institute for Marine Microbiology, Germany - Inanidrilus... ...
ATCCCCATTGAAGCGGCAATGATCGCCAACAGGCTGGCTCCGGGACGCAACCGTGGTTTTGCGTATGAGGAGTGGGGTTTCCTCGACCGACAGGAGACAGACCGCGCCCGGAAGGTGGCGAAGGAACCAGGCCCCTGGCGTGCACCGGGGATCACCGGCAGCGACATAGACCCGACAGCCGTGGAGATGGCAGAGGAGGCGTCCAGACGGGCCGGAGTGAGCCGGGCGCTGGAATTCCATCAGGCTGACGCGACCAAATTGAAAAAAACAGCTGGCCCGGGACTGATCCTCAGCAATCCGCCCTGGGGGGAACGTCTGGGCGAGGAGGAGGAAGCCGGGAAGCTGGCTGCTGACTTCGGCAGGGCTACGGCTGCTATGCACGGCTGGGAATGCGGCATCATCACCTCCCTGCAGGGTTACGAACGCGCCTTTGGTAGAAGAGCTGTAAAAAACCGGAAACTCTATAACGGGAAGTTGCTCTGCCGCCTCTTCACTTTCCCATCACCAGTGAAAAAAAGCAGGGGAAAAAGATCCACCCACCAGAGCCGATAAAAAGCCCGTTGTCTTCCCTCCGCAGGCAACGGGCTCTTTCAAAAAATTGATGGGTTATCATTGATGCGACTTGAAGCAAGAACAACAGGAAATAGATGAAAAGGAACCCTGTTTCACGGCAAAAAGCCGATGAGGCGGGTTTTTTATGATCCTCTCCTCCTTTCAGCAGCCTGCAACCTGCATCGGCTTTTTACGGAGCTGATGGCCCCGCGGTTGCCTCCCTGAACGGCGCGGATCGGTTCGATTCCGATAGCTCCACATGCTGCAGATGCAGCAAAATCAAAAGCTTTTCCAACAAGCCTGTTTAAGGATATTCCTGCACCCTTACAATGACGGTTGATCCGTTCTGCTATGGCTTTTTCAAACCGGAACCCAAAATAATATCTCTTTTTTTCTATTTCCATAACCTTAGAAGAACCGCAGCAACAGAGCATAGTTCCCTGAATGGTACATTACCAGATCAGCGTGGTCCTCAGGAGCAACGATGCTGTTTCCTGGTTGTAAACAGCACAAACAGGGCTGGAATCAAAAATAATGACAACCCTGTGGACCCGAGCATCCCGGAGAGTACTGTCAGGGCCATTGGTTTGTACAGGCCGCTGCCCCCTCCTGAAGAGAAGAGGAGAGGGGTGAGGCCAAGGACTGTGGTCAATGTTGTGATCAGAAGTGGTCGGACCCTGTGTTTGACAGCGGACTTTGCAGCTTCAGGAGCAGGTTCTCCTTTTTGTTCATAGCGCTTCTTTGCCTCATCAACGATCAGGATAGCGTTATTGACCACCAGACCAGCGAGCATCACAAAACCCAGAAATACAGGAATGGAGATAGAGATGCCTGTTAAGAAGAGGGTGATTACTGCTGTTCCAAGGGCCGGGGGGACCGACATCAGCACAATGAAAGGGAGCGTGAATGATTCATAGAGGGAAGCCAGGACCATGAACACCAGGATGATCGCTATCGCTACTGCGAAAAGTCCGGAACTGCCTGATTTTTCCAGTTCTTCCGCCTCTTTTCCAGGATCAAAACGGATGCCTCGAGGCGGATGCAATCTTGCCAGATTTTTCCGAACTGCTTTGACTATTGTTCCCAGATCAGTCCCGGAGTAGCGGATCTGGAAGCTTGCCGAAAGCCGTCCATTTTTCCTGTAGATCCTGCCATATCCTTTTGAACGGGAAAAGGTTGCGACCGCTTTCAGCGGGATTGTTTTGCCCTCTGCAACTGTAATGGGTATTTCCGGAAGCCGTTCTGGTTTGATTCTGTTACCCTCTTTGAAACGGACCCGGATATCAATCTCACGCCCTTTTTCCAGAAATTTTGTGGCGATGGGCCCGAATACGGCACTGCGTACTTCTAGCCCGATATCCCGGCTGGAAAGACCGAGTAATGCGGCCTTCTGACGATCGATTCGGACAACCAGCTCTGGAGGGCCCTCTTTGAAAAGGAGTACAACCTCCCGGACATCAGGGAGCCGGCCGGTAACAGAAGCGCCTCTTTTTGCCCAGGCTTTCAGTTGATGAAGGTCGTCTCCAGTAACATTGACAGTCAGGGTGCGGACATTTCCACCAGCTCCTGATGCTCCGGAGGCAAAATGGACAAAAGCCGTTCTGTATTTCTTGAATCTCTTTGAAAGAATGGAAAGGGCCCGATCCGGACGAATATTCGAATCTTCTGTGTGAAGTTTGACGGTTATAGAGGCGTGGGCTTTATCTATTCTGGTTCCGGTTCTCCTGATAAAGGGGTAGTTTCTGATGATTTCACTCACCTTACGGGTGATAGTAGTGGTTCGTTTGAGATTTGTTCCAGAAGGGAACTCAACATAAGCGAAGAGCGTGTCACTCTCCAGAGGTGCAAGAATTTCACGCCCTATATGCGGGAGAAAGAGTGCCGCTGTGGCAGATAGAGCTATCAGGAGGAAAACAAGAATGAGTGGTTTTTTCAAGGAAGTGGAAAGGAGAAGTTGTATCAGAACAGTGGCTTTATTCTTAATTTGAGTAAAACGGATATTTTCTTTTTTTGTAGACTGTTGCTTCTTTTTTGTTTTTTTGAAAAGATACAACATAAGTACAGGGACGGCTGTTAAAGCGATGAACAGAGAGGCAAAAAGGGAAATAGATATAGCTGCTGCAAGATTGCCAAAGAGGAGCCGCATCCTGGGAGAAAGAAAGAGGATGGGAAGAAACACGCATACGGTTGTCAGAGTGGAAGCGAAAACAGCTACTCCAATTCTTTGCGTTCCCTGAAGTGCGGCTGAGCAGGGATCGCTGCTCAGCTCTAACTGGTTATGGATGGATTCCAGCACCACGACTGAGTTGTCAACCATCATCCCCACACCGACCGCCAGGCCTGAAAGCGTCATGACATCCAGAGGGAGGCCCGATATCCCGATCCCGGTGAACGTCACGCAGATGGATAGCGGGATGGAAAGGGAAATTATAGATGTCGCTGCTATGCTCCGGAGGAACAGCAGGAGCACAAGTGCTGCAACAAAGGCTGCGATTATCCCGGCTTCTATCAGCTTTCTGAGAGATCTGGAAAGAAAGAGAGAGGCATCGTAGACAATATCGGCGCGGGCACCCTGTGGCATCCTGGTTTTTTCAAGGACAGTGCGCAGTGATGCACTCACGTTTAATAAAGAAGCCTTCCCCCCTTTTTTAACGTAAATTGCAACCTGTTCATGGCCTTTTGCAAGAGATTTGTTTTCCAGAGGTTTGGAGCTTTTCTGTATATCAGCAATTTCGTTGAGAAAGAGCGGTTTTTTTTGCCCCCCAACACGTACTGCAAAGAGTTCTTTTAAATTAGAAAATCGACCCATGGTCTTTGTATAGACTTCTCGTGATATGCCCGGGATTATTCCTCCAGGGACATCGTAATTAGCGTACTGGAGCGCGTGGACAACAGAGAGCAGAGAAACACCGCGAGCGGAAGATTTATATCGATCCACACTGACCAGAATCTCCCGCATTTCACCACCGGCAACAATGACTTCACTGACCCCTTTTATCCGTTCGAATTTCGGCTTGAGTTTTTTTTCCGCAAATCTCCGGAAAAGACGCAGGTCTTTTCCGGAGATTGCTACTGTGAAAATCGGAGAATCAGAAGGATCATAACGCAGAACAACCGGTTTCTCCACATCTCTCGGGAAAGCAGCGCCAACCGGAGCGACCGCATCGAGGATATCCATGGTTGCCAGATCCAGATTGGTACCATAGGGATACATAATATGAATTTTGCTTTTCCCTTCACTGGAGATAGAGATGACTCTGGCTACTCCGGGGACACGGGACACAGCTTCTTCCAGCTTTCTTGTGATCAGGGAATCTATTTTTCTGGAATCCGTTCCAGGGTACCGGACAAGAACCGTCAAACCCGGTTGTCCTGTATCCGGAGAAAAGGCAGGGTCCATTTTCGACAGGGTGATAAGACCAAAAAGGACACAGGAGAGGAGGATCATCGTCAGTGTAACCGGCCGGGAAAGGAGGTATCGGGTCATGTTTTCTTTCCACTGGTACAGGAGAAGAAGGCCGGCAGAAGCAGAAGAGTGAGGGCAGTCGAACTGATAAGCCCTCCGATAACCGCGATGGCCAGGTCCCGCTGCAGACTTGCGCCCCCGATTGCCAGAGGAAGCATCGCCAGCAGTGTCGTGAATGTTGTCATCAAGATAGGCCGGGTCCTGGACAATGTTGCCTCTACTGCGGCTTCTCTGCTGCTTAAACCGTGGTGTATGGAGAGGGTGAACCGTTCATAAAGAACAATGGCGTTATTGACGGCAATCCCGGCCAGCATCACCATCCCCATTGCTGAGATCACGTTGATGGACCGTCCGGTTAAAAACAGCAGCAGAAAAGAGCCGATAAAGGAGAAAGGGAGTGAAATCATTACCAGAAGCGGCATTGTGAAATGCTCGAATTGCGAGGCCAGTACCATATAAATGAGCAGTACTGCCAGAGCAAATGCGAAGAGCAGGCCGTCCAGATTGCTGCTTTCTTCATCCTGTCCAATGATCTTCGAGTCGATATTAAATCGTTGTTCAAGTTTTTTCAGCAGCTTCTTGAGATACTGGTGGAGCCGTTGCATATTCTGTTTAATCATCACTGCTGTTGTACTGCATCTTTTCCCCTGGACCCTGTAAAGACGGCTTGCAGTTTTTGTTCGGCCAAAGTGGGCCAGCTGGCTGATGGGGACAAGGCCCCCTCCTGAGGTGCGAAGATAAATCTTATTGAGGTCGCTGCTCGAAGTCCGGAATTTTCTGGAAAAACGGACTCTTACATCAATCCGCCTGTCTCCTTTGCGGAATTTAGTCGCCACATCACCGGACAATGCGATTCGTACTGCTGCTGCAACATCTTTGACAGAAACCCCAAGGGAGGCGCTTCGTGCGCGATCGATTTTGATGGCGATCTCGTCACGTTTTTCTCCGGAATCTGAACTTACACTCTGGATTGATTTAAGAGGCTTCAATTTATTGATCAGGATTTTTGTCGCCCGTGCTACTGCTTTGTTGTCTCCCCTGATCTGGATACTCAATTGACTCGCTGTATCGGTTTTTATCCCTTCGATAAGTGTGTTGTCCGCTTCAATGGTTATTGGTACATCAAACCCCTTCTTAATCAGCCTGGATATCCGTTGTATTGCGGTGGGTGGATCATTCTGCTGTATCGTGATTGATATATAGGCTTCCGAAGGGCTTCTTTCCGATGCAGCGGCTGTGGGATCAGTATCATCAATCCCGATTTCAGCGAAGGATTCACTATCCGGGAGTGCTGCGAGTGTGAGTTTGATGAACCTTCTGCTTATTGCGGTTTTACGGCTGAGTGACATATCAGAGGGGAATTTAAGCCTTGCCTTGAGAATTTTGCGTTGCCCTGAGGGCAGGAACTCCCTTTCAAGAAAAAGAAAGAAAGGCGCTGCGGCACAAAGAGCAAGGACCGAACTCATAAAAACAGTTTTTCGTTTTGAAATTATTGAGGAGATGAATTTTCCCCATGCGGTTCCATTCCCGGTTTTTTTATTCTGCTTCTGTTTGCTGAAGAGATGGAACATGGCTGTGGGGATGAAGGAGAGGGCTGTAAGGACAGAGATGAGCAGGGAGAAAGAGACAGTAAGCGCCATCTGACCGAACAGTCTCCCGGAGAGTCCTTCAACAAATACAATCGGGAGAAAAACCGCAACACTGGTCAGGATAGAGGCAAAAACAGGGGCCGCCATCTCTCCTGTCCCTTCTATTACCGCTGTTTTCTGCTTTTCTCCATTGTCAAGACGTTTGCGGATATTTTCAATTACGACAATTCCTGAATCAACTGTCATCCCGAGTCCCAGGGCCAGGCCGCCGAGAGAAATGACATTAAGGCTGATTTTTGAGATGAACATCAGAAAAAGAGTTGTGGCCGCACATACTGGAATTGTTAACGAAAGGATAAGAGCTTCTGGAATGCTTTTCAGGAAGAATACCAGAACAGTGAATGCGAGCAGCCCCCCGATAAGAGCGGCCAGAGACACATCTGTAATAGCACTGGAGATAAAAAGGGAGCGGTCGACAACGGTCTCTATTTTCAGCCGCTGGCCGAATTTCAGGGCAAGCTTGCGCAGGGTATTCCGTGCTCGTGAAGCAGTTGCCACTTGATTGGCCCCGGATTCGGAGAAAATCGACAGTCCAATGGCCGGCTTACCATTGAAGAGGGTTTCGGCACGGCGATCCCGGTATCCTTCTGTTATAGAAGCCAGCTGGGAAAGCGGGAAGGGTGAGCTTTTTTCTCCTCCCGGGATCAGGACTTTGCCGATGTTATTGATCTTCTTAAATTCTCCAACTGTCCGGACCATCACCTCTTTGTTGCCTTCCGGCAGCGGCCCTGCAGGGGTATTGAAATTGGCCCGGGCAGTCAATTGAACGATGTCCGGAAGCGCCATCTGAACTGCATAGAGCTTTCCGGGATCGATTCCGATCTGGATTTCCTGAAAGTGGCCGCCGGAGATTTTAACACCACCGACACCTTCTACTCTTCGGATGACAGGTTTTATGTTTCGCTCTATAAACCGTCGAAGTTTTTTGTCATTGGGACTTCCGGGTGTGCAGGCGATCATCAGGAGAGGGGCTGCGTTGGGGTCATATTTCAGGACAACCGGACGCCGGGCATCCTGCGGGAGACTGTTGCGTACCAGATCCAGCTTCTCTCGGACTTCCATTGCGGCAAAATCTATATCCGTTTTCCATCCGAATGTGAGCCGGACCACACTGATCCCCTGAGATGAGGTGGCACGGCTGGAGAGCAGCCCCCGGACTCCGGAAAGCGCTTCTTCCACAGGTTTTGTGATTCTTTTTTCAATTCCTGCGGGTGATTCATCTGCAAACCGGGTGACAATGGTCAGACGCGGATAACTGATATCCGGCAGCAGCGACGTTTCCAGTCGGAAGACGCCAAGTGCGCCCAGTAATATGAGGGCGGCACAGGCCATTGAGGTGGTGACAGGGTGTGAGACGGAGAATTGTACAAGTTTTTTCATGTTTGAAAGAAGAAGATCCAGTCGTCACGCATGGGATTATTATTGAGATCATAGGCATCTCTGGTTATTGTGATTTCATAGATGTTCCTTTCACCGATGTCCTTAAGATCAAAAAGCAATACCCTGTCGTTGGAAATTATCTGGATATCACCGATTGCGCCACCGAGCGATGGGTGATTACCGGCAAAGTAATCAAAGCTGAAATTCGGGATCACTCCAATATGGCTTACCGGTGCAGAGAGTTTAATTTTGAGATTTGTCAATGTAGAGCTGAGCACCGGAACTACGCTATTCTGGCGCCAGGCGAAGTTGGTTTCATTGTAGATGCCTTCAACATAGAGATACCGGGAATCCATAGCATCGGTTTTGAAAATAATTTTTTCGCTCCGGGCGATCGTATTACCCTGAAGATCGGTTGCGGAGTCGGCAATTTTTACTGTGTATACTGTCTCACATGAAAACGCGATCCTGGGGGTAAATGTCAGATTACTGCCTGAGGTCCTCAGGACACCGTCCACAGAGGGTTCGATACTGAATGCACTTCGTGCTTTTGCGGAAGATAGCTCTTCCGAGAAAGACAGCAGAAGTGAGCTTGTTTTACTGATGTTGGTTATCATATCGTCTCCGTTTCTGAGATCCCTCCCCCCCTGAGTTGAGAAGGAAACCAGAGAAGGAGCAGTGAAATCGGTTCCTGCGGTAAATGTGAAAGTGATTTCTGAACCGAGCGCGTTGTTTGCTGTATCCTTTGCGTCTCTGGAAACCCTGACAGTATAAACGGAGCCGTGGACCAGTGGAGAGGTCGGGTGAAAACGGAACACTGTACCATTTGAAATAAGAGAGTACATACCGGAGACAGAAGGAGCGATGGAAAAAGCTTCGTACATTGAGGCGAGGTCCATATTTGTGGAAAAGGTCAGCAGGATATCATTGGTTCTGGACGCAATATACGTTCCCTCACCAGGCCACTGATTGATAAGAGTCGGTGCAGACCTCCGGCCGGATACCGTGAAAGTGGAAATGTGGTCTGAGAGAAGATTGTTGCCGTTTTTATCCTCTGCTTTTCGAGATATTCGGATGATATATTTGGGGTTCACGTCCAGAGGTTCTGCCGGGGTGAACAGTAAGGTATTCCTCGACCAGGAAAATGTTCCACTGACCTTTTCTTCAGTTTCCCTGGAAAGAGAGAAGGCGCGTTCTACAGATTCACGGTCCATACTTTCATCAAAGGTGATGCTGATCGCATTGGTTGGGTGTACCCCTGCTGCACCGTCAGCTGGAGAAAAGGTGCTGATTACAGGTGCTGATTGATCAAAGAGCAGCGCCTCACAACCGATTAATGCAAATAAATAAACAGTCAGGAACAGAAGTCTATTGAACACGGAATAACACCTCCTGGCTTTCCGGCAACCAGTTACCAGAGACATCCTTAACCCCATCCTGCCCTCCTTTTATTGTAAGGAGGTAGACATTGGAGGAAGATATGCTGTCCACTTCCAGCTCCAGCATGGAACCACCCAGGCTCCAGTTGAATCCCCTGATTGCCCCACCGAAGGAGTTGTTTCCAGCGCCAAAAAGCCTGGAGACCGAGATATTCAGCTGAACAGTGACTATATCCATAGGGGCATTGGTGAATGTCGAGAATTTTATGAAAAAGGTTGTGTTGGACACTGCGCTGATCTCTGTTATCATCTTATTGGTCATCATTATGTCTGCGATATTGGAGATAGTGCTAATCCGGACAAGATAATTGGTGCTGACACTGAAATGGAGTTGATAATCCCCGGTTAAGGTAAGCCCATTCTCTCCTTTAGCTGAGGAAGCAACAGTGGCCTGGTAATTGATCCCCGGGGAGAATGGTGTTACAGGATGGAACAGAAGCTGGTGATATGTGCTTGTACCGTCTGCTTGCCTGTCCCAGGAAAAATATCCATCAACAGAAGGGGTAATGGAAAAAGCTGATTCTGCCAGAACACGATCCATGGGCTGATCAAAGCAGATCACGAGAGCATCCTCTCTGCGCCCGTCGTTATAGTAATTTGTCCAGAATCGTTGTGGATAGGGAAGAAAGTCCCCATATTGAAAAATACCGAGTACAGCAGGCTGGAAGAAGTTGGTACCGGTTGTGAAATAGAGTGTGCTGTCCCGGCCAAGTCTTACCCCTTCCGTATCACAGAGATCTGGCTTGAGGGTGAATGTATAATGGGTGGCGGCAGAGAGCGGCTTCATGGGAACAAAGGTGAGGATATTGGTAGCTGTATTCCAGATGAATTGGCCATCCACCTGGGGAGTCAGGGATATGTTTTCCCGGGCACTTCTGGTATCCATTGCTCTGCTGAAGGCCACCACAATACTGTTGGTAAGATTGCTCCTGTGTTCCATGTTGGTTGGATTGAGAAAGATCGCAGCTGGAGGTATGCTGTTAGTGCCTATCTGAAACCTGGAGTAGTATTCTGTCGTGAATTTATTTCCATGGATATCTTCCAGAGAGGTTGCGATGGTTATCCGGAAGATGGAACCTCCATTGAGTTCATTGTCTGGAGTGAAGTAGATTGTCCTGTTTGAGACAGTAACATCTCCGCTGATTTTGCCTCCGTTATCCTCAGAAAGAGAGAAGGCGTCGATCGCTGTTGCCGGGGCAATCGGTTCATCAAACCGTACCTCTATTATCGGTTTGCGATCCTGCACCATCTCTCCGAAAGCAGGGGATATAGAGAGCAGTTCAGGCCCATCAATATCGATGGCGCAGGAGGAAAAAAACAGGATAGACAACAACAGAAAACGGTTTTTCATTTTTTCTTCTTCTTTGCGGTTCAGGGATTTTTCGTCTTTTTCTTTTTCGGAGCTTCCTCCGGAAGCGCGATTCCCCTGGGGAGTACAGGGATTACCGGGTTGCCGTCGGAAAGGATGGAGAGTTCGCCTTCATCCTCGTTTTTCGGGGGCACTGCCACCAGCGCTTTCAGGGTGAGCCCCTTGAGGATTTCGATTCGGTCCCCCCGGACTTTTCCTGTTGTAACCGGATTCTTGAAGATGGATCGTCCGCGGAGCATATATACAAAGGGTTTGCCGTTGTTGCGGCCCATGACTGCGCCTGCAGGGAGCATCCAGGCACGGGCCTTTTTTTTCAATTTCAATCCAGCACGGACAAACATGCCTGGTTTGAGGAGGCCCTGGTAGTTCTTGAGGAGAACTTTGACTGTTACGCTTCTGGTCCTCGGATCAACGAGCGGGTGCACAAGGGAGATAGTGCCTTTCAGAATTTTTTTCCCGAGAGAATCAACCGTGATGTCAATGGTTCCACGCTGTTTTATGTCGCCGAGAGAGTCTTCACTCAGATTGAGGTTGGCGTACATGCGGGAGACATCCATGACAGTGAACAGTTTGCTGTCTTTCCTGGCGTGTTCTCCCCTTTCGATTCCTTTCATAGCGATGATGCCGGCGAGAGGACTGCGGATAGTTGTCTCCCGATAGAGCATCAGGGCCTGCTTGTAGTTATTCTGAGCTTTGAGCAGTTCATTACGAGCTGCTGTGACCGAAGCCCGTTCTTTTGAAGTATTTATCTTGATAATCAGGTTGAGCTTCTTTTTTTTATTGAAGGGGCCTTTATAACCCAGAGTCTGCAGATCTTCTATCCGAAACCCTATTTCTACCATTTTGAGATTTTTGTTTGCAACAGTAAGAGCCACCTTTGCGGATTCTACCGATATTTTTGCCTGATCATAGGCGCTTTTGCTCATTCCTCCGGCTTTGTAAAGGGCAGTGGCATTGACCAGTTTAGTCTGAGCTGTTTTGAAAAATAGTGTTTTCTCTTTTAGTTCTGCTTTACTTTTACTGATCGCTGCGATCTGTTTATGCACATTGCGGACTGCATCCTGCAGTTGTATTTTTGCAATATTGAGCCGATTGCGGGCCTGAATGCGTTCAGTCCGCGAGTTCTGTAGCGCGATTTTGAATGGAAGCTGCTCAATCATGGCAAGGGGCTGGTTGCGGTAGACCCGCTGCCCCTCTTTTATGTAAAGCGCGGCGATGCGTCCTTCAACCTTGCTGCCTACATCCGCTTTTTCATAGTACATAAGGCTGCCCAGCACTTCTATAGTATTGCGCTCTGTAGTCTCGGAAAGAGTGATAAAACGCACTTTCGGGATCTCTCCGGAAACAGTTCCCGAATCTTCATTCTTTTTCCCGCAGCCGGCTGGCAGCAGCAGTGTGGACATGATCAGTATGAGTATTGTTCTTACGGGGCGCATCTATGGTCCCTCCAGTGTCAATGAAAAGTAAACACGCTTGATTTGAATAGCTTTAGCTCTCCTGGCTTGAGGCCGACGGTTGTTTCCATTTTAAATGCTGTGCTGATATAACTGACAACGCCGTTGATCCGCTCAACACGCGCCCTGTAGAGTTCAATCCTCGCTTTTGCCAGATCCAGACGTTTTGATTCACCCAGTTTAATTTTCAGTTCCAGCAGTTTAATCCGCTTACGGAGAATTGCCAGTTTCTTCTCTCTGATGTCGAACTTCCGGCGGGCGATTGTCAGAGCGACCTTTGCAAGCCGGATCTCTCGTTTTATCTGTTCCGGCAGTTCGCGCCGTTCCAGCCTGGAGAAGTACACAGCGGACCGGGATTGAGCCAGAGTGCGGAGGTAACTTATATCCTTAACAGGGGAGATAGAGATCCTTGAGGTGGCTGTTTTGCCATCTCCTCCGGAGAAGGCTGAGTTGCCTGATACCGGAGAGCCGAACAGCGGGAAGTTGAAGTAGAGGTAGAAGCTGTATCCTTTATCTGTCGGGGATAAGGTTGGACCAGAGACGAAGAATTTGGAAGAAAGAGAAATATCCGGAAGCCAGCTGCGCCTGATGGATTGATAGTGAAAAAGCATCTTTCTATAGGAAAGAAGACTGCGGATAAAATCAATCCGGTGGTTTCTGGCGAAATTGAACAGCATTTTTTCGCTGTATTTGAGTTTCTGGATCGTAAAACCATCCCCCACATTGCCAATAAGCTTCAGTCTGGACCTGATTGGAAGACGAAGCAACTTACGGAGTTGTATCAGAGCGCTCTGGTACTCTTCACTGCTCTGGAGGAGATCCAGCTTGGCTGACTCGTAGCGGGTGGCTACCTCATCTCTGTCCAGGGTTGTTGTTGTCCCGAGTTTAACTTCGAGATTGGCGAGCTCAAGCTCTTTAGAAGAGGCCTTGAGAAAATCCTTGTAAATGCGGACATTTTCTCTGCCGCCGATCGTACCGGCGAAGGCGGTGAGGATCTGCAGACGTACGGCCCGGGCTTCTGTCTGGTACAATTTGGCTGCGATTTTCCACTCCGCTGTTGCCAGATCACTGGTAGAACTTGTTTTTCCACCATCAAAAAGCAGTTGATCTATAGACAATTCAAGGCGGTGCTGCCTGGAATCCTGCTCGTGCGTCCGGACTGTAATAGCCCGATTCAGGCTCAAACCCAGCTGAGGCAGGAACGCGCGCCACGCTTCTCTGGCAGAGTACTTCTTAAACTGGATATCCATCCGCTTTTTTTTCAGTTCCAGATTGTTCTGCATCCCGATCTGGATAGCTCGGGGAAGCGTCAGGATAAGCGCCGCAGCAGATAAGGGCAACGGGAGAAGGAGACAAAGAATGGTGCTGATTCTGCCGGTGATCTGTCGCATAGGGACACTCTACTTCTTCAGTTTACTGCTGATTGTGTCACTGACCTCACCGGTAACCCGCATGAATTGCCGTCCGGCGATGAGGGGGGTGTCACTTTCATAGAGCGCCAGCACATTGAGCAGCCGCTTTTCTTTTGAAAAAATCACAAGATCAAGCATTGCTGTATACTTTTCATCTACTCCGGCTTCTATCCTTCCGGATTTGACAAACACATCAAGAGTCAGGTCTTCACCCTTTTCTTGAGCTGAAAGGACCCGGAACCCTCTTTTTTCCAGGGAAAAGCGAAGAAAACGGCGGATGTCACTCTTCGCACTACTGCTTACAAAAGTATCCGCCACTCTGATGTCTGCGATCCTGATTATTTTATTCCTGGCTGGACGACCATATACAACAGATTTGACTTCGATCGTTGTGCCGCTACAGGCTGTAAGGAGAGCCAGGATAAAAAACAGCGGGGATCGTCTCATTTAAGTTTCTCCAGAAGTCGCTTGATTTCTTCTTTCAGGGTAGGGTGGACCGGATAGCTGAGTGCTGGTGTGAGGATTTTCCGGGCCCTGTTTTTAAGCCCTGCCTGGTAGAGCTGGTCAGCGTATGTATAGCGGATCCGTGCCATCATGCTCTCTTCCCTGAGCGCTGCATTGAAATAATGAAACGCTTCTTTCAGCTTTCTGGAGCGGGCATACAGGGAGCCCAGGCTGTAATTTGCCCGGGCGTTATCAGGATCAACCCACAGGATCTCCTGAAGAGAGCGCACCGCTTTTGCCTGATTGTTCTGCAGCAAATAGAGTCTGGAAAGATAGTAGCGTGCTTCCACATGGGACGGAGCAATTGACACCGCTTTATTCAGGGCTTTTTCAGCACCTTTTGTATCCTTGAGGAAGAAGCGGGTTTTCCCCAGCATGACCCACGCATTCGCAAATCCTGAGGAGTCATTTACCGCACTCTGGAACAGGGCGCTGGCAGGAGTGAGCTCTTTTTTAAGAAACGCTTCCTTACCGCGCTGGAACAGTTTGAGGGCCCTGGGGCTGACAGTATCACCTCCTCCACAGGAGAGAGCGGCTAAGGGCAGAACAATGAACAGGAATATACACCTGATTGAATTCATTTCTATTTTTCCTTGCCTTTCACGATATCGTATTTGTACTTGCGCATGAGATTCCTGATCGTTTCCAGTCTATGTGAGTAAAGGTATTTTTCAAGAATCTCTTTCTTCCTTTTATAAAGCACATAACGGAGAGACTGGAGTGCAGCTTTTTTCCGGATTTTTTCAGCATCATACTGCTTCTTATTCTTCTTATAAAGGTCCTGGACCATTTTTTCGTTCATAGAATTATAAGCCCTGTTGCTGATCATCGGGGAGAGATCCACCATGGAGCGCAGCTGGAATTCAGCCAGCGCCTCCCGCATGCCAGCATAGAGCATCATCTGCGCGTCTTTACCTTTCTTTTTCCGCTCATAATAAGCGTTGAGGATCAGGGTCTGGATGGCCACACGCTCGCCGTATTCCCGGAATGCCCTGCGGTCAGCCATCATGCGCGGCCACATGCTACCGGGGAAGTGGCTGCGGACATAGGCTCTGTACTCCTCCTGCAGATAGCCGTAGGTGATTTTATGCTTTCCTGCTGTGGCAAAGAGCGGCCCCCTGCCCTCCAGTTTCTCCAGATGGGACAGGGTCAGGGAAACCGGATCCGGCGAACAGCCGGCCAGCAGGAACAGAGTCAGGACAGGGATTATAGTTGTAAACATTCAGGTACAGCCTCCAGTGAGTATGGACAGCCCGTTTTGAGCCGAAACCGCCTCTGATGCGAGACAACCATGCTGGACGCACATGGAGACCTGTTTCCGGGTGTACTGCTGCCGTTGTCAATTATGCGGTATTCATAAATATCGCTGCAGGAGAGGGAATCAGCTTTGATCCTGTTTCCTTCCATAAGCATGAATTTGATATCTGCGCTCTCTCAAGGCAAGCTTTAAATTACAGCTGCCGGCCACCATGCGTAAGTGCGGTATCCGATTTTTTTTCAGGGCGCCTCCGACCGCCTCCGGCGGACGGACCGGGCTTTCCGCTTGTATCGCGCCTGCCTGGCAGCAGAGCGCACAGGTTGCCGCTGCCGGGTCAGATCAGAGGCCGCTCTACCG
>Ga0056109_1000368_pt1 | contig 14616 bp, 11 predicted proteins | sample WorMetG1BERMUDA2_FD_80077 | JGI IMG/M metagenome (GOLD analysis project Ga0056109, IMG submission 80077) | Marine gutless worms symbiont microbial communities from Max Planck institute for Marine Microbiology, Germany - Inanidrilus... ...
ACGCTGCCGAAGATCAATCCCGTACGCCCAGCCCATGAAAACCTCCCTGGCTAAAAACACCAGGGCAGGGAATCAGACATCGGTTAAAAACGATTCTACGTTCGTCAAATGTGCTCTAGCGTGCAAGGTGCGCGAGCGATCACACATTCGGTTCAAGGTGGAAATCCGGGAGTGGTTTTCATCAGAGTTCTTACTAGAAAAAAGGGGGACAGTATTTATTTAAAATGGGGCAATGCCTTTACTTTTGACCCGCCGCATTTTGCCTGCGCTTCCGAAACACGACCCTCGACAGGCGTGGAGGCCAGTGCTCCGGACTAAAGCCGCCGAACTTGCGATCTCAAAGCCATCCGCGTGGGACTTGCACGGATCAAGAATCGGACTATATTCCTTGGGAGTCTAGAGCAGTTCGAGCGGCGGAAGTGTTTGCCGGCACCGGAGCCGGGCCGGCCATGACGCTCGAAATGACGACAAATGATGACATTTTCCCGCGCCGAAAGGCGGGTTTTCTGTCGTTTCAAGGGTTTGGCGGGATTATCCATGATGAACAGCGGCCTGAAACGACGCAAAACCGCATCGAAACGCGTCGCAACGGCTCAAAACAGGGCCCCGTGTCGTCATTTTGTGCCAGCGGGCGACGACATCACCGGCGCGGCCCGATTCCCTGGGGCGGGCAGAATTTTCGAAAACGAACATCGTGCTCATTTTCTGTTATATCAGATAGTTGTCATTTTTCATCGGCGCCGTTTTGGCGTAAAATTGTTGATATTCGAACATCGATATTCGATTTAGAATTTTCCGCGATGAAGGAGGGCACATCGTGGCGTCCCCGATCCCCGAGAAAACCATGTACGACGTAGCCATTCTCGGCGGCGGCATCATCGGCTGCGCCATCGCGCGCGAGCTGAGCCGCTACCGCCTGCGCCTGGTGCTGCTGGAAAAGGAATGCGAGGTCGGCTTCGGCACCAGCAAGTCGAACAGCGGCATCATCCACGCCGGCCACCACAGCGCGCCCGAGACCCTGAAGGGGCCGCTCGAATGGGCCGGCAACCAGAAGTGGGACGTGCTGCACGAGGAACTCGACTTCGGCTTCGAACGCATCGGCGAGCTGATGGTCGGCTGGGACGCCGAGCAGGTGGCGATCCTGGAGAAATACAAGAAGCGCGGCGAGGACCGCGGCGTGCCGGGGCTGGAGATCTGGGACGCCGAGCGCATCCGCCGTGAAGAACCGAATCTCAGCCGCGACATCATCGCCGCCCTGCACGCGCCGACCGCCGGCGTGGTCAATCCCTACGAGGTCTGCTTCTCGCTGATCGACAGCGCCCGGCACAACGGCCTCGAGGTGCGTACCGAGACCAGTGTCACCGGCGTTAAGGCGGTCGAAGGCGGGCTGCGTGTGGATACCGACAGGGGACCGGTGCACTGCCGCTTCGTGATCAACTCGGCCGGGCTGTTCGCCGATCGTATCGCCCGCGCCGCCGGCGCCAGCAGCTTCAAGATCTCGCCGCGCAAGGGCGAGGAATACCTGCTCGACAAACGCCTGCGGGGCATGGTCAAGCGCATCATCTTCCCGTGCCCGACCCCGACCTCGAAGGGCGTGCTGGTGATCCCGACCTTCGACGGCACCATCATGGTCGGCCCGACCGCCAACCCGATCATGGACAAGGAAGACCTCTCCACCTCGACCCCCGGCGGTGACGAGGTGTTTAGCCAGGTCCGCCGCACCGTGCCGGGCATCAGTCCGCGCGACTGCATCGCCGAGTTCGCCGGCCTGCGCGCGGTGGCCGACGGCGAGGATTTCATCATCGGGCCGAGCGAGCTTCGGGGCTTCATCAACGTCGCCGGCATCCAGTCGCCGGGCCTGACCGCGGCGCCGGCGATCGCCGATCGCGTACGCGACATCCTCGCCGACGAAGGCCTGACGCTGGAGGCCAAGGACGACTTCATCCCCGACGTGCCCAAGCGCACCATCGTCGCGCATCTGAGCACCGACGAGCAGGTCGCGCTGGCGGCGCGGGATTCCCGTTACGGCCATATCTGCTGCCGCTGCGAACTGGTCACCGAGGGCGAGGTGGTCGACGCCATCCACGCCGGCGCCGGCACGCTGGACGGCATCAAGTTCCGCACCCGCGCCGGCATGGGCCGCTGCCAGGGCGGCTTCTGCACCTGGCGTTGCATGGAACTGCTGTCGCGCGAGCGGGGCATCCCGATCGAGCAGGTGACCAAGCGCGGCGGCGACTCGTGGATCGTTATCCCACGCGAGGATCTGGACGCGGGAGAAACGCCATGATCACCGAACGCCCGCTGCACCTGAAGAAGAAATACGACGTCGTCGTCGCCGGCGGCGGCCCGGCCGGCATGGCCGCGGCGCTGGGCGCGCGCGAGGCTGGCGCCGAGAACATCCTGATGGTCGATCGCGAGGGCACGGCGGGCGGCATCCTGTGGCAATGCATCCACAATGGATTTGGTTTGCACCACTTCAAGGAGGAGCTGACCGGGCCCGAGTACGCGCAGCGCTATCTGGAGCAGGTGATCGAGCACGAGATCGACATCCTGACCGACACCTACATCTACGACATCGACCGCGACCGCAACGTCCAGCTCATGTCGGGCGAGCGCGGCATCCACGTGCTGGAAAGCCGCTCGGTGATCCTCGCTATGGGCGCGCGCGAGCGCACGCGGGGCGCCATCCGCATTGCCGGCTCGCGCCCCGCCGGCGTGCTGACCGCCGGGTTGGCGCAGAAGTTCGTCAACATGGCGGGCGTGCTGCCGGGCAGGCGGGTGGTGATCCTGGGGTCGGGCGATATCGGTCTGATCATGGCCCGGCGCCTGGTGCTGGAAGGGGTCGAGGTACTGGGCGTGTTCGAGATCATGCCGCATGTGAACGGGTTGAGCCGCAACGTGGTGCAATGCCTGCACGACTTCGACATCCCGCTGCACTTGTCCACAACGGCCACCGAGATTCATGGCCGCGATAGGGTCGAGAAGGTGACGGTGGCGCCGGTGGACGAGAACCTGGTGCCGGACCTGGCCAACGCCTGGGACATCCCCTGCGACACGCTGATGCTGTCGATCGGGCTGATCCCCGAGAACGAGCTGTCGCGGCGCATCAACCTGCGGCTCGATCCGGTGACCACCGGGCCGGTCGTCGACAGCACCATGGAGACCTCGGTCGACGGCATGTTCGCCTGCGGCAACGTCGTGCACATCCACGACCTGGTCGATTTCGTCAGCCAGGAATCCGAGCTGGCCGGCCGTGGCGCGGGCGATTTCCTGACCGACCACCGGCCGCCCGCCGACAACATCCGCCTGGTGCCCGGGGACAACGTCAGCTACTGCGTGCCGCACACCATCTCGACCGACCGCGAGCACACGGTCTACCTGCGCGTGCGCAAGACCGAGGGCAAGTGCACGATCAAGTTCGGCGACGTCTACGGCAAGAAGCTGCTGTACGTGTTCCCGGCCGAGATGGTCACGGTCAAGCTGCGGCCGAAGTTCCTGCAGGAGTTCCACGGCGACACCCTGCGCGTCGACGTGGTGGCCAGGTAGGGAGGCAAGAAATGAGTGACGAGGGCCAGGATATGAACGCGAACGGTCACGACGTCGCCGAATACCTGTGCATCGGCTGCCCGCTCGGCTGCCGGCTCGAGGTCGAGGAGATGCCCTCCGAAGACGGTATCGAGAACGATGTCGAGGTGCGCGGCTTCACCTGCAAGAAAGGCAAGGAATACGGCCGCCAGGAGCACACCGACCCGCGCCGGGTGGTGACCACCACCGTCGGCATCCGCGGCGGCGACTGGCAGCGCCTGCCGGTGAAGACGGCGGAAGCGGTGCCGAAGACCATGGTGCGCGACGTCTGCCGCGAACTGCGCCGTGTCGAGGTCGAGGCGCCGGTGAAGATGGGCGCGGTGGTTCTGCCGGACGTGCTGGGCACCGGGATCGACGTCGTTGCCACGCGCGATCTGTAGGCGGAACGGCGGGATCCGATCGATCATGCGGTTCCCTCACTTCGTCGGAATCGGCGCATGCGAAGACAAGGCGCGTCCAGGGATCTCGCGCGGCTCGGCGTGACGCGTCGGATTGGCCGGATTTCACCGCCGATTTCTTTTCGATTGCGAAATCACTAATAACTTAATGAAAAAGCGCACTATTTCCCCCCAAAATTGCTAAAGTTCATGCTGCATATGTTGACAATCGAAATGCATTGCTCGAAAACGAATACGTTAGCGTTCGGGAGGCGTTGAATGCCGCGAGATCTTTTCGACATCGCGATCATCGGCGGCGGTGTGAACGGCTGCGGCATCGCGCGCGACGCCGCGGGACGCGGGCTGTCGGTGTATCTCGCCGAGAAGAGCGATCTGGCCAGCGGTACGTCGTCGGCATCGACCAAGCTGATCCACGGCGGCCTGCGCTACCTCGAACACTACGAATTCAAGCTGGTGCGCGAATCCCTGATGGAGCGGGAGGTGTTGTGGCAGATGGCGCCGCACATCATCAGTCCGCTGCGCTTCGTGCTGCCGCATCATGACGCGTTACGCCCGAGTTGGCTGGTCCGCCTGGGCCTGTTTCTCTACGATCACCTCGGCGGACGCAGGCTGCTGCCGGCCTCGCGGTCGCTCGATCTGCGCCACGACGCGGCAGGCGGCCCCTTGAAGGACAAGTTCAGTCGTGGCTTCGAGTGCTCCGACTGCTGGGTAAACGACGCCCGCCTGGTGGTTCTGACCGCCGCCGACGCGGCGCACCGGGGAGCCAGCATCAACGTGCGCACCGAGGTCGTCTCCGCCGCCCGGCAAGGCGACCTGTGGCAGTTGCAGACCACCGACGCGCGCACCGGCGAGGCGGGCATGGTCCAGGCGCGCTGTCTGGTCAACGCGGCTGGACCATGGATTTCCGACGTCATCTTCAACCGCATCGGACTCAATCTGCGGGCCCACGCCCGTCTGGTCAAGGGCAGCCATATCGTCGTGCCCAAGCTGTTCGATCACGACCGCGCCTACATCTTCCAGAACGCTGACCGCCGCATCGTCTTCGCCATTCCCTACGAACAGGACTTCACTCTGATCGGGACCACCGATGTCGATTTCGAAGGCGATCCGGCGACCGTGCGGATTTCCGACGAGGAGGTCGCCTACCTCTGTGCCAGCGCCTCGGAGTATTTTGAAACCGCCGTGACACCCAACCGTGTGGTCTGGTCCTATTCGGGCATCCGGCCGCTGTACGACGACGGCGGCGAGGTGGCGCAGGAGATCACCCGCGACTATGTCCTCGATCTGCAGGCCGGCGAGGGCGAGCCGGTCCTGCTCAACATATTCGGCGGCAAGATCACCACCTTCCGCCATCTCGCCGAGGAGGCGCTGGACAAGCTGCGCGCCCATCTGCCGCCGATGCGCCCGTCCTGGACCCGCGATTCGCACCTGCCGGGCGGCAAGTTCAAGCCCAGCGAGTTTGGCGCCCTGGTCGATGGCCTGCGCGCCGATTACGCCTTTCTCGCCCCCGCTCTGATCAAACGCCTGGCGCGGTCCTACGGCACGCTGGCACGGGAGGTCCTGGCCGGCGTCAGGAGCGAGGCCGACCTGGGCGTCCACTTCGGCGCCGGCCTGTATCAGCGCGAGGTCGAATACCTGATGCACCACGAATGGGCGATGACCGCCGAGGACGTGCTGTGGCGTCGCTCCAAGTTGGGCCTGCGATTTTCGGCGGAACAGCAGCAGGCGCTGGCCGACTGGCTGGTTAAAAATCCGATCGCTTTCGCCAGCCCGGCGGCCTGGCTTTCTCCTTCTTTTCTTCGATCCCGACCGACACAGCGCCGATCCCCGCGTTGATCGAAACAGGCGGGGATGCTATCGACGTGCAGCCGCAATCACGGGAGGACGCCGAATGTCGTTGTCGGTTATAAACGAGGCTTCGATACGAAGCCTGGGCGGGGTGGCATGACATGGCTGTTCTGAAGTCGGAAATATCCACGAAAACAGCGCTTTTCGCCGAGAACGTGGCGGCGCACCGGGCCGCCATGGCGCCGGTCCACGACGCGGTCAAGACCGCCATGGACGGCGGTGGCGAGAACGCTCGCGAACGTCATCTGGCGCGTGGCAAGATCCTGCCGCGCGAGCGGGTGTCGCGGCTGCTCGATCCCGGTTCGCCGTTCCTCGAAGTCGGCCTGTTCGCGGCCCACGACCAATACGACAGCGCCGCGCCGTCGGCCGGTGTGATCACCGGCATCGGCCGGGTCGCCGGGCGCGAGGTGATGATCGTCTGCAACGACGCCACCGTGAAGGGCGGCACCTATTTCCCGATGACCGTGAAGAAGCACCTGCGGGCGCAGGAGATCGCCGAGCAGAACAGCCTGCCCTGCGTCTACCTGGTGGATTCGGGTGGCGCCAACCTGCCCAACCAGGACGAGGTGTTTCCCGACCGCGATCACTTCGGCCGCATCTTCTACAACCAGGCGGTGATGTCCTCGAAAGGCATTCCGCAGATCGCCGTGGTCATGGGGTCCTGCACCGCTGGCGGCGCCTACGTGCCGGCGATGTCGGACGAGGCGATCATCGTCAAGGAGCAGGGCACCATCTTTCTTGGCGGCCCGCCGCTGGTCAAGGCGGCGACCGGCGACGTGGTCACGGCGGAGGAACTCGGCGGCGGCGACCTGCACACGCGGCTGTCAGGCGTCGCCGATCACCTGGCGCGCGACGACGCCCATGCCCTGGCCATGGCCCGGCGCGCCGTCGCCGACCTGAACAGGCCGAAGGCCGAGCAGCTGGAAATCCGCAGCCCGGAACCGCCGATGTACGACCCCGACGAGATCCTCGGCGTGGTTCCGGCCGACCTGAAGACGCCCTATGACATCCGCGAGGTCATCGCCCGCGTCGTCGACGGCTCTCGCTTCAACGAGTTCAAGGCCCGCTACGGCACCACCTTGGTCACCGGCTTCGCCCACATCCACGGCATTCCCGTCGGCATCATCGGCAACAACGGTGTGCTGTTCTCGGAATCGGCGGTCAAGGGTGCGCACTTCGTCGAGCTCTGCTCGCAGCGGCACATCCCGCTGATCTTCCTGCAGAACGTCACCGGCTTCATGGTCGGCAAGACCTACGAGGCCGGCGGCATCGCCAAGGACGGCGCCAAGCTGGTCACCGCCGTGGCCTCGACCAAGGTGCCCAAGCTGGCCCTGATCGTCGGCGGTTCGTTCGGCGCCGGCAACTACGGCATGTGCGGCCGTGCCTACAGCCCGCGCTTCCTGTGGACCTGGCCGAACAGCCGCGTTTCGGTGATGGGCGGCGAGCAGGCCGCCGGGGTGCTGGCGACGGTGCGCCGCGACGCCATCGAGCGTCGTGGCGGCACCTGGTCGGCCGAGGAGGAGGCGGCCTTCAAGCAGCCGACCCTGGACATGTTCGAGCACCAGTCGAACCCGCTGTACGCCTCGTCGCGGCTGTGGGATGACGGCATCATCGATCCGCGCAAGACCCGCGACGTGCTCGGTTTGAGTCTGTCGGCGACGCTCAACGCGCCGATCGAAGATACGCGCTTCGGCGTTTTTCGGATGTAGGGAGCCGGCATGTTCAGCAAAATCCTGATCGCCAACCGCGGCGAAATTGCCTGCCGGGTGATGGCCACGGCGCGTCGCCTGGGCATCGCCACGGTCGCCGTCTACTCCGACGCCGACGCCGCCGCCAAGCACGTCGCCATGGCCGACGAGGCCGTGCACATCGGCCCGCCGCCGGTGGCCGAGAGCTACCTGTTCGCCGACCGCCTGATCGAGGCGGCGCAGGCGACCGGCGCCCAGGCGATCCATCCGGGGTATGGCTTCCTGTCCGAGAACCCGGAGTTCGTCGAGGCGGTCGAAGCCGCCGGGCTCGAGTTCATCGGGCCGCCGGCCTCGGCGATCCGCGCCATGGGCCTGAAGGACGCGGCCAAGGCCTTGATGCAGGAGGCCGGGGTGCCGGTGGTGCCGGGCTATCACGGCGAGAACCAGGACGCAGCCCTGCTCGCCGCCGAGGCCGACAAGATCGGCTATCCGGTGCTGATCAAGGCCCGCGCCGGCGGCGGTGGCAAGGGCATGCGCCTGGTCGAGCGTCCGGAAGACTTCGCCACCGCGCTCGAAGGCGCGCAGCGCGAGGGCGAGGCCAGCTTCGGCGATCCGGCCTGCCTGATCGAGAAGTTCGTGACCCAGCCGCGCCATGTCGAGATCCAGGTGTTCGGCGATTCCCAGGGCAACGTGGTGCACCTGTTCGAGCGCGACTGTTCGCTGCAGCGGCGCCATCAGAAGGTGATCGAGGAGGCGCCGGCGCCGGGCATGCCGGAGAACGTGCGCGCGCTGATGGGCGCGGCGGCGGTCGACGCCGCAAAGGCCATCGGCTACGTCGGCGCCGGCACGGTCGAGTTTATCGTTGACGGCTCCGAGGGCTTGCGGGCCTCCGGCTTCTGGTTCATGGAGATGAACACCCGCCTGCAGGTCGAGCACCCGGTGACCGAAGCGATCACCGGCCTCGATCTGGTCGAACTACAGCTGCGCGTGGCCGCGGGCGAGCCGCTGCCGTTCGCGCAGGAGGATCTGTCCATCGACGGCCACGCCTTCGAGGCCCGGGTCTATGCCGAGGACGTCCCCAAGGGCTTCCTGCCGGCGATCGGCACGCTCGAACACCTGGCGATGCCCGACGGCGCCGAGTTCGACCGGCACGAGGTGCGAATCGATTCCGGCGTGCGCCAGGGCGACGAGATCTCGCCCTACTATGATCCGATGATCGCCAAGGTGATCGTGCACGGCTCCAACCGGGCGGCGGCGCTGAACCGGTTGGCGGCGGTACTGGCCGACTGCCGGGTCGCCGGATCGGTGACCAACCTCTCGTTCCTGGAAGCCCTGGCGCGGAACGCCGGCTTCGCCGCCGGCGAGGTCGATACCGGTCTTATCGAGCGTGACCTCGATCAACTGGTCAGCGAGGCCGAGCCGCCCGACCAGGCGACGGCGCTGGCGGCGCTGGCGGCGCTCGGCCTGCTGCGCGCCGGCGAGGGCACCGATCCGTGGGACAGCCTGGGCGGCTGGCGGCAGTGGTCGGAAGCGCGGCAATACACCACGCTGGAGCACAACGGCGAGCGCCGCGAACGCCTGGTGGTGGCGCGCGGACAGGGACGTTACCTGATCGAGGGCGGCGATAGGGCGCTGGAACTGTCGCTCGAACAGGACGGCGCGACCGGATTCCGCATCCTGACCGACGATCGCCAGTCGCGCGCCCATGTGGTCGTGCTCGGCGACCGTGTCGCGGTGTTCATCGACGGCCAGACCTACACCTACGCGATGCCCGACCTGCTGGGCGAGGACAGCGAGGGCAGCGCCGGCGGCGACGCGGTGGTGGCGCCGATGCCGGGTCTGGTCAAGGTCGTCTCTGCGGCCGCCGGCCAGCAGGTGGCGCACGGCGATCCGCTGTTCGTGCTGGAGGCGATGAAGATGGCGCACACCCTGACGGCGCCGCGCGATGGCACCGTCGCCGAGGTGCTGACCGCCGAAGGAGAACAGGTCACCGACGGCACCGTGTTGCTGAAGCTGGAACCGGAGGACGGCGATGGCTGAGCGGGTCACGGTCTTCGAGATGGGGCCGCGCGACGGGCTGCAGAACGAGAAGCGGCAGATCCCGACCGCCGACAAGATCCGGCTGGTCGACATGCTCAGCGATTGCGGCTTCCGCAAGATCGAGGCGGCCAGCTTCGTCAGCCCCAAGTGGGTGCCGCAAATGGCCGATTCGGCCGAGGTCATGGCCGGTATCCGGCGCGCCCGGGGCGTTGCCTACGCCGCCCTGACGCCGAACATCCAGGGTTTCGAGCGCGCCCGCGCCACCGGGGTCGACGAGATCGCCATTTTCAGCGCCGCCTCGGAAACCTTCAACCGCAAGAACATCAACGCCAGCATCGCCGAGAGCCTGCAGCGTTTCGCGCCGGTGGCCGAGGCGGCGAAGGCTGCCGGGCTGCCGATGCGCGGCTACATCTCCTGCGTCACCGACTGCCCCTACGACGGCGCCGTCGACCCGGGCAAAGTCGCCGAGGTGGCGGCGGCGCTGCGCGACATGGGCTGCTACGAGATCTCGCTCGGCGACACCATCGGCGCCGGCACGCCGGAGAGCGTCGCCGCCATGCTGGACGCGGTGCTCGAAGAGGTACCGGCGGCGCAACTGGCCGGGCACTACCACGACACCGGCGGCCGTGCGCTCGCCAACATCGAGGTCAGTCTCGAGCGCGGCCTGCGTACCTTCGACTCCTCGATCGGCGGCCTCGGCGGCTGCCCCTACGCGCCCGGGGCCAAGGGCAACGTCGCCACCGAGGCGGTGGTCGGGATGCTGGTCGAGAAGGGCTACGAATCCGGGATTGACCTGGCCAAACTGCCCGAGGTGGCGGGGTTCGCGCGGACCCTGCGGTCCTGACTATTTCGGGCGTACCGACAGCGCCTTCTTCTTCGCCGGCCGGCCGCCCCTGCTTTCCCAGCTCAGGCGCAGGTTGATGCGGTTGCGGTTGTCCTCCTGCGACGCCGTCAGCTTGACCGCCAGCAGCCCCTCGGGTTTCAGGCTGAGGCTATCGTCGTCGTCGCTGAAGGTCAGCTTGCCCTTGGCCAGGCCGTTGGTCAGCGCCTGCATGATCGCCAGCACGCTTTCCTGGTCCTGCAGCGATTCATGGCGAAAGCTGTTCTTCTGCCGTTTCATGGGCGTTTCCCCTCCTCAGGACGGCTCGAATACCTTGCGATAGGCGCAGTCGTTGCTGATGCCGATCACCCGCTTGCCCGGTTCGATGACGGTGGCGGCGGCGCCGATGCCGCTCAATCCTTCCTTCCTGCGCGTGTTGCGGTCCAGCGTCGCGTCGCATTCGAAATTGACGATGCCCCGGCGCAGCATGATGCGCTGGCCGTGCAGCAGGTTCAGATGCCCGTGCACCACGGCGTGGATGCCCATTCCGTGGATCAGGCCGGCGCCGTAACGGGTCAGCGGCATGTCGACGGGCCGGTACTTGGTGCGGATCATGTTGGCCAACGGACCGTAGTAGAAATCGAACGGATCGCCGTGCACCTGGGCATGGAACATCTTGTTCAGCTTCTTCAGACCCTTTTCCTCGATCAGCCGCGCGATCCGGTCGTCCAGTCCGGCATGCAGGAACAGGAACGAGCCTTCGCGATGGATCAGGTCCATATCGCCGAAGAACCAGGCGAACTCGCCGTTCTTGCTCAGGAACAGCTCGCGCCACTTCATCGCCGCGGCGTAGACCATGCGGATCGACAGGCCGGCGTCTTCGCAGACCTGCTCGAATTGCCCCATCTTGCGGCGCATGCGTTTCAGCTCGCGCTCGACGGTCTGATCCGGCATCGCCCAACTGGCGTGGAACAGGAAGGTCTTGAACCAGCTCTTCGAGGGGTACAGCAGGCGGCGGCATTCGCGCGCGCCCGGTACGTCGCGCAGCTTCTTGCCGTCTTTCAGGTAGAGTTCCCAGACCTCGTTCAGGAACGGCACCATTTTCGGCCCCATGCGGACGAAGAAGTGCTCGTTGCGCGGATCCTTGCGTGGCGCCACCGCCCGTGCGCCCAGCAGCATGCGCACATCGTGGTTGCCGGCCAGGATCTTCAGCCGCGCGCCAAGGTCGCGCAGCGTCTTGACCACGCGCAGCAGGCGCAGGCTGCTCGGCCCCTTGTCGAAGCAATCGCCGCCGATGATGAACAAGCCCGCGCGGCCGGCCTTGGTCAGGCGCAGGTCGCCGTCGCCGGGGCCGGTCTTCTCGACCCCGCCGGACATGATCAGCGAGCCGATGAAGGCGTCGGCGTCGGCGTGAAGGTCGGAGAAGAAGAAGATGCGGCGCTTGGGCCACTTCCAAGGCCCCTGCGCGGTGACTTTGCGCAGCTCGTGGTCGAGCGAACGGCGGCTGCTGCGGTCGTTGCAGATCGCCTTGCGGCCGCTCTTGGTCCAGTCCTGCGCCTTGTCCGGCATCTCGACCTCGAGCCAGATCTTGCGCTTCGCCTTATTCTTTTTCTTCGCCATCGCCTCAGTCCCTGGCTTCCGTGCCGGCGGCGCGCACCTTCCATTCGCCGGCAATGTGGCGCCAGGCGCGATCGCCGCCAGGCTGCAGAAAAACCGGACGACCGTGATACATGCTCAGCGCCGCCACCCGATCGAGCGCGAGCACGCTGAGATGATGCGCGGCATGGCGGAAGGCGGCGCCATGACCGACGAACAGTTTCACGATCTCTCCTTCCGGCAGGCGCCGGCGGACGTGCGCGGCCACCCGCGCGCCGGCGTCGAGCAGGGATTCCGCACCCTGCAGCGGCAGGCGGTAGCGGCTGTCCGCCTTCCAGCCGGGCGGCGGCGCGTCGTGGCGGGGATCCTGGCGCAGGATCTCCTCGATCTGATCCACGGTCAGGTTGGCGGCGCAGCCCAGGCCGCGCTCGGCCAGTTCGTCGAAACTCTCCAGCGAGGCGCCTGGAACGACGTCGGCGAAGGCTTCGGCGGTCTGCCACGCGCGCAGCATCCGCGAACAGTCGATCACCGGGTCGACCCGCCAGCCCCTCTCGGCGACGATGGCGGCGAACTCCTCGGCGCCGCTGCGTGCCTGCTCCCGGCCCTCGTCCGTCAGGGCGAAAGGCTGGTGCGCGCTGGGCACGCCGGGCAACTGGTGATAATCCCCGTGGCGGACGAAGGCGGCGATCGCTGCGCCCATTCACGCTGCTCCGAGGGATCTTGCCAGGGCCTCGACCATCGGGCCGAGCTCGGGCTGCTTCAGGCGCGCCGCCGCCGCCTGCTCGGGCGTGACCCAGATGCGGCCGCGGTGGCTCTCCTCCCAATCTTCCTCGGGCAGCACGCGGGTCACCTCCATGGCGTAGACATGGCAGGTGCATTCGGCGCCCCATTTCTCGTAGACGTAGGAGCCGAGCGACCGTTCGCTGACGTTGCCCTCGATACCGGCTTCCTCGTGCGCCTCCTTGGCCGCCGAGGCCTGCGGGCTGCCGCCCGGATCCATGATGCCCTTGGGCACGACCCAGTGCTTCTTCTTGCTCGACTGGATGACCAGGATCTCCGGTCCCTGTGCGCCGATACGGTAGGGAATGACGGCGGACTGGGTGTAGTAGTAGGCCGGGCGGTCGCGCAACTCGTCGCTGTCCGGTCCCGGGAAGGGGAATTTCTCCGGCAGCTCCTTGGGCCGGGTCAGGGTCTTGAGCCGACCGCAGCCGGCGCCGAGGTTGCTCCAGTCGTCCGGCAGTTCCAGCCGCGCCAGTCCGGCCTTGGGCAGATCGGCGCCGCCGCCCGCGTCCAGGTGTCCGAGCAGGCGCTTCAGGCCGGGGTTGTGGCCGACCAGCAGCACCCGGCGGGCGTCGCGCGGCACTTCGGCGAGAATTCGCCGCAGTTCGCCGGTACCGGTGGCGTAGAGGCGATCATCCTGGACAATACCCTCGGCGCCCATGCCCATCGCCTTCACCGTCTTGCGCGCGGTCTCGATGGCGCGCTCGGCCGGCGAGCTGACGATGTGATCGGGGATCAGGCCGTGGCGCAGCAGCCACACGCCGATGCGCTGGGCGCCCCGCTTGCCGGGATCGGTGATCGGCCGCGCGGCGTCGCCGCCCGGGTCGGACTTTTCCGCCTGCCCATGGCGCAGGATCAGCAGTTCGCGGGTCATGCGGCAGCCTCCATCATGTCCTGCAGACAATGCCGGGTCAGGCCGTCGAAGTCGACCCGTCCGCTGGCTTCGTAAACGGCGACACCGTCGAGCGCGGCCAGGTAGGCCTCTTCGTTCAGCGCCATGGTATCGGTGAAGAAGCTGCCATCAGTGAACTGGTAGAACGGGCCCGGCGACTTCATGATCGCCGCCAGCAGCTCGCGCCGCCGCGCCAGGTCCACCTGTTCGACCCGCAGCGGAGTATCGCTGTCACGCTGCCAGTTCAGCACCAGGAACGCGCGCAGCGGCGCCTGCTCGGTGATGCGTCCGGCGCCGTAGACCCGGTCGACATGGACGTCGTACTTGTCCTCGAGGTGCCACAGCTCCTCCCTCGGCATGGCCAGGAATTCGGCCCGCTGCGCGTCGCTGAGCAACCCGTGCAGCGCCGGGTTGTGCACGATGGTGCCGGGGTTGATGCGCGGCAGCTTGGGGATGCCGACGGCCTGCGTACCGGTGTCCGCGCGGTGCACGAACAGCCGGTCGTTGGTCAGGTAGGAGACCGCCGGATCGTCCATCAGGCGCAGCATCAGGGTCGACTTGCCGCCGCCGGAGAAACCGGCGATGGCCAGGCAGCCGCTGTCCTTGACCAGGCCCGAGGCGTGGCAGATCAGCCAGCCGCGGTTCTGCAGCCAGTTCATGTACTGGGCGTTGACGAAGTTGATCACCTGGTTGTCGTAGCGCCGGCACGGGCCGGCGGCGATGCGCGCGTCCCGGCTCTGCAGGAAAACCATGCCGGTGCGCACCTTCTGCACCAAGCGCGCATCCTCCAGGTCGACATAGGCGTCCTTGCGCCCGGTCTTGTCCGGTTCGCGCTTCCAGTCGACGAAATCGAGGCCTAGAGCACATTTGACGAACGTAGAATCGTTTTTAACCGATGTCTGATTCCCTGCCCTGGTGTTTTTAGCCAGGGAGGTTTTCATGGGCTGGGCGTACGGGATTGATCTTCGG
>Ga0056109_1000369_pt1 | contig 14608 bp, 15 predicted proteins | sample WorMetG1BERMUDA2_FD_80077 | JGI IMG/M metagenome (GOLD analysis project Ga0056109, IMG submission 80077) | Marine gutless worms symbiont microbial communities from Max Planck institute for Marine Microbiology, Germany - Inanidrilus... ...
GACAAAATAGCCGGCATGTCCTTGGGTGATGTTGTGGCCATGGGGTGCTGCTCCTCTCTGCGCAGGTCAAAGTCTTCGCAGACTAACCTGCTGGGGGAAGCAGCCGGTCCATCCCATTAACGGGAGCGAGCAAGATCATGAGCACGAATCCCGCAAACCCGGTCGTCGAAGCCAAGAACGTCTGGAAGATCTTCGGCGATCGCGAACAGGAAGCCCTCGCCGCGATCCAGAAATCCAACCTCTCAAAGGCCGAGGTGCTGGAGCAGTTCGAAGCCGTCGTCGGCGTCCGCGACGTCAGCATCAGCGTCGGCGAGGGCGAAGTCTTCTGCATCATGGGCCTGTCCGGCTCGGGCAAGTCGACCCTGGTGCGCCACATCAACCGGCTGATCGAGCCGACCCACGGCCAGATCCTGATCAACGGCACCGACGTCGGCGGCCTCGGCGCCGAAGACCTGCGGGCCATGCGCGCCGACAAGATCGGCATGGTGTTCCAGAACATGGCGCTGCTACCGCACCGCACGGTGCGCGACAACATCGCCTTCGCGCTCGAACTGCGCAACGTCGATGCCTATACCTGCTCCGAGGTGGCCGAGCAGGTGATCGAGACGGTGCACCTGCAGGGTTACGGCGACCGCCTGCCGTCGGAACTGTCCGGCGGCATGCAGCAGCGCGTCGGCCTGGCCCGCGCGCTCGCCGCCGATCCCGACATCCTGCTGATGGACGAGCCGTTCTCGGCGCTGGACCCGCTGATCCGCCGCGGCCTGCAGGACGAGTTCCTGGACCTGTCCAAGACCATGCGCAAGACCACGCTGCATCACCCACGACCTCGACGAGGCGATCCGCATGGGCACGCGCATCGCCATCATGAAGGACGGCGAGATCGTGCAGATCGGCACGCCCGAGGAAATCGTCACCGAACCCGCCGACAAATACGTCGCCGACTTCGTCGCCGGCATCTCCAAGTTGAAGCTGGTGTTCGCGCACACGGTGATGATGCCGGTGGCGCAATACGAGCAGTCCGCCGGCCCGCTGCCGGCCACCGACGGCTGTCCCGTCGCCGGGCCGGACGACGATCTGGACACGCTGGTCAGCCTCGCCGTCGACCAGGACAAGCCGGTGATCATCCAGGAAGACGGTCAGCCCGTCGGCGTCGTCACCAAGGACGCCTTGCTGCACGGCATTCAAGGGGAGGCCTGAGATGCTCGACAACACCATGGCCAAGTCGCCGTTCGCCGAGTTCGCCGGGACCAACGGCAGCTACTACGACGACGTCTTCCTGCGCATCCAGAAATCGACGCTCGGCTCCTATCACATCAACAAGGCGGCCCTGTTGGGCAGTTTCGCTTGGGCGGCGGTGCGCGCCAATTGGCTGCTGTTCTGGATCGGCTTCATCGTCGACCTGCTGACCCTGGTCAACCTGGCGCTGGTCTACAAGTACTCGAAGGCCGCCGTCGACTTCGCCGACAAGTCCTACCTGGTCGAGCGCTACGAAGCCTGGTCGACCTCCTACATGATCGCGGCGGTGGTCTTCTTCGTCGGCGGCCGGCTGATCTTCGCGTGGATGGCGGACCGGGTCTATTTCAACCAGTACAACCGCTGGCGCGTCGACCACACCAAGCCCTCGAACGTGGTGTTCTCTCGCCTCATGATGACGGCCCTGATCGTCGCCCTGATCGCGCCGCTGACGCTGTATCGCGCCAGCCAGTTCTCGCCCGAGCCGCGCGCCTGCCTGAAGCTCGAGCGTGCAGTGCAGAAGGGCAAGGAAGTCGACGGCAAGGCGCGCTTCGACTGTTTCATCATCGGCGAGTTCCCGGTGCTGTTCTGGCTCGACCGGCCCGACGAGATCACCTATCCGCGCAAGGACGACGGCTCGCGCTACGTCAAGCGCACGCCGGCCCGCGAAGGCCTGCCGCCGGTCAGCCTGAACACCTTCTCGGCGCAGGCGATCGATGACGGCATCGGCTACCTGACGGCGGTTTGCGGTTTCCTGTTCGACGGCATCACGACCGGCCTGCGCAGCATGCTGGGCGCCATCACGGCGGTGTTCGTCGGCACGCCGTGGCCGATCACCATGGGCATCCTGCTGGCGATCTCGTATTACATGGCCGGCACCCGGATCACCCTGTTCGTTGCCTCTTCGCTGGCCTACCTGGCCCTGTTCGGGTTCTGGCAGACGGCCATGGACACGCTGTCGCTGGTCGCCGCGGCGTCGATCATCTGCGTCGTGTTCGGGCTGCCGCTCGGCGTCTGGGTCGGTAAATCCTCGCGCGGCCAGGCGATCGTTACCCCGATCCTCGACGTCATGCAGACGATCCCGTCGTTCGTCTACCTGCTGCCCGCGGTCGCCTTCTTCTCGATCGGCAAGCCGCCCGGAATTCTGGCGACCGTCATCTTCTCGATGCCGCCGATGGTCCGCCTGACCGCGCTCGGCATCCGCCATGTGCCGGAAAACACCAAGGAGGCGGCGCTGGCCTTCGGCGCCAGCCCGCGGCAACTGCTGCGCAAGGTCGAGTTGCCGCTGGCGCTGCCCTCGATCATGGCCGGCATCAACCAAGTTGTGATGATGAGCCTCTCGATGGTCGTCGTGGCGGCGCTGATCGGCGCCGGCGGCATGGGCTACATCGTCACCGAGGCCCTGGCCAATACGCAAACCGGACGCGGGGTCCTGGCCGGCCTCGGCATCGCCCTGCTGGCGATGATGATCGACCGCGTCGTGCAAAAAGCAAACAAGGTGAAGCACTGAACCAACCGGCCGGTACGGCGTTGAAAATCGTCAACGGCCACCAAGACTGTTTCGCAACTCACGGAGGTAAGCTCATGAAACCGATCAAGATCACGGCCCTCGGCCTCGCGCTGGCGCTGTCGGCGACGGGTGCCGCCCAAGCCGCCGGCGCCAAGGTGACCATTTCCGACCTGAACTGGACCGGCGCCAAGGCCATCGCCAACATCATCAAGGCGGTGATCGAGGGACCGCTCGGCTCGGAAGCGGAAATCATCGCCGGTCTTTCCGACCAGTCGATCATCTCCGCCGGCATGGACAAGGGCGACGGCTCGGCCGACGTCTACACCGACATGTGGATGCCCAACCAGCAGGCGCTGTGGGACAAGTACATCGTCAACGCCAAGACGGTCGACCACAACACGCCCTATACCGGCACCCAGGGCATGTTCGTGCCGTCCTACATGAAGGACAAGATTTCGAGCTTCGCCGACCTGGCCAAGCCCGAGATCGCCGCCATGTTCGACAAGGACGGCAACGGCAAGGGTGAATACTGGGCCGGCGACGCGGCCCGGAAGTCGACCAAGATGTGGCAGGTCAAGTTCAAGGACTACGGCCTCTCGGACCTGTGGGAGCCGGAGATCATCTCCGACGCCACGTTCAAGGCGCAGCTCAAGGCCGCCTACGGCAACCAGAAGCCGATCCTGTTCTACTACTGGACGCCCGAATGGCTGCACGCCGCCTACGACCTGACCTCGCTCGACGAGCCGGACCGTACCGACGGCTGCATGGACCTGAAGCTCGACCAGGAAGACTGGTTGGAAGCCTCCAAGTTCAAGTGCAAGCACGCCGATGCCGACATCTTCGTGTCGTTCTCCAAATCGCTCGAGCAGCGCAACCCGCCGGTGGCCAAGTTCCTCAAGCAGGTCAAGTTCGACCCGCAGGTCGTCAACGGCTGGATCCTGAAGATCGGCCGCGACGAGATGGACCCGCAGGACGTCGCCGAGGAGTGGGTCAAGAACAACATGGACACGGTGAACAAGTGGATTAAGTAGTCCGCTCGGTCACCCGGCGGGGGAGGGTACGGCCTCCTCCGTCGCGATGCCCATGGATTGGATTGGCTGCTTCGCCCGCCGCCCGCGCCACGCGCGGCGGCGGGCGGATTTTTCCGTCATTGCCGGGGGGCAATGGAGATGACCAACCTGTCACAGTTTCCCGACCGGATTTCCAACGCCGAGACCTCGCGCGCCGGCTGCCGCACGGTCGAGCTGCTGATCGCGCCCGGGGTGTCGCTGGTGACGCTCGGTTCGGTGCTCGAACCGCTGCGCATGGCCAACCGGATCGCCGAGCGCTATCTGTACGACGTCCGCATCGTCACCGAGAGCAACGCACCGGTCGAGGACGCCAACCGCATCGCCATCGCGCCGACCCACGTCACCGGCCTGGAGACCGCCAGCCCCGATCTCGCCCTGCTCTGCGTCGACGTCGACATCCACCCGCGCGTCGGTGAGCGGTGCGCGCCTGGCTGTCGCGGCTGGCCCGGCACGGCACCAGCATCGGCGCCATCGGCACCGGCGCCTTCACCCTGGCCCGCTTCGGCCTGCTCGACGGCTATCGCTGCGCCGTGCACTGGGAGCTAGCGCCGCTGTTCCAGGAGATCCACCCCGGCCTCGAATTGAGCAACGTCATCTTCGAGATCGACCGCAACCGCATGACCGCGGCCGGCGGCACCGCGCCGATTGACATGATCCTGCACTGGATCGCCGGCCACCACGGCCGCGCCCTGGCGCTGGCGGCGTCCGAGGCCCTGGTGCACGATTCGACGCGGCTGTCGGACGAGACCCGCGCCCGCGGCCGCCAGGCGTTGATCAGCCACAGCTCGCAGTCGATCTCGCGCGCCGTGCAGATCATGGAAGGACACATCGAGGACCCGCTGCCGATCAAGCAGCTGGCCGAGCTGGTCGGGCTGTCGCCGCGCCAGTTGGAGCGGGTGTTCCGACTGCACACCGAGAAGACCCCGAGCCAGTTCTACCGCGAGATCCGCCTGCACCGGGCGCGCAAGCTGATCCACCATTCCGGGCTGTCGATCCGCGAGATCTCGATCGCCACCGGGTTCTCGACGCCGTCCGGCTTCTCCAAGAACTACCGCCAGCGTTTCCGCCAGACGCCGACCCGCGAGCGGCTGTCCCAGCGCAGCGGCGCCTGATCCCGGCGCGCGGCGGCGCGGCGCCTTGGGCCGTTGATCCGCATCGGGTTGGTCTTTACCTTTTACTCCGCGATAGGCACGCGGGCGCCTCCTGCCCCGTCGCACCGGGTGGAAATCGGAGTAAGACATGAAAGCAGCCTACTACTCTGGAAACAAAACGTTTTCGATCGAAAACATACCGATCGTCGAGGTCGACGAGCACGACGTCCGCGTCGACGTCGCCTACTGCGGCGTCTGCGGGACCGACATGCACGTCTATCACGGCGCCATGGACGCGCGGGTCGGTGATCATCGAGTGATCGGGCACGAAATGTCCGGTACCATCGGCGCCGTGGGGGACGCGGTCAGCGGCCTGTCGATCGGCGATCCAGTGGTGATCCGGCCGCTCGACGCCTGCGGCGACTGCCCGGCCTGCCGCCGCGGTCACGCGCACATCTGCCAGAACCTGAAGTTCCTCGGCCTCGACACCGACGGCGCCTTCCAGCAGTCCTGGACCGTGCCGGCGCACACCGTGCACAGGATCCCGGCCGACCTGCCGCTGCAGCACGCGGCGCTGATCGAGCCGGTGTCGGTCGCCTGCCACGCCGTGCGGCGCAGCCGCCTCGCCGCCGGCGAGGACGTGCTGGTGATCGGCGGCGGTCCGATCGGCATGCTGACGGCGATAGTGGCGCAGCAAGCGGGTGCCAATGTCACCCTTTCGGAAGTCAGCAAGCACCGGCTCGAACTGGCCCGCGAACTCGGCTTCATCGCGCTCGATCCACGGGAGACCGACATCGCCGAGGCAATGTATGCGGCCACCGGCGGCAAGGGCGCCGACGTGGTCTTCGAGGTCTCGGGCAGCCAGCCCGGCATCGACACCATGACCGAGGCAGCAGCGACCCGCGGCCGCGTGGTCATGGTCGCGATACATGCCGAAAAACCCCAGGTCGACCTGTTCCGGTTCTTCTGGCGCGAGATCGAACTGCTCGGCGCCCGCGTCTACGAGGCCGCCGACTACGAACAGGCGATCGACCTGGTCGCCTCGGGCGCGATCGATTGCGCGCGCATGATCACCGACGTGCGCGACCTGGACGGCATCGGCGAGGCCTTCGCCGCGCTCAGCGGCAACGCCCAGGCGATGAAAAGCCTGATCAAGTGCTCATAGGGGGACAGAAGCCATGACCATTCTCGACAGCTTCAGACTGGACGGCAAGACCGCCCTGGTGACCGGCAGCAAGCGCGGTATCGGCAAGGCGATGGCGGTGGGACTGGCCGAAGCCGGCGCCGACATCGTCTGCGTCAACGCCTCGCTGGAGGCCGAGGGCAGCGCGGTGGAGCGCGCGGTAACACCGCTGGGCCGGCGCTTCCGCGGCTACGCCTGCGATTTCTCCGACCGCCAGGCGCTGTACGCCTTCATCGAACAGGTGAAACGCGACGAGCCGCGCATCGACATCCTGATCAACAACGCCGGAACCATCCGGCGCGCGCCGGCGGCCGAGCACGGTGACGACCTGTGGGATACGGTGATCGAGGGCAATCTCTCGGCCCAGTTCGTGCTGTCGCGCGAGATCGGCCGCGACATGGTCGCGCGCGGGGACGGCAAGATCATCTTCACCGCCTCGGTGCTGACCTTCCAGGGCGGCATCACCGTGCCCGGCTACGCCGCCAGCAAGGGCGCCATCGGCCAACTGACCATGGCGCTGTCGAACGAATGGGCCGCCGCGGGGGTCAACGTCAACGCCATCGCGCCCGGTTAGGTGCGCACCGACATCAACCAGGCGCTGCAGGACGACGCCGTGCGCAGCGACGCGATCCTCGAGCGCATCCCGGCCGGGCGCTGGGGCAAGCCTGAAGATTTCGCCGGCCCGGCGGTGTTCCTCGCCTCGGCCGCGTCGGACTACATGAACGGCGCCATCGTCACCGTCGACGGCGGCTGGATGGGGCGGTAGGGAGAAGATCGATGACCCCGTTCGACTTCCGCCCAGCGGCCGCGTGCCACTCCGGCATCGTATCCCTGGGCAAGGTGATGCCGCGCCGTCGACGCCGCATTCGACCTTTCAGCCAGATACGACCGTGAGCGACAAGCCAAAGGGAAGCATCCATGAAAACGCGAATCACCGAGCTCTTCGACATCGAACACCCGATCATTCAGGGCGGCATGCATTATGTCGGCTTCGCCGAACTGGCGGCGGCCGTCTCCAACGCCGGCGGCCTCGGCACCATCACCGGCCTGACGCAGAAGTCGTCGGCCGATCTCGCGAACGAGATCGCCAAGTGCAACGACCTGACCGACAAGCCGTTCGCGGTCAACCTGACCTTCCTGCCCAGCCTCGCCAGCCCGGACTATCCCGGCTACGTCAAGGCGATCATCGAGGGCGGGGTGAAGGTCGTCGAGACGGCCGGGCGCAATCCGGAAGCGGTGCTGCCCCACCTGAAGGATGCCGGCATCAAGGTGATTCACAAATGCACCTCGGTCCGCCACTCGCTGAAGGCCCAGTCGATCGGCTGCGACGCGGTGTCGGTCGATGGATTCGAATGCGGCGGCCATCCGGGCGAGGACGATATCCCGAACATGATCCTGCTGCCGCGCGCCGCCGACGAGTTGGAAATCCCGTTCGTCTCGTCGGGCGGGCAGGCCGACGCGCGCGCGCTGGTGGCGTCGCTGGCCATGGGCGCGGACGGCATGAACATGGGCACCCGCTTCATCGCCACCAAGGAAGCCCCGGTGCACCAGAACGTCAAGGACGCCATCGTCGCCGCCTCGGAGCTCGACACCCGATTGATCATGCGCCCCCTGCGCAACACCGAGCGCGTGCTCAACAACCCGGCGGTCGAGAAGGTCCTGGCCACCGAGAGGGAAAAAGGCACGGATCTCCAGTTCGAGGACATCGTCGACGAGGTCGCCGGCGTCTACCCCAAGGTGATGATGGACGGCGACATGGACTCGGGCGCCTGGTCCTGCGGCATGGTCGCCGGCCTGATCAACGACGTGCCGACCTGCAAGGAGTTGATCGACCGGATCATGAGCGAGGCGGATGCGATCGTCCGCGCCCGGCTGGAAGGCATGCTGGCGGCTTGAGGCGGGCTGTTCCTTTTCAATGAACACGGCGGCAGGACCGTTCGCCCCACTCTGGTGAGGTCGGTGCATGGCCAGGCCGGTCCTGGTCTCGGAGCGGTCGCGCGAGCGCAGATTTCCGCTTGCGGGCGATCAACCGACGCGGCCGAGCCGGTTTGGCCCCTATCGCGCGCCGGGCGGCGGCGTGCACCATTTCTTGTCGATCGACTCGATCCCGTGGCAACCGCCAAGCAGGCCCTCGTAGTAGCGTCCGGTCGCAGGGTCCTTGCAGAAGCATTTGTCGTTGCTCGGCGTGAGCCGGCCCCCCGTTCCCGGTCTTCGTCCGGTCGTCGTCGTTGACGGGGCTTTCCGTTTCGGCTGAACCACGCGCGGCTGGGGTCCGCAGAATCTCTGCGGCGTGCTGCGGATCGTCCCCTGGTCGCAGCGGCACTCGTGGGCGGAACCGGCCCCATAGCCGGGGCGCGACAGCGCGACCCAGCGGCAGCCGGTGAAGGTGCCCGTCTGCCGTCGCGAGGTTGATTTCGAGACCGGCGGGCGTGCCGGAGTCTTCAGCGCCTGATCGATCTCGCGCCGGGGACAGGCCTCGCGGGTACGCCGGTCGTTGGCGACCTGGGTGGCGCCGAGAAAATCCCCTCGGCCGGTGCGTTTGCGGATTTCCGCCAGCGCCGCGGTGCACCGCCGCGCCCGTTGCACCCGTGCCTGCGTATCGTCCCGCCGCGAACCTGCCCGTGGATAGCCGGCCGGTGCGCTCATCGCCTGGTCGATCGCGCCTCTGGGACAGGCGGCACGCGTGCGCGGATCGTCGGCGAGCCGCGCCGCCCCGGCACGATCGCCCGAGCCGGCCCGACGGCGAATCTCGCCAAGCACGTCGGTGCAGGACCACGCCGGCTCGGATCGGCGTTGGCCGGACGACCGCCCGCTCTCCGTCGAGCGTCGGGAGGTGGTTGTCGCGCGGATCTTCACGCAGGCGGTTTTCGCGCGATTGAGCTGCATGCCTTTGGCGCAGCGGCAGCGGGGGCTGTTCAAGCGGGATTCCCAATAGGCGATCGCGCCTTTCACGCGGTCGCATTGGCGCTGCATGTCCCGCACCAACTCGGATCGCGTCGGGACATAGGCGGTATAGTGGCTCAAGGTGACCGTGGTGCCGGTTTTCACCTTCGTGCCGGGTTTCGGATCTTGTCGCGTGACCCGATCCGCGTCCATGCGGCGCGCCGGGCGACCGGCCGATTTCGTTTTTGTCTTCAGTCCAAGAATCTGAAGGCGTCTTTTCGCGCCGTCGACCTTGAAGCTTCGCACATCGGGAACCTCGATGTTCGCCACATCGGGCGGGCGGTCGAGCAGCCGCGGGTGACGGTAGTTGCCGAGCGACGTGACGGCCCGTTCACCTGGCCTCAGCGGAGGATAGAAGAACTTAATGGGCGGCAGGTAATAGAACAGCGGCTCGATCTGAAAACTGAAATCATAGGGCTCGACGCCCCGATCATGGCGGAATGGCGGATAACGAAAGCTGCGGATCTCGAAGGCTTGCCGCTTACCCTTCCCGTCCGCCTCTTCGGAAATCACGCCGCCACCGGAGACACTCGAGCGATAGCTCGTCTCCCAGCGGTCGGCACCCCGGATCCATTTTTGGCGAACCGGCGTGAAACGCAGGCGCAGGTCGAGGGTCGCATTGCCACTGCATTTCAGTTCGGTTGGCGCGTAGCGCCAGACATCATCACTGAAATGCCGAATTCTCAGTCCGACCTTGATCGATGGACTTTCAGCGCAGGGTCGCGCCCGGGGCGAGGTGCTGTACTGATACCGGATCTTGACCTGGCCCTCGATGTCGAAGGGCCTTCCCGGAATGATCTCCAAAGGCGCCGAGGTGACGACGAAACTGACCGTCCAATAGGTGTCCCTGACGCTCTTGATGATTTTGGCGGTGTAGCCGTTGGATCCGCGTTTGTAAGCGATCTGCCAGATTTCCGGACCGCCATAGGTCGAGAAGTTGTTCGACTGCTTGTCCTTCGACCCGACGACCTCGACCAGCTTCAGGGGCGGGATCCGAGGCACGTTGGCGACCTCCTCGAGAAGCTCCCGGCGCTCACCATCGAGCCGTCGGAGGGCCTTGCGCAGTTCCAGGATCCTCTCGGCGTAGGCCTTGCGGTGCTTGAAGGATTTGCTCTTCGACGTCTCCGTCGGCAAACGCGCGATCAAGTGCTCCAGTTTGCGCAGGATGTCGGCGCGTTTTCTTTCCAAGTCACGAATGTCCGCATCGAAGGCGCGCAGTTCCTGCCCCCAGGCGGTTTGCATCGGCGACGCGCACAGCACCAGACTTATGGCGACGGCGACACCCGCCGCGATGCGCCGAAGACGGGTCATCTCGGGCGGGCCCCTTCAATCATCTGGCGCATGGTTTCGTGACCCTCGCCCTTTTGACCGCGGGCAATCGGATTGGTCAGCCGCGAGGCCCATCCGGAGATGCCGTTGAAGGGTCCCCAGCCCCAACGCTGGTTGGCGTCGAGGTTGAATCCGGCCATTCTCCGTTCGTGGAAGAAATCCTTGAGCAGGCGGTCGGGGTCGACCGGCAGGTCGCCGCCGTGGCAGCGGCCCTTGTTGCGCGAGCACCAGGATTTCATGCACGACAGGTCGCATTGCGGGATCAGGAACATCCTGCCGTCCGGCTGGAAGATGGTCAGCGGGTAATCGACGCCGGGCGAGCGGAAGAAGTTCTGCTCGGCGCCGTGATGCACCAGATTGCCGCCCTCGTGCCCGAACAGCTTGTTTAGCCGCGCGACGATTTTTTCCTGCATGCGCGTGATGAAGCCGGTCGCGTCGCTGTAGCCGGGAGTCTGGTGGCGCTGGGCCTGCTCGGCATAATTGAGGATGTCGTAGTCCGCCGCCAGCATCTTGCCGGTCTTCGCGTCGGCCAGGACCTGGACCTCCTTGACACCGCTGACGCCGCCCTTGATGACTTGCTTGGATTCGTAGTCGACGTATTCGCCGGCGGCGTTGCGCACCGCATAGACGGTCTCGCCGTCGGCGCGCTTGAGGGTTAGCAGGGGCTGGCCGCCCTCCACCATGTAGGTGACCGCCTTGGCGCAGTTCTTGGGATCGGCCAGGCACTTCTTCATCTCCTTGGCGCCCTTGGCGATCTCGCCCTCCAGTTTGATCAGATCGTTGGCGTCCTTCGCCGACTTGGTGCCCTGCCGGCGGATCTTTTCCTTCAATTGCTTCAGCTTGGTGCCCACCTTGTTGAGGTTCTGGTCCACCGGCAGGGCCCCGGCGATGGGGCCGTGGCTGGCGCTCTTCGACTTGATGCCCATGAACTTGGTCGACCATCCCTGGCCGATGCGCGCGGTCGCGCGCCGGTTGACCGGGCGCACGATGATGATCTGGTTGAACTCCTGCGCGGCCTGCGAGAATCCGGCGAAGTGATCGGGGTGGATGCCCGATTTCTTGGCCATCAGCGATTGCGCGTGGGTGATGACCCGGGCCCCCTCGTCGACGTTGCGGCGGGCCTGCTGCATGACCCGGTTGCGCAGGTTCGGCGGCATGTCCAGCAGTTGGATGCGGTCCGACGCGGCGTCGCGCAGGTTCTGGTAGATGCGGATGTGGGCCGGCACCGTATCGCCGACCGGCGTTCCCCAGCGGCGCTTCAGGAAGCCGCCGAACCGCTGGATGTAGCCGCCGTCCGATCCCCATTTGCCGGCCAGCCGTTCGAACATGTCGGCGGCGCCGCGCGAGCCCATCTTGAAGCGCCACCAAGCGTCACTCAGCGCGTATTGTCGTCCGCGGAAAAAGGCGTTCATCTTGTCGAAGATTTGGGCCGCGGTGGACGACCTTTTCGCCACCTGATCGAAAAGCTTCTGCGCCGTCTTGCTGTTGATCAGCATAACGCTGAGAATCACCGTCATGAACGAGCGAACGGTGAACGAAACAGGGCGTCCGGCCAGGTCGTGGCCGGCGTAGATGGCGTAGATGTCGAGCGTCTCGCCGACGATCGGGACGCCGGCTATCACGTCCGATAGAAATTGCTGCTCGGCCTGCAATAACTCCGCCTCGGCCCGCAGGGCGTCGGCGTCGGCCGACTGGATCTTGCGGATGGCGCTCAGGTAGGCGCGCAGGTTCCGCACCACCGGGCTCGGGCAGTTCGCACTCGGCACGTAGGCGCCGCCGACGCGGATCTTCTTGTTGCCGATTTTCGGCGTGCAGGGCTCGGCCGGTTCCGCGGTGGCATTGAGCGCGCGAATGAAGGCCACGGTCGCGCGCTTGTAGAGGCCGAGCTTGTAGCGCTGCAACGCCAGGCGCTGTTCGGCGAGGATCTGCTCGTAGTGGGTCGCATAGGAGAACAGCCTGGCCACCTGCCGATGCGGCCGGTCGTCGCGGTCGATGTGCGGCTTGCCGGGAATGGCGAAATCCGCGTTGCGGATGACCCGTTTGGTCATCTCGTAGATGCGCGTCGGTCTCTGGACGTCGAGACCGCTTAGTTTGGCGACCTGAAGAGCATCGGCCACGCCGCGCCGCAACGCCTTGACGTCGACGAAGGTCTCGCCGGTGATGGTCTCGTAGGCCAGATCCTCGCGCCAGTTGACGATGTCGCGCGCCAGCTTCTGGCGCTTGGCCTCGAGATCGCGCAGGACGCTGGCCTGCACCCCGTCGATCGTCGCGCGGCTGCGCCTGTCCAAGTCGGCGTCCTGCGTCGCCATCTTCGACAGGTGGTTTTCAACGGCCTTTTTGTCGGCGGCGAACGTCTGCGGCGGTGTGACGGCAAGCACTGCAATTGCGGCGAGTGGAACGCAATGGCGGAGGCCACGCCATTTGCGCAATGGCGAAATCGAACCGAGGCGCATCCTTGAGTGCGCCAAGTTTGTCATGGCTCTCCCCAAGCATCGTCGTCGATCACGCAGGAACTCTGCTATGGTACACGACCATTCGAAAGCTACAAACCTCCATCAATTCCCTGCGAAGCTGTCTGCCTCCGCTCACGATGCCGTGGGTGCTCCCGGCCGCCGGTACCGTACAGCGCTGTTCGATCGCGAGCGGTGAAGCCGGCGGATGGTCTGACCCCGGCGAGCGCCCGGCCCCCGCGGTCTCCGGTTTTCCGACCCGGTTTGATGGGGGCCTTGAACGGATCGCGAAACAGGATATGTTCTTGATACGTTCTTTTATATCGTGTATCTGAGTTATTGGCGCATTTGGCCCGCTGGATTTTGCGCGCGGCGACGACGAATGACGACAAATGATGACATTTTTCGCGCCGAATCTGCGGGTTTTGTGGGATTTCAGGGGCTTGCGGCGGAATTGAATGATGAACTCGCGGTCAAAACGGCCCGAAACCGCCTTGAAACGCGTCAAAACGGCCTGAAACGGCGCAACCTGCCGTCATTTCTCCGCGATGCTCATGCCCGGGCGCAGCACTTCTTGAATTTGGCGCCGCTGCCGCAGGGGCAGGGGGCGTTGCGGCCGACCTTGAGCGACGGGAATCCCAGGTCCTTCTCGCGCGCCCAGGCCATCTCCGCGGTCGGGTCCTGGCGCCGGTGCAACTGGTGCGCCATGAAGCGCATGTACGGCCGGGTGTGGGTAAAGAAGCGGTAGTAGGCGGCGCAGAAGTGGTTGAGCCCGGCCTCACCGTCGGCCGCCGTGTCGATGCGGTGTTTCGGGCACCCCCCGTTGCAGGCCGGGCGCACCTCGCAGGCGCGGCACTGCCCGGGCAGCCCCTCGGCCTTGTGCCGGCCGAAGGCCTGCTTCGGTTTCCATGGTGCCGGCGCGCTCGACGATCGGGATGAACTGCTGGAAGCGGCTGCCGATCTTCTTCAAAAAGCGGTAGACGCGCAGCGGGTCGCCGCTGTTGTGCCGGTGAAGGACCGTGAGTGTGTTGAACTCGATCCGGTGCTTCTTGAGGTGCTCGAGCCCGCGCATGACCTGCTTGAACGAGCCGCCGCCGCCCTTGTTCGGGCGGTAGGAGTCGTGCAAATCCCGCGGCCCGTCGATGGACAGCCCGACCAGGAAGTTGCCGTCCTTGAATAGGTCGCACCAATCGTCGTCCAGCAGCACGCCGTTGGTCTGAAACGCGTTCTCGATGGTCTTGCCGTCGGCGTACTGGCGCTGCAATTCGACGACGCGGCGGAAGTAGTCGACGCCGAGCAGGGTCGGTTCACCGCCCTGCCAGGCGAGGTTGCACTTGGCCCCGGCCGGCTTGGTCATGATCATGAACGGCAGGCCGGGGGAGGGTTCGAGCATGGCGGAAACCGTGCGGCTCGTGGGTTACAGAGCCTCAGCTTTGACCAGCGAGTGCACGGCGTCAACACGCCCCGCGTCGAGATCGCCTTTGAGCAAGAAACCGGATGCCGCCGTCCCCGAAGGAGGTACCGGCCGTCAATCACGCGGTCGCGCCGGTCGGCGTGATGGCCCTGCACCGCATCCTGCGACCCGACGACATGCTCGACGAATGACAGGCCGGTCGAACTAGAGCACATTTGACGAACGTAGAATCCTTTTTAACCGATGTCTGATTCCCTGCCCTGGTGTTTTTAGCCAGGGAGGTTTTCATGGGCTGGGCGTATGGGATTGATCTTCGGCAGCGTGTGGTGGATGCGATTGAGGGTGGCTTGAGCCATCGCGATGCGGCGGAGCGGTTCAGCGTTGC
>Ga0056109_1000372_pt1 | contig 14546 bp, 12 predicted proteins | sample WorMetG1BERMUDA2_FD_80077 | JGI IMG/M metagenome (GOLD analysis project Ga0056109, IMG submission 80077) | Marine gutless worms symbiont microbial communities from Max Planck institute for Marine Microbiology, Germany - Inanidrilus... ...
AACCATTGAGGAACTGTGGAGCGCCATCGCCGAAGGGATCGAGAAAGTCACGCCCACCGAATGCGAGAACTTCTTCGCTGCCGCAGGATACGACCAGGATTAAATCGAATCCGCGCTAGTTTCCGGCGGGCAGGCGCACCGTCGCCGCGGCCTGCGCCGCGATGCCTTCGCCGCGGCCGGTGAAGCCGAGCTTCTCGGTGGTGGTGCCCTTGATGCTGACCCGGGCGGTGTCGACGCCGAGGATGCGGGCGATGTTGGCGCGCATGGCGTCGCGGTGCGGCGCGATCTTCGGCGCCTCGCAGATGATCGTCACATCGACCCCGAGGATGGCGCCGCCGCGCAGGCGGATCTGTTCGACCGCATGGGCCAGGAAGGTCTCGGACGCGGCGCCGCGCCACTGCGCGTCGCTGGGCGGAAAGTGGTCGCCGATGTCGCCGGCGGCGATGGCGCCGAGCAGCGCGTCGGTCAGCGCGTGCATCGCCACGTCGGCGTCGGAATGACCGGCCAGGCGGGAGTCGTGCGTGATCTCGACACCGCACAGGGTGACGAACTCTCCCGGCGCGAAGGCGTGCACGTCGAAGCCGGTGCCGGTGCGTGTCTCGGTGGCGATCATCGGTCTCTCCGCCCGTTCCAGGTCTTGCCGCGAGGTGACCTTCAGGTTGTTCTCGTCGCCGGCGACCAGCGTCACGTCGAGGCCGCAATGCTCAGCCAGCGCGGCGTCGTCGGTCAGTTCCCGCTCGATCAGTTGCTTGTGCGCCGCCAGGATCGCGTCGAAGCGGAATCCCTGCGGCGTCTGCGCCCGCCACAACCCGGCGCGGTCGACGGTCTCGCCGACGGTGTTGCCGTCGCTGCGCTTCAGGGTGTCGACCACCGGCAGGGCCGGGATCGCGCCGGGCGAATCTTCGAGCGCCGCGATCACCCGCGAGATCGTCGCGGCGTCGACGAACGGGCGGGCGCCGTCGTGGATCAGCACCCGGTCGGGCGCGTCGTCGACCAGGCTCTCCAGCCCCAGGCGCACCGATTCCTGGCGCGATTCACCGCCGGGAACGGGGCTCAGGGCGCCGAGCCCCTCGGCCGCGGCCTCGTACAGCGGCAGGTCGTCGGGATGGATCACCGCGCGCACGGCGGAGACCTCGGGATGGCCGGTGAAGGCGCGCAGGCTGCGGCGCAGGATCGTCTCGCCGCCGAGCCGCAGATACTGCTTCGGCAACTCGCCGCCGAAGCGTGTCCCGCGTCCCGCCGCGACGATCAAGGCGACGCATCCGGTCATGTCATTCCCCGTTCGATCCAGTATAATTCGGGGCCGCGCCGGACTCGGCCGCCGCCACCCGGCGAATTCCAAGGGGACACTAGTTGCCCGCTGACCTCTTGCCAAGTGGCGCAGTTGGAGTAAGGTGCGCGCAATCGATTTTCGAGCCACGATATTGGACTCCATTACGGCATAACCGCATGAGCGATGATTTCCTGTTCAGCCTGACCGCCATGATCTCGCTGGTTCCCGCGGCGCTGATCTTCTGGCGCCGCGCGCGCGAGCGCGACGCGGTGTTCTGGGCGGCGCTGGCGGTCGGCATCGCCGGGCCGACGGCCTGGTGCGCCAGCCTGGTCGCCGATACCTGGCAGACCGGTTTGTCGACGGCGTTGTGGTTCACCGTCGCCACCAGCATGTGGCTGTTCGGCCTGATCGCCTTGATCACCGGCCAGGGCTGGCGCCTGACCCCGCTGGTGGCGCCCTACATGATCGTCGTCGCCGCCCTGGCCATGGCCTGGCAGGCCGGGCCGGAGCGGGCCGCGGTCAGCGGCGATAGCGGCTGGCTCAACCTGCACATCGTGGTCTCGGTGCTGACCTACGGCATGGTCACCATCGCCGGCGTCGCCGCCTTGGCGGCGTTCCTGCAGGAGCGCGCCTTGAAGCGCAAGCGTCCCAATGCGCTGACCCGCTATCTGCCCTCGGTGGCCGACAGCGAGCGGCTGGTTGTGCGGCTGCTGTCCCTGGGCGAGATCGTGCTCGGCGTCGGCCTGGTCACCGGCATGGCGCTCAGCTACCGCGAAAGCGGCGCCTTCGTCGCGCTCGACCACAAGACCATCCTCAGCGTGCTCGCCTTCGCCGTGATCGGCATCCTGCTGATCGCCCACTTCCGCAGCGGCCTGCGCGGCCGATTCGCCGCCCGGGTGGTGCTTTTGGCCTATCTGCTGCTGACGCTCGGCTATCCGGGGGTCAAATTCGTCACCGACGTGATCATGGCGACCTGAGCGAAAGGCCTGGAAATATGTGCAGAAAGCGCACAAATGTCACAGGTCCGTTGTTGCCTTTCGGCACCAATTGGGGGATATTGCCCAAACTTTAGGCAGGATTTTACGCCGAAGTTGGTTGAAACGGGGTTTGGCCGGCCTTTTGCCGGCTTGGAGCATTGACCCAGACATGACGCTGCAGATCGGCCCCATACGGCTCGACTCGCCGGTGGTGCTGGCCCCGATGTCGGGGGTCAGCGACCTGCCGTACCGCCGCCTGGTCAAGCGTCACGGCGTCGGCATGGTGGTCTCGGAGATGATCGCCAGCAAGGCCATGGTGATGGCCGCGCGCAAGTCGCTGAAGATGTTGACGAGCTGCGCCGAGGAGCACCCGATGGCGGTGCAACTGGCCGGCTGCGAGCCCGAGGTGGTGGCCGAGGCGGCGCGCCTGAACGTCGACCGCGGCGCCAACCTGATCGACATCAACATGGGCTGCCCGGTCAAGAAGGTGACCAAGGGCGACGCCGGCTCGGCGCTGATGCGCGACGAGCGGCTGGCGGCGCGCATCCTCGAGGCCGCGGTCAAGGCGGTCGAGGTGCCGGTGACGCTGAAGATGCGCACCGGCTGGGACCACGACAACCGCAACGCGCCGCAACTGGCCAGGATCGCCGAGGACTGCGGCATCCAGGCGGTGACCGTGCACGGCCGCACCCGCAACCAGTTCTACAAGGGCCTGGCCGACTGGTCGTTCATCCGCAAGGTCAAGGAGGCGGTCAGCATCCCGGTGATCGGCAACGGCGACGTGACTTCGCCCGAAGACGCCAAGATGATGATGCAGGTCGCCGGTGTCGATGGCGTGATGATCGGCCGCGGCACCTATGGCAAACCCTGGCTGCCGCACCAGGTCGAGTGTCATCTCGCCGGCGGCGAGGTGCCGCCGCCGCCCAGCCTGTCCGAGCAGCTGGCGATCCTGCTCGAACACTACGAGGATCTGTTGAGCTACTACGGCACCCGCGCCGGCCTGCGCATCGCGCGCAAGCACGTCAGTTGGTATTCCAAGGGCCTGCCCGGCTCGGCCGAGTTCCGCGCCACGGTCAACCGGCTGGATGACGCCGAGGAGGTCAAGCGCCGGATCCGCGACTTCTACCTGCCGGTGATCGAGCGCAAGGCGGCGTGATGGCGACTCCGGCGCCCGCATTCCCGTTCGGCAACGACCCCGGCGTGCTCGACTCGGACGCCGTGCTCAACGCGCTCGCGGCGGTGATCGTGGTGATCGATCCCGGCCGCCAGATCCGCTACGTCAATTCCACCGGCGAGCAGTTCCTGCGCGGCAGCAGCGGCCATCTGCTCGGCCGCGACTTCAGCGAATTCCTGCCCGTCGACAATCCTGCTTTCGGCCTGATCGAGCAGGCGCGGGCGGCACGCAACACGGTGTCGGAATACCGCGTCACGCTCGACTCGCCGCGCATCGGCCGCCACTACGTCAACATCCAGGCGGCCCCAGTCGGCGACGGCACCGGCAACATCGTGCTGGCGATCCAGGAGCGCTCGCTGGCCGACGCCATCGACCGCCAGTTGACCCACAAGGGCGCCGCCCGCTCGGTCACCGCGATGGCGGCGATGCTGGCGCATGAGGTCAAGAACCCGCTGTCGGGCATCCGCGGCGCCGCCCAGTTGATGGAAAGCACGGTCGGCGAGGACGACAAGGAGCTGACCCGGCTGATCCAAGAGGAGGCCGACCGCATCTGCGACATGGTCGACCAGATGGACGCCTTCTACGACCGCGGTCCGCCGAAGCGCGAGGCGGTCAACATCCACCTGGTGCTCGACCGGGTGCGGCAGTTGGCGCAGAACGGCTTCGGCCGCCACATCCAGTTCATCGAGCGCTACGACCCGTCGTTGCCGCCGGTGCTGGGCAACCGCGACCAGCTGACCCAGGTGATCCTCAATCTGGTCAAGAACGCCGCCGAGGCGGCGCCGGAGCAGGGTGGCGAGATCCTGCTGCAGACGGCCTACCGCCATGGCATCCGCTTCGCCGTGCCGGGCAGCGAGAGCCGCGTGCACCTGCCGCTGCTGATCTCGGTGCAGGACAACGGCCCGGGCATCGCCGAGGACATCCGCCCGCACCTGTTCGATCCGTTCGTGTCGTCGAAGCCGGAGGGCAAGGGCCTGGGCATGGCCCTGGTGGCCAAGATCATCGACGACCACGGCGGCGTCATCGAGTTCGAGAGCCGGCCGCGGCGCACCGTGTTCAAGTTGATGCTGCCGATGGCCGAGGGCGAGACCGACGACGCCCCGGAAGACGCCAGCGACAGCGGCGAAGGAGCCTGACATGGCGAGTCCGACGATCCTGGTGGCGGACGACGACACGGGCATTCGCACCGTCGTCAACCAAGCACTCGGACGTGCCGGTTATACCGTCAGAACAACGGGTAACGCCGCGACGCTGTGGAAATGGGTGAGTGACGGCGAAGGTGATCTGGTGATCACCGACGTGGTCATGCCGGACGAAAACGGCCTCGACCTGATCCCGCGCATCCTCAAGGTCCGACCGGAAATGCGCATCATCGTGATGAGCGCGCAGACGACCCTGCTGACCGCGGTCAAGGCGACCGAGCGCGGCGCCTTCGAATACCTGCCCAAGCCCTTCGACCTGAACGAGCTGGTCGACACCGTGCGTCGCGGGCTGGAGACGCCGCAGGCCGCCGGCCAGGAGGGCGACTCAACCGCCGGGGTCGAGGAGCAGTTGCCGCTGATCGGCCGCTCGCCGGCGATGCAGGACATCTATCGCACCCTGGCGCGGTTGATGGGCACCGACCTGACCGTGACCATCACCGGCGAATCCGGAACCGGCAAGGAGCTGGTGGCGCGCGCGCTGCACGACTACGGCAAACGCCGCAACGGTCCCTTCGTCGCCATCAACATGGCGGCGATCCCGCGCGAGCTGATCGAGAGCGAGCTGTTCGGTCACGAGAAGGGCGCCTTCACCGGCGCCACCGACCGCACGACCGGACGGTTCGGCCAGGCCCAGGGCGGCACCCTGTTCCTCGACGAGATCGGCGACATGCCGCCCGAGGCGCAGACCCGGCTGCTGCGCGTCCTGCAGGAGAACGAATACACCACCGTCGGCGGCCACAAGGCGATCCGCGCCGACGTGCGCATCATCGCCGCGACCCACCGCGACCTGCGCCAGTTGATCCGCCAGGGGCTGTTCCGCGAGGACCTGTATTTCCGCCTCAACGTGGTGCCGATCCACCTGCCGGCGCTGCGCGAGCGCACCGAGGATATCCCCGAATTGGTCAACCACTTCCTGGCCAAGGCCTCGACCGAGGGGCTGTCGTGGAAGGTGATCGATCCGGAGGCGATGGATCAGCTCAAGCACTACGAGTGGCCGGGCAACGTGCGCGAGCTCGAGAACCTGGTCTGGCGCCTGGTGGCGCTGCACTCGGGCGAGATCATCGGCGCCGACGTGATCAACGCCGAGCTGGCCGAGAACCCGACCACGCAGCCGCAGCGGCGCGACGGGCGCGGACTGGCCGAGTCGGTCGAACAACACTTGGATACCTACTTCTCGGCGCACAAGGACACGCTGCCGGCCTCGGGCCTCTATGAACGGGTATTGCGCGAGGTCGAGCGGCCGCTGATCATCCTCACCCTGCGCGCCACCCGCGGCAACCAGGTGCGCGCCTCCGAGGTGTTGGGGCTGAACCGCAACACCCTGCGCAAGAAGATCCGCGAACTGAACATCCCGGTGGTGAGGGGCGGACAATGAGCGACGCCGCGCGGTCCTCGGCCAACGTCTGGGTGCTGCTGCGGATCTGGGTCCGCAAGGTCAACCTCGGCCGCAAGTTCGCCTGGCTGCTGGTGCTCGCCGCGGTTGCTTCGGGCCTGACCACGCTGGCGGCGATGACCGGCGGGCAGACCTCGACCGGGCCCGACCCCAACACCGTGATCATGCTGCTGTACCTGGACGCGGTGCTGCTGCTTCTGCTCGGCGGCGTCGTCGCCTACCGGGTGGCCAAGGTCTGGGCCGAGCGGCGCCGGGGTCTGGCCGGGTCCGGCCTGCACGTGCGCATGATGCTGCTGTTCGGCCTGGTCGCGGTGACGCCGGCCGTGCTGGTCGCGATCTTTGCCGCCGTGTTCCTCAACATCGGCGTGCAGGCCTGGTTCAGCGAGCGGGTGCAGACCGCGCTCGACGCCGCGCACGCGGTCGCCCTGGCGTACCTGGCGGAACACAAGCAGAGCATCGTCGCCGATACGCTGGCGATGGCCAACGACCTCAACCACCAGGCCGCGGCGCTGACCCGCAACCCGCGCATCTTCAACCAGTTCGTCTCGACCCAGGCGCGCGTCCGCTCGCTGGCCGAGGCCGTGGTGGTCGACAGCCAGGGCCGCGTGCTGGCGCGCTCCGAGCTCAGCTTCTCGCTCGAATTCAAGCTGGTGCCGCAGTGGGTGCTGGAAAAGGCCGACCAGGGCGAGATCGTGCCGCTGACCGCCGAGGACGACGACCGGGTCCGTGCCGTGGTCAAGCTCGACCGCTTCGTCGACGCCTACCTGCTGGTCGGCCGTTTCGTCGACTCGCGGGTGCTCGAGCACATCGACCGGACACAAGGCGCGGAGAGCGAATACCGCATGCTGGAGAAGCAGCGCGAGAAGTTCCAGATCACCTTCGTGCTGATCTTCGTCGTCGTCGCGGTGCTGCTGCTGCTCGCCGCGCTGTGGCTGGGCATGATGCTGGCGACCCGGCTCAGCCGGCCGATCAGCAACCTGATCGAAGCCGCCGGCCGGGTCAGCGAAGGAGACCTGGAGGCCCGCGTCTCGGCCGCCAGTTCGACCGACGAGATCGGTGCGCTCGGCCGCGCCTTCAACCACATGACCGGGCAGTTGAAGAGCCAGCAGGAAGGCCTGATCGACGCCAACCGCGAGCTGGACGAGCGTCGCCGCTTCACCGAGACGGTGCTGGAAGGCGTGTCCGCCGGCGTCATCGGCCTCGACCCCAGCGGCTTCATCACGCTGCCCAACCGCTCGGCTTCGGATCTGCTGGGGCTCGACCTCAACCTCGCCCGCGGCGAGCGCCTGGGCGACATCGTTCCCGAGATGGCGCCGTTCATCGAGCAGGTCATGGCCCGGCCCGACCGCCTGGCGCAGGCCGAGATCCACGTCGACCGCAGCGGCCGGGCGCTGATCCTGCTGGTCCGGGTCGCCGCCGAGCGGCTGGAAGGGGTCATCCTCGGCTACATCGTCACCTTCGACGACATCACCGAACTGCAGTCGGCGCAGCGCAAGGCCGCCTGGGCCGACGTGGCGCGGCGCATCGCGCACGAAATCAAGAACCCGCTAACCCCGATCCAACTGTCGGCCGAGCGCCTGCGGCGGCGTTACCTGAAGGAGATCACCTCGGAGCCGGAAACCTTCCAGGCCTGCACCGAGACCATCGTGCGCCAGGTCGAGGACATCGGCCGCATGGTCGACGAGTTTTCCGCCTTCGCGCGCATGCCGCAGGCGGAACTGCACAACGAGAACCTGACGCGGCTGTGCCGCGAATCGTTGTTCCTGGAGAGCAATCGGCACGAACAGATCGCGTTCGCCAGCGACTTGCCCGAGGACGACGTCATGCTGCATTGCGACCGCCGCCAGATCTCGCGGGCATTGAACAACCTGCTGAAGAACGCCGCCGAATCGGTCGAAGCCAGGGTAGAGCGCTACGGTTCGGACGCCGAGCCGGGGCGTGTGGCGCTGAGCCTGGAAACGGATGCCACGGCGGTGCGGATCTGGATCGAGGACAACGGCCTCGGCCTGCCGACGGAGCACCGCGATCGCCTGACCGAACCCTATGTTACAACCCGAACCAAGGGCACCGGTCTCGGCCTGGCCATCGTCAAGAAGATCATCGAGGATCACCACGCCGATCTGATCCTGGAGAACCGCCCCGACGGCGGCGCCCGCGTCGGACTGGTGTTCGGGCCGCCCGCCGAAATGGCGGCGCCGGAAAACGAGGACGAGGAAAGGATCGAAGCGCATGGCGCATGACTTCCTCGAATTGTCGCAGGACGTCCTGATCGTCGACGACGAGGCCGACATCCGCGTGCTCACCGCCGGCATCCTCGAGGACGAGGGCTACACCACCCGCGACGCCGCGACCAGCGACCAGGCCCTAGAGGCGATCCGGGCGCGCCGGCCGAGTCTGGTCCTGCTCGACATCTGGCTGCAGGACAGCGCGCTCGACGGCCTCGGCATCCTCGAGGAGATCCAGCGCACCCATCCGGGGCTGCCGGTACTGATGATGAGCGGCCACGGCACCATCGAGACCGCGGTCACCGCGATCAAGATGGGCGCCTACGATTTTATCGAGAAGCCGTTCAAGACCGACCGCATGCTGCTGATGATCGACCGCGCCATCGAGGCGGCGCGGCTGCGCCGCGAGAACGAGGAGCTGCGCCTGCGCACCGGCGGACCGGTGACCATGGTCGGCCACTCCACGGCGATCACCCAGGTGCGACAAACCGTCGACAAGGTCGCCGCGGCCAACTCGCGGGTGCTGGTCACCGGTCCGGCGGGCTCGGGCAAGGAGGTCGTGGCGCGCCTGATCCACGACTGCTCGCGCCGCGCCGGCGGGCCGTTCGTGGTGCTCAACTGCGCGACCATGGATCCGGGCAACTTCGAGGTCGAATTGTTCGGCACCGAGTCCGCCGAGGGCGAGGGCACGCGCAAGATCGGCTCGCTGGAGGCCGCCGACAAGGGCATGCTGCTGCTCGACGAGGTTTCCGATATGCCGCTCGAGACTCAGGGCAAGATCGTGCGGGTTTTGCAGGAGCAGACCTTCGAGCGGGTCGGCGGCACCACCCGGGTTCAGGTCGACGCCCGCGTCGTCGCCGCGACCACCCGTGACCTGGCCGAGGAGATGAGCGCCGGGCGGTTCCGCGAGGATCTGTTCTATCGCCTCAACGTGGTGCCGGTGATCGTGCCGCCGCTGCGCGAGCGGCTCGAGGACGTGCCGCTGCTGACCAAGTTCTTCATGGAGCAGGCGGCGTCGAACCTGGGCCACCGCACGCGCAACCTGGGCGAGGACGCGATTGCGGCGCTGCAGCGCTACGAGTGGCCGGGCAACGTGCGCGAACTGCGCAACGTGGTCGAGCGGCTGCTGATCCTGGCCCCGGGCGGGCCGGAAGATCCGATCAGCGCCGACATACTGCCGGCCGAGCTCAACGGCGGCGGCGGCGGCGGGCTCGGCCACGACACCGGTGCCGAACTGATGAGCCTGCCGCTGCGCGAGGCGCGCGAGATCTTCGAGCGCGAATACCTGCTCGGCCAGGTCGCCCGTTTCGGCGGCAACATCTCGCGCACCGCCGCGTTCGTCGGCATGGAGCGCTCGGCGCTGCATCGCAAGCTGAAGACGCTGGGACTGAACAACGACGACAAGGGGGGCAAGGCGCGGGCCTGATCGCCCGTGCCGTCCCGCTGAATTCGAACATGCGCTAGGGGGAAGCGGCACAATGAAGGTCATTATCGCCGGCGCCGGCATGGTCGGCTACAACATCGCCCGTCACCTGGCGCTGGAGAGCAACGACGTAACCGTGATCGACCAGTCCGAAGACCTGATCCGGCGGGTCAGCGACAACCTCGATGTCCAGGGCATCGTCGGCCACGCCTCGCGCCCCGGCGTGCTGGAGAACGCCGCCGCCGCCGACGCCGACATGCTGATCGCGGTGACCTACGCCGACGAGGTCAACATGGTCGCCTGCCAGGTCGCGCACTCGCTGTTCGACGTGCCGACCAAGATCGCCCGGGTGCGCCACCAGAGCTACCTGCAGCCGATGTGGTCGAACCTGTTCACCCGCGACCACATGCCGATCGACGTGATCATCTCGCCCGAGATCGAGGTCGCCCGCGCCGTCACCCGCCGCCTGCAGGTGCCCGGCGCCTTCGAGATGATCCCGCTGGTCGAGGACAGGGTGAAGCTGCTGGGCGTGCGTTGCGACGACAACTGCCCGTTGCTGCACACGCCGCTCAGGCAACTGACGCAACTGTTCCCCGACCTCAACATGACGATCATCGGCATCATGCGTGACGGCAAGCCGATCGTGCCGTCGTCGAACGACCAGATGCTGCCCGGCGACGAGGTCTATTTCGTCGTCGACAGCACGCTCGAGGCCCGCGCCATGACCGCCTTCGGCCACGAGGAGAAGGAGGCGCGGCGGCTGCTGATCCTCGGCGGCGGCAACATCGGCCTGTTCCTGGCCGAGGAGATCGAGCGCAACCATCCCGGCGTCTCGGTCAAGGTGATCGAATTCAGCAAGGAGCGGGCCGAATACGTCGCCGGCCGGCTCGAGCGCTCGGTGGTGATCCACGGCGACGTGCTCGACCTGGAGATCCTCGAGGAGGCCAACGTCGAGCATACCGAGACCGTGGTCGCGGTGACCAACGACGACGAGACCAACATCCTCGCGTCGCTGCTGGGCAAGCGCCACGGCGCCCAGCGCACGGTGACCCTGCTGAACAAGGGGACCTACGAGTCCCTGGTCGCCTCACTCGGCGTCGATGTCGTGGTCAGCCCGCGCAACATCACCGTCTCGACCATCCTGCAGCACGTGCGCCGCGGCCGCATCCATTCGGTGCACACCCTGCGCGAGGGCTTCGGCGAATTGATCGAGGCCGAGGCGCTGGAGACCTCCAGCCTGGTCGGCGCGCCGCTGCGCGAGATCAAGCTGCCGACCGGCGTCATGCTCGGCGCCGTTGTGCGCGGCGACCAGGTGATCACCCCGACCGGCTCGACGGTGATCCAGGCGCGCGACCGGGTGGTGCTGTTCGCCACCACCGACGCGGTGCGCAAGGTCGAAAAAGCGTTTTCCGTGCAGCTCGAATACTTCTAGAACATTCATTTCGCATACCTCGCCAAGAGCGGAGCCCAGACATGTCGCGCATCGCCTACGTCAACGGCCAGTACGTCCTTCACGGCAGCGCCTCGGTACACATCGAGGACCGCGGCTACCAGTTCGCCGACGGCGTCTACGAGGTTGCCGCCGTGCACGACGGTCAATTGGTGGACGAGGCGGGCCATCTGGATCGGTTGGAGTATTCGCTTTCCGAGCTCGAGATCGACTGGCCGGTCTCGCCTGCCGCGCTGAAGGTGATCATGCGCCAGGTGGTGCGCCGCAACGGCGTACGCGACGGCATCGTCTATGTCCAGGTCACCCGCGGCGTGGCGCCGCGCAACCATGCCTATCCGGCCGACGTGCCGAGCGCCCTGGTCGTCACGTCGCGGCGCCAGAAGCCGCTCGACCGAGCCGTGGCGGAGCAGGGAGTTTCCGTCATCACCATCCCGGATATCCGCTGGAAGCGACTCGATATCAAATCCGTATCACTTCTTCCTAATGTGATAGGAAAACAAAAGGCGGCGCTGGCCGGGGCCTACGAGGCCTGGATGTACGACAACGAGGACCGGGTCAACGAGGGCACCTCGTCGAACGCCTGGATCATCACCGCCGACGGCGAGCTGGTGACCCGGCACGCCGATCACGCGATCCTCAACGGCATCACCCGGCGCGCGGTTCTGAAGATCGCCGAGGAACACGGTTTGCGTTTGAGCGAGCGCGCCTTCACCCGCGAGGAGGCGCGCAACGCGCGCGAAGCCTTCGTCACCAGCACAACCTCGTTCGTCCGCCCGGTGGTGCGCATCGACGACACCGTGATCGGCAACGGCCATGCCGGCGAGTTGAGCATGCAGTTGCTGGACCATTACTACGCTCACGTGGACTCGGCGGACGCGTTGTCGTGACCGCCGATCCGTCGGCGCGCGGACCCGAGAAGCCCCGGGCGATCCTGTTCGACTGGGACAACACGCTGGTCGACACCTGGCCGGTGATCCATGGCGCGCTCAACCTGACCCTCGCCAAATACGGCCTGGACCCCTGGACCCTGGAACAGACCCGCGCGCGGGTGCGCAAGTCGATGCGGGAGAGCTTTCCACTGCTGTTCGGAGAGAATTGGCAGGAAGCCGGTGACTTCTTCCTGCGCAGCTACGGCGAGCGGCACCTGCAGCTCCTGACCCCGATCCCGGATGCCGAGGAGACCCTGCGCGAACTTCACGCGACCGGCCTTTTCCTCGGTGTCGTCAGCAACAAGACCGGGGCTTTCCTGCGCGCCGAGGCCGAGCAGTTGGGCTGGACCCGTTACCTCACCAACCTGGTCGGCGCCCAGGACGCGCCGCGCGACAAGCCGGCGGTCGAACCGGTCGACATGGCGCTCGACGGCAGCGGTGTCGCGCGTGGATCCGAGGTCTGGTTCGTCGGCGACACCGATGTCGACCTGGAGTGCGCCGTCAACGCCGGCTGCGCACCGGTGCTGGTGCGTGAAACTCCACCGGCCGAGGGGGAATTCGGCGGGAATACCCCGGTTCTGCATGTGCATCATTTGCAAACGCTTTCCAAGCTCGTTTCGAGGATGTAGAGTGTTGTTATAACTGCGCGGACTGGGAAACACGCGCGTCCGGATCACGGCAGCAGACTCGAACCGAGACCGAAAAAAAACCGCGCGTGACAGGGAAACCGGCTGAAGCCCGGGGATTTCGGGAAAAGCCCAACCATGGGGTAAAATAAAAATGTCCACCGAAAAGTCGCAAAACGTGCAGGACGTCTTCCTGAACCACATCAGAAAGAACAAAACGCCCGTAACCATCTTCCTCGTCAACGGCGTCAAACTGCAGGGGATTGTGACCTGGTTCGACAATTTTTCAGTCCTTCTGCGCCGCGACGGACATACGCAGTTGGTTTACAAGCACGCCATCTCGACGGTGATGCCGTCGGTGCCGGTTCAGTTGTTCGACCCGGACAAGGATGGCGGCAGCACGGAATAGACTGACGAGCTTGAACGACACCCGCGCCGGCGGTTCCGCCGACAGCAGCCAAACCGAACGTTGCCTGGTCTTTCATCCGACCTTGAAAGGTGAGCGCAAGGATGCGCGCTCGCCGGAAGCACGCCTGCAGGAAGCGATCGGCCTGGCGCAGGCGATCGACCTGGCCGTGGCCGAGGCGCGGGTCGTGCCGATCGCGCGGCTGCGCCCGGCGACGCTGTTCGGGTCCGGCGCGGTCGAACAGCTTGCCGAGCGGATCAAGGACCTTGCCGACGGCGACGCGCCGGTCCGCCTGGTGGTCGTCGACAGCACCCTGACCCCGGTACAGCAGCGCAACCTGGAACGCGCCTGGAACTGCAAGGTGGTCGACCGCACCGGCCTGATCCTGGAGATCTTCGGCGCCCGCGCGCGCACCCGCGAGGGTACGCTGCAGGTCGAACTGGCGGCGCTGACCTACGCGCGCTCGCGCCTGGTGCGCAGCTGGACCCACCTGGAGCGGCAGCGCGGCGGGTTGGGTTTCGTCGGCGGCCCCGGCGAGACCCAGATCGAGACCGACCGCCGGCTGATCGGCGAGCGCATCGCCCGCCTGCGCCGCGAGCTCAAGGAGGTCAAGCGGACCCGCGAGTTGCACCGCAAGGCCCGGCGCAAGGTGCCGTTCCCGATCATCGCCCTGGTCGGCTACACCAACGCCGGCAAGTCGACCCTGTTCAACCGGCTGACCGATGCCGACGTGCATGTCGAGGACCAGGTGTTCGCCACCCTCGATCCGACCATGCGCCGGCTCGAACTGGAGTCGGGCCGGATCGTGATCCTGTCTGATACGGTCGGCTTCATCTCCGACCTGCCGCACGAACTGGTCGACGCCTTCCACGCCACCCTGGAAGAGGTGCTGGAGGCGGATCTGGTGGTGCACGTGCGCGACATCTCGCACCCCGACACCGAGGAGCAGAAGCGCGACGTGCACGAGGTGTTGACCGGACTCGGCCTCGACGCCCTCATCGACGTGGACAACATGATCGAGGTGGCCAACAAGACCGACATGCTGGACGACGAGGAGCGCGACGTTTTGACGCGCCGGGCCCAGCGCGGCAACGCGCCGTTGGTGCCGCTGTCGGCCAAGACCGGCAACGGCTGCGCGGTGCTGCTGGGCGTGTTCGAGGACCGCCTGGCGCAGGCCGCCACGGTGCTCGAGGTGACCCTGCCGTTCGAGGACGGCGCCACCATCGCCTGGCTGCACGATCACGGCGAGGTGTTGGAGCAGACGGCGGGCGAGTCCGGCATGCACCTGACCGTGCGCCTGGACGAGGCCCAGGTGGCGCGCTTCGAGAAACGCCGCGCCGCCAATCACTAGAGCACATTTGACGAACGTAGAATCGTTTTTAACCGATGTCTGATTCCCTGCCCTGGTGTTTTTAGCCAGGGAGGTTTTCATGGGCTGGGCGTACGGGATTGATCTTCGGCAGCGTGT
>Ga0056109_1000374_pt1 | contig 14513 bp, 14 predicted proteins | sample WorMetG1BERMUDA2_FD_80077 | JGI IMG/M metagenome (GOLD analysis project Ga0056109, IMG submission 80077) | Marine gutless worms symbiont microbial communities from Max Planck institute for Marine Microbiology, Germany - Inanidrilus... ...
AGGTCAACATTCTTGACCTCACGGAAGGAGGACAAAATGAGCCGTAGACGCTACACCCCGGAACAGATCATCAGCATACTTCGCGAGGCCGAGGTGGCCCTGTCGCAGGGTCAGTCGGTTGGTTAGGTGTGCCGCACGCTTGGTGTGTCGGAACAGAGCTACTACCGTTGGCGCAAGGAGTATGGAGGTCTCCGGACCCGCGGCGAATTCGAACTGCTCGCCGCCCTGGTCTCGAACCCGGGACGGGTCTTAAGCCGCGACAACCTGCTCGACCACGTCAGCCACCGCGACTGGGCGCCCAACGACCGCTCGGTCGACGTGCTGATCGGCAGGGTGCGGCGCAAGATCGAGGAAAACCCGAAACTGCCGCGGCTGATCGTCACGGTGCACGGGATCGGGTATGTGTTCGCGGGGGGGGTGACTAGATCTCGCCGGATGGCCCGTCTGCGGCCAACGACTGCCAGGTTGTCCGTAACTCCGAGGACGCCGCCGCGTAGGCGCCTTCGAGGGCGTTGAGCGTGCGCCGCGACGTCTCGGTATCGCTCTCCCCGGCGGCCTTCTCCAACCGCCGCGCCAGGTCGGCGACGTGCGGCAGGCCGACGTTGCCGGCGGCGCTCTTCAGGCTGTGGGCGTGGCCGCTGACCCGCTCGTAGGCGCCGGCTTCCAGGTCGTCGCGCAGGGTGGCCATGATCCTGGGCGTGGTCTCGGCGAAGGTGTCGACGATGCGTCCGGCGTAGTCGCGCCCCAGGAGGTCGAGGTGCTGGCGCATCACCTTGCTGTCCACCGCCGGGGTCTTCGTCGTGTTTTCGATCTCCGCCGGCGCGCCGGTGGTCAGCGACAGGCAGCGCGCGATCGCGGCGTCCAGTTCGGCCGGTTCGAACGGCTTGCCGAGGAAGGCGTCGGCGCCGGCGGCGAAGCAGGCGTCGATCTCCGAGCGCACCACCTGCGCCGTCAGGGCGATGATGGGCACGTGCGCGCCGTTGTGCTGCTCGCCGGCGCGGATCCGCCGGATCGCCTCCAGCCCGCCCATGCCGGGCATGCGGATGTCCATCAGCACCAGGTCGAAGGAGTCGTCGTCCAGGGCCTCGAGCGCCGCCTCGTCGCTGCCGACGGCGGTGACCCTGTGCTCGTGCCGGGCCAGGAAACCCTCGGCGACCAACCGGTTGACCTCGTTGTCCTCGACCAGAAGGATCGCCAGCGCCGGCACCGCGCGCGGCGACGGCATCTAGGGCCGATCGTTGTCCGCGGTGCGCGCCGGGGCGAAGTCGAGCTCGAACTAGAAGGTGCTGCCGTTGTCGGGTTCGCTGTCGAACCCGATCCTGCCGCCGAGCGCCTCACTCAGCTTCTTGCAGATCGCCAGGCCCAGGCCGGTGCCGCCGAAACGCCGCGCCGTCGACACGTCCTGCTGGGTGAACGGCTTGAACAGGTCGGCGCCCGGGGCGATGCCGATGCCGGTGTCGATCACCTCGAAGCGCAGGCGCGCCCGTCTGTCTCGGCCACCGTCGACGCCGCCGTCGGCCGGCGCCACGCCGATGCGCACCGAGCCCTCGGAGGTGAACTTGACCGCGTTGCTGGCCAGGTTGAGCAGGATCTGGCGCAGCTTGTTGGGATCGCCGTTCAGCACCGCGGGAACCTCGGGCGCGACGGCGACGGAAAAGTCGAGCTGCTTGGCGGCGACCGCCGGCGAGGTCAGCTTGACCACCTGGTCGAGCAGGTCGGCGAGGTCGAAGTCGACGGCCTCGACCTCCGGCGCCTGGGCCTCGATCTTGGAATAGTCGAGGATGTCATTGAGCACCGACATCAGCACGCCGCCGGACGAGGTGATGGCGTCGACGTAATCGTTCTTGGTTTCGGTCAGGTCGGTGTCCTTGAGCAGGCTGGCCATGCCGAGCACGCCGTTGATCGGGGTGCGGATCTCGTGGCTCATGGTCGCCAGGAAGGCCGACTTGGCGCGGTTCGCCGCCTCCGCCTCCTCCTTGGCCCGCTTGTGCTCGGTGATGTCGTTCAGGATCAGCACGGTGCCGACGAACTTCTCTGATATGTCCAGCATGCGCTGCACCTTGATGTCGAAGCAGCGCGGGCCGGTGCGGGTCTCCAGCACCTGCTCGAAGCGGTCGGTGTCGGCGGCGCGGGCGGCGAGCTGCTCGATCTGGCGGCCGGGCAGGGATTTCGGGTTCGAGCCGTAGTAGACCGCGCCGGGGCTGCTCGATTCGTCGAACAGGTCGCAGCCGACCAGGTTCATGTTGCGCGCCACGCCGCCGGCGTCGAGCAGGATGACCGGATCGTTCAGGCTCTCGAAAATCGTCAGGTACTTGTTCTTCTCGTTGGTAATGGCGCGGTTCCGCTCCTGGATCTGGGCCAGTTTCTCGCTTTCTCCCTGGCTCGCCCACTCGGTGCAGAAGCCGAGCTCGACCAGATCGAAGAAGCGGGCCACGAACAGCCGGTAGCGGCGCCGGTCGGCGTCCGAGAACTCGCCCTCGTCGACCAGGTCGACGTAGGCCTGGCGGTAGTACTTGGTCAGGCCGAGGAACAGCCCCAGGGTGACCCCGCGGGCGCGGTGCTGGCGCGCCTGCTCGACGCCGAAGGCGGCGATCGGGTTGCGCGAGTAGTCCTCGCTGGCGGACAGTTCCGGCGGCTCGTCGAAGATCTCCAGCGCGCTCATCAGCGGCTCCGACAGGCCGCAGATCGAGGCCCACCAAGCCTCCTTCAGGGTCGAGGTGAACTCGGTATAGTGCTGTTGCTTGGCGTACTCGACCACACGCTCGAGCAGCCAGTCCTCGCGGCCGGCGATCAGGTCCCTTAACGCATCCATGCCCGAGTGTAGCCCGCGGACCCGGGGACCGGCCTTGACCTGAATCATGATTCGGTCACGGCGTCTTTTACCGACTCTTAATGCGATCCGTGCGATCAACGATCAGGTTCGGTTTGAGCAACGGGCGGTAACCGCATGGATTCGGGGCGTTTTCCCGATGCTCGTGGAGCTGTTGGAATTCCCGGATGAGGGAAGGGGGCAACAAGAGAAAAGCCGCCCGTGAATGCGGGCGGCTTTTCCTGTTTCGCCCGGCCGCCGGTGCGGCGGCCGGTGAAAGCGTGAAGGCTGATTATTCGGCGGCCTTCGGAGCGGCGGGAGCCTGCGGGGCCGGAACGCCATACGGGGCGTACGGGGCGCCATAGGCGGCCGGGCCGTAGTAGGGGGCGCCGTAGCCGTACGGGGCATAGCCGTAGTACGGGTTGTGGTAGCCGTAGCCGTTGCCGTGCATGTTCGAGCGGCCGGAGAAGTTCATCGAGAAGTTGCCGTCGCCCCAGCCATTGCCGTTGCCCCAGCCGTTGCCCGGGCCGCCCCAGCCCCAGAAGGCGTCGGCGGAAGTGGCGGACAGGGAAGCGGCGCCGATGACGGCGGAGATCGTGAGAGCTTTAAAGATGGTCTTCATGGGTCTGGTCCTTTCAGATCGGGTTGTCTTGTTTTGATCGGTTAGGCTTTGGCCGCGAGCGGCCGGTGTGTTCAGCAGCGAATGTGTAAATATCAGTGATTACTAAATTAGTATTTTCTAATTTTTAAGTCAACAGGAAAATCACAAATTTTTTTCCGCCCTGTGAGATGGTGAAAAATCATTTAATAACAATGTTTTAAACTTCGGCCGCAGAGCCTTCCGCCAACCTGCCATACGGCTCCGCGGCGGGTTTGTTGCGCCGACTCGGGAAACCGGGTACCTGTTCTGGGCAACAGGAAAAAGCCGGGTCCGGCGGGGGAGCAGAGCCGCGTGAACGACATTCATGACATCCTCCAGACCGGCGCCGACGCGGCGCCGGCGATCGGCGCGCCGGGACGGGCGCCGCTGACCTATGCCGGCCTGCGCGGGTTGGCCGGCGATACGCGCAAGGCGCTGAACGCCATCGGCATCGGTCGCGGCGAGCGCGTCGCCATCGTGCTGCCGAACGGGCCCGAGATGGCGGCGGCCTTCGTCGCCGTCGCCGGCGCCGCCTCGACGGCGCCGCTGAACCCGGCCTACCGCGAGGACGAGTTCGACTTCTACCTCGCCGACCTGAACGCCAAGGCCCTGGTGGTGATGCAAGGGGTCGAGACCCCGGCCCGCGCGGTCGCCGAGCGCCGCGGCATCACCGTGCTCGAACTAGTCGCCGACCCGGACGGCTTGGCCGGCGCCTTCACGCTTTCCGGCGGTACGGCCGGCGCAGCGGCGCGGCCTGGCGCCAGCCAGCCCGACGACGAGGGCCTTGTGCTGCACACCTCGGGCACCACCTCGCGGCCGAAGATCGTACCGCTGAGCCAGCGCAACCTGGCCGCCTCGGCCGGCCACATCGGCGCCACCCTGAGCCTGACGCCGGACGACCGCTGCCTCAACATCATGCCGCTGTTTCACATCCACGGGCTGATCGCGGCGGTGCTGACCTCGCTCGCCGCCGGCGCCGAGATCGTCTGCTCGCCCGGCTTCAACGCGCTGAAGGTGTTTTCCTGGTTCGACGCCGTCAAGCCGACCTGGTACACCGCCGTGCCGACCATGCACCAGGCCATATTGTCCCGCGCCGGGCGCAACCCCGAGACCGTCGCGGCGATGGACCTGCGTTTCATCCGCTCGTCGTCCTCGTCGCTGCCGCCGCCGGTGATGGCCGAACTGGAGGAAACCTTCGGCTGCCCGGTGATCGAGGCCTATGGCATGACCGAGGCGGCGCACCAGATGGCCTGCAACCAGTTGCCGCCGGGAAGCCGCAAGGCCGGCACCGTCGGCCCGGCGGCCGGCCCGGAGGTGGCGATCATGGACCCGGACGGCAAAATCCTGGCCCAGGGCGACACCGGCGAGATCGTCATCCGCGGTCCCAACGTGTTCGCCGGCTACGAGGCCAACCCGGCGGCCAACGCCGAAGCCTTCGCCGACGGCTGGTTCCGCACCGGCGACCAGGGCGTGCTCGACAGTGACGGGTTCCTGTCGATCACCGGGCGGCTGAAGGAGATCATCAACCGCGGCGGCGAGAAGATCGCGCCGCGCGAGGTCGATGATGTGATCCAGGCGCACCCGGCGGTCGACCAGGTGGTGACCTTCGCCAAGCCGCACCCGAAGCTGGGCGAGGAGGTCGCCGCCGTCGTGGTGCTGAAGGAAGGGCAGCGCGCCGACGAGCGCGAGCTGCGCGATTTCGCCGCCGCCAAACTGGCCGACTTCAAAGTGCCGCGCACGATCCTGTTCCTCGACGAGATTCCCAAGGGCGCCACCGGCAAGCTGCAGCGCATCGGCCTGGCCGACAAGCTGGGGATTACGTGAGCACGCGCATCGCCATCTACGGCGCCGGCGCGATCGGTGGTTTCCTCGGCGCCCGGCTGGCGCTGGCCGGGCTCGACGACGTCGACGTTTCGCTGATCGCGCGCGGCTCGCACTTGTCGGTCATGCGCGAGAAGGGCCTGACCCTGCACGAAGGCGGCGAACAGCGCAGCGTCGCCGTCACCGCCACCGACGACCCGGCCGAACTGGGCGAGCAGGACTACGTCATCGTCACCCTGAAGGCGCATTCGGTCGCCGCCGTTGTGCCGGCGATGCAGCCGCTGCTGGGGCCCGAGACGGCGGTGGTGTTCGCGCTCAACGGCCTGCCCTGGTGGTACTTCTACGGCCTGCGCGGCCCCTACGAGGGCACCCGCCTGGCCAGCGTCGATCCCGGCGACGTGCAGTGGGACGGCATCGGCCCCGAGCGCGCCATCGGCTGTGTCGTCTATACGGCCGCCGAGGTGCCGCTGCCCGGCGTCGTGCGCCACATCGACCTCGACCGGTTCAGCCTCGGCGAGCCCTCGGGCGAACGCAGCGAGCGGGTCAAGAAGCTGAGCCGGATCCTGATCGCCGCCGGCCTGACGGCGCCGGTGCGCCCGCGCATCCGCGACGAGATCTGGGTCAAGCTGTGGGGCAACTGCTCGCTCAACCCGATCAGCGCCCTGACCGGCGCCACCATCGAGCAGATGTGCCGCGACCCGGATGTGCGCGGGGTGCTGCGCGCGGTGATGCTGGAGGCGCAGGAGGTCGGCAAGCGCGTCGGCGTGCGTTTCGGCATCGACGTCGACAGGCGCATCGCCGGTGCCGAGGCGGTCGGCGCGCACCGCACCTCAATGCTGCAGGACCTGGAGCGCGGCCGGCCGATGGAGATCGACGCCCTCGTCGGCTCGGTCGCCGAGCTGGCGCGCCTGACCGACACTCCGACCCCGGCGCTCGACGCCGTGCTCGCCCTGGTGCGGCAGCGGGCGCGGCTGGCCGGCTGCTACGGCTGAGCCCCCAGGTGACAGGGTTCTCATGAAGCACGTCTATATCCTCGAGCACCGTACCTGGCCGATCCCCGACCGCGGCCAACTGCACCTGGCCGAACGCGGTTTCGAGGTCCGCCGGATCGCCACCTTCAAGGGCGACGCGGTTTCCGAGCTCAGCCCCGACACCGCCGGCGTGGTGATCATGGGCGGGCCGCAGTACGTCAGCCACCTGGACGAATTTCCGTACCTGCGCGGCGAGATCGACCTCGCCGGGCGCACCATGGACGCCGGCGTTCCGCTGCTGGGCATCTGTTTGGGCGGCCAGATCATCGCCGCGCACCTGGGCGCCGCGATCGACTTCCACCCCGACGGCAAGGTTGCCTACGGCTACTACCCGCTGCGTCCGACGGAGGTTGGCCAGGGTTTCGCGCCCGAGGGCCTGCACGTACCCGCCGGCAACGCCCAGGGCTTCGACCCGCCGCCCGGCGCCGAACTGCTGGCCGAGGGCGAACCCTTCCCCAACCAGGCCTTCCGCGTGAACGAGAAAACCTACGGCTTCCAGTTCCACCCCGAGATCAACCGCGCCATGCTCGACCAGTGGCAGATCAAGTTCGCCGACAACCACGGCAAGCCGGGGGCGCAGAGCCGGGAGACGCAGGACGACCTGCACGCGGCCCACGATGGGGCGCTGCATGGGTGGTTTACGGGGTTTTTGGATCGGTTGTTCGGAACGGCAAATTCCAGGCTCTAACCGACGCCACACCCCATGCCGCCATTCCCGCGAAAGCGAGAATGACAACTTGGCGGCGGATTGTCTAACCCCGTCGCCGCGCCACCGCGTCCGCCAGCACGCAGAGGATCTCGAACATCATCGTCGCGCCGACGAGTGCGGTGTTGCCGCTGGGGTCGAACGGCGGCGCGACCTCGACGACGTCGCCGCCGATCAGGTCGAGGCCCTGCAGGCCGCGGATCATCTGCTGCGCCTCGAAGGTCGAGTAGCCGCCGATCTCGGGCGTACCGGTGCCGGGGGCGTAGACCGGATCGAGGCCGTCGACGTCGAAGCTGACGTAGGTCGGGCCGTCGCCGACGACACGGCGGGCCTCGGCGATCACCGCCTCGACGCCCATCTCGAAGTACTTCTCGATGGTGATCACGCGCATGCCGGTGTCGTAGGAGTATTGCCAGTCCTGGGCGCTGTACATCGAGCCGCGGATGCCGATCTGGATGGTGCGCTTGGGATCGAGCAGGCCTTCCTCGACGGTGCGGCGGAACGGCGTGCCATGGGTGTAGCGCGCACCACCGAAATACTCGTCGCTGGTGTCGCAGTGGGCGTCGAAGTGGACCATGCCGACCGGGCGGTCCTGGGCGATGCCGCGCATGATCGGCAGCGTGATCAGGTGATCGCCGCCGGCGCTGAGCGGCACCGCGCCGGCTTCGTGCACGCGGGCGAAGAACTCGGCGACGCGCTCCAGTGTATCCATTACCTCGATCGGGTTGACCGAGACGTCGCCGAGGTCGGCCACCTTGCAGAGATCATACGGCGCCAGGTGGCTGACCGCGTGCACCCGGCGCAGGAAGCTCGACATGTTGCGGATCTCGCGCGGGCCATGGCGGGCACCGGCACGGTTGGTCGTGCCCGTATCCCAGGGCACGCCGATCAGCGCGATGTCGACCAGCGCCGGGTCGTCGACGGCGGGCAGGCGCATGAACGTGGCGTGGCCGCCGAAGCGCGGCATCTCCTTGGCGTCGACAGGTTCGAACTCGTCCATGCGGCTTTCCTTGTCTGGTTGGGTTCAGTCCTCCACGTCGGCGGCGACGCGCATGCTGACGATCCGGTCCGGATCGTCGACGGCGCCGCTGTTGTTGCGGTCGCCGCGCTTGATGTTGCCGACGAAGGCCATGCCCTTGGTGACGCGGCCCCAGACCGTGTACTTGCCGTCCAGGTGGGCGGTGCGGGCGTAGCAGATGAAGAACTGCGAATCGGCGCTGTCCGGGTGGCCCGAGCGGGCCATGCCGAGGGTGCCGCGGCGGAACGGCTCGTTGCTGAACTCGGCGGCGATGTTCTGCCCCGAGCCGCCGGTGCCGTTGCCCTTGGGATCACCGGTCTGGGCCATGAAGCCGCCGATCACGCGGTGGAACTTGAGCCCGCCGTAGAAGCCCTTGCGCGTCAGTTCCTTGATCCGCGCCACGTGCTTGGGCGCCAGGTCGGGGCGCATCTCGATGACCACGCGGCCGTCCTTGAGCTGCAGATAGAGCGTGTTCTCCGGATCGCCGGCCGCGGCCTGCCCGACGGCCAGGGTGGCCGCGAAGAGAGCGGCAAAAAGGGTGAGAAAGGTCTTTTTCATGATGTCGCCAAACGTCCTCGTCATTGCGTTACCTATCGGGGACTTCCATTGGCCGCCAAGGTAGACCGAGGCGGCGGGGTTGTTCCAGCTACTTCTGCTGCGCCACGAAGGCGCCGATGACCTTGTGCGCCGCCTCGGTCGGGCTGATCTCGCCGTCGGCGACGCGGGCCTCCAGTGCGTCGACCACGGCGCCCCGTTCGGTGCTGGCGCGCAGTTCGGCGACCAGGGTCTCGCGCACCTCGCTCCACATCCAGGCCCGCGCCTGTTCGGCGCGGCGGGTGGAGAACTCGCCGCTGCCGTCCTTCGCCTCGCGGAAGGCGCCGACCTGCTCCCAGACTTCGGCGATGCCGGTTTGGTCGCGCGACGAGCATTTCAGCACGCCCGGCGTCCAGGCGGCCGAGCGCGGGCTGAGCAGGTGCAGGGCGCTGGCGTATTCGCGCCGCGCCCGCTCGGCCGCCGGGGCCAGGTCGCCGTCGGCCTTGTTGACCACGATCACGTCGGCCAGCTCGACGATGCCTTTCTTGATGCCCTGCAACTCGTCGCCGCCGCCGGGCGCCAGCAGCAGCAGGAACATGTCGACCATGTCGGCGACGGCGGTCTCGGACTGGCCGACGCCGACGGTCTCGACGATGATCACGTCGAAGCCGGCGGCCTCGCACAGCAGCAGCGATTCGCGCGTGCGCCGGGCGACGCCGCCCAGCGTGCCGCCGGATGGCGAGGGGCGGATGAAGGCCTCGGGCCGGCGCGCCAGTTCGGCCATGCGCGTCTTGTCGCCCAGGATCGAGCCGCCGGTGACCGGGCTCGAAGGGTCGACCGCCAGCACCGCGACCCGCTGTCCGGCGTCGATCAGGTGTTTGCCGAAGGCCTCGATGAAGGTCGACTTGCCGACCCCGGGAATACCCGATATGCCCAGGCGTATGGACCTGCCGCTGTGCGGCAGGATGCGGCGCATCAGCTCCTCGGCCTCGTGGCGGTGGTCGGGGCGGGTCGATTCGATCAGCGTTATCGCCCGGGCGAGGGCGCGGCGGCGGCTGGCGATGACGCCCTCGGCCAAGGTATCGGCGGCAGATGAAACGGCGCTGGGTTGGGGAGAGGCGTTCACGTCGGGTTCCGAATTATTCGTTACTGTCGCGGTCCGGCTTGCCAGCAGCGGCTCCGCCCATCATCACCTGTTCCGCCATCAGGCGCAGGGCCTGGCGCTTCTCCGGGCTCAGGCCGTCGAACACGTTCTGCTTCAGGCGCTGAATTCGCAGCGCCTCTTGTATCAGCTTTTCCTTGTTGCCGGCAGCGGTTTCGGCGTCGATCCCGGCGGTCTCTTCGAGCGCGCGCACCGGGCCGACGATCTGCTCCTCCAGCTCGCTCAGCGTCGGCGCCTTGTCGCCTTTCCGTTTGCGCTCGGCCGCGGCCTTGTCGCCGGCCGCGGCCGCCTTGCGCCGTGAGAAGAACCTGCCAAACATCGCGGCTCCGAAACCACTGTGAATTGACGCCTATCCTAACCCGTGCTATTGCCAACACCAATCACGATCCTGCCGCTCAGCAACAACGTGCCTCGAAACAAAACGGGGCGGCGGCTCGTTGTCTCGGTCACACAAACGTCACTGGAGCCAGGACGGTCTTCCGTCCTAACTATGCGCCACGAGATAAAGGCTGCCACGCGCCATGAAAAGAGACCGCAACGCCAAGATCATCGCCACTCTGGGGCCGTCGTCGTCGTCCGAGACCGTCATCGCCGAGCTGTGCGAGGCCGGCGCCGACGTGTTCCGGCTGAACTTCAGCCACGGCACCAAGAAGGACCACGAGAAACGCTACCGCGCCATCCGCCGCATGGAGCGCCGCTTCGGCCGCCCGTTCGGCATCCTGATGGACCTGCAGGGACCGAAACTGCGCCTGGGCAAGTTCGAAGAGGGCCGCGTGCGCCTGCACGCCGGCGCGCCGTTCCGTCTCAGCCTCAACGGAGGCCTCGGCGACATGCACCGCGCACCGTTGCCGCATCCCGAAATCTTCGCCGCGCTGAAGCCGGGCATGGACCTGCTGCTCGATGACGGCAAGGTTCGGCTCAACGTGACCAAGTGCGGTTCCGATTTCGCCCAAACCGTGGTGATCAACGGCGGCGTGCTGTCGGACCACAAGGGCGTCAACGTGCCCAGCGCCGTGCTCGACGTCTCGCCGCTGACCAAGAAGGACCGCGGCGACCTGCAGTTCGGCCTCAACCTCGGTGTCGACTGGGTCGCGCTCAGCTTCGTGCAGCGGCCCGAGGACGTCGCCGAGGCGCGCAAGCTGATCGAGGGCCGCGCCGGCGTGCTGGCCAAGCTGGAAAAGCCGGCGGCGATCGATCGCCTGGACGAGATCGTCGAGCTGTCGGATGCGGTCATGGTGGCGCGCGGCGACCTCGGCGTCGAGCTGCCGCCCGAGGACGTGCCGTCGATCCAGAAGCGCATCGTGCACACCTGCCGCCAGGCCGGCAAACCCGTGGTCATCGCCACCCAGATGCTGGATTCGATGGTCAACGCGCCGACCCCGACCCGGGCCGAGGCCTCGGACGTCGCCACCGCCGTCTACGACGGCGCCGACGCGGTGATGCTGTCGGCCGAAACGGCGGCCGGCGAATACCCGCTCGAGGCGGTCGGCATCATGAACCGGATCATCACCCGGGTCGAAAACGATCACCAATACCGCATCCTGATGGCCGGCGACCGGCGCCGGCCCGAGGCCACCGCCGAGGACGCCATCTCGGCGGCGGCGCGGCAGGTCGCCGAAACCCTGTCGGCGGCGGCGGTCGGCGCCTTCACCTGGACCGGCGCGACGGCGTTGCGCGCGGCGCGCGAACGGCCCGGCGTGCCGATCCTCGGCTTCACCCCGAACAAGGACACGGCCCGGCGCCTGGCCCTGGTCTGGGGCGTGCATCCGATCCGCACCTCGCAGCCGACCACCTTCGGGCGGATGATCCGCGAGTCGCTGCGCCTGGCGATGGAGGAGGGCTACGCCGAAGAGGGCCAGCGCATGGTCCTGATCGCCGGCGTGCCGCTGGGCACCCCCGGGGCGACCAACATCCTGCGCATCGCCTGGGTCGAGTAGGACGCCGGTTCTTCCCTAATCGGCGCTCAGCTCGCCGCGCAGGTTTTGCGCCATCAGTGCGGCGATCGCGCCGCGCTCGAGGCCGCGGGCGAACAGCGCGTGCATCTTGGTGAAGGCGGCCTCGGTGGTCATGTCGTAGCCGCTGACCACGCCGGCGTCGACCATGCCCGAGCTGGCGGCGTAGCGGTCCAGCGACACGCTGCCCTCCTGGCACTGCGACACCGCGGCGATGACCACGCCGGCGTCGCAGGCGCGCTTCAGCGCGGCGAGGAACCTGGCGTCATCGGTCGGCGCCGTGCCGACGCCGTAGCAGCGCAGCACCACGCCGGCGGCGCCGGCCTCGACGATGGCGTCGATCATCACGTCCTGGATGCCCGGGAACAGGCCCAGCACGGCGATGCGGCAGTCGCGGTAGGCCGGCGCCGGCGCGGCGAACAGACCGCCGTCCGCCGGCGGCCGCCCGACGTCCTCGAACCGCAGCTCGGTGCCGATCTCGGCCAGCGGCAGGAAGTTGGGCGAGGCGAAGGCGTCCAGCTCGGTGGCGTTGACCTTGGTCGTGCGGTTGCCGCGCAGGATGAAGCGGCCGAAACACACGGCGACCTCGGCGAGCCGCCCGGTGGCGATCGCCTGCACGGCGCTGACCAGGTTGCCGGCGGCGTCGCTGCGCACCTCGCACAGCGGGATCTGCGAGCCGGTGACCAGCACCGGCGGGCAGGAAGGAGAGCGCCGAGGCGGTATAGGCGAGCGTGTCGGTGCCGTGGATGACGACGATGTCCTCGATCCGCCGCGCCAGCTCGTACCAGTCGGCGGGCGCGGCATTGGCGCTTTCCAGCGGCTGCTCGTATTCGATCAGCTCGTAGCCCGGCATGCTTTCGTCGGCCAGCTCGGGCAGGCGGGCGCGGATCAGGCTGCCCAGGTCGCGCGCCGGGGCGTAGCCGCGCGCGGTCGGGCGCATGCCGAAGGTGCCGCCGGTGTAGATGATCGCAACCTTGCCATGGCGCATGCCCGGGTCTCTCCTGCCGCCGTCGACGATGGCTGACCGTAGCACAACGATTGCGGCGCAAGGAACGGGCAGCGGGCCGGGGGCTGAATCGGATAGGCTGAGTCACGGGATCGGGAACACGGAGGATAGTGATGGGCAAGCCGATCAGCGAACAAACATGGCAGCGGGTCGGCGAGGAGCTCGACGATGTCGGCTACGCCGTGATTCCGGGCCTGCTGTCGGCGCGGCTTTGCACCACCCTGGCCGAAGACTACGCGGACGACGGCCTGTACCGCAGTCGCGTGGTCATGGCCCGGCACGGCTTCGGCCAGGGCGAGTACAAATATTTCGCCGATCCGCTGCCCGATCCGGTCGCCGGCCTTCGGGCCGAGCTGTACCCGCCGCTGGCCGCGATCGCCAACCGCTGGCACGACGGGCTGGGCCTGGAGGCGCGCTACCCGGAGACGCACGCCGAATACCGCGCGCAGTGCCACGCCGCCGGGCAAACCCGGCCGACGCCGCTGCTGCTGCGCTACCGCGCCGGCGACTACAACTGCCTGCACCAGGACCTCTACGGCGACGAGGTCTTCCCGCTGCAGGTCGCGGTGCTGCTGTCCAAGCCCGGCACCGACTTCGAGGGCGGCGAGTTCGTACTGACCGAGCAGCGCCCGCGCCGCCAGTCCCGCGCCGAGGTGGTGCCGCTGGGGCGCGGCGACGCCGTCGTGTTTCCGGTCAGCCGGCGGCCGGTCCAGGGCGCGCGCGGCTTCTACCGCGTCAACATGCGCCACGGGGTCAGCCGGCTGCGCGCCGGCGAGCGTTTCACCCTGGGCGTGATTTTCCACGATGCGCGATAGATCGCACGTCTGACCCGGCGGCGAATCTGCTATAACCGCGGCGATGCTGCTCCAACTCTTCAACGTCATCGCGCCGGTGTTCATCTGCGCCGGGCTGGGATATGCCTGGGCCCGCACCGGCCGGCCCTACGACGTCGAGATGGTGACCACCCTGGTCACCCTGATCGGCTCGCCCTGCCTGATCTTCAGCACGCTCACGGGGGCACAGGTCGACGGCGCCGTGCTGCTGCAGGTCGGCGGCGTCGCGCTGGCCTCGATCGCCGCCTTCGCGGTGATCGGCGTGATCGTGCTCAGCCTGTTCAAGTGGCCGCTGCGCGCCTTCCTGCCGTCATTGATGTTCCCCAACGCCGGCAACATGGGCATCCCGCTCGCCTTCCTGGCCTTCGGCGAGGTCGGGCTCGCCTTTGCCATCGCCGTCTTTACGGTCTATTGCGTGCTGCAGTTCACCCTGGGCGTGTCGATCGCGTCGGGCACGGCGTCGGTCAAGACCCTGGCCCGGGTGCCGCTGATCTACGCGGTTGCCCTGGCCGTGGTGCTGATGGCGTTCGACATTCCGGTGCCGACCTGGATCGACAACACCTCGCGGCTGCTCGGCGGGCTGACCATCCCGATGATGCTGATCACGCTCGGCTTCTCGCTGGCCAAGCTGCAAGTGCGCAGTTTGCAGCGCAGCGTCGCCATCTCGATGCTGCGCCTGGTCATGGGCTTCGCCGTCGGCGTCGGGCTGGCGGAATTGTTCGCGCTCGAGGGCGCCGCGCGCGGCGTCATCATCCTCGACTGCACCATGCCCGTCGCCGTGTTCAACTACCTGTTCGCGCAGCGCTACAACAACGCCCCCGAGGAGGTCGCCGGCATCGTCGTGATCTCGGCGGTGGTCTCCTTCGTCACCCTGCCGGCGCTGATGTGGTTCGTGATCTAGCGCGGATTCGATTTAATCCTGGTCGTATCCTGCGGCAGCGAAGAAGTTCTCGCATTCGGTGGGCGTGACTTTCTCGATCCCTTCGGCGATGGCGCTCCAC
>Ga0056109_1000377_pt1 | contig 14369 bp, 14 predicted proteins | sample WorMetG1BERMUDA2_FD_80077 | JGI IMG/M metagenome (GOLD analysis project Ga0056109, IMG submission 80077) | Marine gutless worms symbiont microbial communities from Max Planck institute for Marine Microbiology, Germany - Inanidrilus... ...
CCATCTGGTGGTCGTCGCCGAGGCCGCCGGCGAGGGCTACGAAGCCGCCTTCTGGCGCCCCGGACCGGTACGCGCCGACGGTTTCCGCGCCGCCGCCGCCGACGCCGCCGCGGCGCCGCGGCGCTTCCCGCGGATCAGCGCCGAGCCGCACGCGGCGCGCATCGCCTACGCCGACGGCCTGTTCTCGGTGTCGCTGCCGCGGGCACCGCTGCTGGCCGCGCTGATGGAGTTCCTGGTCTCGACGATCGGTTACGAGGTGGTCGACGACGCCCTGGCGCCGCTGTTGGCGGCGCCCTGCGCCGAGGCCGCCGGGGCGGCGGCGAACACGCTCTCGCGCGCGCTCTACGACCACCTGCGCGAGCACCTGCCGGCGGCGCAGGTGCAGCGCAAGTTCCAGATGCTGACCGACTTCCTCAACCGCCGCCGCGGCGAGCTCGACGACGACGCCGTGCTTGATTTCTGGCGCCAGGCCTCGGCCGACCAGGCGGGCGGCGATTTTCGCACCTACGCCTCGGTCTACCGTGCCTGCATCAACCTGTGGCACGCCTTCGAGGTGGCGCGCGACCGCCGCGCCCTGGAGGCGACGATGTCGATCGAACAGGCCGGTGACATCGCCGACCAGATCCTGTCCGGCGAGACCGGCTGCCCGCTGGCCGAGCTGACGCGGCCGCCGGCCTCGGCGGTCAAGTTCCTCAACAAGCGCGAAACCGAGGCCCTGACAATGCTGATCGAAAGCGACGCGGCTGCTGTCGCTTTGCCGCTGTCGCTGCTGCGCTGCGAGGTGTTCGGGCGGCAGCAGAACCGCCTGACCCAGGCCCGCCGCCGCCAGCTCTCTCAACAGGCGTTGCGCGACGGCATCGACGCCGGCCCGGACGAAAGCTACGCCGACCGCCGCGCCGTGCTGGCGCGCCTGGCGGCGCACCTGGAGCGGGTGCTGCGCGCCGCCTACCACGTGCTGGCCCGGGCTCGGCGCACCGGCACCGAGTCCGAGGAATGCGCCCGTGCCTTCCGCGGCATCTCGCGCCAGGGCTTCGCCGAGGAGGACAGCCGCGATCCCACCGTCGGCGCCGGTTTCGCCGCCGCCGTCGATCCGCTGCTGGAAATCCGCGAACGCCTGCGCCGGTATGCCGCCCGGCTCGACTCCCTCGATCCGCCGGCCGGCGACTGGCCGCGCCAGTTCGACGCCGACAGCGCGGTCTTCCGCGCCCAGTTCCACCTGCTGTACGGAGACACCGCATGACCACCACCTGGGCCACCTTCACGCCGACGCAGCAGGCGGTTGCCGCCGCCGCGTTCGAGGCTCTGGAAACGCTGGATGCCCTGGCCGAGGCACCGCCGCCGGCGGCCAACGACCGGCGCATCGGCTTCACCGACCTGTATGCCCTGGCCGCCGATCCGGCGCGCCAGCTGGATGCCGACACCGCCCGCGCGCTGGCCGAGGATCACCGCATGGGCCGGGCCTTCGCGCGGCTGATGCGCAAGCAGGCGGCGGCGCACATCCCGCCCGCCGCCGCCGCCAGCAGCGGCGATCTGTCGATCCGCGAGGGCAACGGCTTCCGCATCACCCTGATGCCGTCGCGCGCCAACGGCGCCCAGGTCTACGTCATCATCGACATGGGCAGCCGCGGCAGCGAGGCCCCGCGCAGCCTGTTCGTCTGCGGCGGCGAACCGCTGTACCAGAAGCACGGCCTGCCGGCGGCCAACGACGGCATCGTGCAGATCCTGGCCGACGCCGGCTCCGACCTGGTGCGCGGCCTCAGCGACCGCCGGACGGAGGTGTTTTTGCGATGAAACGAACCCGTGTCTATATCGCCACCACCGAGGGCCCGGCCGAGGTCCAGCGCATCACCGCCGAGGATCCGGGCGTACATTCGGTGGTCTGCCTCGACGGCAAGGCTATGGCGATGCCGATCAGCGCTGCCTACAACGATTTCGTGCGCCAGCCCACGGGCGTGATCGAGGCCGCCTGGGGCCACGGCGCCTTCCGCATGGACCTGTCGCGCGAGATCGCCGGCGGCCTGTCGTGGCAGCTCGGCGCCTTCGCCGCGCACGCGTTGCTCGCCGCCGACCGCCTCGCCGGGCGCGAGGAGGCCTCGGCGCAGGCGGTGTGGATCACCGGCGAGGTCGACCGCGACCTGCGCGTTGGCCGGGTCGAGGGACTGCAGGACAAGCTGCGCCAGTCCGGCCGCCTGTTCACCGAACTGGAAGCGGCGGGGATCCCGCTGACCATCCTGATGCCGCGGGCTAACCACGCCGAGCTCGACGCCGAGTGGCTGGCCGAAGAATCCCTGGGCGGCGAAGGGCGCCGCATCCTCGGCGTCGACACCGCCTCGGACGTGCTGGCGGTGTTGCGCCTGCCGCGTCCGGCGCTGGCCCAGTCGGGCCGCAGCGTGGCGCTGCCGCCGCCACCGCGCTGGAAGCGTCTGGCGACGTCGGGCGTCGCCGCCGGCCTCGCCCTGGCGGTCGGCGCCGGCGCCGCCTGGACCCACCTGAACCGCGACATGCCGGCGATTCCGCCGGCCATCGCCGAGGCCGCCCCGGCGATCACCCTGACCGCAATCGAGACCCGTTCGCCGGCCGGGCAGAGCTGCGCCGCCGTGCATTTCAAGGGTGCCGCGGCGCAGGTCTCCGAATCCGCCCTGGCCGGTGGCCGCTGGGAACCGAGCCGGGCCGAGGGGCTGTGCGACCTGCGCTACCGCATCGTCAATACCGGCGATCGCAACCTCAGCGTCTGGGCCTTCGCCGCCCGCCGCGACGGCGACGCCGCGACGGTGCGCACCCGCGCCTTCGCCAAGGAACGCCGTTTAAGCCCCGGTGGCCGGCTGGAAATCGACGGCCGGCCGCCGCGCGGCCTCGCCGGGCCGCTCGGCCAGGGACTGGTCATCGCCGCCGTGGCCGAACCGGCCGAGGCCCTGCGCCGCGATCTCAACGACCACGCCGACGGTTTTGGCCAGCCGATCTCGCCGCGCGCCTGGGACACCTTCCGCAAGTCGATCAGCCAGCGCGACGGCCTGTCGGTCGTCGCCGCCGAGCACGAGATCCGGCCATGAGCCGACAAAAACGCAAAAACGGGCCAAGCCCTTCCATGACCAAGAGCAGAAACCACGAAAGGAACCGGACCATGACGACGACCCTCAATCCCCAGCGCCCCGGGCAGCGAATCAGCGCCGTCGCGCGGCGCGGTGCCGCCCTGGTTCTCCTCGGCGCCGGCCTCGCCGCCTGCCAGACCGTGCCCAACCCGATGGAAGGCATCGGCTTCCGCGAGGCGCGATACCAGGAAGTGACCCTGATGCGCGACTACCGCCAGTGCCGCGACGAGGCGCTGGAAATCGACAAGCAGGCCCGGGCCAGCGGCTCCAGCGGCGGCTACCTGACCAGCGCACGTTTGCTGGAGAAATGCGAATCCAAGCTCGGCCCCGACGTTGCCGGCCTGGCCGTCGACGAGCGCATGCGCGCTTATGCCCTCGGCGTGCAGAACTACGTCAAGGGCGGCGACATGGTCGCCGCGCGGCGCACCTTCGACAGCTTCAAGGGCGCCTTCCCGAACCACGACATCTACTACCCCGACGGCTCGTCCTTCATCGTCACCATGGAGGCTCTGTTGGGCCGCCAGGATCCGTGGAGCTTCGGCGAGTTCGCCGCGCTGAACGTCAACAGCACGCTGAAGAGCGAGATGCGGCGGCTGAACTACTGGAAGAACAAGTAGGCGGGAGGTCGACATGAAACGCACCACCACCCCGATCCTCGGCGTCCTGTTCGTCGCCGCGCTGATGACCGGCACCGCGCCGGTCCAGGCCGCGGGCAACGCCTCCTGGACCCCGGCGGCCAGCGAGCGGCTGATCAAGCTGCCCGGCAACTACCTGAAGAAGGCGATCGACAACGACTTCGCCAAGTCGGGCCTGGCCGCGGCGCTCGCCGACAACGGCAACCTGATCCAGCTGAAGACGCAGACGCTGAAGGACCTGCAGTCGGCCATCGACCAGGCCGAGGGCGACCTGCTGACCGAGCTGCGCCACCAGTACCTGGCCGAGAAGCGGGCCTACCTGGAACTGACCGCGCGGCATCACGACCTGCGCCGCAAGCAGGCGAAGACCAAGATCCGCGTCTACGAGAAGCTGCTGCGCAAGATGGGCCGGCGCAAGGCCGGCATGACGCCGCAGAAGGTGGCGCTGATCGCCAAGCAGGACCAGGCGCGCGAACGCTTCGACGCCACCCTGGCCTCGGTCGATACCAAGCTGTTCCGCTCGACCATGAGCGCCGAGAGCAAATACGCCCGCGAGTACGCCAAGAACGTCACCGCGATCGAGGCCCTGACCCGGGCCATCCAGGAACACCCGATGAACGCGCAGACCGAGATCGACGGCATGGCCGTGACCAAGGAGGACTACCTGCGCCAGCTGATCGGCGAAAACGAGGCCGAACTGGCCCTGGTGCAGCAGGAGGAGACCGTGCTCGGCTTCATGGCCAAGCTGGTGTCCTTGGACGCGCTGGCCCTCTCGGACGACCTCGCCGGCGGCGACGCCGACGATGACATCGCCGAGGACGGCGACGATCCGGCCGCGGTGACCTCGGCCGTCGATTTCTTCGTCACACGATAAGGAAACCCTGATCATGAAAACCGTCAAATCCGCCCTCATCGCCGCCGCCCTGGCCACCGCGACCACGATGTCCCTGGCCCCCGTGGCCCAGGCCGGCACCATCGAGAACATGGAACGCGAGCGCGCGATCATGCTGGAAACCCTGCTCGCCGCCGACATCACGCCGCAGGACCGCAACACCAAGGTGGCGATCTCGAAATCGCGCCTGATCGATCTCGAGCGCATGGTCATCCGCGACAAGAGCCTGGCCGGGCGCAACACGCCGCACGTGCGCTCGGCGTTCGAGAGCTACGACCTGACGTTCATGGTCCACGCCGCGACCGAGAAGAACCTGACCCTGCTCGACCACTGGCTCGAGGAGGTCGGGGTGTCGACCCAGTCGCTGATGAACGCCCGCGTCGGACGCCGCTGACATGTTGTCCCAAGGTGGGCGTGCCGTGACCCAGGTGCTGAACACCGGCTCGCAGGCGGTCAGCTACATGCTCGGCGCCGTCGTGCTGGTGGTCGCGCTGGCCGCCGTGGCGACGTCGAGCAGTGCCGCCGACGTCGCCGGCTGGGCCCACGACGTGCTCGGCCTGACCTTCGTCGGGTTGCTGACCGCGCTGGTCTTCACCGTGCTGTTCAGCTGGGTCCGGATCAACCGTGACAGCCTGCGCGAGACCGACGAGGAGGTCTGGCTGGAAACCGGCGTGCAAGCGGCCAACGGGGTCACCACCCTGGCTTTGACCTACACCCTGCTGGGTATCAGCCTGGGCATCGGCAGTCTCGCCGGGCAAGATCTGACCCCTGAAACGGTGCAGGGTATCATCCGCGAGCTGACGGCCAACTTCAGCCTCGCCTTCATGCCCACGGTGATCGGGCTGCCGCCCTCGGCGGTGCTGCGCGGGCTGCTGCTGATCACGCACGCGCGCAACCGCCGCCGCCGCGCCGGGCACCAGGCCGTCGCCGCCGCCGCCCGCGCGCCTTCACCCTCGTCCTTTGCCTCGGGAGCAGACTGATGAAGTTCATCGCCTTCAACCTTGTCGTCGGTGCCGCGCTGGTCTACCTGTTCAGCGCCGACAGCGGCGAGTTGCACGACCTTGCCGACCGCACCCACGCCACCGTCGGGCAGGTTAAGTCTTACGCCCGCGACCTGGTCGGCAAGGAGACACCGCCGGCGCCGCCGCCGGTCGCGGCGATCGCGCCGGAACCCGCGCCTGAGCCGAAAGCCATCGCGAAACCGGTGCCGAAACCCGAACCCAAGGTCGCCAAGGCGGCGCCACCGCCGCCGCCGCCGAAACCGAAGCCGGCGCCCAAGCTCGCCGAGATGCCGAAGCTGCCGGCCGCCACCGAGGTGGCGCAGCGGCCGACGCCGAAGAAGGCGGCACTCGACGTCACCAAGATGGCCGAGAAACGGCTGGATTCCGAGGTGCCGCCCGCGGTCGCCAAGCGCCGTGCCGAGGTTCTGGCCGGTGTCGGGGGCGCGTCGAAACCGGCGCCGAGGCGCCAGGCGCCGGTGGCCCTGGCCGAGGGCGAGAGCCTGATGTCGCCGGCCGAGCGGCGGCGCAAGCTGCATACCCTGGCCGAGGAGATGGAGTTGATGTACGCGCGCTCGGCGGCGCAGTAGGCGGAGGAGGACGGCCATGCGCGTTTCGGCCAACCAGGTGTCGCTGCTGCTGAGCGGGCTGCTCGGTCTGCTGCTGCTGGCCCTGATCTGGCCCGAGGCGGACAAGCCGCCGATCACCGAGGAACCACCGAAACCGGTGGCGGATCAGCCGCCGCCGGAACTGAGCGAAATCTCCGTCGCCGCCGTCACCCTGCCGCCGCCGCCGGCCCCGGCGCCCGCGCCGACGCCGTCTCAGACCCCGGTGAAACCCAAACCCGTGGCCGCTCAACCGTCGCCGGAACCGGAACACCGGATCGCCGCCCTCAAACCGGCGCCGGAGCCCGTCGCGCGCGAGGCGCCGCGGGCCGAGCCGGAACCACCCAAGCCGCCAATCAAGCCGCTGAAGCCGGCGAAACGGCCGCCGCCGCCGGAACCGGCGCCTGAGGTCGTTAAGAAACCGCCGCCCCCGGAGCCAAAACTGGAACCCCAACCCAAGCTCGTCGCCAAGCCGGCGCAAAAACCAGTCCCGAAACCCGCGCCAAAACCGGATGTCATCCGCGTCGAGGCCAAGTCGGTGGCGCAGGGGCGCACGCTGTTGCGCCTGCTCGAGCACGGATCCGGGCCCGGCATCGTCATCGCCTGGCCGGCCTCGGCGCGGGCGCGGGGTGACCTCTACCGTCACTTCCGCGCCTGCTACGGCATGAAGGTGGCGTTGCTGCTGGGCGAGGCGCGGCTGTACGCCGCCCACGGCAACCCGGGGCAGGACTGGCGGCTGAATACCGACCGCTACAGCGGTTTCATGCGCCGCCCCACTGGCCGCCTGAGTTCGCGCGAGCGCGCGGACATCGAGCGCGTGCGCGGCCGTCACGGCCTGGAGGAGGGGGTGCCGGTGCGCATCTTCCCGCGCCGCGTCGATGCCCTGCTGCTCGGCGGCCTGGGCCAGGCGGTGGGTGTCGACTACGCCAAACGCGAGAGCATTCGTGCCCGCTACCGGATGTCCGGCGGCCGGGTCTGGGTCGAGGATATCCGCGCCGATGGCCGCCCCGTCGCCGGCCGGATCGACCTTGGACCCGCCGCCGGGCGCAGTTGCCGCGGGGCCCGGACATGACCGCGGCACACGCCGGAACCGTGCTCGCCGCCGGGCTGGTCCTGGCCGGCTGCGTGACCACCACCTACAAGCCCTACGACCACGCCCAGGATCCGGCGCCGCTGACTGAGCGGCGGGTGTCCTACCAGGTCGCCGACGGGCTCTATCGCGACCCGCCGGCCTGCGCCGTGATCCTGCCGGTGCGCCAGGCGCCGAAGCCGGTCGCCCGCGCCGTCGAGGCTTCGGCCCGCCGGCACCTGTCGGGCCGCCTGCACCGGGTGATCGGCCCGCGCGAGCGCGAACGCCTGGTGCGCAGCCTGGCGGTCGACCTGGAGCACGCCGGCGACCGCCGCGCCTTCGCCCGCGCCACCCGCTGCCGCGCCTACGTGCGCACCACCGTGACCACGCGCGCAGACGCCTACATGGTGGTGTGGAGCCAGCGCGGCCTCGGCCTGGAGATGAATTTGGCGCGCACCTCGGACGACAGGATTCTGTGGAAAGCGCGCCACACCGCCGACCGCAACGACGGGGGTTTACCGCTGTCGCCGTTCTCGGTGCCCTTCGCCGCCTACCGCGCCGCCCGCCTGGCCGGCGACAGCGATCAGGTCGACTCGATGGCCGACGACGTCGTGCGGCGCATGGTCGTCAGTCTGCCCGACCTGCGATAACTCTCTGATTTTCCTGAATTTCTAGACCCACTTCGATCCGCAACCGCGGCCGCTTGCGCCGGCGGCAACGGCCAAACGCCCCCTCGCGCCTCGGCAAGGGGGTTGACAGCCTGCGGTCGAATGACCTATTGTTTCGATAATATATATATCGTTTTATTATTCGAAACAACAAAAAAAATGCACGGACAGCGAAAAAAAAGTTCGACACGGAGTGGAAAACGCCATGCCATCCGAGGCCAAGGAATTCGGCAGCAACCTGCAGACCGTCTCGCGCGCCGTCGCCGTACTGCGCTGCTTCGAGGAGGGGGCGCTGACGCTCAGCCTGGCCGAGCTGACCCGCCGCCTGGGCCTGAACAAGGCCACCGTGTTCCGCCTGGCGACGACGCTGGAGAACGAGGGGTTGCTGAACAAGGACCCGGCGACCAGCGCCTATTCGGTGTCCTGGGGCCTGCTCGCGCTCGGACGGGCGCTGCTCAACCCGGCCGGCCTGACGGCGCTGGCGCAGCCGGTGATCAAGGCGGCGCAGGAGGCCACCGGCGAGACCGCGATCCTCAACCTGCGCGAAGGCGACCATGCCGTCGTGGTGCGCGAGATCATGTCGCCGCAGGCGGTGCGCTACGCCCTCGGCGTCGGTTACCGCGCCGATCTGCGGCTCGGCGCCGCCAGCCTTGCCATCCTCGCCTTCCTGCCGGGGCGCGAGGCCGAGCGGCTGCTCGACGACCCGATCCCGCCGCTGGCCGATGGCAGCCAGGTCACCGCCGAACAGGTGCGGGCCAAGCTGCCGCAGGTCCGCGCCGACGGTTACTGCACCACCGACAGCCAGCGCGAGCGTGACGCCGCCGGATTCGCAGCCCCCTTCTTCGGCGCCGACGGCGCGGTGGTCGGCTCGCTGAGCGTGGTCATGCCGGTCAGCCGGGCGCGCGAAGCGGCGCACAGGCAACTCTGCGCCGACACCGTGCGCGCTTCGGCGCGCGAACTGACGACCAGATTGGGCGGCGACCGCGCCGTCGGATAGGCACCAGACACAAGGAAAGAACCCATGGCTTTCGAACGGGCCTCCGAGGGATCGGAGGAACGACAGGGACCCTTACGCCATCTGCGGGTCCTGGATATCGCCACCATCATCGCCGGGCCGCTGGCCGCCGGCATGCTCGCCGACTTCGGCGCCGAGGTGCTGAAGGTCGAGATGCCCGGCGCCGGCGACGGCCTGCGTGCGCTGCGTCCGCACAAGGACGGGGTGTCGCTGTGGACCAAGGTGGTCAACCGCAACAAGAAGAGCATCACGCTCGACCTGCGCCAGAAAGAAGGCGCCGACATCCTCAAGCGCCTCATCGCCGAGTGCGACGTGCTGGTCGAGAACTTCCGCCCCGGCACGCTGGAGCGCTGGGGCCTGGCTCCCGAGGTGCTGTGGCGGGTCAACCCGAACCTGACCATCCTGCGGGTCAGCGCCTTTGGCCAGCGCGGTCCCTACGCCGGCAAGCCCGGTTTCGCGCGCATCGCCGATGCGATGTCGGGATTCCTGTCGCTGTGCGGCCCGGTCGACGGCGCGCCGATCCATCCCGGCTATCCGATCGCCGACTCGGTGACCGGCCTGTTCGGCGCGCTGGGCATCCTGACGGCGCTGATCGAGCGCCAGCAGAACCCCGACGCGCCGGGGCAGGTGGTCGAGGTGTCGCTGTTCGAATCGATGTTCCGCGTGCTCGACTTCCTGGCCATCGAATACGACCAGCTCGGCGAGGTGCGCCAGCGCAACGGCAACCGCAACCCCTACGCCGCGCCGGGCAACGTCTATCGCAGCCGCGACGGCACGTGGTGCACCCTGGCGGCAAGCACGCAGAGCGTCTTCGCCCGCCTGGCCGAGGCCATCGGCCGCGCCGACCTGCTGGATGACCCGCGCTTCGCCGACAATCCGGCGCGCCTGTACCACGTCGACGAACTGGACAGGATCATCGGCGACTGGTTTGCCGCGCGCGACGCCGAGGAGGCCTGCGCCGTGCTCGACGCCGCCTCGGTCAGCGTCGCCACCGTGCGCTCGATCAACGAGCTGTTCGCCGATCCGCAGGTCGCCGCCGCCGGCATGCTGGTGCCGATCGAGGACGACGAACTCGGCCCGGTGCGCATGCAGGGCGTCACCCCGACCCTGTCGCGCACGCCGGGCGCCGTGCACCGCACCGGACCGGCACTGGGCGCCGACAACGACGAGATTTACGGCAACCACCTCGGCCTCGGCGCCGCGGAGATCGCCGCCCTGCGCAAGAACCGCGTGATCTGACCCCATCCCGAAACCGCATTCCACCACCAACAGGAGGACGTCGATATGAGAAAGACCTTTTTAACCCTCGGCACCGCGCTGGCCCTCGCGGCCACCCCGGCGCTGGCCGCCGACAAGACCGAGGTGAGCCTGATCACCGGGCCGTTCGGCACCGGCTCCTACGTGCTCGGCAATGCCGTCGAGCAGCTGTCGAAGAAGCATTCGAGCTCGCTGCAGATCAGCTCGTCGGAGACCCCCGGCCTGGTCTACAACGCGCGCAAGATGAACAAGGAGCCGGAGATCAAGAAGTCGACCTTCATGGCCTTCACCACCGGCATCGACTACCTGGCGACCACCGGCAACAAACCGTTCAAGAAGAAGCTGCCGGCGACCAAGCTGATCGCCAACTACAACCTCGGCTCGGTCTGGCTGGCCACCTTCGATCCGGACATCAAGTCGGGCCAGGACCTCATCGGCAAGCGCGTTGCGCTCGGCCGGCCGCCGCAGATCCTGTGGACCATCGAGCCGATGCACATCATCAAGAACGGCTGGGGCCTGAAGGACAAGATCAAGATCGAGCGCCTGGGCACCAAGCAGGCGGCCCGCGCGCTGCTCGACGGCAACGTCGACGCGGCGATTATCGGCGGCTACGCCGACCCGGTCACCGGCACCTTCAAGCCGAGCCCGCAAACGGTCGAGCTACTCGCCTCGGGCAAGCTGCTGTACCACATTCCCTGGGGCAAGGACGCGGTGCAGAAGGTGATCGACAAGGGCATCTCGATGAGCCACATCTCGGTGCCCGCCGGCAGCGTCGCCGGACTGGACAATGACCTCGAGGGCTTCTTCGACGCCATCGCCTGGGTCGCCTATCCGGAGTTCGACGACCGGCTCGCCTATCAGGTGACCAAGCTGATCATCGAGCATGTCGGCGAGTTCCAGGAATACCACGCGCTCGGCAAGCTGATGTCGCCGGAGTCGCTGGCGCACGGCTGGAACGCCAAGGACATCCATCCGGGTGCCCTGAAGGCCTACCGCGAGGCCGGCCTGGTGAAATAACACCTCTCTCCCGTTCCGGGGCCGCCGGCGCGGCCCCGGATCCGCTTTGCTTCAGGAGTCCGTCATGTCCACCGCTTCGACCCCCGCCGCGCGCGGCCCCCTGACCGTGTTCGCCGACCGCGCCTTTCTGGTCGTCGGCGTGGCCATGGTCCTCTATCACATGCTCGGTGCCCAGGTGCTGCTGATCGGCAGCGTCGAGCACCAGATCATCCACCTCGCCTTCGTCTTCGTCATGGTCTTCCTAGCCGCCCTGCGCGGCGGCGCCCGCCTCGGCGGCTGGATGATCCAGGGCGCGCTGATCCTGGCCGGGCTCGGCGTCACGCTGTTCGTCGGGCTCAACCTCGAACACCTGGAGGAGGCGTTTGGGTTTCCTGACCCCGACGACGTCATCGTCGGCGTGGTGATCATCGTGCTGGCGCTGGAGGGCACGCGTCAGGCCTGGGGCTGGACCCTGCCGATCGTGGCCAGCGTGTTCATCCTCTATTTCCTGTTCGGCCACCTGATCCCGGGGCCGCTGCACCACAAGCCCTTCGCCTTCGACTACATCGTCTCGTACCTGTCGATCGGGCTGTCGGGTGTCTACGGCACCTTCCTGTCGATCTCGGCCAACCAGATCTACCTGTTCGTCGTGTTCGGCGCGCTGTTGGGCGTGATGAACGTGACCGACTCGCTCAATGAGATCGGCAAGCTGGCCGGACGCAAGCTCGAGGGCGGGCCGGGACAGACGGCGGTGGTGTCGAGCTCGCTGGTCGGCATGGTCACCGGCGCCTCGGTCGCCAACGTCGCCATCACCGGCGCCTTCACCATCCCCTACATGAAGCGGGTCGGCTACCCCGGCGCGCTGGCCGGCGGCATCGAGGCGACGGCCTCGACCGGCGGTCAGCTGATGCCGCCCGTCATGGGCGCGGCGGCCTTCCTGATGGCCTTCTTCGTCGGCGTGCCCTATGCCGAGATCATGCTCGCGGGCGCGCTGCCGGCGCTGCTGTTCTACGTCGCGGTGATGGCGGTGGTGCAGTACGTGTCGATCGCCGAGGGCATCCGCCCGCCGCAGGAACAGCCGGACATGGCCATGATCAAGCGCGGCCTACCGCTGTTCGTGCTGCCGCTGGGCATCATCACCGTGCTGCTGCTGATGCGCTTCAGCCCGCAGGTCGCCGCCTTCTGGGCGATCATCGCGGCGATCGGGCTCAGCTTCTTCCGCGCCGGACCGAAGCCGCGGCTCGCGGAGTTCATCCGCTGCCTCGCCGACGGCGCCCTGATCGGCGCCCGGATCGGTATTTCCTTGTGTGTCGTCGGCATGATCTCGCAGACCTTGATCACCACCGGGCTGGGGGCCAAGATCGCCGGCCTGGTCGAGGTGCTGAGCGCCGGCAACGTGCTGATCGGCCTGTTCATCACCATGATCGTGTCGATCATCCTCGGCTGCGGCGTACCACCGGTGGCCGCCTACAGCCTGGTCGCCATCGTCGCCGTGCCGTCGCTGGTCAAGATGGGCGTGCCGACGATCTCGGCGCACTTCTTCTGCTTCTACTTCGCCATCATCTCGGCGGTGACGCCACCGGTGGCGCTGGGGGCCCTGGCGGCGGCGGCGATCTCGAATGCCAACTACTTCGCCACCGCGATGAAGGCATTCAAGATCTCGATCGCCGGCTTCATCATCCCCTACCTGATCGTGTTCAGCCCGGTGCTCAACCTGCGCTCGGACGACGTGATCACGACCGCCGCCTCGCTGATCGCGATCCCTGTGGCGCTGCTGGCGATGACCGTCCTGATCTACGGCGTGCAGCGGGTGCCGCTCGACTTCCGCGAGCGGGTGCTGGCCCTCATCGCCACCGCGGCGATGTTCGCCTACGCCACCGTCGGGCATTCCGACTGGGGCGCCGCCGGCTATGCGGTGTTCGCGACCGGCCTGGCGGCCTTCGCCCTGCTGTGGATGGGGCAGCGGCGCAGCGCCGCGGCCACCAGGGTGGCGGAGGCCTAGCGCGCAGGGGAAAACCAACTTTACTTTTCCGCCCGTCACGGCAATGGTCCGGCCATGCCTATTCTCACCGCCCGCGACGGGCACCCCCTGCATTTCGCCGATGAAGGTGAAGGAAGCCCGATTGTCCTGATCCACGGCTGGTCGGCCCACGGCGGCTTCTTCGGGCCGCAGCGGGTAGCCCTGCAGCGCGGCTTCCGTGTCGTCACGCCGGACCTGCGCGGCCATCGCCGCTCGCGCCGCGCCGGCGCGCGGCCGGTCCTCGCCGATCTGGCCGACGACCTGCGCGAACTGCTCGACTACCTCGGCCTCAAGGACGCGATCGTCGTCGGCTGGTCGATGGGCGGCCATGTGCTGTTCGATTACCTGCAGCGCCACGGCAACCGCCGCCTTGGCGGCGTCGTGATCGAGGACATGAGCCCGCGGATCCTCAACGACGACGACTGGACCCTGGGCATCCGCGAGGGCTTCAACGCCGAGCACAACGCCGTCACCGTCGCCGCCATGCGCGCCGACTGGCCGGCCTACGCCGCCGCCGTGACCCCGCGTTTCTTCGCCGAGGGCGGCGTTCGTGATCCGAAACTGGCCGACTGGGTCACCGAGCAGGCGTTGGACAACGACCTCGAGATCCTGGCCAGTCTGTGGCGGTCCATGGCCGAGGCCGACTACCGCGATTTGCTGCCCGACATCGACCTGCCGGTGATGTTCGCCTACGGCGGACAGAGCCAGGTCTACCCCGCGGCCACCGCCGCATGGCAGCGCGACGCGGTGCCCGGATCGCGGACCGCGTGCTTCGAAGATTCCGGCCACAGTCCGCACCTGGAGGAGGCCGACGCTTTCACCCGCATGCTGGCCGAATTCGCCGGCTGAGGCCCGTTTTTGCCGCCAACCCGCCGTTCGTGGTACGATGCGCCGAAGCCAAGAACCAGGCGCAAGTCTGGCGAGGGAAGCCGGTCGGAGGAAAGCAGCCTCATGACCACCGAAGCCAACCCGCTTTTTCGTTTCCTCCGCGTGGCCGCCGCCGCGGCGCTAGAGCACATTTGACGAACGTAGAATCGTTTTTAACCGATGTCTGATTCCCTGCCCTGGTGTTTTTAGCCAGGGAGGTTTTCATGGGCTGGGCGTACGGGATTGATCTTCGGCAGC
>Ga0056109_1000378_pt1 | contig 14355 bp, 16 predicted proteins | sample WorMetG1BERMUDA2_FD_80077 | JGI IMG/M metagenome (GOLD analysis project Ga0056109, IMG submission 80077) | Marine gutless worms symbiont microbial communities from Max Planck institute for Marine Microbiology, Germany - Inanidrilus... ...
ACGCTGCCGAAGATCAATCCCGTACGCCCAGCCCATGAAAACCTCCCTGGCTAAAAACAACAGGGCAGGGAATCAGACATCGGTTAAAAACGATTCTACGTTCGTCAAATGTGCTCTAGGGCCGGGTTACGCGGTGGCCGATCCGCGGGAAGTGCGTGCACACCCGCCCGATCCGTTCGTCCTCGCGCATCAACGCGATCTCGTCGGCGCTGACGCTATGCACGGTGCCGCTGACGATGGGGCCGCCGCTGGCGGGCGCGACGCCGACCCGTTCGCCGACCTCCAGGCCCATGGGATCGTTCGGATCGGCCCGCTCGGGTGTTCGCGGCTCGGCCTCGCGGGCGATGTCCAGCGCCGCCAGGTCGCTCATGTCCTCGGGCCGGCCGTGGCCGATCGCCTTCACGCGCGCCTCCCAGGCGACCAGGTTCTCGAACTGGCCGAGGAAGGCCTCGCCCTCGGCCATGCGGTCGCGCAGGAACCAGATCAGGTAGTAGGCGAAGGCGTCGGCCAGCCCCGGTGCGGTGCCGGAAACGAACTCGCGGCCGGCCAGGTGCGCGTCGATCCAGCCGAACTGGGCGCGCACGTTGGCCAGGCTTTCGTTGTAGCGGTCCCGGATGTTTTCCAGCGAGAAATCGGCGCCGAAATAGAGCGGCCCGCGGTCGGCGAGGAATTCGGACGGCATGTTCGGGCTCATCTCGACCAGGGCGACGCCGACCACGTCCTGGAACAGCGGTCCGTCGGTCCACTGGCCGAACCCCCAGTCGAAACCCGTCGCGAAACCGTCGCCGGGAAACCGCCGCTCCAGCTCGCGCAGGATGCTCTTGGTATCGCAGTAGACGTCGGCGCCGATCTGCAGCGTCGGGGTCAACCGGTAGCCGCCGGTCAGCGGCATCAGGTTGGGTTTCGGCGGCAGCCTGGGAATCTCGACCGAGCGCCAGTCCAGATCCTTCATGCCGAGGACGATGCGGACCTTCTCGCTGACCGGTGATTGCGGGTAGTGATGCAGAATGATGGTGCCGTCGCTCAACGGGGGCTCCCTTGTCTAAGAACGTGAAAGCGTTCCCGCCAACATCGGCACCCGGCGGCGCCGGTTCAAGCCCCGGTGTGCTGCACGCTCGCCCCGCTGGCCAGCAAACCCTCGATCTCGTCATCGGAATAGCCGGCCTCGGCGAGAATGTCGCGGCTCTGCTCGCCCAACAGCGGCGGCATGCTGCGAATGCTCGACGGGTTCTGCGCGAAGCGCACCGGCGGATCGGGCATGCGCACCGTGCCTTCGGTCGGATGCTCGTGGAACTGCCAGAAACCGGTCGCCTGCAGCTGTTCGTTCTCCAGCAGATCCTCCTTGGAATAGACCTCCTGCACCGGCACGTTGGCGGCTTCCAGGTCGCGCAGCCATTCGGCGGTGGTGCGGGTGGCGACGATCTCCTCGAGGATGCCGTAGATCTCGTTCGAATGCTTGACCCGGGTGGCCAGGTCGGCGAAGCGCGGATCGTCCTTCAGGTCGTCGCGCCCGGCGATGTCGAACAGCGCCTGCCAGTTGTCGCGTTGTACGGCAGCACCGCCAGGTAGCCGTCCCGGGTCGCGTAGGGCTTGCGGTTGACGTTGATGATGCGCTCGTAGCCCAGCCCGGCGATCGCCGGTTCGAAGCAGGCGCCGTACAGGTGCTCGACCATGACGAAGTCGACCAGCGACTCGAACATCGGCACCTCGATCGACTGGCCGCCGCCGCCGCGCTCGCGGTTGACCAGGGCCGCCAGGATCGCCGACAGGCACTGGAACGACGAGGTCTTGTCGGCCATGATCGTCGGCGCGTAGCGCGGCGCATCCGCGATGATGGTGTTCAGGTCGGCGAGCCCGCTGGCGGCCTGGATGACGTCGTCATAGGCCGGCTTGTCGGCAAGCGGCCCGTCGCCGCGGAATCCGTAGGTGGCGCAGTAGATCAGCTCGGGATTGGCCGCCTTGAAGCGTTCGTAGTCCATGCCGAACTTGCGCGCCACCTTGGGCCGCATGTTGTGCAGGAACACATCGGCGGTGGCGACGATCTTCAGCAGTGCCTCGCGCCCCGCCTCCTGGGTCAGGTCGAGCACGATGCTGCGCTTGTTGCGGTTCGTCGCCATGTATAGCGACGCCATGCCCTGGTGTTTGCGCGGGCCCAGGTTGCGCGTGGTGTCGCTCCAGGGAGTCTCGATCTTGATCACGTCGGCGCCCATGTCGCCCAGCATCTGCGTCGCCCACGGCCCGAGTATGACCGTGGTCAGATCGACCACGCGGATGCCGTCCAAAGTTCCAGCCATCTTGTTCTTTCCCTGTCTCTCTGTTCCGTGCCGCGCGCTCAGCCGCGCGCCTTGATCTGCTCGGCCAAGGCCAGCACGTTGCGCGCCTGCTTCAGGTGCGGCATGTCGAGCATCTTGCCGTCCAGCCCGACCGTGCCCAGGCCCGGGTTCTGCTCGAACACCTCGACCACCCGCTCGGCGTGGGCGATCTCCTCGTCCGAGGGCGTGAAGGCGTCGTTGATCACCTCCGCCTGTGCCGGATGGATGGCGATCTTGCCGATGAACCCGGCCTTGCGGTCGCGCAAACATTCGGCGGCCAACCCGTCGAGGTCGCGGAAATCGACGAACACCACGCCGACCGGCTGCGCCTCGATCGCCCGCGCGGTGGCCAGGCACATGGTCTTGGCGAACAGGTAAGGGTCGTCGTACTCGCCGGTGTTGGGGTTGCGGTTGTCGCTGGCGCCCAGCGCCGCCGCCAGGTCCTCGCCGCCCCAGGTCATCGCCACCAGCCTTTCGCTGACCCCTTCCAGGTAGGTGTGGAAAGTCAGCAGCGAGGCCGCCGTCTCGGTGGCGACGCAGTGGATCTTGGTCGACCCCTGCTCCAGCCCCTCGCGCGCCTCCAGCGCCGAGAGGTAGTTGTCCAACGTCTCGACCTCGGCCGCCGAATAGACCTTGGGCAATACAATTCCATCGGGCGCGCCGGGCATCACCGCCGCCAGGTCGGGCAGCGAGAGGTCGGTGTCCAGCGGATTGACCCGCACCCAGAGCTGCTGGCGCGACCGGTCCGGGTTGGCCCGCAGGTAGTCGCGAACCATTTCGCGCGCGATCTCCTGGCGGTCGTCGGAGACGGAGTCTTCCAGGTCTAGGATCAGCGCGTCGGCGGGGTTCTCGCGTCCCTTGGCGAGCTTGCGCTCGCTGTCGCCGGGGACGAACAGCCAGGAGCGGATGATCATGCCGGCTGCTTCTTCATGAACGCGGTGCGCACGACATAGGCGATCTCCTCGTCGCGGTGGTTGTAGCCGATGTGCTCGAACACCACGAGACCGGCGGTCGGCCGCGACTTGCTTTCGCGCATCTCCTTGATACGGGTGACGACGTGCACGGTGTCGCCGTGGAACACCGGGTTCTTGAAGCGGATGTCGGTCATGCCCAGGTTGGCGATGGTCGTGCCCAGGGTGGTGTCGCCGACCGTCACCCCGATCACCAGGCCCAGGGTGAACAGGCTGTTGACGATACGCTGGCCGAACTCGGTGTTCTTGGAGAACTCCTCATCCAGGTGCAGCGGCTGCGGGTTGTGGGTCATGGCGCAGAACATGATGTTGTCCATCTCGGTGACCGTGCGGGTCAGCGTATGGTTGAACTCCATGCCGACTTCGAACTGCTCGTAATACAAACCGGCCATGTCAGGCTGTCCTTTCTTCTGTCGTCGTGTTGGGCTTCATTCCGGCGAGCACGGTGGCGCCGCGCTCGATCATGTTGGAAATCTGTTGCTCGCCATAGCCCAACTCGCGCAGCACCTCGAAGCTGTGCTCGCCCAGTTGCGGTGCGTGGCGGCTGGCCTTGGGCTGGGTCTCGGACCAGCTTCCCGGCACCGCCATGTCGCACAGGCGGCCCTCGCTGGGATGATCGATCATCGAAAAGAAGCCGACGGCTTGGAGATGCGGATCATCCATCAGCGTGTCGGGGCTGTGCATCGGCGCCACCGGGATGTCGGCGGCGTCCAGCAAATCGAGCCACTCGGCGGTGGTCTTGGTGGTGAACAACTCGCCGAGCTCGCGGTAGATCTCGACGATGTTCTCGGTCCGCGTCGACATGTCGCGGAAGCGCGGATCGGCCGCGAACTCGGCCTCGCGGCCCAGCGCCTTGAAGAACGAGCGCCAGTGCCGGTCGGTATAGACCATGGCGCAGACATAGCCGTCCTTGGTCTTGTAGGGCCGGCGGTCCGGGTTGAGCATGCGCGGATAGCCGGTCGGGCCCAGTGGCGGCTCGAAGGTGCGCCCGGACATGTGATCGGCGAGCGCGAAGCTGGCCATCATCTCGAACATCGGAATGTCGAGGCGCTGGCCCTGCCCCGTGCGCTCGCGGTGAAACAGCGCCGCGTTGACCTGGCCGACCGCCCACAGCGCCACGCCGCGGTCGACGATGGCGGTCGGCGCGTAGGCCGGCTCGCGGCCGTCGGCGGCCTGTGCCAGCGCCGGAATGCCGATCGCGCCCTGGATCAGGTCGTCGAAGGCCGGCCGCGCCGCGTAGGGGCCGTCCTGGCCGTAGCCGTACAGCCCGGCGTAGATGATGCCGTCGTTGACCGCGCGCACCGCCTCGTAGGACAGGCCCAGGCGTTCCATGGTTTGCGGGCGGATGTTGTACAGCAGCACGTCGGCGCGCTTGATCAGGTCGAAGGCGGCGGCCAGGCCGTCCGCCTGCTTCAGGTCGAGCACGATGCTGCGCTTGCTGCGGTTGGCGTTGAGGAAGATCGCGCCCATGCCCGGGTTGCGGAACGGGCCGATGTCGGGCATGCCGTCGCCGTAGTTGCGCACGCCCAGGCTCTTCTGCCCGTCGGCGCGCGGCCGGCCGGCCAGGGTGACCAGGGCGACCGAGCAGCGCCCGGCGGCGATCGCCTGCGCCGCATGGCCGACATGGACCACGTAGGACGAGCCGCCGGTCTCGGTGGTGTCGATGTAGTCGACGTTCAGGCCCATGTACTCGGCGATCGACAGGCCGCCGAGGCCCGGCGCGTCGCCGGCGCAGAAGAAGCCGTCGACGTCGTCCTTCGTCAGTCCCGCATCGGCCAGGGCGCCGGCGGCGACCTCGGCGTGCAGTTGCGCCACGGTCTTGTCGACGGCCTTGCGCGTCGGATGCTCAAAGGCGCCGGCGATGTAGGCCTGCGGGGTGCGGTTCACGCTCATGCCGGGCTCCCCGCTCAGTACGACTTCGGCAGGCCGAGCGCGCGTTCGGCCAGGTAGCTGAGCATCAGTTGCGGGCTGATCGGCGCAAGGCGATGGATCAGGCTTTCGCGCAGGTAGCGCTCGACATGGAATTCCTTGGCGTAGCCCATGCCGCCGTGGGTCATGACGGCATTGGTGCAGGACTTGAACGCGGCCTCGGCCGCCAGGTACTTGGCCGAATTGGCTTCCAGGCCGCACTCCTGCCCGGAGTCGTACTTGGCGGCGGCGCGGAAGGCCATCAGGTTGGCCGCCTCGAGCTCGGCGTAGGACTCCGCCAGCGGATGCTGGATCGACTGGTTCATGCCGATCGGGCGGCCGAACACCACCCGGTCCTTGGCGTACTGCGCCGCCTTGGCGAGCGCGCAGCGGCCGAGCCCGACCATCGAGGCCGAGATCAGGATGCGCTCGGCGTTGAGCCCGTGCAGAAGGTAGCGGAATCCCTTGCCCTCCTCGCCGATCAGATGCTCCCTGGGCACCGGCAGGTTGTCGATGAACACCTCGTTCGAATCGACGCACTTGCGGCCCATCTTGTCGATGGCGCGGATGTCGCAGTGCTCGCGATCGAGGTCGGTGTAGAACAGCGACAGGCCGTCGATCGGCTTCTCGGTCTCGTCGATGTCCTTGGTCCGCGCGATCAGCAGCATCTTGTTCGACACCTGCGCCGTCGAGGTCCAGATCTTCTCGCCGTTGACGATGTAGCGCTCGCCGTCCCACTTGGCCCGCGTCTTCAGCCGCGTGGTGTCGAGGCCGGTGTTCGGCTCGGTGACCGCGAAGCAGGCGATGTCGTCGCGCCGGATCACCGGCGGCAGCCACTTCTGCTTCTGCTCGTCGCTGCCGAACACCACCACCGGGTGGATGCCGAAGATGCCGATGGCGATGGCCGCGAAACCGGCGTTGCCGGCGCCCGACTCGGTGATCGCCTGGACCAGGATCGCGGCCTCGGTGATGCCCAGGCCGCTGCCGCCGTATTCCTCGGGCATGGCGATGCCCATCCAGCCGGCGTCGACCAGGGCGCGGCAGAAGTCCTCGGGGAACTTTCCGTCCTTGTCCCGCTCGAGCCAGTACTGGTCGCCGAAGTCGGCGCACAGCTTCATCACGTTCTCGCGGATCATCTGTTGTTCTTGGGTGAAATCGACGCTCATGTTTGTTCCGTTCCTGTCGTTTCTGATGCCGGCGGCTTGCCACCGACCAGTCTGGTGCATTCGGCCGCCGCTTGGCGGACCAGCCGTTCGTTGCGCTCGGCGTTCTCGCGCACCCGCGGGCTCGGCCCGGCGACGATGATGGCGGCGATGACGGCGCCGTCGCTGTCATGGATCGGGGCGGCGAAGGCGCCGGCGCCGGTGCCGCGCTCGTCGTCGGTGCGGGCGAAACCGTCGCGGCGGATCCGCTTGCGCTCGGCGCGCAGGTCGGCGGCGGCGGTGATGGTGGCGGCGGTGAAGGCCTGGCGCTTGGTCTGTTTCAGGTAACGCTCGAACCTTTCGTCGTCGAAATGCGCCAGCAGCACCTTGCCCATGGCGGTGCAATACAGCTCGCGCCGCTCGCCCACCGTCACGGCATAGCGGATCGGGTTGCTGCTCTCGGCCTTGTCGAGATAAGTGGCCAGGTCGGCATCCGTGGCCATCGCCCCCAGCACCGCCGTCTCGCCGGTGGCCTCGGCCAGCTCGGCCAGCACCGGACGGGCCAGGGTGATCAGCTCGCGCCCGGCGACCGCGCGCATGGCCAGCGACAGGAAGCGCGGCCCCAGCGAGTAGCGCCCCGCTTCGTCGCGGCGCAGGCAGCCCTCCTCGACCAGCCCCGACAGCAGCCCGACCAAGCTGGTCTTCGGCGCGCCGGTGCCGACCGCGAGCTCGGCCAGCGAGGCGCCCTCGTGCCGGCCGGCCAGCGAGTCGAGGATGGCGAAGATGCGCCCGACCGACCGCGGGCCGCCGCGGCCGACGGTGCCGTTGTTTTTCGAATGGGCTTGAGAACTACGCATATTCGTACGTTATACGAATATGAAAACGAGTTGCAAGCTCCTTCTTACTCGCCCGTTCGTCTGGTGATGCTCAGCCCTTGGTTTTCTTGGCGGCGAAGAAGGCCTCGATGCGTTCCTGCGGCTCGCCGGTCAGGTAGGCGTCGGCGATGGCGTCGATGCCGGCGGCGATGCCGCCGCGCAGGCTGCTGTCCTCCCACACGGTCATCAGCTTCTTCTGCGACTTGATGGCGAGCGGTCCGGCCGCGCAGATGCCGTCGACCCACTCGGCGACGGCGGTGTCGAGCTCGGCCGGCGCCACCACCCGCTCGACGAAACGCATCTCCAGCGCCTCGGCGGCGTCGTAGGTCTTGCCGACCAGCAGCATCTCGCGGGTCTTGCCCCAGCCGATCAGGCCGGGCAGCAGCGCCGCCTCGATCACCGACGGCAGGCCCATGTGCACCTCGGGCATGCCGATGACGGCGTTGTCGGACGCCACCCGCATGTCGCAGGCGGCGGCGACCTGGAGCCCGCCGCCCAGGCAATATCCGTTGACCCGCCCGATCACCGGCACGGCGCAGTCACGCACGGCGTGGCAGACACGGTGCAGGCCGGTGATGTAGGCGCGCGCGCCGGCGCGGTCGAGGCCGCGCAGCTCGTTCAGGTCGGCGCCGCCGATGAACGACTTGTCGCCGGCGCCGGTCAGCACCACCGCGCGGACCTCGGGATCGCCGCCGGCCGCCTCGATCGCCGCAACCAGGCGCTGGTTCTGCGCCGTGCTCATACAGTTCAGCCGGTTCTGGCGGTCGACGAAGATCCAGGCGACCTTGTCGCCGTTCGAACTGGTCCGCAGCTCCGTGGTGATCGTGCCCTCGCCCATGCCCCGTCTCCTGCTTCGTCTGCTACCCGGCAAAAATAGTTAATATGCGAACTATATACGCGCGGCGCGCCGCCTTGTCCATCTCCGCTTTCGCCGGAGGAACTGATTAAGTATGCTGCCGCCGCCAATCAACACCGGTGCGAGGACGACAACCATGACCGATTGCCCCTGCGGCTCCCACAAGCCCCTCGACGACTGCTGCGGGCGCTATTTCGACGACCTGTCGGCGCCGACCGCGCTCGATCTGATGCGCTCGCGCTACACCGCCCACGTGCTCGGCATGGGCGACTACCTGGCGCGCACGCTGTCGACGCAGCAGCGTCAGGATTTCGACGTCGCCGAGTTCGAGGCGCAGGCGCCGCGCACCAAGCGGCTGGGCCTCGAGGTGCGCCAGACAACGCTCGGCGGCGAGGCCGACGACACCGGCACCGTCGAGTTCGTCGCCCGCTACAAGGAATCCGGCGAGCCGATCGCGCACCACGAGCTGGCCTCGTTCACCCGCGAGGACGGCCGCTGGGTGTTCGCCTCCTGCGTCATGAACCCCAAGGGCGAGACCCGGCGGGTCGAGAAGGTCGGCCGCAACGAGCCCTGCCCCTGCGGCTCGGGCAAGAAATACAAGAAGTGTTGCGGCGCCTGAACGGCACGCTTCCGCACGACAATAAAGAGGGCCGCCCATGGGCGGCCCATTGTCTTGGTGTTTCGGGCGAAGGTGCCCGGAGATCAGATGTCGAAACGGTCGAGGTCCATCACCTTGGCCCAGGCCGTGACGAAGGCCTGGGCGAACTTGCCTTGCGAATCGGCGCTGGCGTAGCTCTCTGACAGGGCGCGGAGCTGCGAGTTCGAGCCGAAGATCAGGTCGATCCGGGTGCCGGTCCACTTCTGCTCGCCGCTCGCCCGGTCCCGTCCTTCGAACACGTCGGCATCGTCCGAGACCGCTTTCCACGTCGTGGCCATGTCGAGCAGGTTGACGAAGAAGTCGTTACTCAAGGTGCCCGGCCGGTCGGTGAAGACACCGTGGTCGGACTGCCCGACGTTGGCGCCGAGCACGCGCAGGCCGCCGACCAGCACCGTCATCTCCGGCGCCGTCAAGGTCAGCAGCTGGGCCCAGTCGACCAGGAGTTCCTCGGTCGACACGGTGTAGCGGCCCTTCTGGTAGTTGCGGAAACCGTCGGCGATGGGCTCCAGCACGGCGAACGAGTCGACATCGGTCTGCGCCTGGCTGGCGTCGCCGCGGCCCGGGGTGAAGGGCACGGTGATGTCCTGCCCGGCCCTGCGCGCCGCTTCCTCGACGCCGGCGTTGCCGCCCAGGACGACGAGGTCGGCGAGCGACACCGCCTTGCCGTCGGCACGGGACTCGTTGAAGTCCTTCTGGATGCCTTCCAGCGCCTGCAGGACCGTGGCCAACTGGTCCGGCTGGTTGACCTCCCAGTCCTTCTGCGGCGCCAGGCGGACACGCGCGCCGTTGGCGCCGCCGCGCATGTCGGAACCGCGGTAGGTCGCCGCCGAGGCCCAGGCGGTCGAAACCAGCTGGGAAACACTCAAGCCGGCATCGAGGATGCGCTTCTTGAGCTCGGTGGCGTCGGCGTCATCGATCGTCTCGTGCTCGACCGCCGGGATCGGGTCCTGCCAGACCAGTTCATCGCCAGGAACCTCCGCGCCCAGGTAGCGGGCGCGCGGTCCCATGTCGCGGTGGGTCAGCTTGAACCAGGCGCGGGCGAAGGCGTCGGCGAATTCTTCCGGGTTGGCGTGGCAGCGGCGCGAGATCTTCTCGTAGGCAGGGTCCATGCGCAGCGCCATGTCGGCCGTGGTCATCATCGGCGCATGCCGCTTCGAGGCGTCGTGAGCATCGGGAACGGCGTCCGCCGCCGCGGCGTCCTTGGGCCGCCACTGGTGCGCGCCGGCCGGACTCTTGGTCAGCTCCCATTCGTAACCGAACAGGGAGTCGAAGAAGCTGTTGTCCCACTGGATCGGGGTCGGCGTCCAGGCCCCCTCGATGCCGCTGGTGATGGTGTCGCCGCCCTTGCCCGTGCCGTGGCTGGAAAGCCAGCCCATGCCCTGGGCCTCGATCGGGGCGGCTTCCGGTTCCGGACCGACCAGGGCCGCGTCGCCGGCGCCGTGGGCCTTGCCGAAGGTGTGGCCGCCGGCGACCAGGGCCACGGTTTCCTCGTCGTTCATGGCCATGCGGCCGAAGGTCTCGCGGACGTCGCGGCCCGAGGCGACCGGGTCCGGGTTGCCGTTGGGGCCTTCCGGGTTGACGTAGATCAGGCCCATCTGCACGGCGGCCAGCGGGCTTTCGAGCTCACGGTCGCCGCTGTAGCGCTCGTCGCCCAGCCAGCTGCCCTCGGGGCCCCAGTAGATGTCCTCCTCGGGCTCCCAGATGTCCTCGCGGCCACCGGCGAATCCAAACGTCTTGAAGCCCATGGACTCGAGCGCGCAGTTGCCGGCCAGGATCATCAGGTCGGCCCAGGAGATCCGCCGGCCGTACTTCTGCTTGATCGGCCACAACAGCAGCCGCGCCTTGTCCAGGTTGCCGTTGTCGGGCCAGTTGTTCAGCGGCGCGAAGCGCTGATTGCCGGACCCGGCGCCGCCGCGGCCGTCCGAGGTGCGGTACGTTCCGGTGCTGTGCCAGGCCATGCGGATGAACAGCGGTCCGTAGTGACCGTAGTCCGCCGGCCACCAGTCCTGCGACGTGGTCATCAGGTCGAAGATGTCCTGCTTGACCGCGTCCAGGTCCAGTTTCCTGAACTCCTCGACGTAAACGAAGCCGTCGCCCATGGGATCGCCCGCGGGCGGGTTCTGGTGCAGCATTTTCAGGTTCAGCTGATTGGGCCACCACTTGCGGTTGGACATGGCCCCGTTCGACGTGGGCATTTGATGGCCGTGCATCACCGGGCATTTGCCTTGGGTGTTTTCGCTCGATCCGTCCATGATTCTCTCCGATGCTCTGCTGGGGGGTTGATGCCTTGGGAGAATGATGGCGGCTTCGGATAATTCGATCCAACGAATTAAATTCTTTGTTTTAATCGAATATATCGATTTATAAACCCCGACAGGACCCTTGCGGCCCTGGCGGCGCCGTCAGGGGTGCATCCGGGCACCCTTGGTGATCTTGTCGACGACCTTCTTCCCGGCGCGCAGGGCTAGGCCGACGAGCTTGGCGTCCTCGGGGCCGTACTCGGCGAAGACCGCCCGGTTGGCGGCGTCATGGCCGGTCGCGAACATTTCCTCGATGTAGGCCGAGCAGCGCACCTCGCGGGTCAGGGCACGCTGGTGGATCCTGCTCAGCGTCTCGCCATCGGTCGCCAGCACGATCATCGGCTGCACGATCATCGGATTGAAGGTGTTTCCGGCCGCGTCGAGATAGGGTTCGCCGATGATGTCCGGAGCCTCGGCGATGATGCCGCTGGTCAGGAAAGCGGTGACATTGAGTTTCTGCCAGGTTTCCAGATCGTCGCGCAGGACGATCGCGATCTTGGTGTCGAACACGGTTACCTCCTCTGCGCCCCTGCGGACGTGAAATAGCCCCTTTTACCCGTCGATCAGACGTCGCAGGCCGGTGTGCAGCGCGCGCTCGCGGTTTCCGACCATCTCGTTGAGAAAATCGTTGGCCTCTTCGACCGCGGCATCCAGATCCGGCATCAGGGCCAATCCCTTTTTGCTCAGGTGCAGGCGATTGACCCGGCGGTCGCCCGGATCGGGCCTGCGTTCGAGCAGGCCGGCATGATTCAGACGGTCGATCACGCCGGTCAATGTCGCGCTGTCCATCTGCAGATAGGTGGAGACTCCCGCGCCGGTCTGACCGTCCCGTTCGAACAGCACGCGCATCACCGCATATTGGGTGGGCGTGATGCCGAACGGCGCGAGATAGCCGCGCATGACCCGGCTGGCCTGTTTTGCGGCGCGGCTAAGCAGGAAACTGATGCATTCCGAGAGATCTTTCATGCAGATATGATGCATACAATTATCTTGTATACAAGATTATTGTATGCGTCGGATTTAAACCGGATCAGGTCGCCTCCTGTCCTTGTGCTCCGGTTTCGGGCAGTCAGGCCGGCTTCTTGGTCGCTTAAGCGTTGGACCGGCGGAAAAGGTGCTCGGCGCCGTAGACCAGCAGCCCGGCGAGCAGCCCCCAGAACGCCGAGCCGATGCCGAAGGCGGCGAAGCCCGAGGCGGTGACGGCGAAGGTGGCGACGGCGGCGAAACGCTCCGGCGCCGCTTCCAGCGCGGCGCCGAGCGCGCCGACCAGCGGCCCGGCGAGCGCGATGCCGGCGACGGTGGTGATCAGGGCCTGCGGGTAGCTGGCGAACACCGTGACCAGGGAGGCGCCGAACACCGCCAACACGGCGTAGCCGGCGGCGTAGAACGGCCCGCACAGCCAGCGCCGTGCCGGATCGGGGTGCGCGTCCGGCCCGGTACAGATCGCCGCCGTGATCGCGGCCAGGTTCGAGGTGTGGCCGGCGAATCCGGCGGTCAGCAGCGAGGCCAAACCGGTGACCGCCAGCAGCGGTCGCATCGGCGGTGCGTAGCCGGCCGCCTTGAGCACGGCGAAGCCGGGCAGGTTCTGCGACGCCATGGTCACCAGGTACAGCGGCAGGCCGACGCCGAGCAGGGTCGCGGCGTCGAACTCGGGTGCGACCCAGACGAAGCGGGTCAGCGACAGGTCTCCGAGCGGCGCCGCCATGCCGAGCCCGCTGGCCAGCGCGACGCCGAGCACCAGCACCGCCAGCACCGCCCAGGCCAGCGAGAACAGCCGCAGCACGACGAAGGCCAGGACCAGCGGCAGGACCAGGCGGGGCGCATCGCCGAGATGGTCGAAGATCGCCACGACGAAGGAGAACAGCACGCCCGCCAGCATCGCCGAGGCGATCGAGGTCGGGATGCGCTCGATCGCCGCGCCCAGCGGCCGCAGCAGCGCGGTCAGCAGGATCAGCACCGCGGCGAGCACGAAAGCACCGACCGCCGCCTCGATCGACACCCCGCTGGTCGCCGCGATCAGCGCCGCGCCCGGGGTCGACCAGGCGGTGACGATGGGCATGCGGTAACGGACGCTCAGCACGGCGGTGGTCACCGCCATCGACAGGCACAAGACGGCGACCCAGGAGGAGGTCTGCGCGGGCGTCGCCTCGACCGCCCGCGCCGCCGCCAGGATCACCGCGACCGAGCCACCGAACCCGACCAGGACCGCGACCAGAGCGGAAATGACGACGGAGGCGCGCATGAACCTTGCTTTCCAAAATTGGATCCAATTTCTGATTTTGGATCCTTTTCTTGTATTCCGTCAACCGCGAAAGCGCGCTATCGTGCCGCCATGAAGGGGAAAAGTGCAGCGCCGGCCGCGGCGCCGGCGCGCGGCAAGCAGGCGGTCGAGATCGCCCGCGCCCTGCGCGACGACATCATCGCCGGCGCCTTCGAGCCGAATGCCCAGCTGCGCCAGGAACGGCTGGCCGAGCGCTTCGAGGTCAGCCGCATGCCGGTGCGCGAAGCCCTGCGTCTGCTCGAGGCCGAGGGACTGGTCAATTTCGATCCGAACAAGAGCGCCCGGGTGGCGCCGGTCAGCGGCGCCGACCTGCGCGAGCTGTGCGAGATGCGCATCGCCGCCGAGACACTGGCCCTGCGCATCGCGCTGCCCGAGCTGACCAACGCGCAGATCGAGCGCGCCGAAGCGATCCAGGCCGAGCTGGAAACGGCGCCGCTGGCCGAGGCCGGCCTGCTCAACGCCGCCTTCCACCGCACCCTGTATGCGCCGTCGGGCCTGCCGCGCCTGCTCGCCCACATCGACGTGCTGGGCAACGCCGCCGATCGATATCTGCGGCTGGCCATCGCCGGGCTGGACTACGCCGAGACCTCGAACCGGGAACACCGGGTCCTGCTGCAGGCCTGCCGCGCCCGCGACAGCGACACCGCCCTCGCCTGCCTCGAGGCGCACATCGAGGACGCCGGCGCCGCGCTCGCCGAGTTGATGAACCGCCCGCGTTGACAACGCGCCGGATGTCGCGAAAGCTCGTAGACCATTCAGAGCACACCAAGACGGGGAAGCATCGTGAGCGATCTGCTGGAAACCATCGAGGATGGCGTCGCCATCCTGACCCTCAACCGCCCGGAGCGGCGCAACGCCATGTCGCCCGACATGATGGCCGGCGCCGGTCCGGCCTTTTGTGCCGGCGGCGACGTCAAGGCGATGGCCGCGAGCGGCGAAGAGCAGACCCTAGCGCGGATTCGATTTAATCCTGGTCGTATCCTGCGGCAGCGAAGAAGTTCTCGCATTCGGTGGGCGTGACTTTCTCGATCCCTTCGGCGATGGCGCTCCAC
>Ga0056109_1000387_pt1 | contig 13898 bp, 11 predicted proteins | sample WorMetG1BERMUDA2_FD_80077 | JGI IMG/M metagenome (GOLD analysis project Ga0056109, IMG submission 80077) | Marine gutless worms symbiont microbial communities from Max Planck institute for Marine Microbiology, Germany - Inanidrilus... ...
AAGAACCATCCCCGATCTCTGGGATGCCATCGCCGACGCCATCGAATCCTTCACGCCGGCCGAATGCCAAAACTACTTCGCCGCTGCCGGATATGATCGTGACTAAATTGAATCCGCTCTAGGTCTTGAGCAGCGCCCTCAGTCCCGACGAGGTCACCACCTTGCCCTTGGTGACGTAGGCGTCCGAGTTGTCGTCGATGTCGTCGAGCTTGTAGAGATAGTTGATCATGATCCCGGCGGACTGGTCGAGGCCCTTGCTCGACAGGTCGCCGCGCCAGTTCAGCCGCTCCATGCGCGCGCCGTTCTTCAAGTGGAAATGCGCCACCGGGTCGCGGGTGGTGCCGCCCGGGCGCTGTTCCTTGGCCAGGTAGCGGGCGCACAGCCGCAGCAGCGGCGCCTCCAGCGCCTCCGAGCTGTCGGCCTCGACGATCCAGTCCTCGTCGTCGAGCAGATCCTTCAGCTGGCCGACATCGGCGGCGCCCGAAGGCAAAATCTCGGTGATCTTCTTCCACTCCGCCGGCTTGAACAGCTTCGGCCCCTGGGCGTCGAGCTCGGCGTTCAGCCAGGCACGGAAACCCGGCACCGGCGACAGCGTGGCGAAGGTGCCGAGGCCGGCGAACTCGTGCGCCAGCGCATCGACCACGCGCTTGATCAGGAAGTTGCCGAAGGCGATGCCGGCGAGGCCGCGCTGCGCGTTCGAAATCGAATAGAAGATGGCGGTGTCGGCGGCCTCGGGGTCATGCAGGGGGGCGGCCTCGTCGAGCAGGTCCTGGACGTTGCCGGCCATGCCGGCGACCAGCGCCACCTCGACGAAGATGATCGGCTCCTCGGGCATCGAGGGATGGAAGTAGGCGAACCAGCGGCGGTCGGAATCGAGCCGGTTCTTCAGGTCGTCCCAGCTTTCGATCAGGTGCACCGCCTCGTAGGCGATCAGTTTCTCCAGAAGCGCCGCCGGCGAGCTGTCCCAGGTGATCCGCCGCAGGTCGAGGAAATCGACGTCGAACCAGGTCGCCAGCAGTCCCTTCAGGTCCTGCTCCAGCTCGCGCAGGCCCGGATCCTCGCGGGCGAAGCGCAGCAGCTCGGCGCGCAGGTCGACCAGGAACTTGACCCCCTGGGGCAAGGCGTTGAAGTGGGTCAGCAGGCGCACCCGCGGCGCCTTCAGGGTCGCGCGCAGTTCGCGCTCGGCGCGGCGGCGGTCGTCCAGGCCCTCGGCTTCGCGCACCGCCGCGATGGCCGCGTCGACGGCCTCGCGGTCGACGTCGAAATTGTCCGCGAGCACGCGCAGGAAGCGCCGCCGCCCGGTTTCGTCGAGCGACAGGTAGGCGTTGCCGAGCGCCGCCGCCCGGGCCCGCGCCGCGACTTCGCCGCCGCGGGTCTCGAGGCAGGCGTGCATCTGCTGGCGCAGGCGCTCGGCGTCGTCCTCGGGCAGGTCCGGCCGCGCGCTCGCCGTCTCGGCGTCGTAGGCGGCACCGCCGATGCTGCGCCACACCGTGCGCAGGTTGCTCAGGGTTCGGTTCAGGACGTGCCCGGTGATCGATTGGTTGGCCATCTTCATCCAGTTGTCGCGGTGGTCATTGCAAAGCGGTCAGCACCGCCGGAACCAGCTCGGGAAGATCCTCGGGGAGCAGGCCCGGCCCGAAGCGCGCGGCACAGTCGCCATGGATCCAGGCGGCGGCGCAGGCGGCCTCGAACGGCGCCATGCCCTGGGCCAGCAGGCCGAGCACGAAACCCGCCAGCACGTCGCCGCTGCCGCCGGTGGCCAGCGTCGCCGGCGCGTGATCGTTGATCGCGGCGCGGCCGTCAGGCGCCGCGATCACGGTGTCCGGGCCCTTCAGCAGGACCACGGCGCCGCTGGCCCGCGCCGCCGCCCGGGCGCGTTCGAGCTTGCCGCCGGGCAAGTCGAACAGGCGCGCGAACTCGCCTTCGTGCGGGGTCAGCACGCAGGGGCTATCGATCGCCGCGAACAACGCCTGCGGATCGTCGGCGAACGAGGTCAGGGCGTCGGCGTCGAGCACGGTCGACTTGCCGGCGGCCAAGGACTGCCGCACCGCCGTTCGGGTCTCCTCGCCCACCCCGGCGCCGGGGCCCAGCAGAAAAGCGTTCTTGCGCGGGTCCTTCAGCAGCGCCGCGAAGACATCTGCCTCACCCAGGTCATCGACGATCACACCGGGCCGACCGGCGCGGTAGACCGGCACGGCTTCCGCCGGCGCCACGATGGTCATCAGACCGGCGCCGATGCGCCGCGCCCCTTCCGCCGCCAGCCGCGCCGCCCCGGTCATCCTCGCCCCACCGAGGATGACCGCGTGGCCGCGGCTGTACTTGTGATCACCGGTGCGCGGCCAGGGCAGGCCATCGCGCCAGACCGCCGGGCCGTTCCGTTGTGTGGCCGGGCGGATCTCGTCGAGCACGGTTTCGGGAATGCCGATGTCGGCGACAACCAACTCGCCGATCCGTGCGGCCCCGGGCTGCAAGACATGACCCGGCTTGGCGCGGAAGAAGGTGACGGTGAGCTCGGCCGCCGGCGCGGTACCGAGGATCTCGCCGGAATCCCCGTGCACGCCGCTGGGCACGTCGACGGCGACGCAGGGCAGGCCGCGCCGGGCGATGCCGTCGATGGTCTCGGCCACCGCGCCCTCGAGCGGCCGCGCCAGCCCGGCGCCGAACAGCGCGTCGACCACCAGTTCGCAGCCATCCAGGCCGCGCTCGGCCAGCGGTTCGATGCCGCCGGGCCAGCGGTCGCGGTTGACCGCGGCGTCGCCGCTCAAATTTTCCGCATCGCCGAGCAGGAACAGCCGCACCGGCCATTCCTCGGCCGCCAGCAGGCGCGCCACCACGAAGCCGTCGCCGCCGTTGTTGCCGGGCCCGCACAGCACCGCCACCGGCCGCGGATCCCAGCGCGCCCGGATCGCCTCGGCGATCACCGCGCCGGCATTTTCCATCAGCTCGACGCCAGGCACGCCGCCGTCGATGGCCAGGGCATCGGCGCGGTACATCTCGTCGACGGTAGGCAGTTCGAGACCGGTCATCGGATCATGGGTCGTGGTTGCGAATCGGACCTGTATATCAAAACAATGATTGCGTTTTCGCGACGCCTTGTCACCTTTTGAATTCAGGGATCGAGATATCATAACCTCAATAAGTTAAATCAATTTTCTCATTCATCGAATTAATCATGAAACAAGCCCGCGCGGGCTCTTGCCGCGATGTGCCGGACCTGGGTATAAAGTGCGCGCGCATTCCTCCGAACTCCATTTCCAATCAGGCAGGGTCGACCGATGCGAATCGTTGTGCTGGGCGCCGGTGTCGTCGGCGTGGCGACCGCCTGGTTCCTCAACCGGGACGGCCACGAGGTCGTCGTGCTCGACCGCCAGCCCGGACCGGCGCTGGAAACCAGCTTCGCCAACGGCGGTCAGATCTCGGCCAACCACACCACCCCCTGGGCCGGACCGGCGACGCCCTTGAAGGCGCTGAAGTGGCTGGGACGGGCCGACGCGCCGCTGCGCATCCGGCCGCGCCTCGACCGGGCGCAGTGGGCCTGGCTCGCGCGCTTCCTACGCAACTGCACGGCGGCGCGCATGCGCCGCCACACCGAGCGGGCGCTGCGCCTGGCCCTGCTCAGCCGCGCCACCCTGGCCGAGCTGCGCGTCGACACCGGCATCCGCTACGACGAGCTCGGCCTCGGCATCCTGCACGTGTTCCGCGACCGCCGCGAATTCGACCTGGCGGTGCCCCAGGCCGAGCTGATGGACCGCGCCGGCTGCCGCCGACAGGTGCTCGACCCGGACGCCTGCGTTGCCCGCGAACCGGCGCTGGCGGCGGCGCGCGGCGACCTGGTCGGCGGCATCATCAGCCCCGACGACGAGAGCGGCGACGCCCACCTGTTCACCGCGCGGCTGGCCGAGGACGCCGCCGCGCGCGGGGTCGAGTTCCGGTTCGGCACCCGCGTCGAGGGGCTACGCACCGAGCACGGCCGCGTCGCCGCGGTCGACACCTGCGGCGGCGCGGTCGGCGGTGATCGTTACGTCCTGGCCATGGGCAGCTACAGCCCGCTGCTGCTGCGCCCGCTGGGCATCCGCCTGCCGGTTTATCCGGCCAAGGGATACTCGGTGACCCTGTCGGTCAGCGATCCCGGGAAAGCACCGTCCGTCAGCCTGATCGACGACGAGCACAAGCTGGTCTACTCGCGCCTGGGCGACCGCCTGCGCGTCGCCGGCATGGCCGAACTGATGGGCCACGACACCCGGCTCGACCCCACGCGGGCGAAGGCGGTGTTGGACCAGGCCCTCGGCCTGTTCCCCGGCTGCGCCGATCCGGCGTCCGCCGAGTTCTGGTGCGGCCTGCGCCCGAAGACGCCGGACAGCGTGCCGGTGATCGGCGAAACCCCGCTCGAGAACCTGTGGCTCAACACCGGCCACGGCACGCTCGGCTGGACCATGGCCTGCGGCTCGGCGCGGGTGATCGCCGATCTGATCGCCGGCCGGGCGCCGCCGATCGACCTCGAGGGTTTGGGGCTGGCTCGTTTCTGAGTCAGTCGGAAATCAGTTCCAAGTGGCCGCGCGGCTTGGCCATCACCCGGCGCACCATCGGCTCGAAGAACTCCAGCGGCTCGGTGTCGTAGTCCGGGTCGAAGGCGTTCTGGTCGTAGTGGTGGCAGAAGTAGACGCAGTCGTCGTACCAGGGATGGTCCTTGTAGCGGTCGCGCGCGTTGCGGTCGCCGCCCAGGTGGTGGTTGTAGTAGTAGCCCTGGAACAGGCCGTGGTGCTTGATGATCCAGTAGACCCGCTCGGAGACGAACGGGCGCAGCGCCGCGGCGGCCATTTCGCTGTGGTTGTAGGGCGAGACGATGTCGCCGATGTCGTGCAGCAGCGCCGCCACCACCATCTCCTCGTCGGCGCCGTCGTGATGCGCCCGGGTCGCCGACTGCAGGCTGTGCTGGTAGCGGTTGATGCGATAGCCGCCCCAGTCGACGTCGAGCATCTTCAGGTGCGCCAGCACCCGGTCGACCGCGTCGGCGTTGAATTCGGCTTCCAGCTCCATGAGGAATTCGGTTTCCTCCTTGGTGCCGTCCTCCATGCGTGTCCAGCTCACGGTTTTCATGGCCCGTCTCCCAGCCTGTTGTCCCGCCAGTTAACGTGATCCTTGCGCCGCGGAAAAGCGAAAACGACAGCGACCTCCGCCGTTCCGGCGGCGACGTTTGCCATGGGCAGAGGCGGTGAAATGGTCCACCATGAGCGCACACTGCGGAGGGACAGCGTGCATCCGAACAACGTTCTGATCCTGATGGTCGACGAGATGACCCGCGCGGCGCTCGGCTGCATGAACCAGTGGCCGGTGCGTACGCCGCATCTCGACCGCCTCGCCGCCTCCGGCGTGCGCTTCACCCAGGCCTACAGCAACTCGCCGATCTGCGTGCCGGTGCGCGCGGTGGTGCAGACCGGGCAATACGTGCACCAGATCCGGCACTGGGACAGCGCCACGCCCTATGACGGCACGATCCCCGGCTGGTCGCACGAGCTACGCCGGCGCGGCTTCCGGGTCAACTCGATCGGCAAGCTGCACTTCCGCGCCGAGACCGACGACTACGGCTTCGACACCACGCAGCTGCCGATGCACGTCAAGGACGGCGTCGGCTGGGCGCCCGGCCTGCTGCGCCGCCCGCTCGGCGACTTCCCCGCCGCCGCCGAACTGGCCGTCGACGTCGGCATCGGCGACACCGACTACCAGGCTTACGACCGCCGGGTGCGCGACGCCGCCTGCGCGTGGCTGGAATCCCACGCCGGTGACGGCGGCGCACCCTGGGCGCTGTTCGTCTCCTTCGTGTCGCCGCACTATCCGCTGACCGGCCCGGCGGAATACGCCCGCCTGTACGACCCCGCCGCCCTGCCGGCACCGGTCTGCTATGCCGAGCATGCCCGGCCCCGGCATCCGGCGGTGCGCGAGATGCTGCGCTTCTTCGACTACGATGCGCCGTTCGACGCCGAGTTGGCGCAAAGGGCGCGGCAGGCCTACTTCGCCCTGGTCTCCTTCGTCGACGCGCTGATCGGCGACGTGCTCGGCGCGCTGGAGCGAAGCGGCGCCGGCCTGCACACCACGGTGATCTTCACCTCGGATCACGGCGAGATGCTCGGCGACCACGGCATCTGGACCAAGCAGGTGATGTACGAAGGCTCGGTCGGGGTGCCGATGATCCTCGCCGGCGGCGGCATCGACATCCCCGGCGTGGTCTGCCCCACCCCGTGTTCGTTGGTCGACCTCTACCCGACCATCCTGCACGCCGCCACCGGCGGCGAGAGCCACGGTCCCGACGGGCCGGGCGAGTCGCTGCTCGACCTCGCCGATACGCCGCCCGATCCCGAGCGGCCGGTGCTGTCGGAATACCACGACGGCGGCTCGGTCACCGGCGCGTTCATGTTGCGCCGGGGCCGCTGGAAGCTGGTCCACCACGTCGGTTATGCCAGCCAGCTGTTCGACCTCGAGGACGACCCCGACGAGACCACCGACCTGGCCGGGCGGAAAGACTTGGACAAGACCCTGCTCGGGCTCGAGGTCGACCTGCAGCGCATCGTCGACCCGGCCGCCGCCGACCGCCAGGCCTTCGCCGACCAGGCAGCGCGGATCGAGCAGCTGGGCGGCCTCGCGGCGGTACAGGCGATGGCCGCCGGACTGTCGTTCAACCACACGCCGGCACCTTGATTCGGGCGTTCTTTTCTGCTAGAATAAAAAGAGAACAAATAGCCTCGAACACTGGCGATCGAAGCGAGGCGCGGTGCCATGATCACCCCGTTCCCGAAGTCCGCTCTCCTGAAGCCGGGTCCGGCCCCCGCCGAGGAGTCGGCACGCAAACGGCCCGACCCGGCGCTGCTGGCCGACCTGCGCGCGCGCATCCGGCGGCTCGAGCAGGGCGGCGCGGCGGAAGGTGAGGATTCCGGCCTGTTCACCTTGGGCGCGGACGAGATCGACGCCGCCCTGCCCCGCGGCGGCCTGGTCCGCGCCGCGCTGCACGAGATCATCGGTCCACCGGGGGCGGCTTCGGGCTTCTGCGCCGCGCTGCTGCACCGGCTCGGAGCGCCCCTGACGCACGAATGCGAGGCGGTGCTGTGGTGCCGCTGGCGCCACGACCTGTACGGGCCGGGGCTGGCGGCGATGGGGCTCGATCCGTCGCGGCTGGTGCTGGTGCGCGGGCGCCGCGACACCGACATCCTGTGGGCGATGGAGGAAGGGTTGCGCAGCGGCGTGCCGGCGGCGGTGATCGGCGACGCCGCGACGCCGGCGCCGATCGCCCTGCGCCGGCTGCAGCTGGCGGCCGAAACCGGCGGCGTCACCGGCTTCCTGATGCAGGCCGCGCTGCGGGCGGAGCACGGCGCCAGCCCGGCGATGACCCGCTGGCGGGTGACGCCCCTGCCCGGGGGATTCTCGGGGGGCTTCACCGATCCGCTGACGCCGCGCTGGCGGCTCGAACTGCTGCGCTGCCGCGGCGGCCGCCCGGGCGCCTGGGATGTCTGCTGGCACGGCGGCCGGACCGACAGCGGCGCCGGCACCTTCAAGGTCCTGGCCCCGGCCCTCGTGGAATCGGCGCCGGCCGCCATCCCGGTCACGGCTCAGGTCTCCTAATCGGCAAAAAACCCTTGTCTTCGGCCAAGCGGAGGATTAACTCCTTATCTAACAAAAGCCTAATATAGCGGCGGCCCGAAGCCCCATGCCCCGAGCCAGATGCAGCGGCCGGCCCGCCCCGTGGAGAGGGACGAGGAAGTGATGCCCGAGATTGTTTTGTCGATCCCGACGGACGTGCCCGAGGAGCACAAGCCCTGGGTCATTGATCAGTGGTGCAAGGACAATTGCGGCGAGGAGAGCGAGTGCGCGGTGGTGATGGACATCCCCAACGATGCCTTCCTGTGCACCTTCCGCTTCGCCGACGCCGGCGACATGGACAAGTTCAAGGCCGAGTGGGGCCAGTTCGTCAAACAGTGAAACCGGAAAACCGGGGCGGTTCCCCGCGGGGGCCCGTCCTTTTTTTGACCGCGAAAAGAACAAAAAAGGAACAAACGAAAACATGAGCCGCCGCTGCTACATTTCGATCTGGCTGCCCGACCTGCCCACCGACCGGCTGTGGCGGCAACAGCGGCGGTCGCCCGACTGGCAGCGGACCCTGAACGAGGGCGAGCGGCTGGCCACCGTGCTGGCGGTGCAGGGCGGCCAGCGCATCGCCGCCGCCGATCCGGCGGCGCGGGCGGCCGGCGTGTTCGCCGGGCAGCCGCTGGCCAACGCCCGCGCCATTGCGCCTGGCCTGCGCACGGTCGAGGCCGATCCGGCCGCCGACAACCGCCTGCTCGCCGCCCTCGCCGACTGGGCCGTGCGCTACACCCCCTGGACCGCGGTCGATGCCACGAGGGGGACTTGGGGCGTGGCGCCGGAGGAGCCGATCGCGCCGTTCCGCCATGGCCTGTGGCTCGACGTCAGCGGCTGCGCCCACCTGTTCGGCGGCGAGCAGGCGATGCTCGCCGACCTGAGCGATCGTCTCGGCAAGCTCGGCTTCAGCCACGCCTGCGCCCTCGCCGATACCGCCGGCGCCGCCTGGGCGGTGGCCCGGTTCGTCAAGGAACCGGGACCGCAGATCGTTCCCCATATTGTCCCCGAGGGAGGCCACCGGGTCGCATTGGCGCCGCTGCCCCTGGCGGCGCTGCGCCTGCCCGACGACACCGTGGCGGCGCTCAGCCGCGTTGGCCTGCGCCGCATCGGCGACCTGGTCGGGCTGCCGCGGGCGCCGCTGACCGCGCGCTTCGGGGTCGAGGTGGTGCGCCGGCTCGACCAGGCGATGGGCCACGAGAGCGAGGCCTTCACGCCGCGCCGCGCCGTGCCCGACCTGCGCGCCCGCCTCGCCTTCGCCGAACCGATCGCGCAGACCGGCGACATCGAGGAAGCCGCCCGCCGCCTGCTCGCCGCGCTCTGCGCCGACCTCGAGCAGGCCCGCCTCGGCGCCCGCCGGCTCGAGCTGATCGGCATCCGCGTCGACGGCACGCGCACCGGCATCGCCGTCGGCACCAGCTGCCCGGTGCGCGAGCCCGGGCGGCTCTATCGCCTGCTCGAGCAGAAATTCGACCAGCTCGATCCCGGCTTCGGCATCGAGACCCTCCTCCTGGGCGCGGCGCAGACCGCGCCGCAGGCGGCCGAGCAGGGCGACATCGACGGCCGCGCGGCGCAGGCGGGACAGCTCGCCGACCTGATCGACCGCCTGGGCAACCGCCTCGGCCCCGGCAACGTGCGCAGGCTGCAGGAACAGGGCAGCCACCTGCCCGAGCGCGCCTGGGCCCAGGTCCCGGCCTTCGCCCCGCCCGCGGATCCTCCCGACGAGGCCCTCGACCCGCCGGCCGAGACCGCCGCCGATGTCGTGCCCGAGCAGCCGCGGCCGCTGCACCTGCTGCCCTGGCCCGAACCGATCGAGGTGGTCGCGCCGGTGCCCGACCACCCACCGGTGATGTTCCGCCGCGGCCCCATCCAGCACCGCGTCACCGCCGCCGCCGGGCCCGAGCGCATCGGCCCCGAGTGGTGGCGCGCCGAGCCGCCCGCCGTCCCCACCGCGCCCGACCCGGCCGAGGCGACCCAGGCACCGATCCGCGACTACTACCGGGTCGAGGACGACACCGGCGCCCGCTTCTGGCTCTACCGCGAGGGCCTGTACCGCCCCGGGGTGACGCCGCGCTGGTTCCTGCATGGGTTTTTTGGATGAAACATGATATGCTAGCAAAATGATATCATAATGCTTGCAAGGAAAAGATATGGCCAACCTGACCATCCGCAACCTCGACGACGAGGTCGCCGCCGCCCTGAAGGCGCGGGCGAAGGCGCACAACCGCTCGCTCGAAGCCGAAGTGCGGCAGATCCTCACCGACCAGGCCCGCCGCCCCTGGCGCGGCGCCGAACTGGTCGCCCGGGCCGAGCGGATCGCCGCCATGACCCCCGACGTCCCCCAGACCGATAGCGTCGATCTGCTGCGCGAGGACCGGGAGCGATGACCTATGTCGTGGATGCCAGCGTCGCCATCAAGTGGTTCGTGCGGGAAAACCTGCGGGACCATGCCATGGCCTTGCTCGACCACCACGGCGGCGACCTCGACGCCCCCGACCTGCTGCTCGCGGAGGTCGGCAACATTGCCTGGAAGAAATGCCGGCGGGGCGAAATGTCGGCGGAGCAGTGCCGACTGGCCGTTGCGGAAACCGAGGAATGCCTGGCCATGGTCCACCCGTCGGCCGCCTTGGCGGGGCGGGCCCTGGACATCGCCCTGGTGCTCGATCATCCCGTCTACGACTGCGTCTACATCGCCTGCGCCGAAGCCACCGGCCGGACCTGCGTCACGGCCGACGACCGGCTGGTCCGTGCCGTCGCGAAGACGCGGTTTGGCAATCTTGTCCGCCATCTCGGCGACGTCGCAAACTAAAAGAACAAAACGAGATCGTTCACATGTCCTCCCCCTACGTCGAGCTCCAGGTCAGCACCAACTACTCGTTCCTGCGCGGCGCCTCGTCGGGCGAGGAGATGATGCTGGCCGCCGCCGGGCTGGGCTACGACGCCATCGCGGTGACCGACCGCAACACGCTCGCCGGCGTGGTCCGCGCGCACGTGGCGGCGAAGCAGGCGGGCGTGCGGCTGATCACCGGCGCGCGGCTCGACCTGATGGACGGCAGCTCGTATCTGTGCCTGCCGATCGACCGCGCCGGCTACGGCCGGCTGGCGCGGCTGCTGACCGTCGGGCGGCGGCGCGCCGAGAAGGGCGAATGCCACCTGAACCTGGAAGACGTGTTCGCGCATGGCGAGGGCCAGATCCTGATCGCGCTGCCGCCGCGGCACCCCGACGCGGCCTTCGAGGAGACCCTGGTTAAAGTGAGAAATCACTTTCGCAAACGCCTCTATCTTGCTGTTCAGCATCTCTATTTTGGCGACGATCTCGACCGCATCGAGAGCCTGAAGGCGCTCGCCGGGCGCTGCCGCGTCGCCCTCGTCGCCTGCAACAACGTGCACACGCACACGCCCGAAAGGCGGCCGCTGCAGGACGTGCTGAGCTGCATCCGCGAGCACTGCACGATCATCGAGGCCGGGCGCCGCCTGCACGCCAACGCCGAGTGCCACCTGAAGCCGCCCGAAGAGATGATCCGCCTGTTCGAGGCCGCGCCCGAGGCCATCGCCAACAGCCGCGCCATCGCCGATCGCTGCCGCTTCGACCTCGACGAGCTGCGCTACGAATACCCCATCGATCCGGTGCCCGGCGGCCGCACGCCGCAGCAGGAACTGGTCGAGCAGACCTGGATCGGCGCCGCCGAGCGCTACCCCGAGGACCGCTTCCCGGGCGGCATCCCCGAGCACGTCAGGGACCAGCTGGAGCACGAGCTCGACCTGATCGACGAGCTCGGCTTCGCGCCCTACTTCCTGACCGTGTTCGACATCGTCCGCTTCGCCCGCTCGCGCGGCATTCTGTGCCAGGGCCGCGGCTCGGCGGCCAACTCGGCGGTGTGCTACTGCCTCGGCGTCACCGCCGTCGACCCGGCCCGGGTCGACCTGCTGTTCGAGCGTTTCGTCAGCGCCGAGCGCGGCGAGCCGCCGGACATCGACGTCGACTTCGAGCACGAGCGGCGCGAGGAGGTGATCCAGTACGTCTACGCCAAATATGGCCGCGAGCGATCCAGCATGACCGCGACGGTGATCTCGTACCGCACCAAGAGCGCGCTGCGCGAGGTCGGCAAGGTGATGGGGCTCAGCGACGACATCATCGTCGCGCTGCAGCGGGTCGCCTGGCGGCGCTCCTGGGACGAGGTCGACGACGGGCTGATGCGCGAGTCCGGGCTCGATCCCGACGATCCGACCCTGCGCCGGGTGATCGCCCTGGCGCGCGAGCTGCGCGGCTTCCCGCGCCACCTGTCGCAGCACACCGGCGGCATGGTGATCACCGCCGGCCCGCTCAGCGAGGTGGTGCCGATCGAGAACGCGGCGATGGACGACCGCACCGTGATCCAGTGGGACAAGAACGACCTGGACGCGCTGGGCATCCTCAAGATCGACCTGCTCGGGCTGGGCATGCTGACCTGCGTGCGCAAGGCCTTCGAGCTGATCCGCCAGCATTACGGCCGCGACTACGACCTGGCGACGATCCCGGCCGAGGACCCGGCGGTCTACGACATGCTCTGCCTGGGCGACTCGGTCGGCGTGTTCCAGGTCGAGAGCCGGGCGCAGATGAGCATGCTGCCGCGGTTGCGCCCGCGCAACTTCTACGACCTGGTGATCGAGGTCGCGATCGTGCGCCCGGGCCCGATCCAGGGCGACATGGTGCACCCCTACCTGCGCCGCCGCTGCGGCGAGGAGATGGTCACCTTCCCGTCCAGGGACTTGGAGCAGGTGCTGGGCAAGACCCTGGGCGTGCCGCTGTTCCAGGAGCAGGCGATGAAGATCGCCATCGTCGGCGCCGGCTTCACGCCCAGCGAGTCCGACGCCCTGCGCCGGGCCATGGCCACCTTCCGCCACCACGGCACCATCCACGCGCACCGCGACAAGTTCATCGCCGGCATGCTGAAGAACGGCTACGAGCAGGACTTCGCCGAGCGCTGCTTCAAGCAGATCGAGGGCTTCGCCGACTACGGCTTCCCGGAATCCCACGCCGCCAGTTTCGCCCTGCTGGTCTACGTCTCGGCCTGGATCAAGTGCCACTACCCCGCCGTGTTCGCCTGCGCGCTCTTGAGCAGCCAGCCGATGGGTTTCTACCTGCCGGCGCAGATCGTGCGCGACGCCCAGGACCACGGGGTCACGGCGCTGCCGGTGGATGTGAATGTGAGCGAGTGGGACAATACGTTGGAGCGGTTGCCCTCCCCCTCACCCTCCCGCTTCGCGGGTCCCTCCCTCTCCCTCGAGGGAGAGGGCAAGAAGACGGACTCCGCTTTACCCTCTCCCGGCGGGAGAGGGAGGGACCCGCGCGCAGCGTGGGAGGGTGAGGGGGACGAGATCGCCCTGCGCCTCGGCTTCCGCCAGATCAAGGGCCTGGCGGCGGCCGACGCGGCGCTGCTGCTCGGCAACCGGGCCGGGGGCTATGCCGACATGGCGGCGCTGCACCGGCGCGGCGGGCTGAGTTCCAAGGTGCTCGACCGGCTGGCCCGCGCCGATGCCTTCGGCTCGCTCGATCTGCCGCGGCGCGAGGCGCTGTGGCAGGCCAAGGGTTTCGGCGAGGCGCCGCTGCCGCTGTTCCGCCACGACCCGGACGCCGAGGACGGCGCCGAGCCGCTGATCGAGCTGCCCGCCGCCGGCCTCGGCGAGCAGGTCGCCGAGGACTACCGCGCCCTGATGCTGTCGCTGAAGGCGCACCCGCTGAGCCTGCTGCGCGAGCGGTTGCGCGGGCGCGGCTACAGCGCCTGCGAACGATTGGCCGAGATGAAACACGGCCGCCGCGCCTCGGTCGCCGGCCTCGTCGTCTGCCGCCAGCGTCCGGGCAGCGCCAAGGGGGTGATCTTCCTGACCCTCGAGGACGAGACCGGGGTCGCCAACCTGATCGTCTGGCCGCACCGCTTCGAGGCCCTGCGCAAGGTGATCCTCGGCAGTTCGCTGCTGGCCGTGCACGGCGAGGTGCAGCGCGAGGGCCAGGTCATCCACCTGCTGGTCGAGCGGGCGCACGACCTCACCCCCCTGCTCGCCCGCCTCGACGGCGAACGCGAGGCGCCGCCGCACAGCGAGGAGGTGCGGGTGAAGTCGCGGAATTTCCATTAGAACCGGCCAACAACGCCGCCGCCGTCCTAGCGGGCTTTCGTGGATGGCCGGATCAAGTCCACGGCTGTCCGGTTTACATTTGTGGACAGGTTGCACGGTGTTGATTCTACTTGTTTCCAAGCGTTTGGCGACGTTTTGGACACAAGAAAGGACCAGCACCG
>Ga0056109_1000392_pt1 | contig 13732 bp, 9 predicted proteins | sample WorMetG1BERMUDA2_FD_80077 | JGI IMG/M metagenome (GOLD analysis project Ga0056109, IMG submission 80077) | Marine gutless worms symbiont microbial communities from Max Planck institute for Marine Microbiology, Germany - Inanidrilus... ...
GAGAACCATTGAGGAACTGTGGAGCGCCATCGCCGAAGGGATCGAGAAAGTCACGCCCACCGAATGCGAGAACTTCTTCGCTGCCGCAGGATACGACCAGGATTAAATCGAATCCGCGCTAAAAGTCCGCAATAATTGTAGGGCTTTATCGGGTGCAGAAAAACGCAAAATTGTTCGTAACGCAAACAAAATCGCGTGCTGCACCGCGGGCGCGCGGGCACCGCCGGCGGTCAGGGGCTGAAAAACGGAATTATTTCAAGGCGTCGGCGCGGGCCTGGGCGTCCTTGGCTTTGGCCGTTTCGCCGAGCACGCGGTAGGCATTGGCCAACCGCAGCCAGCCTTCGCGGTCGTCCGGGTTGGCCTCGAGCCGGTCGGCCAGCTGCTGCACCATGCCGCGGATCATCTCGGCGCGGTCCTCGGCCGACATCTCGGCGGCCGCCTCCATGTCGGCGCGGCTGGGCCCGGATCCGCCAGGCGCCTGCGGCCGCGGCTCGGGTTTGGGCCGGGCGCGGGCGATGGCCAGGGCCTCCTCGCTCGGCTTCAACGACTTGGGATCGATCTTCATCTCGGCGGCCAGCCGCATCACCTCCTGGCCCACCGTCGGCAGCCAGGCCGCGTCAGGCGGCGAGATCGCCAGCAGGTCGACCAGGTCCTGGATCGCGCCGCGGCGGTCGCCCTCGTGGTCCTTGGCCATGGCCAGGTAGAAGCGCGCCTTGACGCTCTCGCGGTCGGCGGCCAGCAGGGCGGTGAACTCCTCGCGCGCCGGCTGGGTGATCTTGCCGCCGGCGGCCATGACCATGGCCTCGGCCCGATCGCCGCGCGCCGACATCAGGTCGGGGCGCAGTTCGAGCACCTTGTCATAGGCCGTGACCGCGTCGTCGAAGCGCTGCACCATCATGTACGAGCGGGCCAGCAGCAGCCAATTGTCGACGTGACTCGGATCCTTCTCCAGCTTGGCGCGCAGCTGCTTCAGCGCCGCGTCCATCTGCATGCCACGGTCGGCCGCCACGTGGGTCGGCGCCGGGCGCGTGGCGAACGGCCGGTCCGGCTCGCCGGGCGCGCCCAGATGCAGGTACAGCGCCAGCCCGGCCGCCGGCACGGCGACGCAGAGCACGGCGGCGGTGATCCAGCTTCGTTCCGGCTTGGCCGGCTGTTCGCCTTGTTCGGCGTCCGGCGCCGACGCCAGGATGCGCCGCTGCACCTCGATGCGCGCCGCCTCGGCCTGCTCGGCGTTCATCAGGCCGCGCTCGACGTCGCGGTCGATCTCCGTAAGCTGGTCCTTGTAGACCGACAGATCGTATTCGGCGCGGCGCGCCGCCGGGCCGCCGACGCGCAGCAGCGGCAGACCGAGGAATAGCGCGGTCAGCACGATCAGAACGGCAACGACGATCCACAGGCCGGTCACTTGTCTTCATCCTTCAACAGGGCGGCCAAGCGGCGCTGCTCGTCCTCGCTCAGCGGTGCCGGCGCCTGCACCGCCTCGGCGCCGGTGCGGCGGCGGTAGAACAGCACGGCGACGCCGATGCCGATCAGGAAGATCGCCGCCGGGCCGAACCACAGGGCGTAGGTCTTGACCTTCATCGGCGGATTGAGCAGCACGAAGTCGCCGTAACGCGAGACCATGTAGTCGAGCACTTCCTGGTTGCTTTCGCCGGTCTTCAGCCGCTCGCGCACCAACAGGCGCATGTCGCGCGCCAGCTCGGCGTTGGAATCGTCGATCGACTGGTTCTGGCAGACGACGCAGCGCAGGTCCTTGCTGATCTCGCGGGCCCGCTCCTCCAATTTCGGGTCGTCCAGCATCTCGCCCGGCTCGACGGCGAAAGCCGGAACCGACAGCAGCAGGATCACGATGGCGAGCAGGGTTCTCACGATTTGCGCAGCTCCTGGATCAGCGGCCACAGGGTCTCTTCCCAGATCTCGGGCGTGATCGGGCCGATCTGCTTGTAGCGAACGACGCCGCGCTGATCGACCAGGAAGGTCTCGGGCGCGCCGGTCACACCGAACGCGATGGCGGCGCGGCTGTTCGGATCGTCGCCGATCAGGGTGTACGGATCGCCCCACTTGCGCAGCCAGCGCGGGCCGGCGTCCGCGTCCTTCTCGCGCCAGTCGATGCCGTAGATCGGCACCCAGCCCTCCTGCTTGATCCGCATCAGGAACGGATGCTCGGCCTGGCAGGCGTAGCACCAGGAGCCGAAGATGTTGACCAGACTGACCTTGCCGAGCAGGTCCTTGCTCGCGAAACCGCGCTCGCTGCCCTTGATCGGCGCCAGGTCGAAGGCCGGCACCGGCTTGCCGTCGAGCATGTTGGGCAGGGCCCGCGGGTTCATGCCCAGGCCGACGTAGAAATAGGCCGCGAGCACGGCGAAGATCACCAGCGGCAGGAAATACAGCGCGTGTTTCATGATCGCGGTTCCCTAAGCCCCTGCCGTCGCCATACGCCGGCGACGTGTAGGCGCGCCGACCCGGTAGCGCCGGTCGGTCAGGCTGAGCGCGCTGCCGAGCACCATGATCAGACCGCCGGCCCACATCCAGCCGACCAGCGGATTGAAGTAGAGGCGCGTGACGAAGCTGCCGCCCTCCTGCGGGTCGCCGACCACGGCGTAGAGGTCGCCCCAGAAGGTCGGGTGGATCGCCGCCTCGGTGGTCGGCATGTTGCGCACGTTGTAGATCCGCTTCTCGGGCAGCATCTCGGTCACCAGGTCGCCGTCGCGGGTGACGGTGAACTTGCCGCGCACGGCCAGGTAGTTGGGACCGCGCTCCTCGTAGGCGCCGTCGAAGGTATAGGTGAAGCCCGACACGACGACGCTGTCGCCCGGCTTCATCGCCTGGATGCTCTCGACCTTCCACACCCCGGCGCCGGTGATGCCGGCGACGGCGATGGCCAGGCCGAGGTGGGCCAGGGTCATGCCCCAGGCGGCGCGCGGCAGGCGCGCCAGCCGGCGCAACGAGTCGCCGAACGAGCCGCGGAACAGGCGGATGTGCTCGCCCAGCTCGACCAGCGTGCCGATGCCCAGCCAGGTCGCGAACAACACGCCGAGCAAACTCAGCACCGAGCCGCCCGACTGCACCACCCAGGCGGCGGCAACGGCCAGCGCGGCGGCGGCGCAGGCCAGCCAAAGACGTTTGAGGGCGTTGCCCAGGTCGCCGCGCTTCCACGACAGCATCGGACCGACGGCCATGGCCGCGATCATCGGGATCATCAGCGGCACGAAAACGGTGTTGTAGAACGGCGCCCCGACCGAGACCTTGCTCTGGCCGCCGGTAAGGGCGTCCATGAACAGGGGATACAGCGTGCCCAGCAGCACCGCCGCCGTGCCCACGGTCATCATCAGGTTGTTCAGCAACAGCGCACCCTCGCGCGAGATCGGCTGGAACAGGCCGGTGCTCTTCAGCTGCGGCCCGCGCCAGGCAAACAGCGCCAGCGAGCCGCCGATCACGATGATCAGCAGGATCAGGATGAACACGCCGCGCGCCGGATCGGTGGCGAAGGCGTGCACGCTGGTCAAGACGCCGGATCGGACCAGGAAGGTGCCCAGCAGGCTGAGCGAAAAGGCGACGATGGCGAGGAAGATGGTCCAGGCCTTCATGGTGTCGCGCTTCTCGACCACGATTGAGGAGTGTAGCAGCGCGGTCGCCGCCAGCCAGGGCATGAACGAGGCGTTCTCGACCGGGTCCCAGAACCAGAAACCGCCCCAGCCGAGCTCGTAGTAGGCCCACCAGGAGCCGAGCCCGATGCCGACGGTGAGGAAGGCCCAGGCGGCCAGCGTCCACGGCCGCACCCAGCGCGCCCAGGCGGCGTCGACGCGGCCCTCGATCAGGGCGGCGATGGCGAACGAGAAGGCCATCGAGAGGCCGACGTATCCGAGATAGAGGAACGGCGGGTGGAAGGCGAGGCCCGGATCCTGCAGCAGCGGGTTCAGGCCCTGGCCGTCCTCGGCCGCCGGGATGACCCGCTCGAACGGGTTCGAGGTGAACAGGATGAACAGCAGGAAACCGACCGAGATCAGCCCCTGGATGCCCAGCGCGCGGGCTCGCAGGCCGGGCGGCAGGTTGCGGCCGAACACGGCGACGGCGCTGCCGAACAGGGCCAGGATCAGCACCCACAGCAGCATCGAGCCCTCGTGGTTGCCCCACACGCCGCTGACCTTGTACAGCATCGGCTTGGTCGAATGCGAGTTCTTGACCACGTTGACGACGGAGAAGTCCGAGGTCACGAAGGCATAGGTCAGGCAGGCGAACGACACCGCGATCAGCAGGAAATGGGCGATCGATGACGGCTGCGCCAGCGCCATCCAGGCGGCGTCGCGGCGCTGCGCCCCGATCAGCGGCACGGTGCCCTGAATGATGGCGACGAACAGCGCCAGGGCGAGCGTGAAATGGCCGATCTCGACGATCATGGATTTGTCCCTATTCGGTCTTGGTCTTGCCGGTGCCGACGTGGCCTTCGCGCTTCATCTTCTCCGACATTTCGTCCCACTTGCCCGATTCCTTCAGCGCGTCGGCGACCTCGGGCGGCATGTAGTTCTCGTCGTGCTTGGCCAGAACGCCGTCGGCCTGGAACACGCCGGCCTGCAGGCGGCCCTCGGCGACCACGCCCTGGCCCTCGCGGAACAGGTCCGGCAGGATGCCCTCGTAGAGCACCGGCACGGCGTTGGCCAGATCGGTGATGCGGAACTTGACCTGGGCGGTGCCAGCGATCTTTTCGACGCTGCCCTCCTCTACGAGGCCGCCCAGGCGCAGGCGGCGGTCAGGCCCTGGCTTCTTCTCGACCACGTCGGTCGGGCTGTGGAAGAAGACGATGTTCTCCTCGAACGCGGTCAGCACCAGCGCCGCGGCACCGGCCAGCAGCAGCAGCGCGATCATGACGAAGCTGAGACGCTTGTGCTTACGCTTCATTGGTCGCCTCCTCGGAGGAATTGGCGGCCTTGTCCGCTTCCGCGGCCTGGCGCCGGCGGCGCGGCCGTGCCTCCTCGGCTTCCTGCAGCGCCCGCAGCATCGCCTCCTTCAACTTGAGGGAGCTCAGGCTCTGCACCAGCAGCACGATCATGACCAGCGCAACGACCCCGAAGCACGGCCAGACGTAGACGGCATAGCCGCCCATGCTGAAAAATTCGCTGATCGCTTCCACTTTCTCGCCCGTCCGTTACTTTTGCTCGCTCGCCGGCACGCTCGCGATGCGCCGGCCCGTCTTGCGCCCCGTCTGGCGCCCCGTCTGGCGCTCCGTCAGGCGCTGGCCTGGCGCATGCGCAGGGCGCGAATCTTGCTGGCCGTGATCTCGCCGTGCACCCGGACCAGCAGCACCCATAAATAATACGTCGTGAACGCCAACGACATCACCAGCAGCGGCCACAGCATGCTCGGGTGAATCGAGGGGCCGCCCGCCTTGATGACGCTGGCCGGCTGGTGCAGCGTGTTCCACCAGTCGACCGAAAACTTGATGATCGGCACGTTGATGACGCCGACGATGACCAGGATCGCCGAGGCCTTAAAGCCGCGCTCCGGATCGTCGAAGGCGTTGATGAGCGCCATGTAGCCGAGGTACAGGAACAGCAGCACCAACATCGACGTCAGGCGCGCGTCCCAGACCCAGAAGGTGCCCCACATCGGCTTGCCCCACAGCGACCCGGTGAACAGCGCCAGGAAGGTGAAGCAGGCGCCGATCGGCGCCGTCGACTTGGCCACCAGATCGGCCAGGGAATGCCGCCAGATCAGGCCGACGCCGGCGGCGATCGCCATGCCAACGTAGCAGAACAGCCCCATCCAGGCCGACGGCACGTGCACGTACATGATGCGCACGGTCTCGCCCTGCTGGTAGTCCGCCGGCGCGGTGAAGAAGGTCATGTACAGACCGACCGCCATCAGCAGCACCGTCGCCCAGGCCATGATCGGCACCAGGGGGCGGCTGATCCGCAGAAACCGGTTGGGATTGGCGAAATAGTTGAACATCGGTCCTTCTCACATCGGAGACCGGCTTTTTACCGGAGAACGGCGTTTTACTCCTTGATACAGGTCAAATCCAGCGGACTCTCGCAAACGTGAACTGTCGCAAGAGCGACATCACTCCATCGCTTGGCGCAGCGCCGCTGCTCCCGCCCACGGGCACAGCGGCAGCGCCGCGAGCAATATTCCGCCGAGCACCAGGAATTGCGCCTTGACCTCGAAGCCGCCGATGGCCGCGTCGACGGCGCTGACGCCGAAGATCAGCACCGGGATGTAGAGCGGCAGGATCAGCAGCGACAGCAGCACGCCGCCGCGGCGCGAACCGAGGATCAGCGCCGCGCCGACGGCGCCGATCAGGCTCAGGCTCGGCGTGCCCAGGGCCAGCGCCAGGACCATGTAGGGATATCCCTCGATGTCCAGGTTCATCAGCACGGCGAGCAGCGGCGAAGCCAGGATCAGCGGCAGTCCGGTGGTCAGCCAGTGGGTAATAATCTTGGCCAACACGATGATTTCCAATGCCATGGGTGAGATCGTCAGCAGCTCCAGCGAGCCGTCCTCGTAGTCGGTCTGGAACAGCCTTTCCAGCGACAGCATCGAGGCCAGCAGCGCCGCCACCCAGATCACCCCGGCGGCGATTCGCGCCAGCACGTGGGGCTCGGGGCCGACGCCGAACGGGAACAGCACGCAGGCGAGCACGAAGAACATCACCACCATGACGCTGTCCAGGCCCTGGCGGAAGGCGAGCGACAGGTCGCGCCGGACGATGAACAGGAAGCCGCTCATGACGCCGCTTCCTGCTCGAACGCGTCTTCCCCGACGATGCCGGCGAAGACCTGCTCGGGGCGCAGGGTGAAGTCGGCGAGGTCGAGCACGGTGGCGTTTTCCATGGTGATGTCGGCATGGGTCGAGACGACGACGCGGCCGCCGGCGGCCGCGTCGTCGTCTCGACCCATGCCGACATCACCATGGAAAACGCCACCGTGCTCGACCTCGCCGACTTCACCCTGCGCCCCGAGCAGGTCTTCGCCGGCATCGTCGGGGAAGACGCGTTCGAGCAGGAAGCGGCGTCATGAGCGGCTTCCTGTTCATCGTCCGGCGCGACCTGTCGCTCGCCTTCCGCCAGGGCCTGGACAGCGTCATGGTGGTGATGTTCTTCGTGCTCGCCTGCGTGCTGTTCCCGTTCGGCGTCGGCCCCGAGCCCCACGTGCTGGCGCGAATCGCCGCCGGGGTGATCTGGGTGGCGGCGCTGCTGGCCTCGATGCTGTCGCTGGAAAGGCTGTTCCAGACCGACTACGAGGACGGCTCGCTGGAGCTGCTGACGATCTCACCCATGGCATTGGAAATCATCGTGTTGGCCAAGATTATTACCCACTGGCTGACCACCGGACTGCCGCTGATCCTGGCTTCGCCGCTGCTCGCCGTGCTGATGAACCTGGACATCGAGGGATATCCCTACATGGTCCTGGCGCTGGCCCTGGGCACGCCGAGCCTGAGCCTGATCGGCGCCGTCGGCGCGGCGCTGATCCTCGGTTCGCGCCGCGGCGGCGTGCTGCTGTCGCTGCTGATCCTGCCGCTCTACATCCCGGTGCTGATCTTCGGCGTCAGCGCCGTCGACGCGGCCATCGGCGGCTTCGAGGTCAAGGCGCAATTCCTGGTGCTCGGCGGAATATTGCTCGCGGCGCTGCCGCTGTGCCCGTGGGCGGGAGCAGCGGCGCTGCGCCAAGCGATGGAGTGATGTCGCTCTTGCGACAGTTCACGTTTGCGAGAGTCCGCTGGATTTGACCTGTATCAAGGAGTAAAACGCCGTTCTCCGGTAAAAAGCCGGTCTCCGATGTGAGAAGGACCGATGTTCAACTATTTCGCCAATCCCAACCGGTTTCTGCGGATCAGCCGCCCCCTGGTGCCGATCATGGCCTGGGCGACGGTGCTGCTGATGGCGGTCGGTCTGTACATGACCTTCTTCACCGCGCCGGCGGACTACCAGCAGGGCGAGACCGTGCGCATCATGTACGTGCACGTGCCGTCGGCCTGGATGGGGCTGTTCTGCTACGTTGGCATGGCGATCGCCGCCGGCGTCGGCCTGATCTGGCGGCATTCCCTGGCCGATCTGGTGGCCAAGTCGACGGCGCCGATCGGCGCCTGCTTCACCTTCCTGGCGCTGTTCACCGGGTCGCTGTGGGGCAAGCCGATGTGGGGCACCTTCTGGGTCTGGGACGCGCGCCTGACGTCGATGTTGGTGCTGCTGTTCCTGTACCTCGGCTACATGGCGCTCATCAACGCCTTCGACGATCCGGAGCGCGGCTTTAAGGCCTCGGCGATCCTGGTCATCGTCGGCGTCATCAACGTGCCGATCATCAAGTTTTCGGTCGACTGGTGGAACACGCTGCACCAGCCGGCCAGCGTCATCAAGGCGGGCGGCCCCTCGATTCACCCGAGCATGCTGTGGCCGCTGCTGGTGATGTCGTTGGCGTTCACGACGTATTATTTATGGGTGCTGCTGGTCCGGGTGCACGGCGAGATCACGGCCAGCAAGATTCGCGCCCTGCGCATGCGCCAGGCCAGCGCCTGACGGAGCGCCAGACGGGGCGCCAGACGGGGCGCAAGACGGGCCGGCGCATCGCGAGCGTGCCGGCGAGCGAGCAAAAGTAACGGACGGGCGAGAAAGTGGAAGCGATCAGCGAATTTTTCAGCATGGGCGGCTATGCCGTCTACGTCTGGCCGTGCTTCGGGGTCGTTGCGCTGGTCATGATCGTGCTGCTGGTGCAGAGCCTGAGCTCCCTCAAGTTGAAGGAGGCGATGCTGCGGGCGCTGCAGGAAGCCGAGGAGGCACGGCCGCGCCGCCGGCGCCAGGCCGCGGAAGCGGACAAGGCCGCCAATTCCTCCGAGGAGGCGACCAATGAAGCGTAAGCACAAGCGTCTCAGCTTCGTCATGATCGCGCTGCTGCTGCTGGCCGGTGCCGCGGCGCTGGTGCTGACCGCGTTCGAGGAGAACATCGTCTTCTTCCACAGCCCGACCGACGTGGTCGAGAAGAAGCCAGGGCCTGACCGCCGCCTGCGCCTGGGCGGCCTCGTAGAGGAGGGCAGCGTCGAAAAGATCGCTGGCACCGCCCAGGTCAAGTTCCGCATCACCGATCTGGCCAACGCCGTGCCGGTGCTCTACGAGGGCATCCTGCCGGACCTGTTCCGCGAGGGCCAGGGCGTGGTCGCCGAGGGCCGCCTGCAGGCCGGCGTGTTCCAGGCCGACGGCGTTCTGGCCAAGCACGACGAGAACTACATGCCGCCCGAGGTCGCCGACGCGCTGAAGGAATCGGGCAAGTGGGACGAAATGTCGGAGAAGATGAAGCGCGAAGGCCACGTCGGCACCGGCAAGACCAAGACCGAATAGGGACAAATCCATGATCGTCGAGATCGGCCATTTCACGCTCGCCCTGGCGCTGTTCGTCGCCATCATTCAGGGCACCGTGCCGCTGATCGGGGCGCAGCGCCGCGACGCCGCCTGGATGGCGCTGGCGCAGCCGTCATCGATCGCCCATTTCCTGCTGATCGCGGTGTCGTTCGCCTGCCTGACCTATGCCTTCGTGACCTCGGACTTCTCCGTCGTCAACGTGGTCAAGAACTCGCATTCGACCAAGCCGATGCTGTACAAGGTCAGCGGCGTGTGGGGCAACCACGAGGGCTCGATGCTGCTGTGGGTGCTGATCCTGGCCCTGTTCGGCAGCGCCGTCGCCGTGTTCGGCCGCAACCTGCCGCCCGGCCTGCGAGCCCGCGCGCTGGGCATCCAGGGGCTGATCTCGGTCGGTTTCCTGCTGTTCATCCTGTTCACCTCGAACCCGTTCGAGCGGGTCATCCCGGCGGCCGAGGACGGCCAGGGCCTGAACCCGCTGCTGCAGGATCCGGGCCTCGCCTTCCACCCGCCGTTCCTCTATCTCGGATACGTCGGCCTCTCGATGGCCTTCTCGTTCGCCATCGCCGCCCTGATCGAGGGCCGCGTCGACGCCGCCTGGGCGCGCTGGGTGCGGCCGTGGACGCTGGCCGCCTGGGCCTTCCTCACCGTCGGCATCGGGCTCGGCTCCTGGTGGGCCTACTACGAGCTCGGCTGGGGCGGTTTCTGGTTCTGGGACCCGGTCGAGAACGCCTCGTTCATGCCCTGGCTGGCGGCGACCGCGCTGCTACACTCCTCAATCGTGGTCGAGAAGCGCGACACCATGAAGGCCTGGACCATCTTCCTCGCCATCGTCGCCTTTTCGCTCAGCCTGCTGGGCACCTTCCTGGTCCGATCCGGCGTCTTGACCAGCGTGCACGCCTTCGCCACCGATCCGGCGCGCGGCGTGTTCATCCTGATCCTGCTGATCATCGTGATCGGCGGCTCGCTGGCGCTGTTTGCCTGGCGCGGGCCGCAGCTGAAGAGCACCGGCCTGTTCCAGCCGATCTCGCGCGAGGGTGCGCTGTTGCTGAACAACCTGATGATGACCGTGGGCACGGCGGCGGTGCTGCTGGGCACGCTGTATCCCCTGTTCATGGACGCCCTTACCGGCGGCCAGAGCAAGGTCTCGGTCGGGGCGCCGTTCTACAACACCGTTTTCGTGCCGCTGATGATCCCGATGATCGCGGCCATGGCCGTCGGTCCGATGCTGTCGTGGAAGCGCGGCGACCTGGGCAACGCCCTCAAACGTCTTTGGCTGGCCTGCGCCGCCGCCGCGCTGGCCGTTGCCGCCGCCTGGGTGGTGCAGTCGGGCGGCTCGGTGCTGAGTTTGCTCGGCGTGTTGTTCGCGACCTGGCTGGGCATCGGCACGCTGGTCGAGCTGGGCGAGCACATCCGCCTGTTCCGCGGCTCGTTCGGCGACTCGTTGCGCCGGCTGGCGCGCCTGCCGCGCGCCGCCTGGGGCATGACCCTGGCCCACCTCGGCCTGGCCATCGCCGTCGCCGGCATCACCGGCGCCGGGGTGTGGAAGGTCGAGAGCATCCAGGCGATGAAGCCGGGCGACAGCGTCGTCGTGTCGGGCTTCACCTATACCTTCGACGGCGCCTACGAGGAGCGCGGTCCCAACTACCTGGCCGTGCGCGGCAAGTTCACCGTCACCCGCGACGGCGACCTGGTGACCGAGATGCTGCCCGAGAAGCGGATCTACAACGTGCGCAACATGCCGACCACCGAGGCGGCGATCCACCCGACCTTCTGGGGCGACCTCTACGCCGTGGTCGGCGACCCGCAGGAGGGCGGCAGCTTCGTCACGCGCCTCTACTTCAATCCGCTGGTCGGCTGGATGTGGGCCGGCGGTCTGATCATGGTGCTCGGCAGCGCGCTCAGCCTGACCGACCGGCGCTACCGGGTCGGCGCGCCTACACGTCGCCGGCGTATGGCGACGGCAGGGGCTTAGGGAACCGCGATCATGAAACACGCGCTGTATTTCCTGCCGCTGGTGATCTTCGCCGTGCTCGCGGCCTATTTCTACGTCGGCCTGGGCATGAACCCGCGGGCCCTGCCCAACATGCTCGACGGCAAGCCGGTGCCGGCCTTCGACCTGGCGCCGATCAAGGGCAGCGAGCGCGGTTTCGCGAGCAAGGACCTGCTCGGCAAGGTCAGTCTGGTCAACATCTTCGGCTCCTGGTGCTACGCCTGCCAGGCCGAGCATCCGTTCCTGATGCGGATCAAGCAGGAGGGCTGGGTGCCGATCTACGGCATCGACTGGCGCGAGAAGGACGCGGACGCCGGCCCGCGCTGGCTGCGCAAGTGGGGCGATCCGTACACCCTGATCGGCGACGATCCGAACAGCCGCGCCGCCATCGCGTTCGGTGTGACCGGCGCGCCCGAGACCTTCCTGGTCGATCAGCGCGGCGTCGTTCGCTACAAGCAGATCGGCCCGATCACGCCCGAGATCTGGGAAGAGACCCTGTGGCCGCTGATCCAGGAGCTGCGCAAATCGTGAGAACCCTGCTCGCCATCGTGATCCTGCTGCTGTCGGTTCCGGCTTTCGCCGTCGAGCCGGGCGAGATGCTGGACGACCCGAAATTGGAGGAGCGGGCCCGCGAGATCAGCAAGGACCTGCGCTGCGTCGTCTGCCAGAACCAGTCGATCGACGATTCCAACGCCGAGCTGGCGCGCGACATGCGCCTGTTGGTGCGCGAGCGGCTGAAGACCGGCGAAAGCAACCAGGAAGTGCTCGACTACATGGTCTCGCGTTACGGCGACTTCGTGCTGCTCAATCCGCCGATGAAGGTCAAGACCTACGCCCTGTGGTTCGGCCCGGCGGCGATCTTCCTGATCGGCATCGGCGTCGCCGTGCTGTTCTACCGCCGCCGCACCGGCGCCGAGGCGGTGCAGGCGCCGGCACCGCTGAGCGAGGACGAGCAGCGCCGCTTGGCCGCCCTGTTGAAGGATGAAGACAAGTGACCGGCCTGTGGATCGTCGTTGCCGTTCTGATCGTGCTGACCGCGCTATTCCTCGGTCTGCCGCTGCTGCGCGTCGGCGGCCCGGCGGCGCGCCGCGCCGAATACGATCTGTCGGTCTACAAGGACCAGCTTACGGAGATCGACCGCGACGTCGAGCGCGGCCTGATGAACGCCGAGCAGGCCGAGGCGGCGCGCATCGAGGTGCAGCGGCGCATCCTGGCGTCGGCGCCGGACGCCGAACAAGGCGAACAGCCGGCCAAGCCGGAACGAAGCTGGATCACCGCCGCCGTGCTCTGCGTCGCCGTGCCGGCGGCCGGGCTGGCGCTGTACCTGCATCTGGGCGCGCCCGGCGAGCCGGACCGGCCGTTCGCCACGCGCCCGGCGCCGACCCACGTGGCGGCCGACCGTGGCATGCAGATGGACGCGGCGCTGAAGCAGCTGCGCGCCAAGCTGGAGAAGGATCCGAGTCACGTCGACAATTGGCTGCTGCTGGCCCGCTCGTACATGATGGTGCAGCGCTTCGACGACGCGGTCACGGCCTATGACAAGGTGCTCGAACTGCGCCCCGACCTGATGTCGGCGCGCGGCGATCGGGCCGAGGCCATGGTCATGGCCGCCGGCGGCAAGATCACCCAGCCGGCGCGCGAGGAGTTCACCGCCCTGCTGGCCGCCGACCGCGAGAGCGTCAAGGCGCGCTTCTACCTGGCCATGGCCAAGGACCACGAGGGCGACCGCCGCGGCGCGATCCAGGACCTGGTCGACCTGCTGGCGATCTCGCCGCCTGACGCGGCCTGGCTGCCGACGGTGGGCCAGGAGGTGATGCGGCTGGCCGCCGAGATGAAGATCGATCCCAAGTCGTTGAAGCCGAGCGAGGAGGCCCTGGCCATCGCCCGCGCCCGGCCCAAACCCGAGCCGCGGCCGCAGGCGCCTGGCGGATCCGGGCCCAGCCGCGCCGACATGGAGGCGGCCGCCGAGATGTCGGCCGAGGACCGCGCCGAGATGATCCGCGGCATGGTGCAGCAGCTGGCCGACCGGCTCGAGGCCAACCCGGACGACCGCGAAGGCTGGCTGCGGTTGGCCAATGCCTACCGCGTGCTCGGCGAAACGGCCAAAGCCAAGGACGCCCAGGCCCGCGCCGACGCCTTGAAATAATTCCGTTTTTCAGCCCCTGACCGCCGGCGGTGCCCGCGCGCCCGCGGTGCAGCACGCGATTTTGTTTGCGTTACGAACAATTTTGCGTTTTTCTGCACCCGATAAAGCCCTACAATTATTGCGGACTTTTAGCGCGGATTCGATTTAATCCTGGTCGTATCCTGCGGCAGCGAAGAAGTTCTCGCATTCGGTGGGCGTGACTTTCTCGATCCCTTCGGCGATGGCGCTCCACAGTTCCTCAATGGTTCTC
>Ga0056109_1000397_pt1 | contig 13589 bp, 2 predicted proteins | sample WorMetG1BERMUDA2_FD_80077 | JGI IMG/M metagenome (GOLD analysis project Ga0056109, IMG submission 80077) | Marine gutless worms symbiont microbial communities from Max Planck institute for Marine Microbiology, Germany - Inanidrilus... ...
AAAGACGCTCTCAGCCCCTCCAAAAGGCCCCACTTCGCGCCAAAACAGCGCAACCCAAGGCCCAGCGACGCCAACCAAGCTACAAGCGCATCCGCCCGACCGTTTTCACACGGCCAAGACCCTAGAGCAACATGCGTATGTTGCGTAGGTGACCGCTGCCTACCACGGTCACGTGCCCAACAGATCGGATTCGGTGATCCCAGTGACGCCGATGAGGTCGACGGCACCGTCGGAGAGGGTGACGGTGGTATCGTCGGCAAGGGTATCGCCATCAGCATCCACGGTGGCGATGGCGCTGATGGTCAGGCCGTCGAGAAGCTCGAAGCGGTCGCTGCCGACCTGGAAGTCGGTGATCCGATCGGTGCCGCCGCCGGCGCCGAACTGGAAGAGATCCTCGCCGATGCCGCCGGTGAGGGTGTCGTCGGCGGAAGCCGTGCCGGGATGGATGGCGATGTCGACGATCACGTCGTTGAAATCACCGTCGCCGCCGCCGGGCTGATCTTCGAAGCCGACCCGCAGCGCGGTGGTTTCGCCGGCGGTGATCCGTCCGCCCGCGACATGCACGTCGCCGTCGGGATTGAGGTCGGCGGGGCCGCCGCGATCGGTGGCATGGACCACCGGTCCCTCGAGCACCGTTTGGCTGGCGCCGTCGTCGAAGACCAGCGAGATCTCTCCCGGCGCATCGGTGATCTTGGCCGCGCGTTCGCCTCCGCCGCCGTGGTCGAAAACGAAGCTCAAGGTCCCAACGTCGAAGTCCAGTCCCGCATACCCGCCGTTGAGTCCGGCGCCGTGGACGACGAGGAACAGCCCGAACGCCGCACCGCCGCCGCCCGGCAGGCCGACGCTGGCGGCGTCGCCGACATCCAAAGCCTTGACGTCGGTGAAGGCCATCGAGACATCGCCGATGGTGCCGTCGCCGGCGACCGTGTAGGTGCCCATCGAGTTGTGGTAGCCGGAGATGCCGCCGGCGAAGGTCAGCGTGGCGACGGCGTCCTCTCCCAGCGCCGTGTCGGCCGGCAGCAGTCCCAGCGCGCCGTCGCCGGGCACCGGAAGGTCGCCAATGTCCACCAGCTCGGTGACCTCCGGAAACACACCGGGATCGGAAAAGGCCTGCAGCGGCGGCGGCCGTCCGTCGTTGCCATGCAGGACATCGTTGCCGGCGCCGCCGACCAGGAAATCGTTGCCGAACCCTCCGGACAGCTCGTTGTCGCTGGCACTGCCGGTCAGCGTGTCGCCTCCCGATCCACCCACGACAATCTCGATTCCGCTCAGGCCATCGGTGCCGATCTCCGAACCCGTGGCCGTCCCCGCGGCCAGATCGACCACCACGCCGGCCGTCGTGCTGGCGTAGCTCACCGTGTCGGTGTCGTCCCCACCGGCGTAGGTGTCGTCGCCGGCGCCCGATCCGCCGATGATCAGGTCGGCGCCGGGACCGCCATCCACCGTATCGTCGCCGTCACCGCCGATCAGCGTGTCGTCGCCGTCCAGTCCGGTGAGCGTGTCGTCGCCGGCCAGGCCGTTGACGGTATCGCTGCCGGCGGTGCCGACCCAAAAGTCGTCGTAGTCGCTGCCGACATCGCCAACCCCGACCACGTCGTCGGCGATTGGTTCGTCTCCAGGACCGAACCCCAGAAACTCGACGTTGACCAGGGTATCGGTCCCGAACAGGCCGCCGTCCTGGTGCACGACCGTCAAGACGCCGTTCGCCTTGGTGATGGCGTAGTCCGACCGCCCGCCCTTGAAGTATGCCACGTCCTCGCCGGAGCCACCGTCGGCGGTGTCGTCGTCCACCCCGCCGATGATCAGGTCGTCGGCATCGCTGCCGGTGATACTGTCACGGTCGGAGAAGCTGCCGTCGGTGACCCCGAATCCGCCGTACAGAATGTCCTGTAGCGCTGTGCCGGTCAGCGTGTCGCTACCCGCGTAGCCAAAGTGGAAAGCCGTGTCGCCATCGGGCCGAGGCCGACCCGACCCAACCCGATCCTCGTCCACCGCCGCGGTCTGCGCGACCGGCAGCGCACTCAGCGGGGTCGGCTCGTCCGGAAGGCCGCCGGACCCGCGCGGCAACAGGCTGACAATCAGATCATAGCTGATCGTCGATGCCGGCGCCGACGGTACGGCAACGCCGATGTAGAGGCCGCGGTTGGGGCCGGCGTCGAGGGCGATGACCTTGTTGCCCGTGGGACCGGCCTGGCGCAGCGCCCAGTCCACTTCGCCGGCCTCGGCGACGTTGAGCAGCACGTCGCCACTGCCTTTGGTATCGATCTCAACGTACAACAGGTACTGGTCGATATCCGTCTGATCGTTGGGCCCGACATCGAGCCGGAACCAGTCTGCCCAGTATTGCGGATCCGGCCCCGCCGGATAGCCTTCGTCCGGGGTCAGTGACTCGCTGATTTCGACGGCACGGAATGGCTCGACCATGAGGTTGCCGACGAACTGGGCGTCGGCGGGGACGTTGCCGTAGAGGTCGCCGGCGCCGGTGATGCCGATGGTCGTCGAGGCGCTGTCCGCGTTGACGCCATCGTCGGCCGTCACCGTCAGCGTCGCGATCCCGGTGGACCCGCCGGGGTCGAAGGTCAGGCCGTCTAACGCCGCGTTCACCTGGTCGACGGTGGCGTCTTTGATCGTCACCGTTGCCGTGCCATCGTCGTCGATCATCGCGCCGCTGCCTTGCGCAACGCTCAATGTTCCGACATCAACCGAAAGCACTACCTTGGTGAGAACTTCGCCGTCGTCCGGGTCGACGACGAACGGCGCATTGCCGGGATTGTCACCATCGATCCGCTGGAAAAGAAGGGTTGTGCCTGTGGCCACGGTCTGGTGGTTGGCCAGGAACGTCTCCGGCGCGTTGTCGGTGCCGCTCACGGTGACGTCCACCGTGCCGCGGGCGAGGGCGCCGCTTTCGTTGCGGACGATGTAGCCGAACGAGTCGGGGGCGGTTTCGCCGGGATTGAGGCTCTGCAGCGGGCCGGCGTCATAGCTCAGCGTCTGAGCGTCCCGGTTGAAGGTTACCGTTCCGACCGTTCCGGCCGTGTCTATCCCGATCAGTTCCAGGGGACCGTCGCCGGCATCGGAGTCGTTGCTGAGCACCAGCGACCGCAGGTCGGCGGGCGGGCTGTCGTCGTCGACGGCCAGGGCATCCGGGCCGGCGGTGGCGATGGGGTAGGGGGTCGGGGGCGCCGCGAACAGCCGGGCGTCCGCTCCGCCGATCAGCGCCGTGGCCCCGTCCGAAGTGAGGGCCAGACCGGCACCGAAATCCTCCGACGGGGTGCGCCCCTCCGCAATCAGCGGCGTTTGCCGCCAAACCCCGCCGCCGGCGTCGTTGAACTGCGTCGCCGCGCCTTCACTGTCGTCGGCGCCGGCTCGCTCCTCTTCCGAGCCGACGACGACCGTCGCCCCGTCGGCGGCCAGCGCGACGGTCTCGCCGAAGCGTTCCAGGGCCGTGCCGGTCTCGCGGATCAACCGCGCATCTTCGGTCCAGGTGCTGCCGACCAGATCGAAGACATAGGCCGAGCCCTGATCGATGTTTCCCGGCAGGTCGTCGTTGGGCGAGCCGACAAGGGCTCGTGTGCCATCGGCCGACAGCGCCACCCCGCCGCCACCGTCGCCGGAGGTCAGAAGGCTGCCGTTCAGTTGGACGGTCACCGGGTCGGTCTCGTAGACCGTCGCCGATCCCTGCGCCGCGCCGACCAGCGCCGTGGCGCCGTCGGCCGACAACGCCACCGAGAAACCGCGGCCGGTGACGGCCATGCCGCCTTCGGGGTCCAGCAGGGTCTCGGTGACGATGCCGCCCCCGGCAATATCGAAGACAACCGCGCCGCCGGCATCGCCCGTGCTGAGATCGCCCGGCGCGCCGGCAAGCACCCGCAACCCATCGTCGGAGATGTCGACCGAGGCGCCGAGGTGCGCCCCCGGCGTCGGCGTGCCGAGCGTCAGTGTCTGCTCTGTCCAGGCCGCGCCGTCCCATTCGTAGAGATAGACCGCACCCTGGTTGTCGTCGCCGGCGAGGTCGGCGTCCGGCGCGCCGACCACGGCGAACTGGCCATCCGCCGACAACGCCACGGCGCTGCCGAAGCGGTCGAGCGCCTCTCCGTCGCTGGCGGCGAGCTGGGTCTCGGTCCAAGCCGTGCCATCCCATCGATAGACGTAGGCGGCACCCTGGTCGGGCGCGCCGGGCAGATCGTTGTTGGAGGCGCCAACCAGGGCGACGACGCCGTCGGCCGACAGCGCCACGCTGGCGCCGAAGTCGCTGCCGCGGTTGTTTCCCGACGACAGAACCTCGGACAGGTATCCGTTGGCCAGCGTCGCCGAAACGGTGGAAAACGTCAGGGTCTCCCAAGGGCTGGCGAGGCCGAGTTCGTCCTCCACCTGGACCGCCAGCGTATCCGCGTCGCCGGCGTTGCCCGGAGCGAAGGTCACGTGCGACAGGCGGTCCGCGACGACGGTGATGGTTCCCAGCTCGTTGGCGAGACCGTCGGCGGTCTCGGTGTTGACGCCGTCGGTGACGGTGACGAGCGTGTCGGCGCCGTCCTTGAACTTGAACGAGCCGTCCTCGAACACCGGATCGCCGAGGCCCGAAATCTCGAAACGGCCGCCGCCGAACGTCTGGTCCTGGAACGACCAGACGCTGATTTGATCGCCATCCGGGTCGGACGGTCCGGCGAGGTCGCCGGCCGGCGCGGCGACGCCCGTGATGCCGACCAGGTCGGCGACGGCCAGCACCGGCGCGGCGTTGGGCAGTGGATCGGGGAAGAATGTGCCGTCGTCGAACCGCAACCGCTCGATGCCGATCAGCGTGTCCGTGCCATCCGGACCGGAGACCGAAGACAGGTCCGGCGCGATGACGTAGTCACCGACCGAGCCCGAATACTCGGCCGTGTCGGTGCCCGCGCCGCCGTCGATCGTGTCGATCCCCGGCCCGCCGCGCAGGATCTCGGCACCGTCGCCGCCGATCAGCGTGTCGGAACCCCCGGTGCCGACCGCACGTTCGATGCTGATCAGGGTGTCTGTTTCGCCGAACGGATCGACACCCGTGCCGGCGCCGAGGTCGACGTCGACGCCCTGGCTGCCGCCGAAATGCTCGTCATGGGCATAGTCGACGGTGTCCAGGCCTACACCACCGTCCAGGGTATCGGCGTCAATTCCTCCCGAGACCGTGTCGTTGCCGCCGCCGCCCTCGAGGTGTTCGGCGTATAGCCCAGCACGGATGGTGTCGTCTGAATCGGTGCCGCCAATGATAGCGAGGCCGACGGGGTTGCCGTTGACATCGAACTGCTGGGCGAAGATCCCCAGGCCGTCGCCGTCCTGGTTCTCCGACTGCCAGGTAACAAAAAAACCGTCCCCGAAGAGGAGGGAACCGATTGCCGGCGCCTGTTGGCCGGCCTCGACATGGGCGTTGATCCTGAACTCGCCGGCCACCGGGTTGCCATCGGAATCAAAAGCCCGGGCGTAGATGTCGGTATCGGCACCGTCCGCACTCCTCGATTCCCATGCGACAACGAACCCTTCGAGGGCAACTTCGGCGATTGTCGGCGCTTGCTGATCGCCTTCAATGGTCTCGTTGATTTGGAAGGTATCGCCGAGCGGGATGCCGTATCCGTCGAAACGGCGGCCAAAGACCCCGGCGCCGTCGCCGTCGCGATCCCGTTCTTCCCAGACAACGATGAGGCCGCCGTCGTCGGTGGACGAAACGTTGGGGGCTGCGGCTATTGCCGGGTTCGACTGCATCCCCGGGGAGTCGGGATCCACGGCGAAGGGGGCGCCGATCGGGTCGATCCCGGGTTCCCTCAGCAACTGAAGTTGAATCGATTGTGCCCCTGTCGCCAGGTCCCACGACTCCCAGGCGACCGCCCACCGGTTCTCCGGGGGAGTTGCAAACGGCGGATCAATAAGGGATGCGGCGGGATTGGTCGCAAGAGCCCCCGGGTCGGTGTCGATGCGGACATCTCCGCCAGTGCCATTGCCGTAGATGCCTTGCCCAACCGACTCCCATACGATCAGGCCAGCGTCGACGGATACGGCGTGCTGCTGTTGGTACAAGGTGGACGTGTTGATCTGGGAGATTGGCGACAGGGGCGCCCCATCGACGTCAATCGATCGGCCGTAGATGTCCCAACCACTGCTGCCAGAACTCAACCCCTGCCAGGTAACCAGATAGTGGCCAAAACCGTGCTGGGAGACGTGGGGCTCGGCAAGGTCGCCGACGAGAAGGTCGGTGGCCGCGATTTGGAACGAAGACCCCAGTGGCTCGGCACCGTCCTCGCTGAACAACTGCCCACGAATCGAGACCCGACCTGCGGCTTGATCGACGGATCGCCAAACGACGAGCCAGTCGCCGACGTAGTCTTCATCGATACTCTGCCGCACATGCTGGACGACCGCGGGTTGCGATTGATCGCCGTCCGTCTGCGCGTTGACAGCCAGGTCTTCGACCCGCGTCTCGATCAGCAGGTCGCCATCACTGAATCGAAACCTTTCGATCCCCGTCAGGTCGTCCGAACCGTCGTCGCCGTCGATGGACGGCGCCATGTCCAATACGTTGAGTCCGTCGCTTGAAACGGATATCGCATGGTCACCCATTGCGCCGGCGTACACAGCGGTATCCGTGCCAAATCCGCCACTCAGCGAGTCGGAACCGGCCCCGCCGACCAACGTGTCGTCTCCGGGGAGACCGAAAAGGAGATCGTCGCCGCCACCGCCAGAGAGCAGATTTCCCGCGTCATCGCCCCACAGCCCGTCATCGAACGGAGACCCCACGACATTCTCAAACGAAATGGCGTAGCCGATTTGGGGGCCAGCTGTACCGGTTAGTCGGTCAACCCGACCGCTGAACAGATGAACCCCGACACCCCAATCCAGGTACGCGGGGATCAGCGACAGGTCCAACGTGTCGGAACCCGCGCCCCCGATGAAGCCGCCGAAAACGAACTCGCCATCGAGAGTGGCGCCGTCATCGCTGGTCGTGAAATCCTCGCTGGCGAAAAACAAATCGTCGAATTCTGATCCGCGCACCTTCTCGATCGATACCAGGGTATCCGTGCCGCCAAAGCCGTCGGTCACCATGCCCGCGGGGAAATCGACAACGATCCCCGCAGGATCCCTGGCATACGTCGCGCTGTCTTCGCCGCCGCCGCCGTCGAGGGTGTCGGAGTTCGCGCCTCCTGAAAGAACGTCAAGGTCTTCCGGGCCGGCACGAATGATCTCCATGCCGTCGCCGCCGCGGATTGTTGCGACCCCGGAAGACGCTGTGACCTGAAGCGGCCCGGTGTCGCCGCCGCCGACCCGGCCGATGCTCAGTTCCGTGGCCTCGAAAACCCATTCGCGGCTCAGGAACCGGATCGTCTCGATGCCGGTCAGGACGTCCGTTCCCTCGTCACCATCGGTGTCGGGCTCCTGGTCGGAGATCTCGATCCCATCGGTTCCGTTGTTCATCGAGATGACGAAGTCGCGGAGTTCTCCCTCATACACCGCGATGTCGACTTCGGCGTCCGAGGCGCCGATCGTGTCGCCGCCTATCAATGTGTCATCGCCGCCCCGGCCGATCAGCGTGTCGAGATCGTCCCGGCCGTCGAGTGTTTCGTCGGGTTCACTGCCAGCCAGAAGGCCATTGAAGCCACTGCCGATCACCGCCTCGATGCTGACGAGGACATCGGTGTCGGCAAAGCCGTCGAGCGCGACGCCGCTTCCAAGATCGACATCCACGCCAAGGAGCGTGTTCTCGTAAGCGGCCGTATCGATGCCGGAGCCACCGATCAGCGTGTCGTTGCCATCGCCGCCGCCTAGCGTGTCGTCGCCGCCGGCACCGTCGATGACCTCGTTGCCTTTTCCGGCATTGATGATGTCGTCGAGGTCCGAGCCGACGATGCGCACTGGACCGGACCGACTGCCGGTGCTGTCGAACATCGACGCGAACAGGTCGAAATCGGTTGCCAAGTCCACGCCGCTGCCCGCATTCCAGGCAATGACGAATCCGCCATCTGCAAGCGCCGCGAGGTCGCTGGAGGACTGCGACTGGCCGAGATAGGTGTCGAACGTGAGCGGGTCGCCGACGTTTTGGCCATCGGCGTCGAACCTCTGCGCACGGACACTCAGCAGCGTTCCATTTGACGACTTATCCCAGTCGGAGAATCGCCAGACTGAGACAAAGCCGCCGTCTTCAAGGACGGCCAATCGATTGCCGAACGTTTGTTCGTCGCTAACCGGTGAGATCGGAGCATTGATGTCAATGAGCGAACCGATTGGCACCAAATCCGGACTGAACTTCTGGGCTTTCGCCAGCCGATCTGCGCCGTCATGGGCCTGCCAACTGATGAGAGTTTTTCCGTCCGTGCCAATGGCGATGTCCGGTTTCGTGTGCTGAGCGGCCGCGGAGTCCGTGATGAGAACTTCGTCGTAACCGCCGCCCGATCCATCTCGTCCCACAGGATTGCCCACTTCGTCGAACCTCTGGGCATGGACCGTGGACCCCGTGTCCCACACCACGATGAACCCCGGATCCGACCCCGAAGCCGCCGCGACGGCGGGGCTGGATTGGTAGCTTGTCTGCGTGTCATTGACCCGGAATTCGCTGGAGATGAATGTGCCGTTGCCGTCGATGACACGGGCGAAGATCTCGCTGTTTACGTTCGGATTGTCGTTCGGCGGGTCCGCGGCCCAGACGGCGACGGCGGCGCCGTCGGGGCTGCCATCATCGATTGCCGCGAGCCCGCCGAGGATGCCGCCGCCGTCCGGATTGTCGACGCGGAGTGGTCCGGATTGGCGTGCCGTGCCGTCGGGGTCGTACGAACGGAAAAAGACGCCATCACCGGGAGTGGAAATATCCGACCACGCGATGGCGAAACCGCCGTCCGTCATCGCCGCGACTTTCGGGGCGCGGCTCTCGTCGGCGACGTGAATCTCCGGACCGACCTTGGCCCCGAAAGCATCGTACCGTTGGGCGTGAATGAGGTTGGTGCCGGCGGCATCGGTTCCGCGCCAGGCCATGACGAAGCCGCCGTCTTCGAAGGCGCTGATCGATACGTCGATTTGGTGGCCGTCGAGCGGGCCGACGCGGAATTCATGATTGCTCGGCTGTTCGAGCGCCAAGGTGTGGCCGGAGCCGAACCGCAGGGTCTCGACCTCCCGGACAACGTCGGTGCCGTCGTCCGTATGTGGGCTGCCGGGTTCGTCGGCAACGATGACGGCCCCACCGGGACCGAGGACTGTGAAACGGTAGTCGCCTAGGCTCCCGGAGAATGACGCTTCGTCATTGCCGCTCTGGCCGTAGAGCGTGTCATCGTCCTCGCCACCCGCCAGACGGTCGTTTCCGCTACCGCCAAAGAGCACGTCATTGCCTTGACCGCCGAGCAGTTCGTCGTCGCCACTCGATCCGCCGACGGTGTCGTTGCCGAGCTCGCCGAACAGCTCGTTGGCGTCGTCGTTTCCCGTCAGCGTGTCACTGAATGACGACCCCCGGAGGTTCTCGATTCCGGAAATCGTGTCCCCTGTCGCATCGCCACCTGTACCGACACCGGCACCAAGGTCGACTGACACCGCCGTGGGAGATCCCTCGTAAGAGATGACGTCTTCGCCGTCACTGCCAACGAGACTGTCCGCACCACTACCACCCAGCAAGGTATCATTGCCGGCGCCGCCACCCAGGAAATCGTTTCCGTCGCGGCCCGAGAGATCGTCGTCGCCATCACCACCAAACAGAACGTTGACTGACGTCGAGCCGAGCAGGATGTCGTCGTCATCCGATCCGACGACGTTCTCGATGTCGATGAGCAGGTCGCCGGCGGATTCGCCGTCTCCGGTGTCAGTCCCGGCCTCAAGATCAACAACGATGCCGGAAAGGGACGACGCGTAGTCCGCGGTATCTACACCCGTGCCCCCGTCGATGGTATCGGCACCGGGTCCGCCAGCCAATTCGTCGACACCGCTGCCACCGTGTATCGAGTCGGCACCGGCACCGCCGCGCAGCCTGTCGGATTCGTCACCCCCGAAGAGGGTGTCGGCGCCCGCGTCGCCGAGGACGCTATCGGCGCCGCCCCCCCCAAAAGCGTGTCGTCGCCGTCGCCGCCGATGAGCACGTTGTTGCTGAAGAGACCGTCGTCAACTTCGCCGGTTTCGAGTTCGGAGAACTGCGGTAGACCGCCCTGTGACGAGAACGCAGAAAGATCGCGATTGAGCACGAAGTTGTCGACGACCAGATCGGAGGGGAACCCTGGATCAGAGAAGTTGATCGCGCCAACGCCGATCGTCATGGTTCCGGTCTCGGGAGCGGTGAAGACCGAAGTCAGCCATCCGGTGCCGTCGTTGGTCCAGACGGAGGTATTGCCATGTGGGGGAAGGTACGAAGCGTCGATCAGTTCGAATGCGTCGCTCGTTCCCGAACCTGCGTAGCTGTAAGAAAAGAAGGCAAAATCTTGGAAAAATCCGCCGGCTTCACCGCTTGTGAAGAGCCAATCGAATGAGAGCTCGTCTCCGGCCGTAACATCTCTGGTCGCCCGCATCGCGGAGCCTCGATCCGCGATTCCGCCGATCGCGTCCAGCTTCCCGGGCGCCAGACCAAGGAACGCCTCGATCTCTGTGTCAGAGGGCGCTGCGAATTGGCCCGCATCCACGAATGCGGCCCAAAGGCCGCCGACATCGGGATTGCTTGTCGTCACGATGTTGGCGAAGCCGACGCTTTCGAAGGTGCCGAAAGATCCGTCTTCGAAATCTGCGAGCAGGGTGAATGAGCCAGCCCCTTGCGAATTGGCAACGAGATAGTCGTTGCCGCCTCCACCGATCAGCGTGTTCTCGGCATTAGAACCGGTCAGGTTGTCGTTGTGCGGTGAGCCGGTAACGTTCTCGATGCCCTCGAGCACGTCGCCATCGGCGTCTCCTCCGGAACCTGTGCCTGCCTGGAGATCCACAACGACGGAATCGATGGAATCCTCGTACAACACATGATCGACGCCCGGTCCACCATCGAGGCTGTCGGTGCCGGGTCCGCCGGTGAGGACGTCGTCGCCGTCGCCGCCATCGAGGGTGTCGTCGCCGCGCATCCCGGAAAGGCTGTTGGCCAGGAAGTTGCCGGCGATGGTGTCGCCGCCGTCGCCGCCGATGGCATTCTCAATCAGCGTCGCTGCGCCGATGGCGAAACTTCCGCCGGCGAGAATGCTCGTCTCGCCGGCCGCGAGGTCGATATCGACGGCACCCGAGACGGCCGCGGCGTTTATTGTGTCGATGCCAGGCCCGTCGGTGAGCGTGGTCCGGCCGCCCTCGTCGGGCAGGCCCGCCATGGTTCCGAACGCGTCGGTGAACACGTAGACGAGATCCGACCGCGGTAGGCCGCCATGGGCGGTGAAGGCGATATCGGTGATGACGGCCTGCAAGCCGTTGGCGTTGTGGTCTTCGGCCCGGAGCGTCCAAGTGCCTTGCGAGTTCTCGCCGCGGAACGCCTCGCTGCGGAAGGTGAAGGCCAGCGTCTCGAAGCCGCCGACGAAGGTCTCCGCACCGTCCGGGTCGCAATTCGCGTGATAGCCGGGTCGATTGAAGATGTTGCTCTCGGTGCCGGACGGACTGACGAGAACTAGGCTCAGATCACCGGGCTGGTGGTCGACGCCCCCGAACGGCTCGATGGTCAGGGTGATCTCCGCCGTCTCGGTGCGCACCGAGCCGCCGTAGGAGAACTGGTAACTGGCTTGGCCACCGTCGGGCACGGCGAGTACCTGGAGCAGGTCACCTGATGAAAAGGTGCCGCCGTCGACAGCGTTAGCCGTCGTCGACTGCAGGGCCCAGCTCTCCGCCAGTCGCACCGCGGCGCGGGCGTCGACGAGCCCGAAACCGTAGTCGTTGCTGTAGTGCAGGCCGCCGAGGTTCCAGTCGGTCGCACCATTGAACGCCCAGGAGTAGAGTTCGTCCCGGTCCGGCGGCCCCCCGATGGCACCGCCGGTATGGCGGGCGGTGTAGGCGAGGATGTCCTGAACATCGCGCCAGCCGAGATTGGGGTTGGCCTCCAGCATTAGGGCGACTATGCCGCTCACCTGCGGTGCAGCCGCCGACGTGCCGCCGAACGTGTGCGAATAGTCTCCGTCCGAACCAGTTTGGGAGTTCTCCCCGTCCGAACCCAACAGGTCGGTGGTAACGATCTGGCCGTTGCCCGCTCCATCGTCGGACAGTCCGCTCACCAGGATATTGGCGCCCGGCCGGCTGTAGCGGGCGATCGAGCCGGTTTCGTCGGCGGCGGCGACGGTGATGGTGAAGCGCGAGTTCTCGAAGCTGTGGAAGTTGGTGTCAGATCCATCCTGGCGGTCGTTGCCGGCCGAGGTGACGTTGATGGTGCCAAGACCACCGCGGCCGACCGTCGTCGAGGTCTCCAGCGCCGCGGCAAAACCGGACCAGCCGGCGGCGTCGAAATTGTCCTCGAAGTCGGTCTGGTAGCCCCAACTGTGGTTGGTGATGTCGAAGTCTTCGCTGCGCTGCAGGGCTCCGACGCGGTCCGGCTGGGCATCCGAGTGCAAGATCGGCGCGACGGTGAAGGTGATGTCATAGACCACCCCGACGCCGCCTTCGTCGTTGTTCTCGGCCGCCAAAACCCCAGCGACCTGGGTACCGTGAGTGTCGGGAACGCCGGTGCCATCGCGGATCGGTTCCGGCGCGTAGGTGACGCCGCCGATGGTTAGATGAAGGAATCCGCCGGTGACGTCGTCACGGGCGTAGTTGCCGTCCAGGTCGGAATGTACATATCCGTTGATGGGATCGATCTCGACGGCGTCGTCGAAGATCAGGACGCTGACGCCGGCGCCGGTATAGGCGGCGCCCGAACCCGGATCCCAGACAGGCAGGATGTTGAGATCGACGTTGCCGCCGCTGTCGAGGTACCACTGGCTCGCGAACAGCGGATTCGAAGGAGCCGCCATGACAACCACCCTCCGCGCCCGCCGATCGGCCAAACGGACCTAGCGGCGGAATCATCGATCGCGCACGGACCCCCGGACTCCCCTGACACCCCGCTCCCCACGGCACCGCTTCTGGCGGCGGGCTTCGCAACGAAGGTGGCGGACTTCCCTCGAACAGCGGTCCGTGGTTTCGCGAACCGCGCTTTTCCTTTTCGAAAGCTCAACCCTCAGGCAATTTCGAATCTTCGGATAGCGGCACGATGGCGTCAATATCAATGATTGAAATACTTTAGAAAAACTTCGCTAAATGTGATTAAGAATTGAATTCAAGAACTCGCAGTACGCGACAGCGTTCGGTGAATCCCCTCGCGGATCCGCAAATGCCGCGGTTTAATAGCACGAAACCGCCCTATGCCCCGACCATTGGCCCACAAGCGAATGCCTGCTCATGGTTAAGAGCGGCGGCTAAGTGGACGGCCGATCTTGGTCCGCTCTCAGGGTCATGCCGGATCTGCTGAGGGGGATGTCCGTTTTCTCGGTCCTATGGTCCGCTCGACGCCTGGCAAAGGACGACGCGTAAGTCGGGATGACACTTCGGCTCCTACTCCTGGCTGTGTGAAAACGCGAATACGTTTAGGATTCCCGTGCAGTCTTTGCGGGGGATCGGATGAAGCGTTTTGTAGAAGGGGTGGCACGGGACCAAGCGACGCTGTTTCCGGA
>Ga0056109_1000406_pt1 | contig 13275 bp, 11 predicted proteins | sample WorMetG1BERMUDA2_FD_80077 | JGI IMG/M metagenome (GOLD analysis project Ga0056109, IMG submission 80077) | Marine gutless worms symbiont microbial communities from Max Planck institute for Marine Microbiology, Germany - Inanidrilus... ...
ACAACTGTTGTTCCGGAATGTGTTACAACTCCCCCCTGCGCTGCAGGAGTCATGCTCCGGGCTACAGCAATGGAATGGGTACACATTTTTTCCCTCCAGACGACTATGAGGGCGGGTTCATGCCGTTTTACAGCGGTTTTTTGATAAAAATATGCTTCTTCCAAAAAGCCGGCCCTTTTACCCAAAAACCCATCAAAGATCCTTTTCATAGAGAAATGCCTGTACCTCAAGGAAATTTGCGCTACAGCGTAAATAGCCCTTCTTAACTTGACATCGGGTTTCACTTCGATATCATTAAAATAAATCAGCGCAAGAGGTTCAAAATATGAAAAACCAATTTTGTTAATTACAGCTGTCCCGGCGTGACAATACAGATGTCGCCTGACCCACTAAAGCGTCAACCGCCGGCTGTCTGGAGAATCTGGTCAGGCCCACTTTTTATGGAGCCGCAATGCGCCGAATACTTCCCATTTCACTCCTCTTCCTCTTCATTATAGCTTGCCCTCTTGCAGCTGCCCAGACATCGCCGGATGTCAATGCAGAGAGCTTTGGCCTGCTCACTCTCCTGCCTCCGCTGGTAGCGATCGCTCTGGCTTTCATCACCCGCAACGTGATCATCTCCCTGTTTACCGGGGTATTCATCGGTTCCCTGCTCCTCTCCCTCCCGGGCGGCAACCTCTTCTCAGAACTCCCGGAGCGCTTTCCAGGGCTGGTCCCCTTCTCCAGAGGCTCCTTCTCAGGCAACGCAACGAATCCCCTCTCCGCTCTGCTTGAAGGGTTCCTGGCTCTTATCTCCAGGGCCCAGCACGCCCTTGCCGACCCGTGGAACGCGGGGATCATTCTCCAGGTGCTGACCATCGGCGGCCTGATCGCCCTGATGACCCGCTCCGGAGGGATCCGCGCCCTTGCCGAAAGGATTGCCGCAAAAGCCCGGTCCCCACTCACGGCACAGCTGGCCGCCTGGCTGCTGGGCCTGACCATCTTCTTCGACGATTACGCCAATGCCCTTATCCTCGGCCCTGCCATGCGTCCTGTTACGGACCGGATGCGGGTCTCCAGAGAAAAACTCGCCTTCATCATCGACGGCACAGCGGCTCCGATCGCCGGGATGGCGCTTATCTCAACCTGGATCGCCTACGAACTCGGCCTGCTCAGGGACGCGTTCACCGCAATCGGTGTTGCCACTCCTGCTTACGAAATCTTCATCAATACCCTCCCTTACCGCTTCTACAATATCCTGATCCTGGTCTTCATCCCGGGAACCGTACTGTTGCGTCGCGAATACGGACCCATGCTGCAGGCGGAACAGCGTTGCCGGAAGACCGGAGCAGCACTCGCTCCTGGCGCCAGAGCGATGGTTTCAGAAACTGCGGCACCTGAAAAGGAGGCGCACGGCAGCAGCTGGATGATGTTGATCCCGATTACAGTCCTTATCCTCGCCTCCTTTGCCGGCTTCTGGTATGACGGCTACCAGAAAATTATGGTCGGAACAGCGATCCCCCTCAAAGCGATCGTCTCGGGCTCGCCCCTCTCTTTCACTGCTATCCGAATCTGCTTCGGCAAAGCGAGCGCTGCTGTGGTTATCTTCCAGGCCGCGATCCTGGCAAGCCTCACCTCTCTGGCGCTCTGGAAATGGAAACTGAAACAGCCGCTGCAAGAGGGGATCGCCGTCTGGATAAGCGGCGTTAAGGCGCTCTCTTTCACTGCAGTGGTACTCATCCTTGCCTGGTCTCTCAGTGGCGTAATCAAAGAGCTCGGTACGGCAAAATGGCTTTCCGGTCTCCTCTCCGGCGCGCTCCCCCCCGCCCTTCTCCCGGCACTGATTTTCCTCCTCGGGTCAGTGATCAGCTTTGCCTCCGGCACCTCATACGGCACCATGGGGATACTCATGCCGCTTGCAATCCCCCTCGCCCACGCGCTCGGTAAAGGCAACATAGGCCTCACCACAATGGCTGCCGGAGCTGTCCTCACCGGGGCTATTTTCGGGGACCATTGCTCCCCGATTTCCGACACCACGATCCTCTCCTCTACCGCTGCAGCCTCTGACCACATGGACCACACCCGCACCCAGCTCCCTTACGCGCTCACAGCAGCCATTACCGCTCTCTTTCTGGGGTATATCCCCGCCGGGCTGGGGGTGGACCCGCTTCTCCTGCTTCCGCTCTCCAGCATAGTTCTGCTGGGAGGGTTGAGGCTGTTTGGTAAGAGGGTATAATTCCATCTGCCTGCTGCCTGGCTGCAGCAGGCAGGCGTCTGTCCAGGGCCCCCCTGCAAGAAGAGTGCCCTTATGCCATGGCAGCTGGCTGTGTAGCCGCCCGCCTACCGCGCCAGGGATCGGAGCAATATAGCGCTTCTGCACAGGCAGAAGCGCTATACACGCGGAGAGCCCGGTCCGTCCGCCGGCGGCGGACGGAGGCGCCAAAAAAATTCCCCTGGTCCGCAAAATATGCTATACTGGAATAATTATGAAAGCACTGATAACAGGCGCAAATGGAACTGTCGGCCACGCTCTGGCCGCTCATCTGGAATCTCTGGGACACAGCTGGATCGGCTGGGACAGGTCTCGAATATCCATTGACTCCTACCACGACATGGAAGCCTTTGTCCAGGAGACAGATCCGGATGCGATCTTCCACCTGGCCATCTGCTCCAGCCCCACAGGAAGAGATAATGAAAACTGGCTGGTCAACTACCAGTGGCCGGGCGAACTGGCCTGGATCGCTCGCATCCTCAGTATCCCCTTCCTCTGCGCCAGCACCGTGCTGGTCTTTGCCGCGGATCAGCAGGGCCCTTTCGCACCTTCTGACACGCCGCTCTCAGAGGAAGAGTACGGCTCCATCAGACGACATGGCGAACAGCGCATCCTTTCCCAGAATCCGGGTGCACATATTGCCAGACTGGGATGGCAGATCGGGGACGCGCCAGGCAGCAACAATATGATTGATTTCTTCCAGAAACAACAGGAAGAACATGGTGAGGTCCGGGCCAGCAGTCTCTGGTTTCCGGCCTGCTCCTTCCTCCAGGATACCGCGGCAGCTCTGCTTTCGCTTATAGATATGCCGCGGGGCCTCTATCAGCTGGATGAAAACCGCGGATGGTCATTTGCCCGGATCGCCGCTGCCCTCAACAGGAGGCACGGCAATAACTGGAATATTGTTCCCTGTGAGGATTTCAGCCAGGACCAGCGAATGCTGGACCAGCGTATCAGCATGCCCTCACTCAGGGAGCGGCTGCCCGATCTTCCGGAGCTGGAAAGCGGCGGTCAGTAGACTGCCGGGACAAAACGCTGCTCTCCAATCGGAGGGCGCATATACCCCTGGTCCGCCTGCCTGGGGGGTAGAGTGATCAGGTCATGCTCCACTTCATTATACGCGACCTGGCTGAGGAGATGGCTGATGCAGTTAAGCCGGGCGCACCGCTTGTCATCCGCCTCAACAACCCACCAGGGCGACTCGTCCGTATCCGTATGGCCGAACATCTCATCCTTGGCCCTGGAGTAATCCACCCAGCGGCTCCTCGCCTCCAGATCCATGGGGCTGAGCTTCCACAGTTTGAAAGCATCAGAGAGCCGGGCCTGAAACCGCCGTTCCTGCTCCTCATCGCTTACAGAGAACCAGTACTTCACCAGAATGATCCCGGAATGGATCAGCATCCGCTCAAACTCCGGACAGGCGCGAAGGAACTCGGCGTGCTCCTCCTCAGTACAGAAGCCCATGACCCGCTCTACTCCACCTCTGTTGTACCAGCTGCGGTCAAAGAGTACCATTTCTCCTGCTGCCGGCAGATGGGCGACATAGCGCTGAAAATACCACTGCGTCTCTTCCCGCTCCGTTGGTCTGGAGAGCGCCACAACCCGGCAGTATCTGGGGTTGAGCCGTTCGATGATCCGCTTGATCGCCCCGCCTTTGCCCGCTGCATCCCGGCCCTCAAAGATGACCACAAGCTTAATACCTGCCTTGCGCACCCAGTTCTGAAAGTGCATCAGCTCCAGCTGGAGTTTTTCCAGTGCCGGCTCATACAGCTTCCGCTTCATCCGGTTATCTCCTCACCACATAAAATTTATAGATAAACCAGCGGTCGAACTTTCGGTGCAGGCTGAAGTAGTACATCCGCCGCACCAGAAGCCGCTTCCTTTCCCTGTATACGATCCGGCAGGTCACTTCCGCCGTGGAAATGCCGGTCATCTCATCTTTAGTAACCACGGATTTTCCTGCAAAAAAGCTCTCCAGCCTGCCGGCAGGGAATTTCCGCAGGTGCAACCGGAAATCCCTGAGCACCGCCTGTTTCTCAGCAAAAGGCGCCCTGGTATACCGCTTTTCAAAATCCGGATAAATTTTGAGCAGCTCCAGCAGATCCATATACATGTAGAACCCCTCCCAATCCTGGACCTTCCTGGATCGAAGCATGAACTCTACAGTATCTGAAGGCGAGAGCTGCCGGTCCAGATATTTCTTCCGGGCTCTGTTGTAACGGGCCACTGCTCTTACAACAGGGAGAGGCGGCTTGAGAATGAAGCGAGAGCGGTTGGAATCGATCCGGAAATCACTGCCTGTCCGCATCGGATGAACGAGAAAATACCCGGTCACCTCGTAGTGTCCTGGACGCACCAGATTGAACCGCTCTGCCAGATTCAACACCCGACCATACCGTTCCCCGGGCATCAGCTTGATCGGTCGGTCCAGTGCCTCGTCCCTGCGCATATCACGGATTTTCAGATAATAGCTTTCCCTGTGTCGCACGTGCACATTCTTGAATGTCCGCACCCGAAACTGAAAATTCCGGTACAGAAAGAGAGAAGGATGGATGGTCAGCGGCCTGGGTCCGGAATTGATCACAGTGAAATAGACTGGAATCTCTCCGTTGATCCGGTACACCTGATGCAGCAGACGAATGCGCGCCTCCAGCCCGGGTGCTTTGAGCAGCTGTGATGACATGCCCGCGGGGATGATATATACCAGCAGAACGACAACCATTCGCTTCAAAACGCGCTCCTCATCTACGTATTCTTTTCTGATTATTATTATCGGTTCTTCTCCTGTCATATAAAGGCTGTATGGTCCGGGACAGAGGGCAAGCGGAGGAGAGGTGAAAACAGGCTATTTCATGACAAATAGCGATAATTTTCTCCTCAACATCGGTTTCCGCGGTATATTTCGACCACAAAAAACAGGAGAAAAATATTATGACCGCTCTGGAAGGGCTCAAACTCGGTATTATACAGGGATTGACGGAATTCCTCCCTGTGAGCTCTTCCGGTCACCTCGTGCTCTTCAGCTCAGGAGAGATGAACAGCTTCACAGAGATCCTCTTCCACGCCGCCACCCTGCTGGCCGTGATTATCGTCTTCCGGAGAGAGGCGTGCGCAACGTTCCTCTCCCCCCTCAGAGCTTCCCGGCTGATCCCCGAAAAAGGCGTTAAGGCTTTCTTCATGACTCCGGATGCACGGCTGTTGCTTCTGATCGCTGTGGCCACGCTCCCGGCGGCAGTGGCGGGCTTCTTCGCAGGCGATGCTATAGAAGCACTCCTCCACCATCCACAGATCAAAACCATGGTTGCTGCGGCCCTGACCATAACCGGACTCACCCTCCTCTCAACCCGCTTCTTCGAGAAAAAAAAGAATGAACAAACCCCACTGCAGCGGATCTCGCTCAAACAGTCACTTCTCATCGGCTGTATTCAGGCGCTGGCGATCATGCCCGGTCTCTCCCGGTCCGGCCTGACCATCACCGCCGGCCTGTTGCTCGGCCTTGCCCGCCCCGCTGCCGGAGTCTTCTCCTTCCTGCTCTCCATCCCCATCATCACCGGTGCGTCTCTGTATCAAATCCTGAAAACCGTAAAAAAGGGCGCAGCGACCTTTTCCCCGGCCTACCACATCACAGGGACAGCAACAGCTCTGGTGACAGGCCTGCTCTCGCTCATTGTCCTTATCCGTCTGGTAAAGAAAGGGCAGCTGCACCACTTTGCCTGGTACTGTTTCCTGATAGCGATCATCGCTGCTACTGTGCTTTGAAAAAGCCTCTTGATCTCGCTATCAAATAACCATCAGATAAAAGCAGCATCCCCAATCTGGACCATATCTTATCTGTTTTCTGCCCGCTGTCTCATCCTCCAGCCCGTATCACTCCCGCTTCAAGCGCTTCCTTAATTATACGAGAAACCATTGCCCTGTTTTGAACGTCTATCTGAAATCGGTCTCGCAAAGAACTGTTACTTCTAAATGGTATCGATTAATAGCTTATCCAGAATTTTTTTTTCCCGATAAACGGAACATACATGTATTAAGAGAAGGGATAATGGGTACAAGATACAGTCAGAACATCAAAAAAAGCAGACAGCTCATAGCGCTTGTGCTGGCGGGATTCGGTATTTTTCTGCTTATCGCCCAGGTCACAGCCTCACCGCTGGACCTCACAGCCAGTGAACAGAATACGATCAGCAACTGGGGCGGTTCATTGGGAGCGCATCTCTCCAGCCTGCTCACTGATGGGTTTGGGAAGGGGGCTTATCTGTTTCCTTTTCTTTTTATACTTTTCGCATACCCCTGTTTCAAAACCGGAACAGCCCTCACAAGGCTGCGTCAAGCCGGTCCGATCTGCCTGCTGTTGATCTCCTTTCTGCTCATCCTCCCTGCCGACAATCCTGCTTCCCCCTCTCTTCCAGGGGGCACTGTCGGACGGCTGCTCAGCGGCCAGTGTGTGGCCCTGGTGGGTACCTTCGGCACCTATTTCAGCGGTACAGTGCTGCTGCTCTTCTCCTTGCTCTTCCTCTTCCGGGAGCCGCTGAAAAAACTGCATGAAGTGAAAAAAAAAATGAACAAGAAAAAAACAGAACGGCCTGAAAAAAGAGTCAAGAAAAAAGAAAAGCCTGAAATTTTTCAGGGCAGTCGAATCCTGTTCAACAACGGCCAGGGGAAACTACTGGAAGAAGCTCCGCTCGACAACAGCATGATCTTCAAAGCCGGAATATCCCGTCAAGAACTGCTGAAAAAATTCAAGGAACAGGCGCTGGAAAACGGGCAGCCTGCCCCTCTGTTCACGAAAATTGTTATTGAAGCAGCTCTCCCCGCTGCCACACCTCTGAAAGAGCCCGTTCCGGATACAGCAACAGCCCTTTATGAAAACATTGCAGACGAAACAGCGGCTGAAGTCGTGCCGATTGTTGATGAACAGCAGTGGACTCAGGAGCAGTTTTACGATCCCCCCTCCCCTCCAGAGCCGCTCATCTACCATATTCCGGACAGCACTCTCCTGGCCAAATCAACCAATATCATGGATGAAGAGACTAAAGAGCAGATACACCACAACGCCAGGTTGCTGGAGCAAACCTTTCAAGAATTCGGCATTGAAGCGATTGTCACCAATATCCGCCGAGGCCCGGTGATAACCCGTTTTGAAATGTCCATCCCTCCGGGAGTGAAACTCAACAGAGTGGTCACCCTGCAGGACAATATCGCCCTTAATCTGGCCGCTGCCAGCGTCCGGATTGAAGCGCCCATACCTGGTAAATCAGCAATCGGTATTGAAGTGCCCAACAAAAAGCGTTCCATGGTAACTTTGAGAGATATTCTGGAATCAGCCGATTTCCGCGACAGCAAAGCGGTCATTCCGGTGGCTCTGGGACAGACCGTCTCCGGCTCACCGGAAGTGACGGATCTGGCCAGCATGCCGCACCTGATCATCGCCGGAACAACAGGCTCCGGCAAATCGGTCTGCGTCAATGGGATCATCTGCAGCCTGCTGTTCAACATGAGCCCGGAACAGGTTCGACTTATCCTCGTTGACCCCAAATACGTGGAGCTGGCGCCATATAACGGCATTCCACACCTGCTCATTCCAGTGATCAACAAACCGCGGGCTGCGATCATGGCCCTCAGGTGGCTGGTCAAAGAGATGGAGCGTCGCTACCAGCTCCTCCAGCTGCTCAGCACACGCAACATCACCAGCTTCAACCAGAAAATCGCAGCACGGGAACCGATACCTGAGCAGATGGCTGCAGAAGACTACAAAAAGATGCCTTATCTGATAGTGGTGATCGACGAACTGGCTGACCTGATGATTCTCGCAAAAAAAGAGATTGAAGATTCCATCTCCAGACTCGCAGCCATGTCCAGGGCTGTCGGCATCCACCTCATCTTTGCCACCCAGCGGCCTTCGGTGGATGTGCTCACAGGTGTGATCAAAAACAACTTTCCGGCACGCATTGCCTTTCAGGTTGCCTCTTCCACCGACTCCAGAACCATCCTGGATTCCAACGGAGCGGATAAACTTCTGGGTAAAGGTGACAGTCTCTTTGTCGGGCCTGGCAGCCCCTTCCCAATCCGTGTTCAGGGCGCCTTCCTCTCAGAAGAAGAAGTCGATAAGACCACCGAATACCTGCGCTCTCTTGGTGAACCGGAATATGAGATGCAGATTCTGGAAACGCCGGCAGAGGAAGAGGAAAATCACGCTCCTGGCTCAGAGGAAACCGATGATCCTCTGTTTAAGGAGGCGGTGGATATCGTCCTGGAGAGCAAACGCGCTTCCGCCTCCTATTTGCAACGCCGATTGAAAATAGGATACAACAGGGCTGCACGCATGGTGGAACTGATGGAGGAAGAGGGCATAATCGGCCCACAACAAGGGAGCAAGCCCAGGGATATCCTGATGTGAGCGACCGGAGTATCTGATAAAGCTCCAGACCGATCACGATGAGCATAGTGCTTACCCGGAATGCTCGGGGCGGCGGCTGACTGAACCCTCAGTAAGCAGCCTGATTGACCGCTTTCTCACTCTATATTAAATTATATGCAGCAATAATGCCACGCCCAAGGATACTGATATGCCCGGTTTGAAAAAATGGTCCTCAGGGACCTCTCTCGTGCTGCTTCTGCTGGCAGCTGCCCCGGTGGCCGCCCGTCCCAGAATACTCACTGTACGGAGTGTGATAAAGAGAATGGAACACGCCCTGAGCAGGCTGCAGGACTTTTCCGCCTTATACCGCCTTTCCAACGGCACGTACAGCAGCAGTGGCAAAATTTTCTATATGAAACCCTTTTTCCTCAAACTTGAGAGCATGACAGATGACTACCAGCTGGTGACCAACGGCAAAACGCTCTGGATCATGGTGCCCCGCCATGGTATTGTAGCTGAACAGGAACTGATCAAATCAGACAAAAAGTTCAACATGCTTCTCAACAGCACCGGGAAATCCCTGCGCCACCTGCGCCGCGACTATAGCTTCAGCTTCTCTCCCGGGGGTAAAACCAACCCGACCTTCCACATCTTTGACCTTAAACCCAGAGTGACAAAAATCGGTTTCCGGACAATCAGACTCTGGGTCGACAAAAAAACATACCTGATCACAAGAGTGGAATCAGAAACTGTTAACGGCCGGAAAGTCAGCATCGCCTTTACAGACATCAAACAGAATTCCACCCCGGCCCTGGCTGAAGAGCTCTTCCACTTCGATATGCCGGACAAAAACATCCAGACCATCAAGAACACCATCCTGCCTGCTGCGTACATGAATAAAAGGAGATAGTGGTGCCTTTGGAAACCATTGGACAGATCCTCCAGACAAGCAGAGAAGAAAAAGGAATCAGCATAAATGAGATAGTGCTCCAGACCAATATGGGGAAGCGCTATCTGGAAGCACTTGAAAGCGACAACTATGATATATTCCCCAGTGAAACGCACATCCTGGGATTTATCCGGAATTACTCCTCCTATCTTGATATTGACCCGGACCGGATGATCGATGTCTATAAAAGAACAATCCTGCAGGAAACGCCGGCTCCATACGAAGAGCTCACAGCACCGAGCCCTGGCGGTTTCAACTCCGCTCTCCTCCTCACTATACTGGCTCTGATCGGAATCGGAGGGCTCACCGCCCTGCTGCTCAAAGGCGAGAAACCCGGGAACAATACGATACTCACCGATACCAATACCCCTCCTCCCATCACCAGCACACCCCCTTTCAGAGGGAATATATACCGGGGGGTAACGGTGGCCCGTTTCTTCAAACCCGGCGAAATCTACGCCTTCCCGGTGGATGACGCGGAAAAAAGCCTGGTCATTGAAAAAACCTCCAATACTGCACTCATAATCAGATTGATGAACACACGCTACATAATTCCTGAAGGGGGAAGGAAAATGTGGGACTTTGACGGAGACCTCCGCTCCGAGCTCTCCATCAAAGTGACAAAAATCTCGAATGATGGGGCCTTCGTCTCTCTCTCCAGGGTCCCACAACGCATCAGAAACGCCCGGGAGAACAACCGCCGGACAGACAGAGGCCCCAGGGCGGTCACGATCAAAGGCAACACCATCTTCAAGTCACAGAAACGGACAGCAATCAAGCTGACCATCAAAGCGAAAGGCTTTAGCACAGTCAACTGGATAAAAGACAGACAGGAGAGAGGCAGCAAGGCGCTGAATGCCGGCTCCTCCATCTCCATTCTGGCGAAAAACTCCATCCAGATATCGGCAAGCAACCCTTTCAATCTGAACCTCAACCTGAACAACAAAAGTATGGATATCCAGACCTCCAGGGCTGTTATCGGGCTGCTGTTCAAATGGAGGCAGAATCCAGATGACGGACTCTTCCATCTTAAGTACGAACGGATCCAGTAACAGGTGGCCGGCAGTTTTTTTCTACTCACCCTGGGCTGCGCTAAAAACCAGGTGGACTCACGAGGGATAGCTGACAGCATGGAAAAGGCCGGGTGGATACGGACAAAGGAGCCTGCTGATGCGGATCTGCTCATCTGCAACAGCTGCGCTTTTATCACTCCAGCAAAAGAAGAGACAATAGAGACCATCCTCCATATGGGCGAGATAAAAAAAGAGTATCCTGAAAAAAAGCTCCTCATGTGCGGCTGTTTCCCTCAACGCAATGCGGAAGAACTTGCAAAAGAGCTGCCTGAAGTGGATGGCTTCTTCGGTACAGACGCAGCCGCAACTCTGGTAGAGCAGCTGGAAAAACAGAGGGTTGTTGTTAATCCACACCCGGCAACCCCCTATAACCCGGCCATTGGCTACGACCTGCTTCCTGGAGGCAGAAGCGCCTACCTCAAAATAGCGGAAGGGTGCGACAACCGCTGCTCTTACTGCGCAATACCTATCATCCGGGGCGGCTTTCGCCCCCGACCGGCAGCAGCCATCCTGAAGGAAGCCGAAATACTGGCCAGCAGGATGGGGATTCTGGAAATCAACCTCGTCTCTCAGGACACAACGATGTACTCAGATCCGGATAATCCAGAGTACAGACTGGAGGACCTTCTCCAGGATATCTCAAAAAACAAAAAGACCTCCTGGATACGCGCCCTGTATCTGCACCCTGCCCACCTCCGTAAGAAAACCATTGAGGTGATGTGCTCCGGAGGAAAAATCCTCCCCTACTTTGATCTGCCGACTCAGCATCTTTCTGATCCGATTCTGGATAGGATGGGTCGGAAAACCGACTGGAAGCGAATCAGCGAACTCTGCGCCACAATCCGCGGACTCTCCCCACAGGCGACCATCCGCACCACCGTTATCGTCGGCTATCCGGATGAAAATGAGACAGACTTCCAGCTGCTCTGTAACCGCCTGAAAGAACTCCGCTTTGACAAACTGGGTGCTTTCCGTTACTCTCCTGAGGAGGGCACAAGAGCCGCTGAGGCACGACCTCACCCTGACACAGTGATCAGCAAACGGTTTGACCGGGTGATGCGGCTGCAAAAAAAAATTTCTGCAGATCTGCTGGCGAAGAGATGCGGAACAATCCTGCCGGTCCTGATTGAGGAGAGAGTCAAAGGGGAGGAAAATCTCTTTATAGGCCGCTCTCCTGCTGATGCTCCGGATGTTGACGGTTGTGTGGTAGTTTCTTCAAAAAAGCAGGATATTACAGGGACAATCATTCCGGTGAAAATTCTCCGGGCTACTGAATACGACCTTTATGGAGAAGAACCATGAGATGGACCATCCCGAACTACCTGACAATCCTCCGCTTCCTGCTTGTCCCGATTTTTTTGGTCTTTATCCTCAAAGATACCTTCTTCGCAAAGCTAATCAGCCTGGCGATTTTCATGATCGCAACCCTGACCGACTATCTTGACGGACAGATAGCCCGCCGTTATAATCAAAAGAGCGAATTTGGAAAATTCGCTGACCCTCTTGCCGACAAATTTCTGGTCGCAGCAGCATTTATCGCCTTTATCAAGATCCCTCAGCTTCTGATCCCTTTCTGGCTTGTGCTGCTGATCCTCAGCCGGGAATTCATCATCACCGGCCTGCGGATCGCCGCGCTCAGCCAGGATAAATCGATAAACACCTCCTCCCTGGGAAAAGCCAAAACCACGGCGCAAATGCTCACCATCATGGTTGTCCTGGTGATGCTTGTCCTGAATGCCAGAATTCGTCTTGACGGAATCGCCCTTAATCCGGCAGAACCGGTACTCTTCTGGGCAGCCTGGAGCGGCAGTACGTTCTGGGGAAAGGTGATCGCCTACACCCCGATAAGCCTGATGGGCATCACCGCACTCCTCACCCTGGTCTCAGGAATCCGCTACCTGATCAAGAATAAAGATGTGATATTCAACGATAAGTAGCTACTAACCTGATGACAGCTGAGCAGCGACAGCCTATTCAAGGTCGCTTTTAGCGCTCGCCAGATCATCATACAATCCGATGATACGATCCAGCCTGGCCAATTCGATCACATAGCGCACCCTGGGATTGGCGTTAATGACCGCCAGCCGTTTACCATGCTCATAAGAGATATTCCCGGCCTGGATGAGGAATGAAATTCCAACAGAATCTATATAATTAACCTGAGCAAAATCAAAAATGAAAAGAAACTTTCCCTGATCCACTTCTTCAGAGAGCGCGGTGTCTATAGTATCCTTATAAAAAATGCTCACGTCACCAACGATAGTGAAGACAGCAATCCCATCTTCATAACGTTTCGTGATTTCCATGACGCCTCCTCATCAGACAAACCAGCTTTTTTTATACATTCAGTATATCTTTCTCCCGCTCCTCCTGTCAACTTTTTTAACCGGTGATCGCCAACCCTACCCCGGGTTTGAAGAAAGCTGCAGCAGAGCATGGCTGGCCTGTGGTCTGCTTCACCCTGGCCTGCGCTCTATCTGTGAAGAAAAAAATGTTTTTCCAGCAATAATGGGCTATACTGTATTTCAGGTACCTGTTCCGCTAAACGGAAAGCGATTGGATTTTCTGCCCTGTGTCAGGCTTTCAGGCTCTCCGGATGGGAAGAGGATACAAACTTTAAAAAATAAGGAGAAATTTTATGAAA
>Ga0056109_1000411_pt1 | contig 13096 bp, 16 predicted proteins | sample WorMetG1BERMUDA2_FD_80077 | JGI IMG/M metagenome (GOLD analysis project Ga0056109, IMG submission 80077) | Marine gutless worms symbiont microbial communities from Max Planck institute for Marine Microbiology, Germany - Inanidrilus... ...
ACCATTGAGGAACTGTGGAGCGCCATCGCCGAAGGGATCGAGAAAGTCACGCCCACCGAATGCGAGAACTTCTTCGCTGCCGCAGGATACGACCAGGATTAAATCGAATCCGCGCTAGAGGTCATCGAGCAGCTCGTGGACGAGAACGACTGGGATTTCGACCGTCCGAGCGATCGGGAACTGACCGTTCAGGTTCCCGGCCGCTGGTGCGATTACAGTCTGTATTTCGCCTGGAACGCCGATATCGCGGCGATGCATTTCACCTGCGCCTTCGATCTGCGGGTTCCCGCCGGACGGCGTGCCCAGGTCCACGAACTGCTCGCCCTGATCAACGAGAAAATGTGGCTCGGACATTTCGGCATGTGGGACGACGAAGGGCTTCCGATGTTCCGCCACGCGTTGCTGCTGCGCGGCCTTCGCGAGGCCAGCAGCGAGCAGATGGAAGACCTGGTCGATACCGCCATCATCGAATGCGATCGATTCTATCCGGCCTTTCAATACGTCGTCTGGGGCGGTAAAACCGCAGCGGACGCGATCAGCGCGTCCCTGATCGAAACCGTCGGCGAAGCTTAAGGGCCAAATCATGTCGGAAACGAAGTTGATTCTTGCCGGCTGCGGCAAGATGGGCGGCGCCATGTTGCAGGGATGGCTGCGCCGCGGCATCCTTGCCGAGAACGTGATCGTCGTGGAGCCTTACGAACCGGGCCGCGAGGCGGTCGCCCGCGATTTTGCCGTGACCGCCGTCGGCACCGCCGCGGAGGTCGCCGCATCGTTCGAGCCCGATGTTGTCGTTTTCGCCGTCAAACCGCAGTCGATGGACGATGTCGCGCCGGAATACAGCCGGTTCGTCGCGCCGAAAACCGTGTTCCTGTCGATCGCCGCGGGCAAGACCATCTCGTATTTCCACGACATGTTGGGCGCGGATGCGGCCATCGTGCGAAGCATGCCGAACACCCCGGCCGCGGTTGGCCGGGGCATCACCGTCGCCTGTCCCAATACACGCGTCACGGCCGAGCAGCGTGATCTCTGCGACCAACTTCTGCAATCCGTCGGCGAAGTCGGCTGGGTCGAGGACGAGGGCTCGATCGACGCGGTCACCGCGCTCTCCGGCGGCGGCCCGGCCTATGTCTTCCTGCTCGTCGAATGTTTGGCCGAGGCCGGCATACAGGCTGGGCTTTCCGAAGATTTGGCCAAGCAGCTCGCACGAGCGACGATCACCGGTTCGGGCGAGCTGCTGTATCAGTCCTCGGAAGACCCGGCAACCCTACGGAAAAACGTCACCAGCCCCGGAGGCACGACGGCGGAAGCCCTGAAAGTCCTGATGGCCGAGAATGGCTGGCAACCGCTGATCACCGAGGCGATCGCGGCGGCGACGCGACGGTCGCGCGAACTCGCCGGATAAAAAATCACCGCAGACGAGCGCCTTGGCCTTAATATTGACATCGGCAGATCCCATTTTCTTCGATGAACGGCGGGCGGGGCCCGGCATTGGCCGAAGGAGAAGCTCATGGCTGCGAAATCTACCCGTAAACCGGCGAAACCATCGGCCGCGCGACAGCGAGCCGCGATCCTGGACGCGGCCCTTGAACTGGCGGCAGCCGGTCCTTGGAATGGGGTGACGTTCGTCCGGATCGCGCAGGCGTCGCAGGTCTCTTTGTCCGAATTGTATGGCCAGTTCCCCGGCAGGATGGCCATCTGGCGCGCCCTGATGGCGCGCGCGGACGAGCGGGTGCTGGCGGAAACCGATACCGGCAGCACCGATGAATCGGTTCGCGATCGTCTGTTCGATATTCTCATGCGACGATTCGACGTTCTCGCCGAAAACCGCGATGGGGTCATATCGATGGCCCGCGGCATTGCCTGTGATCCTGCCGCGGCGATGTGTGCCGCGCCCACCTTGATGAAGTCCATGCGCTGGATGCTGGAAGCCACAGGCGTTTCGACCGCGGGCGTATGCGGTTCCTTGCGCGTGAAGGGCCTGGCCGCGGTGTACGCCTCGGCCTTTAGGATTTGGATGCGCGACGACAGCGAGGACATGTCGCGAACCATGGTAGCCCTGGACAAATCGCTCGAACGGGCGGAAAAGCTGTCAGGAATCCGCGTCGGTCGCCGGCCCCGCAAGGAACAAGACGGCGAAGACCCCGTTGCCTCGCCTTCACCCGGCTGAGACCGAACGTTCCAGCCTGCCGTCGATTTTGTTGCAGTGCAACATAAATGTTGACGAAACTGCTCAAACCAACGATATTATCATCATTGTGCGCCGCCGCATCTTGCGCTTCCGCTGATGGAGTATGACCGATGGCCAAGACCACGAACCCGTTTCTGAACTTCGATATGACCCAGATGCTCGCCGACTTCGATCCGAAAAAGATGGCGGACGAGTTCACCAAGGTGATGGGTCAGTACAACCTGCCCAGCGTCGACGTCGAATCCGTGCTGAAGAGCCAGCAGAAGAACGTCGAAGCCCTGACCGTCGCCAATCGCACGGCGATGGAAGGTTTCCAGGCGGTCGCCAGCCGCCAGAGCGAGATCCTCAAGGAAACCCTCGACGAGACACAAAGTGCGCTGGAGAAGTTTGCCTCCTCCTCGACGCCCCAGGACGCCGCCGCGAAGCAGGCGGAACTGGTCAAGGAAGCCTTCGAAAAGGCGCTCAGCAACATGCGCGAGTTGGCCGAGTTGGTGACCAAGTCCAACAACGAAGCCGCTTCGGCGATCAACGATCGGATTTCCGAAAGCCTCGAGGAAATCAAATCCCTGGCCCTGGACATGAAGAAGTAAGCCTTCTATTCCAGATGGTTAGTTGCAAGCCGCCGGTAGCTCGCCGGCGGCTTTTTACTTGCCCGAATTCGCAGAAAAAAGCAGTCTGACGCTCCCTGAACCTGAGGAGCGACCATGGAGATTTCTTTCGACGATTTTCTGCGCGTGGAGATTCATGTCGGCACGGTCGTGCGTGCCGAACCCTATCCGGAAGCACGCAAACCCTCGATCAAGTTGTGGATCGATTTCGGTTCCAAAATCGGGGAAAAGAAGTCCTCGGCCCAGATCACGCGACATTACGAACCGGCTGGAATGATCGGACGGCAGGTCGCCGCGGTGACGAATTTCCCGCCGCGGCAAATCGGAAAGTTCATGTCGGAAGTGCTCGTCGTCGGCTTTCCCGACGAAAATGGCGAGGTTGTCCTGCTCCAGCCCGAACGCGCAGTGCCCGACGGCGGCAGGTTGTATTGAGGATTTGGCGGTGTGTGGAACACCGCGCGAAACCATCAGACAATTGATTTTTGGTAAAAAAAGAGTGAAAATACAGGATCCTGGTGTCCAGAATGACACAGGTGTAACTGTTGCGTGCGTCCGCCAGATCAATAGAAAGGAGGTCGGCGTGGCGGACATCAAAGGTCTGGGTATTGGACCGGCATCCCTGATCCCGCAATATCGCGTCGCCCCCGCGGGGCCGCGAAATGTGGAGGATGCGTCCGAATCCCGACCGCCCCAGACAGCCTCCCGACCCGAGACTGAAAGCCCTGTGCGTCCGCGTGGGGTCGTGGATTCGCGCGCGCCGTTGGCTGAGCCTCAGCCGGAATCAAACACCAGTGAAAGTCGTCAGCAACTGGGCAACCAGACACGGCTGGCGCTTGACGAATTCTTGCTGCAGGTGTTTCGCGACATCGGCTATCCGCCCAGCATCGCCGAAGCCAAGGTTGCCCGCCTGACCGGCTCGTCCGGCTTCCAAACCGTCGCCGTCGCCAGCGCGCTCGATCAGCGCCTGGAACTGCTGGGCTTCGAAAGCAACTCCTATTCGGCTTCGGTTCGTTTGGAATCAGTGAGCGTCGAAGTCGAGGAACAGTCGCCCGTACGCGTCAATGTCGACGATCTGTCGCTGCGGGTCGAAATTCGCGACGACACCGGGTTCCTGCTGCTGTCGCAGCAGATCAATCTTCAGGAAGAGACCTTCAGCGGATTCGGCAGCCCGCGCGGCTTGCCGGGCAGCCCGTCATCTCTGGCTGATGCGCAGGAGGATCCTTCCCAGGTTTCTTCGACCGATTCCGATCAGGCGTTTGCCACGCTGGCCGAGATTTTCGGCGCTGAGAACGTGCGCGCGAGCGACGGGTCCAGCGATTTCGAGATCCGGATCAACGAACTGTTGGCATCCGAGCAGAACCAGGATCCGCTGACCACCGATACCGCCGAAGCCACGCTCGACGAGTTGGTGGCTGGAGTCGGGCTCAACCTGGACGCCTGACAAGTCGCCGGCCCGAAGCCCGGTGTAAATCCCGCCACGCCTTTTCCCCTTGCTTCACAGCGGCAAAACGACCACCGCTTTCAGGCCTCCCATCTCCGAGTCGGTCAGCTCGATCTCCCCGCCGTGTCCACGTATGACATCCCGCGCGATGGACAGCCCCAGCCCAACGCCGCCGGTTTCCGGATTCCGGGAATCGTCTAGTCGATAGAACGGCCGGAAAACCTCGTCGCGTTTATCCTCTGGAACACCCGGTCCGTCGTCTTCGACGATGATCCTGACCTGGCCGGGCTGGAGCTCGATCTCGACCTTCACCTGATCAGCGTAGCGCATCGCGTTCTCGATCAGGTTCGTCACGCTCCGCTTGAACGCGTTCGGTCGCAGGGGTATGGTGACGTCGGCATGCCGGACGAACTCGATCCGGCCACCCTGCCGGTGGGCGCCGTCAACGACGTCATCCAGGAGGTCGGCGACGGAGACGTCGATCGGCCGTTCGGCTCCTTCGCCCCGCGCGAACGCCAAGTAGGCTTCCAGCATGCGCTCCATCTCGATGATGTCGGCCTCGAGCTCGCCTAACCCTTCCTGTTCGCGTAACAAGGCGAGCTGCAGTTTCATGCGGGTCAAGGGCGTTCGCAGATCGTGGGAAACGCCGGCTAGCATTTCCGTGCGTTGCGTGATCTGCCGTCTGATGCGTTCGCGCATGGCGAGGAAGGCCGAAGCCGCCTGGCGAACCTCGCGCGCGCCCTCGGGCTTGAAGGCGGGGGCGTCCTGTCCTTTGCCGAAGGCGTCCGCCGCCACGGCCAGTCTGCGAATGGGACGAACCTGGTTGCGCATGAAGATCGTGGCGACGCCGAACAGGATCAGGGAGGTGCCGACCATCCACAGCACGAATACGTAGGTGGTCGAACTGAACAGGCGCTTTCTTGTCGTCTTGGTGTGCAAGATGCCGTCCGCCAACTGAACCTTGACCAGGACGTGACGCTTGTCGGGCGTGGTCGCGATGTCGAACGGTTTGCCGACGTATTCCCGCAGGGCGCGGGCAAGCGCATCGTCCATGCGGCTGGCCGCGGGCGACGGCGCGTTCGGCAAGACTTCGCCCGGATGAAATTCGGCCACCACTTCCATGTGCAAGGCCGCCCGCTGGACAATCCAGTCCTGCGCCGATTCGCCCGGATGTTCGCGAAGGTAGGAAATGATGGTGGCGATATCGCCGGCGAGGGCGCGCGCCAGTCGGTTGGAAATCTTGTCCCAGTGCGATTCATAGAAAATGAACGCGGACACCACCTGCAGCAACACAAGCGGCTTCACGATGATCATCAACGAACGCCCGAGAAGGCTTTTGGGAAGGAATTTCTTGATCACGTGAAAACCGGACCCCCGACCATCATAGCCCTTCAATCCGGGCGCAGGACATATCCCTTGCCGCGCACGGTCTGCAGGTACCTCGGCATGCGCGGATCCTGCTCGATTTTTCGCCGCAACCGGGTGACCTGCACGTCAACCGCGCGGCCACCACCACCGGCGCCCGTTCGCTGGATCAGATCCTCGCGCGACAAGACCGCGCCGGGCTCCTCCGCAAGCGCCTTCAGCAAGGCTGCTTCGACGGAGGTCAGGCGGACCGGTTCGCCGTCCTGCATCAGTTCCGAGCGGTCCAGGATGAAGACGGAAGTGCCGAGCTTGATCTCACCGCCAGTCTTTTCGACCTTGGGCAGGCGACGCAGGATGTTGTTGATGCGCAGCAGCAGCTCGCGCGGCTCGAACGGTTTGACCAGGTAGTCGTCGGCGCCACGCTCGAGGCCGGCGATACGATCCTCGGGCTCACCCATGGCGGTCAGCATCAAGATCGGAACCGCGCTGTTCGCGCGGATATCGGCGGCGAAATCCAATCCGCTTTCGCCCGGCATCATCAGGTCCAGGATCAGCAGGTCGAACGCCAGGCTCGCCAGTTTGGCGCGGGCGTCGGCCGCGTTTTTGGCGGTCCCAACGATGAAGCCGTTTTCAGACAGGAATTTCCACAACAGCTCGCGCAATCGGTCATCGTCGTCGACGACAAGGATATGCGGAAGGACTTCGTTCAACTGACACTCCGAATTCGCGCCATGACCGCGGTAACGATGCCGCTGGTGGTCAGTCTACAACAGGGCGGGCCGGTTGCGCGCGCTCATTCCGATGTCGTCGCCGCGGCCGTGGCCGGCACGCGTTCACGGTCCTCGGCGTTGATGATGCCGCGCAGGACGGACGTGAATCCACCGATGGCGTCCGCTCCCGCGTCGGCATAGGCCCGCGCGATGCGCGCCCACTGCCGCGTGGTCAACTGCCGCTCCAACTCAACGCCCTTTTCGGTCAGGGATAGGCAGCGACGACGGCGGTCTCCGCTGTCCGTCTTTTGCTCGATAAAACCCTCTCGGATCAACTGGCTCAAAACTCGCGAGAGACTCTGCTTGGTGATCTTGAGAATCGCCAACAGTTCGCTGACCGAGATGCCGGGATGTCGGCCGACAAAATAGACCACGCGGTGATGCGCCCGGCCGAACCCGAAATCCGCGAGTATGGCATCGGGTTCGCCGGTGAAGTCGCGATAGGCGAAGAACAGCAGTTCAATCGCCTCGCGCGCCTGGTCTTCGCTCATCGATACCAGGGTGGAATCGCTCTCTTCGTTGGGCATGCTTGCGGCACCCATAATTTATGTCAGCATTATTGACATATATGGCAAACCTTGATAGGGAAAGCAACTTCATTTTTGTCAAACCCTCGTAGGCGAAAGATTATTTCAATGGATGACACCCCGTTCGACGATCGCGACGGCAAAATCTGGTACAACGGCGAGATGATCGATTGGCGTGGTGCCAAGCTTCATGTTCTAAGCCACGCCCTGCACTATGCCTCCAGTGTGTTCGAAGGAGAGCGCTCTTACGGCGGTAACATCTTCAAGCTAACCGAGCACAGCCAGAGGCTGGTCGATTCGGCGGTCGCACTGGGTTTCGAGATCCCCTATTCGGTGGCCGAGATCGACCAGGCCTGCATCGACGTCTGCGAGGCCAACAACATCGTCGACGGCTATGTCCGTCCGGTGGCCTGGCGGGGCAGCGAGATGATGGGTGTCTCGGCACAAACAACACGGATCAACCTGGCGATCGCGGCCTGGCCCTGGCCGTCCTATTTCTCGCCCGAGGCGCGGATGAAGGGCATCCGCCTGAAGACGGCACCGTGGAAACGGCCGCCGCCGGATACCGAGCCGGTTCACGCCAAGGCCGCCGGCCTGTACATGATCTGCACCCTGTCCAAGCATCAGGTCGAGAGCGAGGGATACGACGACGCCTTGATGCTCGACTGGCGCGGGCAGATCGCCGAATCCACCGGCGCCAATATTTTCATGGTGATGGGCGACGGCAAGCTGCACACGCCCATTCCCGATTGTTTCCTCGACGGCATCACGCGCCGCACGGTGATCGACCTCGCCCGCCGCCGCGACATCGAGGTGATCGAGCGGGCCATCATGCCCGATGAACTCGCCAGCGCCACCGAGGTGTTCCTGACCGGCACCGCCGCCGAAGTCACGCCGGTCGGCTCGATCGACGATCACAGTTTCACCCCGGGCGAGATCACCAGGGTCCTGATGGAGGACTATGAAAACGAGGTCGGCAAGGCCGCGGCGGACGCCAGCTCGGCCGCCTGAGGGCATCTGATCGATCGAAGGAAACCGCGGCACGGGGTGCCGCGGTTTTTTATTCCACGCTCTCGTCGGCGGGCGGGACCTCCGGCTGCCAGCAGACGACGAGAACTTCCGCGTCCTGCGCGCCGGCCGAGACATAGGCGTGTCCGGTACCGCTGTCGAAATAGAGGCTCTCCCCCTTCTTCAGCTCGACCGGATCGCGGCCATCCAGGAATACCGTCAGTTCGCCGTTCAGCAGGTAGACGAACTCTTCCCCCGCGTGGGCGATCGAGGACGCGAAGGCGGCGATGTCATGGGCTTTGATGCGTCCGCGCATCGGAGTCATGTGTTTGCTCTGCAGGCTGGCGGCATGCATGTCGTAGACGTAGTTCTCGGTTTCGTGGCGCTTCACGTCCTCGCGGCGTGTGACCACCATGCTGCCGGGCGCGAATGGCTCGGCATCGGGTGCGAACAGATCACTGACGTCCAGATCCATCGCACGGGCCAGTCGGATGAAACGGTCGTAGGTCAGCGATATCTCGCCGCGTTCCATCTTGGAGATCGTCGAAATCGCCAATCCGGATGCCTTGCTGACGTGCGCCAAGGTCCAGCCCCGGGCCTTGCGCATGGTTCGGACACGCTTGCCCAGCGAAATCCGCGCTTCCGACGGAACACCGTTTTGAGTCACCGGTACGGTTCCCTTTGAATTTGCATAGATTTTCCGATACGAAAATTTTTCTCTTTTTTCCAATAGGAAAATTGTGTTAACTGCTGAAGCAACCAAATTACGCCAACCACGGCAACAAAAAAGCAAAAACGACGCAAACGGGCACGCAACGCCCGGCGGGGATTGGACGGCATGGAGCGCTGGGACGTCATCATCATGGGGGCGGGAATCGCCGGAGCCTCGGCGGCCTACGAGATCGCGGCCAACCGGCGGGTGCTCGTCGTCGAGCGCGAAGCGCAGCCGGGATACCATTCCACCGGCCGGTCGGCGGCGATATTCACCGAAAGCTACGGCAACCGCCCGATCCGCGCGCTGACATCTGCGAGCCGAGGTTTCTACGCCGAGCCGCCACGTGGATTCGCCGACGCCCCCCTGTGGGCAGACCGGGGTGTCCTGTTGATCGGTTCGCCGCAGCAAATGCCGCACGTCGAAGCGCTCTACGACGAGGTCAAAGAGTTCGCCGCCGGCGTTCGACTGGTCGACGGCGGCTATTTCGAAAAGAACGTTCAACTGGCCCGTCCCGGTGTCGTCGCCGGCGCGGTGCTCGATTCGGGAGCCATGGAACTCGATGTCGGCGCCATTCATCAGGGGTTCCTGAAAGGCGCGCGCGAACGCGGCAGCGAAATCCTGACCGACGCCGAGGTCCGTTCCCTGACACGACGGAACGATGCGTGGAGTCTCGAAACCTCGGCCGGCCGCTTCGCGGCTCCCGTGATCGTCAATGCTGCCGGCGCCTGGGCCGATACGCTGGCGGAGATGGCCGGGATCGAGCGGGTAGGCCTGGTGCCCAAGCGGCGCACCGTCTGCACCTACGATGCGCCGGCCGGTGTCGATGTCAGCGATTGGCACCTGGTCGTTGATGTCGACGAAAAATTCTATTTCAAGCCGGAGTCGGGCCGCATCCTTGGTTCCCCTGCTGACGAGACCCCGACCGAGCCGTGCGATGCCCAGCCCGACGAAATGGATATCGCGCTGGCGATAGACCGCATTCAGGGCGTAATAGACGTCGACGTCCGTCATGTTCGTGCCAAGTGGGCTGGCTTGCGCACGTTCGCCGCGGACAAGACCCCGGTTGTCGGATTCGATCCGGCGGCCGCTGAGTTCTTCTGGCTGGCAGGCCAAGGCGGCTATGGCATTCAAACCGCGCCCGCCATGGGCCGTCTCGCCGCCGCGCTCAGCGCCGGTGGCGACCTGCCGCCCGACATAAAGTCCTTGGGCGTCACGGCCGACGACCTGTCGCCGCGCCGGGCCACGCTGACGAGCCGGGGATCGTAAGAGATGGCGGGCCTGGTCACCTTGGCGATGGTCCTGTTCCTGATCAGCGGTGCCGCCATCGCCTATGTCATCGGCGCGACATCGGTGCTGACCTACCTCGCCGCCGACAAGGCGCTCTACCTGGCCATCCTGCCGCAACGGATCTTTGCCCAGATCGACGTGTTCGCGCTGATGGCGATGCCGCTGTTCATTCTGACCGGCGAGATCATGAACCGGGCGGGCATCACTCGGGTCCTGATCGATTTCTCGATGTCCCTGGTTGGCCGGTTCAAGGGCGGGCTGGGGCACGTCAACATCCTGACCAGCGTGTTTTTCGCCGGCGTCTCCGGATCGGCGGTAGCCGACTCGGCGGCACTCTCCAACACCCTGGTGCCGGCGATGCGGGCGCAGGGATACGACGGTCTCTACGCCGGCGCGATCACCGCGGCCTCGTCGATCATCGGACCGATCATTCCGCCGAGCATCATCCTGATCGTGTATGGCGCGTTGATGGAAACCTCGATCGCCGCCCTGTTCGTCGCCGGCATCGTTCCGGGTCTGATCCTGGCCGGCGCTCTATTTGTCCTCAACGCCTACTTCGCGCATCGCCACGATCACCCCGGCGGCCGTTCGGTCGAGTTGCCGCCCTTCGGCACGAGTTTGCGCAGGGCGGCGCCGGCGCTGTCGCTGCCGATCATCATCGTCGGCGGCATCATCGTCGGAGTGGTGACACCGACCGAGGCCGCCGCCCTGGCGGTGGTGACCGCCATGGCCGTCGGTTGGTTCTACGGCAGCATGAGCCTGCAGGTTTTCTGGCTGGTGGCGCAGCGCACCGCCGTGGTCACCGGCTCGATTTTCATCATCCTGTGCGCGATCGCGACACTGGGCTACGTCGCCGGGCTGTTGCAGTGGCCGGAGCAGCTGGCGGCCCTGGTCACCGACGCGGGGCTTACTCCGCTCGAGTATCTGTTCGTGATGAACGTGATTTTCCTGATCGCCGGCATGATCATGGACATTCCGGTGGCCTTGACACTGCTGGTGCCAATCCTGGCCCCGGTGGCTCTGGCCCAGGGCGCCAATCCGGTGCACCTCGGGATCGTGCCGTGCTTCAACCTGTGCATCGGATTGATCACGCCGCCGCTGGGTGGCTGCCTGGTGGTCGTCTCGACCGTCACCAAGATCAACTACTGGATTCTCGCCCGCGCCATCCTGCCGTTCGTGATCATCGAGATCATCGTCCTGGTGATCCTGACGATGGTGCCGGAAATCAGCCTGTTCCTGCCACGTGTCAGCGGCTTCACGGTCAACTAGAGAGAAAGGGAGAACGGAAATGAAAAAGAAACTGCACGCGATCCTCGCCGGCGCGGCGATCGCCCTGATCACCACCTCGGCCCAGGCCGAGATCAAGATCGCCCTCGACAGCCCGCCGAACATGGAACGTGCCGGATCCTACGTCTGGGCCCATACCTTCGCCGAACACCTGAAGTCGAAGGGCATGAAGGTGAAGGAATACGCCCGCGGCTCGCTGGGGGGCGAGGCGGAAAAGCTCGACCAGGTCAGCCAGGGCCTGCTCGAGGTCTCGATGTCCGATGTCAAGTCGGCCGGCAAGATCGACAAGCTGGTCTTCGGCGTCGCCCTGCCCTACCTGTTCAGCGATGTCGCGCACATGGACCGCGCGCTCGCGGCCGGAGATCTGCTGGACAAGGTCAATGCCAGCGTAACGAAGAGCGGCGTGCGCATTCTCGCGATCACCACGGTGGGTCCGGGCACCGGCGTTTTCAACACCGAGAAACCGGTGTACAAGGCGGCGGACCTCTCCGACCTGCGCATGCGCGCCCTCGACGAGGCCCAGATCGCCTTGTTCAAATCGTGGGGATCGACGGGCACGATCGTGTCCTGGAAAGAGGTGCCGAACGCCCTGCAGACCGGCGTCGCCATCTGCGCTTGGCCAACGATGTCGACGTCATCGCAGCCACCCTGCGGACACAGACCTTTCATCCCGACACCTATACCCAATTCGGCATCGACCTCGCGGCGAAACGGTACATCTTGGTCAAATCATCCCAGCACTATCGCGCCGGATTCGGGCCGATCGCCGCGGAGATCATGCACGTGGCGGCGCCGGGCGCCATCACCCCGGACTTCGCCAACATCCCGTACGAAAAACTATCTTCCCACTACTGGCCGCGCGTCGAGGATCCGTTCACGGACAGCGAATGACCGGCGCGGCCTATTCGAATTCGGTACGGCGCCCCGGTTCCGAAACCGCCGTGTCCATCAACTCGCGGGTCAGGTAGTCGAAGGCGTCGTCGACCGAATCGGTGGCATGGAACAGGTCGAGGTCGGAGGCTGAAATCGTGCCGAAATTGACCAGGGCGTCGAAGTTGACCACTTCGTCCCAGAAAGGCTTGCCGAACAGCACAACGGGCAGTTTTTTCGTCACCTTCTTGGTCTGGATCAAGGTCATGATTTCGAAGAACTCGTCCAGGGTTCCGAATCCACCGGGGAACACGATCAAGGCCTTGGCCAGATAGATGAACCAGAACTTGCGGGTGAAGAAGTAGTGGAACTCGAATGCCAATTCCCTGGTGGTGTAGGGATTGCCGTACTGCTCGTGCGGCAGGGCGATGTTGAGGCCGATGTTCAGGCCCTTGGCCTCGGACGCGCCGCGGTTCGCCGCTTACATGATTCCCGGCCCTCCGCCCGTACACACCACGAAGCGCCGGCGCGAGTCTTCGAGGTTCTTCGACCACTCGGTCAGACGCGACGCCAGCTCGCGCGAGGCTTCATAGTATCGTGACGAACGCAGCCGAGTTTCGGCCTTGGCAACGTCCCCGTTTTCGCGCTTGGCTTTTTCCAGGTCGGCCTCGGCTTCGTCCCGTGGCGGTATCCGGGCCGAGCCGAAAAAGACGATGGTATCGCTGACGTTGTAGTGTTCGAACCTGGCTTCCGGCTCGATGTGCTCGGCCAGGATCCGAAGCAGGCGGCCATCCGTGCTCTCGATGAAGTCGGGGTTGAGGTAGGCCTTTTTCGGACCCGTGTCGTCGTTCATGTCGTCTTGCCTCCCAGTTCCAATTCGACGTGATTTGATGAGCCAGCCAATCTGACGCTAGCGCGGATTCGATTTAATCCTGGTCGTATCCTGCGGCAGCGAAGAAGTTCTCGCATTCGGTGGGCGTGACTTTCTCGATCCCTTCGGCGATGGCGCTCCACAGTTCCTCAATGGTTC
>Ga0056109_1000413_pt1 | contig 13083 bp, 12 predicted proteins | sample WorMetG1BERMUDA2_FD_80077 | JGI IMG/M metagenome (GOLD analysis project Ga0056109, IMG submission 80077) | Marine gutless worms symbiont microbial communities from Max Planck institute for Marine Microbiology, Germany - Inanidrilus... ...
GGGTATGACTCCTTCATTGGAGAACGCGGGCTGCTTCTCTCCGGTGGCCAACGGCAGCGGCTGGCTATAGCCCGGGTGATTCTGCGGGATCCGGCCATCCTGATTCTGGACGAGGCGACCAGTGCTCTGGACAGTGAAAACGAGCGGGCTGTACAGGAGGCGATCGCCCGGCTTTCAGAAAACCGGACCACTTTTGTGATAGCACACCGACTCTCCACTGTTCAGAATGCTGATCGGATTCTTGTGCTCGACCAGGGAAAAATCGTCCAGGAGGGAACACACAAAGCTCTTGTGCGTACAAAAGGGCTGTACAGAAAACTCTATGAGATGCAATTTGACTGACGCCAGCGATTCTCATTGAGAAATGTTATATTTTAACGCCATTATCCTATGTAAAAAACAAGCGTTTACTTCTAAAATCAGGCTGAATTTCTTTGATTTCATGCCCCTGTATATCTATTTTTTAGGCTGTTCTGGATGCTCTGTATGAAGAGCTCGTTTAAGCAATTCTTTATATTTGGCCTGTTTACAGTGTTCCGATATATTTACCCCCATATAGGTAAGGAGAAATCCTCTAATGAAGAGAACGTATCAACCCAGTAACCTCAAAAGAAAGCGTAAGTTCGGTTTTCTTACGAGAATGCGCACAAAATCCGGAAGACTAATCCTCAAAAGACGACGGCTCAAAGGACGTAAGAAACTCACAGTTTCTGATGAAAGATAAGGCGACATTCCGGTTTCCAAAGGAAAGGCGACTTCAAAAGAAAGCGGAATACGATATTATGTTCAGAAAAAGCAATCGGGTTTCTTCTGATGGGATGATACTCCGTTACCGGAAGAATGGTCTTGATTTCCCCAGGTTGGGCGTGGTGATCGGTAAGAAATCCGGTAATGCTGTGGAACGCAACAGATTGCGTCGTATTTTTCGTGAAGTTTTCAGACAGAAAAGAAATACTGAGATCCTGGATGTTGATCTGCTTGTTACACTGTATAAACCACTTGACAACCTGAACAATGAGCAAGTACGCGGGGTTTTCAGCCATCTACTTTCGAAAATCACACTGCAGCGGAAAAGGTCCTGAGCGTAACATTGATCGGTGCCCGTTTTTTACGAAGTACCAGGTATTTTCTGCTCCGTTTCTGTCCTGTCGCTTTTCAGCGGTATCCGTTCTATCATCATACCTTTCGAAAGAAGCTATCAATACTTTAAGGAGTGTTAGAATATGAATAAACGACTGTTGTTGGCCTTTGGCCTCTTTTTTGTATTTATGTTGATTTTTCAGACTCTTTTTATGAAGCAGCAGCCACAAAAGCAGAAAACAACAGCTCCAGGTCCTGTAACACACTCAAGACCTGTTGTTAAGAGAACTTCAATAACAGCGAGCAAAGTGAAAGCGGCTGCTCTGGAACCGGTTTCTAATGGTCTGCTCACTGTTGGGCTGAGTAAGGTTGACGGAACAGTCAGCTCCATCCAGTTCGCAAAATATAAAGAAAATGGAAAGAATATTGATTTCATCGAGAAGAGTATCCCCTTTCTCCGAAATTTCCGGGTGCTTTTTCCAGGTGTGCAGCAGGCGGACTTGCAGCAGGAGGTGCTTTTTGCGCATAAGAAAATCAACAATCTGACCCATCAGTTCACCCATACTTACAAAAAAGGCGCGGAAGAGGGTATTCAGGTCACCAAGACCTATAGCTTCTTTCCGGAAAAATACTATTTTGACCTCTCTGTCACAATAAAGAATATGTCCGGAAAGCAATGGAAGAATCCTGATAAATTATTTTCTCTGGTCTGGGGATCCCCTGTTAACTGGCGTAAGGACAAGAAGGAGGGGACCTATGATGTTCAAAAATTTATTTATTGTAATTCAGAGGGAAATGAACAAGATTTAACTGATGATGAATTGGAGAACGCCGATTGGATAGGGATCAAAGATAGGTATTTTCTTTTCTCAATAATCCCGATAATGAACAGAAGCGGGAAATTGAATTCTAACGGAAGAAGTGCAGAATTTTTCCCTCTGGATAAAGAGAAAAAAAAAGGTGTGATATCCTTTTCTTTTCTTAATAAAACATTAGTAGAGAAACAAATTGAAGGGTCTCGATTCAGGATTTTTCTCGGCCCTATGAAGTATGATCTCCTCACTTCCGATGAATTTGAGAACAATGACTACTCATTCAGCAATGTGCTGACCACTTTTCCTGTCGTAAGAGAGATATCTATTCTGTTTGAAAAACTCATTTTTGCAGTTCATGGTCTTGTCTCCAACTTCGGGATCGTGATCATCCTGGTGACTCTCATTCTCAAACTGGTGCTCTATCCACTTACCCACAGAAGCGTAATTTCTATGAAGAAAATGCAACTGATCCAGCCCAAAATTGCCGCCCTGAAAGATCAGATGAAGAATCAGGACCCGAGGTTGATGAATCAGAAAATGATGGAACTGTATAAGAAAGAAGGGGTCAACCCCATGGGTGGTTGTCTGCCCGTCCTTCTGCAGTTGCCTATTTTCATAGCCCTCTATCAGGTCCTTCCAAGGCTTGTTGATATGAAGGATGTTGCCTTCCTCTGGATTAAGGACCTATCCTCCCCGGATACTCTCTTTTATATTCCAGCATTTAAGGATATTCCACTGCTTCCCCATGCATTCAATCTTTTGCCTTTAATAATGACTGCTGTTTCCATTATTCAGTCAAAAATGAGCCAGAAGTCTTCCGGTCCTCAGACAGCGCAGCAGGCACAGCAGAATAAAATGATGATGCTTATGCCGATAATGTTCCTCTTCCTGTTCTGGAAAATGCCGTCAGGGCTTGTCCTCTACTGGACTCTTCAGAATATCTTCTCCATTGTTGAGCAGTCTTTCATCAATAAGAAGTATGGCGCAAAAGAAGCGGCATCCGAATAGTAAGGAGAAATCGCCATGATGGAAAGAGAGTTTGAAGGAAAGAGTGAGAAAGATGCGATTGCTCTTGCTGAGCAGGAGCTTCAAATTGATCGCGATAAATTGCAGATTAAGCTGATCCAGAAAGGAAGGAGCTCCTTCCTTGGAATAGGGGAAGGACAGAAAGCCCGTATTCGTGTTGTTTACAATGAGAACGATATCGGTTCAGCCAGCACAGTGGAAAAGGAAGCGGCATCTGATCATGAAATCGCGGACCAATATATTGAATCCAGTCTTGATTTTCTGGAAGGCCTTTTTGAGCGGATGAATATTGAAGTAGATATTGAGGCTGATGAGCCTGAGGAGGATAAGATCTTTATCAGGCTTAAGAGCCCAAACTCAGCGTTGATAATCGGTAAACGGGGGAAAACCCTGGACGCTATTCAAATGCTGACCAATACCGCTACAGGCCATAAAGTTTCCAAAGATTTCAAGACTGTGATAGATATAGAAAATTATCGTGAGAAGCGGGAGATCGTACTCACAGACTTAGCCATCAAAATGGCTGCAGAAGCTCGTAAGTCCGGCAAAATTAAAAGTCTGGAACCAATGAATCCCTTTGAGCGCCGCCTCATTCATCTGGCACTGCAGGGCGAGGATGGGATTGAAACCCGCAGTGAAGGGGAGGGCATCTACCGCAAAGTGAAAATCATCCCCCAAAAGGTTAAACTTTAATGCAATAGATGCGGCCTGCGGGCCGCATCCTGTTTTCCATCGCTCTACTCCTCCCGGATCACCAGTTCACCGAACACGACGTCCGCATCAATCACCAGAGCCGGCTTCTCGTTGTAGAAATTATCACTCCTGTAGACCTTATCCCCAAAACCAGCGGAACTATCATCCGGAAACTTCGCGCTGGCGAATACCACGTTCGCTTTGACAATTACAGGGATCCCTTTGGGGATGATCATGATCGTGGATCCGAACACCGTATAGCTGTTCACCTTCACGTTCTCATCCTTGAGCTGTATTCCGCTCAGATCAACCATGCTGGAACCAAAGAGCGTGGTGTACTTCTTACCCGGCGTGTTTGTTTTTATACTGGCCTCACTGAAAATCGCCCCATTCTTACCCTTGCAGCTGCCAAACACACCAAAGAGCACGCGCCCACCCCAGTAGATCAAAATCAGCCCCACCGCAATCCGGAACACCGGTATCTTTAACCCTGTGGTCGCTCTGAGAAGCACGGATCCTCCGATCAAAAGGAGGATGATCCCCCAGAATACGCCGCTGAAAATAGATCCCATCCTCATTATCTCTCCCTGTCTTTGAAATGATTCTACCTCTATTTTTACAGTATATCATAACCACACAAAACTATAAACGCATTAATGCATCAGATCAGTTTTTTTTTCAGGGGGGGAGCATCCCCCCTGTTTCCGGCCGGCCTCTGGCCGTCCTCCATCACCCCCCATCCGCACATCAATGGGGATTCCCTGAAACCGGAAAGTCGCCGCCTCTCAATGCCGGGCTTACAAATTCATCCACACCAGTCCACACCGCTACCATGCAAACAGCATGGATCGAGACACTGCTCCCTCTGCCTTTCAGATCCCTCCCCTGGAAGGGGACCAGCTGCAGCCACCGGCTGGACAGCAGTTGCTCTTCTACCTCCCCGGTACTTTCACCGGCCGTAGCTGGCAATACCGGGACAGCCGTATCGACAAAAAGTTCGGCTGTCGGTCCGGACGGTGAGTGCTCCTATTCAAAATGGTACCCCTTGCGGGTCGGCACAAACACCCGTACATACTGATTATACAGAAAATCGTCTGTCATCCCGGAGATAAAATCGATTATGATCCTCCGGGGATCGTTTGTTTTTTTATACTCCTCATTCATCCCGTCCAGAAAGTGATTCAGAAGGCCGCACTCCTGATCCTGCTTTCCGTAATGATCCAGAAAAAAAAGGAAAAGCGATTGGAACATATTGCGGATCCTGGTCTGCTCCTGCTTGATCTTGCTGTTAGTGTAGATGCAGCGGTAGTTAAATTTCTTTAACTCGCTCAGGGCAGTGTACACCTCTCTCGAAAAAGCGAGCCCGTCTTTCTCCAGGGAATTGCGGATCAGATCACGCACCAGGGTGTTGATAATCGCCGCGTTGCTGTCCCCCAGTACCCGGGCTGGCTCTCCAGGCATATCTTCTCTTTTGATAAGATGGATCCGGATCGCGTCCTCAAAATCCCGGCCTACATAAGCGATCACATCTGAAATCCGCACAACACATCCCTCAAGGGTCATAGGAAAGAGGTTTTTAGAAGCCCCCTCTTCATCAAAACAGGCGCGATACTCCGCATCAAAAGCGTCCCAATCCTTGGCCCCGGTCGGACGGTAGTTCTCCTGAATAAGCTCCCCGTTATGACAGAGGATCCCGTCCAGCACCTGGAGAGAGAGATTGAACCCCAGACCCCGATTCTCCACCTCCATCAGAAAGCGGACACTCTGCGCGTTATGTGCAAAGTGGCCGATCCCGTTCTCACTGCAGATCTGGTCCAGGATCTTCTCCCCCTCATGCCCGAAAGGCGTGTGTCCTATGTCGTGGCCAAGGGCGATCGCTTCTATTAAATCCTCGTTCAACCGCAGTGCCCGCCCGATCACCCGCCCGATCCGGGAGACCAGCTGCACATGCAGCGCCCGATGGGTGATATGGTCATTCTCAAAAAAAGAGAACACCTGCGTCTTGTCCACATACCGTGCATACGCCAGGCTATGGATGATCCGGTCGGAGTCGTGAAAAAAAACCGGGCGCAAGTCGGCCGAATCCGGAACCCTCTCCCGCTCCGGATGGCGTCGGATTCCATGATCGCTGAGACAGGCGCAGGGAGAGAGCGCCGCCGCCTCCCTTTCCCGATTCTGTTGCGCGATCTCAGCGAAGATATCCTGTCCCATATAATACTCCCTGCTGCTGTAGTGCAGTTAATCAACGTACTTCAAGTATATGTATGGCTCTGCCTCAGGGGAAGAGACAATTACTCCTCTGTCCCTCCTCAAGCTCCCTCTCGACCTTGCAGTCCTTCAAACGCTCCTCTGACGGGGCACAACACCCAGATTCAAAAAAGGCCGCCGGGCAAGGCCAGGACCCTCTTCGGTGGAGACGTCTGTTGCATCCCTTGCTTTCTCTACGTAAATTGAAATGGACAGAGAACAGGAGCAACCCATGGGCAATCCCCACCTCGGCCAGTCAGGCAGCTACAATAGTGAGGATCTAAGTGAAATAGAAGATCAGAGAAGTATCTTCGTCACCTTCCCCAACCCACACAAGGATATGGATTATCTGATCACTTCAACAACGGATGAATTCACCACCCTCTGCCCGGTCACCGGACAGCCGGATTTCGCAACCATCACCATCGAGACAACACCCGATGAGCTCTGTATTGAACTCAAATCTCTCAAGATGTACCTGATGTCCTTCCGTAACCGCGGGGAATTCCACGAACAGGTAGCCGGCAGGATTACTAAAGACATCATCGCGGTTATCAAACCCAGAAAATTGCGTGTCATAGGGGACTTCACCGTCCGTGGTGGCATAGCCACAAGAGTGGTATTTGAATACCCTCAGAAGTAAAAATTTGAACCAACAATCTCAGTTGCACTACAATTATAAAAATTCTATACTATATCATTCTATAATTCTGAATCCCCGCTATCAAGGAGCCATAATGCGCGTTGCTATTCTCTATCCGGTTGTAGAGGGAGTCCTTACCAGGGAAGACCACACAACTCTGACGAGCGTTAACGCACTGATCAATGGCCTCCACGACCACAATGTCAGCGTGAAAGCCTACCCTGTCTCCTGCAGACGCGACAGCAGGAGAGAGCTCATTTTTGACTGCAACGCCAATCTCCAGATCAGCACTCTCATGGAGCGGGCTGATACGTTCCAGATCATCCACAACCACTGCGGCTTCTTCCCCCTGGCGTGCAGCGGACTGATATCCACCCCGATAGTGACCACCCTATACCGGTATCCCGAAAAGGATTACTGCTCCAGGTTCATGGAACGCTCCTTCTTTATCGGAGTCAGTGGCCTACTGCGCAGCGCACAAATACCGATGGAACGGATCATTTATCCAGGAATCCCCTTCCACAGGCATTTCCTTAACGAGAGCTCGAATGGCTATTTCGTCAGTTCCTTTAGCATCAGCGGCAAAGAAGGCATTCTCCGGGCAGCAGCTGTAATAGAAAAAAACAGAAAGAAACTGATTGTCTATGGCGGTAAAGAACAAGAGCAGCTTTTTGATGCAGAGATCAAAACAATGATTGACACTCAACTTGTCTGTTTCCGACACATCACGGACGATAACTACCGGATGAGCATCCTTTCCGGAGCAAAGGCGATGCTTGCCCTCCCTGAGGAGGAACCAGTAGCAGCGCTGGAGGTTGTGGAGTCGATGTCCTGCGGAACTCCGGTGGTCGGCACCCGGACAGGTTGCCTCCCGGAACTCATAGATCATAACAGGACCGGATTCCTGATCAATACGGAGGAAGATATCCTCAGAGCCATGGATGCAGCAGACAGCACAAACCGCTCTGCCTGCTGGTCATATGCTGCGGAACGATTTTCCGCCAGGCGGATGGTGGATGAGTACATCTCCTTCTTCCGGGAAGTGGACAGAGTACACCGCAAAGAGGGGAGCCGCCCCTGGGGCTTCTATTCCATTCTAGCAGATAAACCGGACCATAAAATCAAACGGATTGTCGTTCTTCCTGGAGCGCGTCTCAGCCTGCAACGCCATATCCGTAGAGAGGAGCACTGGTTCATCCAATCCGGACAGGCCAGAATAACTCTCGCAGAAGAACTGGTTGAACTGCAGGCAAACCAATCCATTGACATCCCTCGGTGCGGTATCCACAGGATCGAAAACATCGGCACTTCAGATCTTGTGTTCTTTGAGATTCAGACGGGTGATTACTTCGGCGAAGATGACATCGAACGGCTGGAAGACGATTTTGCACGCGACTGATCCCGCTCGCTTACGAGTCCCCTTAACCGGAGACCTCCTCGGCAAACATTCCCCTGAATCCACCTTACACCACCCGAAATTCAACCCTGAAGCATATTCTCCAGCACCGCCTCCATAATCCGGTTTGCCTCTGTGCAGCGATCCATAGTATTATCAATTTCTTCTTTTGTTTTTACAAAGGCCCCGGGTGCCATATCCTCCGGACAGTTATCCATCAGCGCTTGTATCCTCTCCGGAGTTGATTCCAGATGAAACTGAAAACCAAGCGCTCGCTCCCCGATTTGAATGATCTGAGCAGGACAGCCGTCGCTCATCCCTAGAAGCCTGCCATTATCCGGGGCAAAAAAACGGTCTCCGTGCCAGTGGAAGGCGTCAAACGTCTCCGGCACCCCTTTCAGCAGCCAGCTCTCTCCGCCAATCCGTTGAACCGGAAACCAGCCGATCTCCCGCTCCGGATTTGGAGACACCTGCCCGCCGCTCACCCCGGCCAGAAGCTGTGCCCCAAGACATATCCCCAGAATCCTTTTGTCCGTCTCTAACCCCTCTTTGATAGCCCGCTTCTCCCGGGTGAGCCAGGAATACTCAGCCTCATCATAAATCCCCATAGGCCCTCCCATCACCACCAACCAGTCATAACTGTCCGGATCAGGAGGAGACTCTCCTTCATGAAACCGGGTCCTTGTGATCGAAAAATTTTTCCCCCTGCCCCAGTCCCCTATCGCCGCCTCATCTTCAAACGAAACATGCTGGAAAACATGGATGCGCATTGACTCAAACCCTCACAATCTTTCCTTTTTATTAAAGAAAGAACAGCTTATAATACCCATCATTTCACACAAATTCGATCAGCTGCTCCCGAATATTACGCTCGCTGAGCACACTCCATAAATTCAATTTCACCTCCGGGGTCTCTGTCATGTAGAGCAAATTCTTCCGCACAGAGAGCGCAAAACCGCTCTCCTCAATAACGTTTCTGATATCTTCACTGCCTTATCCTGGAGCTGACAGTACTGTTGATTGAAATGTACTTAAACAGCCATAAACAAAGATATCGCATAATATAGAAAGAGGGGGGCCTCACTCCTTTTCATGAACCTGGTTTTCGATATTTTTTGAGCAGTATATTTACAGCATGGGCGGCAGCTTCCTCACAGAACTCGGGTGGGACACCGATTTTGAAAAAGTATCACAGGGACTGGATCGGGAACTCACTCCAGGACGAGTGGTGATGGAGTTCCGCGGCTGGTGGCGGGCGCTCACCAATGCCGGTGAACTGCTCTGCCGGGTAAGCGGCACCTTTCTCCGCAACGCGGTTGGTCAGGAAGATACACCTGTTATCGGCGATTGGACGTTGCTGCGCCCTAATGAAGACGGCGAGACCGGAATCATCCATCTGCTCCTTCCCCGCCGGACCAGCCTGTCCCGTAAGGCTGCGGCCACCCACACCGACGTCCAGGTGATCGCAGCTAACATAGATACAGCTTTCATCATCCAGGGGCTCGACGACAATTTCAATTTGCGCCGTCTGGAGCGGTACCTGATCATGGTCAGAGAGGGCGGTGTCCAGCCCGTAATCATCCTCAATAAATCGGATCTCAAAGAAGACAATACAGCAGCTATGAAAGCAGCTCAAGAGGTCGCCAGAGGTGCGCCGATTATCCTGATGAGCGCTCTCACTGGCAATGGCCTGAACGCAATAACAGAATACATCAAACCAGGCAGAGCCTGCTGCCTGCTGGGCTCTTCTGGAGTGGGGAAATCCACCCTGCTCAACGCCCTGCTCGGGAAAGATACCCAGAAGGTGCAGGAAGTGCGGGCCGGTGACTCCAGAGGGCGTCACACCACCTCTGTCCGCCGGCTCTTCCGTCTACCTGAAGGGGGTTTGATGGTCGATACCCCGGGGATGCGGGAACTGCAACTCTGGAATACAGGTGAGGTGGATAATACCTTTTCGGAGATCGAAGAGCTGGCCACTAGATGTCACTTTAATGATTGCACCCACGTTCACGAACCAGAGTGTGCTGTTCTGGAGGCCATAGAAAATGGGGAACTGGAACCTGGACGGCTAATCAGCTTCCGCAAATTGCAGGCTGAAGGCTGGCAACTGGATCGCACCAGGAAGCAGCAGCTCTCCTACAAACGGCGCCTGGAGGAGAAGGCGATCGCCAAACGGCGCAATGAGCTGCGGCGGAGGAGAAAGCCAAAGAAAAAAAAATAGTTTCGCAGTGTAAACTCCTCCAGGATGAACTGAATATATACCCGAATGCACGAATTCGGCTGTTCTAAATTTTCTTTATCATGCAAAAAATTCGCCATATCATTCTATGGTGAAAGCTGTCAATTATCAGCGAAACAGCGGACATATCCACAAATTGAGGAAGCACGTTCTTATGACCATCTTCAAAAGCATAAGTCTCCTTCACTTTTTCTTTATCCGCAGATGACGCCTGCCTGCTGCAGTCAGATTTTCACAGATTATTTTTTAAAGTTTCTTTATCTGCGACACATCTGTGTCATCTACGGATCACTGCTTTTTAATTCCGTGGATTCCCTCCGTGATAATTGATAATATAGACGCCACTTTCTTGACTTCCTGTGGAAAACAGTATAAAATACTCTGCTAATCAAATTAATGAGGAGAAGTATATGTGGAATAAATCCAGGAAGTATGGAAGTACTTTGCTGATAATGCTGATGACCTCACTCTTCTTCGCATCCTGCGGAACCGGTTCTTCCGGACAGCAACGGCCTCGTAGAAGAGTTAAACAGTTTATCCGGGAAGCCCGGGTGGTCAATAGAAGCACTATCGCTGTTACCTTCCGTCTGGCGCTTGCCAGGGCTTTGCAGAGCCCGACACAATGGAAGATCACTCCTGGCCTCAAAGTCGTCTCTGTCAAGAATCAACTCGCGTGGGGACGCCCGACAGCAAGGTATACTGTCAAAGTTTCTCCAAAGATGAAAATGGGGGTCAACTATAAGGTAAGGGTTGGCAAACTGACCCCGAAGTTCATCGATCCGGATAAACTGATGGACCAGCTCTATTCCAGTAAAAAATTGGGGATGACGGAAATCGGTAATTCCCTGATGTTCCGCGTCTTTGTGCCCAGAGCGGATAAGGTGAAGCTCTGTCTCTTCAAAAAGAGTAATCTCGAAACTCCGTATGAAGAGATTGATATGAGAAAAGACAAAGACGCGGTCTGGGAACTGCGCCTGCCTGCTAAACGCGGCTACTACAAACAGCTCTACGGATACCGGATTTTTGGACCCGAAGCAAAGGGGAATCACTTCAACAGCAAAATCGTGATTGCAGACCCCTATTCCAGAGCAACAGCACAGAATAACAGCTTCCCCCAGAAGTCCAGAACTGTGATCCTCTCCCCGGATTACACCACCCGGTACAGGTGGAAGAGCCGAAAATGGACTAATCTGAAAACACGGGATGCGATCATTTACGAGGTGCATATCCGGGACATCTCCATGCACCCCACGGCAGCTGTCTATCCTGAACGGATCAGAGGGACCTACCCCGGGTTCATCAAAAAACTGTCCCATATTAAAGACACAGTCGGAATGAATGCGATTGAACTGCTGCCTGTTCACGATGTTGGCAATGTGGAGCCTCCATACCGAAAGGCTGCGACAATGGCCAACGGCTCTCAGATCAACAACACATGGAACCCGTATGCATGGAACCACTGGGGTTACATGAACTCCAGTTACTTTGCAGTGGAATCCATGTACGCTACAGGCTACACCAGGAAGCAGGGTGCCTGGAATGGGGTTGACGGCCGCCAGTTAAAAGAATTCAAGCAGGTCGTGGACGCCTGCCATCAAAGGGGTATCGCGGTCATTCTTGATGTCGTTTACAACCATGTCTCTCAATACGATTACAATCCCTACAAATTCATCGACTATAAATACTACTTTCGGAGTGTTGTCAAAAGCGGTTGTGGTAATGACTTTAAAACCGAACGGCCGATGGCCCGCAAAATGATCATCGACTCCCTTAAGTACTTCGTTCAGGAGTGTCATGTTGACGGGTTCCGTTTTGACCTGGCCGGCTTGATCGATCATGACACAGGGGTCGAAATCAAGAAAGAGCTGACAAAAGTACACCCGAATGTGATCCTGATCGCTGAACCGTGGGTAGGCCGCTACTGCCCGACCGAGTACTCGCAGATGGGATGGGCCTCCTGGAATGACCGCTACCGCAATGTTGTCAAAGGCGGGGATGGAAACGCCACAGGACACGGCGGCGCATTTATCTACGGGAAATCCTCAGGAGCCAGTCTCAAGCCGGTTATTATGGGTACCCTGAAAAAGAACGGCGGCCTCTTTTACAAGATGGAGCACGCGATCAACTATCTGGCCTCCCATGACAACCACAGCCTCGGTGATCACGTCCGCATCGATAGCGGGCGCATCGGCGCTCACGACGTGATTCCAGGCAAAGATGTCGATAAAATGGCTGTGCTCACAGAACGGGAGAAAAAAATCCACAAACTGGCTGCATTGATCCTCTACACCAGCCAGGGTGGAGTGATGATCCTGGCAGGGCAGGAGTGGGCGCAGGCAAAAGTCGTCCACCCCCCCAAACCTGCTGTCTCTCGCTGGGCGAACAACAAGGCCAGGCCCTGGACTCTGGATCACGACTCCTATGAAAAGGACAATGAGACCAACTGGCTTAACTTTTCCCACATGCGCAAGAATCTGGATCTGGTCAATTACTACAAAGGCCTTTCTGACATGCGGCTTAAATACCGGGCCTTTCGCCGGGCTGACGAATCTGACGTAAGCTGGATAAGCTCCTCTGATAATTACAGAGCTATCGGCTGGGCAATACGTAAAGGTGGACAGTTTATTGTGCTGGTCAATGGCAGTAAGAATGAAACCGCAACCTTCAAACTGCCTGCAGGACGCTGGAAAGTCCTTGTCGACGAAAGAAGCGCAACTGCCGGCGGGAGCAAATCCGGGACAGTCATCATCCCGGCAACTTCCGGGCTGGTACTCAAGAAGTAGCTGTGAGGCAAATAGGGGCCAGGCGAAGAGCAGCTGAGAGGGGTCTGTTTATTTAACTGTGTCACTTCTTGATTATTACCTTCTTCCAGGAGAGACATTATGACTAAAGAACCCCAGAAACAACCGTTTGACTATGAATCATTTAAACAAGAAGCATTTGA
>Ga0056109_1000429_pt1 | contig 12450 bp, 11 predicted proteins | sample WorMetG1BERMUDA2_FD_80077 | JGI IMG/M metagenome (GOLD analysis project Ga0056109, IMG submission 80077) | Marine gutless worms symbiont microbial communities from Max Planck institute for Marine Microbiology, Germany - Inanidrilus... ...
ACACGCTGCCGAAGATCAATCCCGTACGCCCAGCCCATGAAAACCTCCCTGGCGAAAAACACCAGGGCAGGGAATCAGACATCGGTTAAAAACGATTCTACGTTCGTCAAATGTGCTCTAGCACCTCGACCGTGCTCTCGCCGGCCTCGAGACGGGTGCGGATCGCCTCCTCCTTGGCCTCGCGCGCCTCGGCGGCGGCGATCACCTCGGCCAAGCGGTCGCGTGCGATCACCACCACGCCGTCGCGGTCGCCGAGCACGATGTCGCCCGGGTGGACCGTCACCCCGCCGCAGCAGACCGGCTCGCCGTAGCGGCCACGGCGCGTCTTCACCGTGCCCTTGATCGACAGCGCGCGGGCGAAGATCGGGAAGCCCATGGCGATGATGTCCGACGAATCCCTGACCGCGCCGTCGATCACCAGCCCGGCGATCCCCGCCGCCTGCGCCGCCGTCGTCATCAGATCGCCCCAGGCGCCTCCCTCGACGAATCCCTGGGCGTCGACCACCAGCACGTCGCCGGGTTGAGCCTTGCTGAGCGCGTAATGGATCATCAGGTTGTCGTTGGCCGGGGCGTAAACGGTCGCGGCGGTGCCGAGCAGGCGCATCGCCGGCTCGATCGGCTTGATCGCCGAGGCCATCGCGCCCGATTGCCCCTGCGCCTCGTGCAGGGTGGCGGCGCCCAGGCGGCGCAAGGCGGCGGCGGTGCTGTCGTCGAGGGCCATGTTCTCTCTCCTTCAATCCAGCCAGACGCGCCAGGACGGCCAGGCTTCGACCAGGCCACACAGGATCTCGTAGCCGGCGGTATCCGGGTGCACGCCGTCGGCGCCGGCGAAATGGTCGAGCCAGCCCGGGTCCGTGGCCAGGGCGGCGTAGGTGTCCAGGTAGGCGACGCCGATCTCGGCCGCCAGCTCGGCGTAGGCGGCACTGAGCTCGGCGACGCGGCCGTTGCGGAAATCGTAACTGACCCCGCCGGTCGATTCGAACGGCTGCCGCGCCTCGTCGATCGGCGCCGGGCCGACCCACAGCACCGGTTTCCAGGCCATCGCCTCGGTCAGGATCGCCCGCGCCGCGGCCACCGAACCGTCCAGCGTCGCGCGCGGGCCGAGGCCCTCCTCGATCGCCGAATCGTTGGCGCCGAAGGCGAACAGGATGGCGCCCGGGTGGGGATCGGGCAGGCGGGAGGCGCATTCGGCGCGCCAGCGCGCGGCGATCAGCGCCGCGGTGTCGGCGCGGATGCCCAGGTTGTAGCAGGTCAGGTCGTGACCCTTGGCGACCTCGCGCGCGCACAGCCGCCCGGGCCAACCGAGGAAGGTGGGATCGTTGGTGCCAACGGTGATCGAATCGCCGACGAAGCAGACGCGCAGCGCGGTCATGTCGAAATGCTCATGCGGCCGCCTCGATCAGCTCCCTGAGCTTGTCCATGCAGGCGGCGCGGTCCGGCCGGTAGTCGTTGTCCTCCCACCAGGCCTCGACGCTCTTCAGCACCCGGCCCATCTCGCGGCTCGGCGTCATGCCCAGCTCGATGGCGTCGCGGCCGCGCACCGGGAAGGCGACGTCGGTCCAGGCGGCGGCGGCCTCGAGCAGCCCGACCCAGGCCTGGTTGCGGCCGGTCGGCGGCCGCGCCGTGACCGCCAGTTCCTCGGCCCAGGCGAGCAGCGCCATGTCGGTCACCGCCGCCGATCCATGACGGTGCAGGGCCCGGCGCAGCGCCGTTTCGCCGACGTCGGGGCCGACCTCGGCCGGCGGCTCGGCCAGCAGCACCAGGCGCTTCTTCTGCCGGTTGGCCATCTTCATGCGCGCGGCGATGTCCTCGGCGCCGGCGCGATCGGTGCGCAGCAGCGCCGCCAGTCGGCGCACCGGGTGCGCCTGCACGCTGTCCATCTTGATCGCACGGGTATCGAGCCAGCTCATCAGGCGCAGGCGCCCGACCCCGCCTTTGCCCACGCCCGCTTCCGGCAGCACGTGTTCGAGCACCCGCTCGCCCTGCATCAGGCGGATCACGTCGGCCGGGTCCGGCGCCATCAGCGTGCGGAAGATCTCGACCCGAACCCGCTCGCCCGACAGCAGCGGCAGCTGCGCCGCCATGGCCCGGCAGGCGGCCAGCGCGTCGGTATCGGCCGGCGGCTGGCCGTAGGTGGCGTAGAAGCGGAAGAAGCGCAGCAGCCGCAGCACGTCCTCCTCGATGCGGTTGCGCGCGTTGCCGACGAAGCGCACGCGGCCGTGGCCGAGGTCGTCGAGCCCGCCGAAGTAGTCGTAGACATCGCCCTCGGCGGTGCAGGAGAAGGTGTTGATGGTGAAGTCGCGCCGCGCCGCGTCAGCCTCCCAGTCGTCGGTGAAGGCGACGCGGGCGCGTCGGCCGTCGGTCTCGACGTCGACGCGCAGGGTGGTGATCTCGAATGGCACGCCGTTGCACACGGCGGTGACGGTGCCGTGGTCGAGCCCGGTCGGGATGGTCTTGATGCCGGCGGCCGTCATCAACTGCATGACCTTCTCCGGCGTCTGCGGCGTGGCGATGTCGATGTCGCGGACCGGCCGCTTCAGCAGCGCATCGCGCACGCAGCCGCCGATGAAGCGCGCCTCGCCGCCCTCGGCGGTCAGCGCCTCGAACAGGCGCCGGGTCGGCGGCGCGGTCATCCACGGCTGCGGCGACAGTTCCCCGGTCGGCTGCAAGGCAGGCTTCCCCGTTGAAAAGACAGGCGAAAAGGCTGCCGGTCCAAACTGCGGGTGTCAAGCTCGGTCTGGTGGTGGGAGGCTACTTGAACTCGCCCGGTACGACGCGGCCGTCCTCCATGCGCGGCGGCACGTAGTCGGCGCCCGGCTCGTGGCGGCCGATCACGGCGATGGTCATCAGGGTCCCCATCAGCAGCCCGATGCCGGCGGCGACGGCCCAGACCCAGGGGCCGTCGAAGAAGGCCATCGGGTTCTCCGGGTTCTTCTTGCGCGCGTAGTTGACCCAGATCGCGTACATGATGATCGGCAGGGCCAGCGGCACCAGGTAGGTGAAGATCAGACGCATGACGTTCGCGCACTCCTCATGCCTTGTCCCCACCCAGGAATTCGAACAGGTTCATGATCATGCCGGCGGTGGCGCCCCAGATGTAGTAGCCGTTGTAGGGCATGGCGTGGAAGTGGCGCCGCTTGCCCTTGTAGATACGGCTGTCGTGCTGGTGGTTGCGCGCGTCGAGCAGGAATTCGAGCGGCACCTCGAACACCTCGGCGACCTCGAACGGATCGAGGTCGAGGTCGAACGGCGGCTCGACGAAGGCGACCACCGGCACGATGCGGAAGCCGGTGCCGGTGACGTAGTCGTCGAGCCGGCCGACGATGTCGACCCGGTCCGGCTGCAGCCCGATCTCCTCTTCGGCCTCGCGCAGCGCCGCGTCCTCGGGGGTGCCGTCGACGTCGTCGATGTGGCCGCCGGGAAAGCTAACCTGGCCCGGATGGTGTTCCAGGTGGTCGGTCCGCTGGGTCAGCAGCATGGTCAGGCCGTCCGGGCGGTCGACCAGCGGCACCAGCACCGCCGCCGGGGTCAGCGGCTTGCTCGCGTCCGGGGTGAAGTCGGGGTTCAGCTGGTTGTCGCCGCGGTCCGACGGTGTCGCCGAGCGCGGCTGTCCCAGGCGGTCGAATCCGGTGGCGCTGGATCTCATCCCGGGCCGCAGGCCGAGTCCGCCGGCCTCGGCGAACCGCGCGGCCACGTCGGCCCGCTTCACGGGCCGTCGTCCAGCTTGCCCATCGGATAAACGTTCGATTGCTCCATAGTCCGAAAATATCTTCTCCCGCGACCGTTTCTTCAAGCCCCAAGGCGACCATTTCGTAAAACACCGAGCGGGTCACCTTGGCCTCCAGGCCGGGGCGCACCAGCACGTAGGGCGCCGGTTCGCCGGTGTCGGGGTTGGTCTCGACGCGCAGCGGGTTGTCCGAACCGAGGGCGACGATCTCGTCGATGTTGGTGCGGAAGCTGATCACCTGGTCCTGGCCGCCGTGGTCGGTGAACATCTCGACCGCCATGAACGGCGCGTCCTCGACGGTGATGCGGCGGCGCTCGACCGGGGTTTCCAGCCAGTATTCGCCGTCCTCGTCGCGGCGCAGCACCGAGGCGAACAGGCAGACCAGCTCCTTGCGCGGGATCGGGCTGCCCTGGTAGTGCCATTGGCCGTTGCGGTCGATGCGGATCTCGACGTCGGCGACGAACGGCGGCGGCCGTCCCGAGCCCGAGTCCTTTCCGGAATTGGACCCGGATTCGACGGCGCAGGGCGGGTTCACGGACTCGTGACCCGCGCGGTCCGACTCCGCCCCGGCGGCATGCAGTCGCGGCCCAAAACTGGGCTGGACTTCATTGGCCTTCCGTGCGTTCCTATCTTTCATACTAATCCCGCCGGCTTGCGCTCGCTGGCCTCCGAGGCCCGTGGGCTCCCCAGCCGGAAACAACGGCGGAGTGGAACCGTGACGGCGCCCTATACTGATAATGTAGTCAATTCAACCGGACTTATCGATGCCGTAGATCGATTAGGGCAAAAGATTTCCGAGGCCCGCGGCGAGATCGCCCGGGTCATCTTCGGCCAGGACGAAGTCGTGTCCGAGACCGTGATCACCCTGTTGTCGGGGGGACACCTGTTGCTGATCGGCGTGCCCGGCCTGGGCAAGACCCGGCTGGTCGAGACCTTGGGCACGGTGTTCGGTCTGGAGGAGCGGCGCGTGCAGTTCACGCCCGACCTGATGCCGGCGGACATCATCGGTTCCGAGGTGCTCGAGGAATCGGATGCCGGGCGGCGTTCGTTCCGCTTCATCAAGGGACCGGTGTTCTGCCAGCTGCTGATGGCCGACGAGATCAACCGCGCCAGCCCGCGCACGCAGTCGGCGCTGCTGCAGGCGATGCAGGAGACCCGGGTCTCGGTCGCCGGCCAGTACCACGACCTGCCGCGGCCGTTCCACGTGCTGGCGACGCAGAATCCGCTGGAGCAGGAAGGCACCTATCCGCTGCCCGAGGCGCAGCTCGACCGCTTCTTCATGCAGGTCGACGTCGCCCATCCGGACATCGAGGCGGAGCGGCGGATCCTCGAATCCACCGGCGCCGAAGATGCCGAGCCCGACCAGGTGCTCGACTCGGCCTCCCTGATGGAGGCGCAGCGCCTGGTCCGCCGGGTGCCGGTCGGCGACGGCGTGATCGAGGCGATCCTGAAGATGGTGCGCAACGGCCGCCCGGAATCGAGCAGCCTGCCCGAGGTCCGCGACTACGTCTCCTGGGGCCCCGGCCCGCGCGCCAGCCAGGCCCTGATGCTGGCGATCCGCGCCCGCGCCCTGATCGATGGACGGCTGGCGCCGTCGATCGACGACGTCATCGCGCTGGCGCATCCGATCCTGCGCCCCCGCATGGCCCTGACCTTCGCGGCGCGCGCCGAGGGCGTGTCGATCGGCGGCATCATCGACCGCCTGTGCGAGGGAATCGCCTGACCGCGGGAGGCGCTTCAACCATGTCGGCCAGCCGCAACGAGCACCGCGACCGCGCCATCCTCCGCCACGAGGCCGAGGCCCTCGCGTCGGGCCTGCCGGCGCTGCTGGTCGCCGCCGACCGGGTCGCCTCGACGGTGTCCCAAGGCGTGCACGGCCGCCGCCGGGTCGGCCAGGGCGAGACCTTCTGGCAGTTCCGCCGCTACCAGGCCGGCGATTCGACCCAGGACATCGACTGGCGCCAGTCGGCCAAGTCGCAGCCGGTCTACGTGCGCGAGACCGAATGGGAGGCGGCACAGAGCGTCTGGCTGTGGCGCGACGGCTCGCCGTCGATGGACTTCCGCTCGTCACCGAAACTGAGCCTCAAGCGCGACCGCGCCGACCTGCTGCTGCTGGCGCTGGCCTCGCTGCTGGTGCGCGGCGGCGAACGGGTGGCGCTGCTCGGCCACGACGGCACGCCCCGCTCGGGCCGCGCCGCGCTCAATCACCTGGCCGCCAACCTGGACGCGGCGACGGCACCGACGGAAAGCCTGCCGCCCAAGGTGATGCTGCCGCGCTTCGCCCGGGTCGTGCTGTTCGGCGACTTCCTGTCGACGCTCGACGAGATCGGCGACGTCGTGCGCACCCTGACCGGCACCGGGCTGAAGGGCCATCTGGTGCAGATCCTGGACCCGGCCGAGGAAAGCCTGCCCTACGAGGGCCGCGCCGTGTTCGAGGGCGTCGAGGATGACGGCGACCTGCTGCTCGGCCGCGTCGAGACGGTGCGCGAGGACTACCGCCGGCTGCTCGCCCAGCGCCACGCCGCGCTGGCCGACCTGGCCCGCTCGGTGCAGTGGAGCTTCACCACGCATCACACCGACCGCTCGCCCGAGGCGGTGCTGCTGGCGCTCTATCTCGCGCTCGCCGAAAGCGGTGGATTGACGCGGTAGGGCCTGCGTACAGTCAGGATGCCGTCGTGGTTGGACCAAAATGACGCGAGGTTAGGAGCGAGGACGCAGGACATGCCGGGCATATTCAAGGACGAGCGACGCGGCCTCGCGCCATTTTCGCCCAACCCCGGAGGGGCGGGTCGCTTTTTCCCGCCCGCCGCGTCGCGGACGGCTTGTGTGGGGCCTGCCACACGGCGCCGCCCGCTCCTAACGGGCGGGAAAAATCGATCCCGCCACGGCGGCATCCTGACTGTACGCAGGCCCTAATGCTTGAACTGGGACCGATCGCCTTTCTCGCCCCGTGGGCGCTCGCGGGCCTGCTGGTGCTGCCGGCGCTGTGGCTGCTGCTGCGCCTGACCCCGCCGTCGCCGCAGCGTTACCTGTTCCCGCCGGTGCGCCTGCTGCACAAGCTCGGCTCGGCCGAGGAGACGGCGGTGCGCACGCCGTGGTGGATGATCCTGCTGCGCGTGCTGCTGGCCCTCGCGGTGATCCTCGGCGCCGCCCATCCGCTACTGTTCGCGCCAGCGACGCTGCAGGGCTCGGGGCCGGTGATCCTGTTCGTCGACGACGGCTGGGCCGCCGCCGCCGACTGGCGCGCCCGCGCCGCCTTCCTACAGCGCCAGATCGCCCAGGCCGAGCACGAGCGCCGCCCGGTGGTGATCGAAACCACGGCGGAGCGTGACAGCGAGGCCGACCTGGCGCCGCTGGAGCCGCCGGCCGAGGCGCGCAAGCGCGCCGCCGCGCTGCAGCCCAAACCCTGGCCGGCCGACCGCGCCGCGGCGCTGCGCCGGCTCGACCGCCTGGCGTCCGGCGCCGACCTCGCCGGCGCGCAGGTGATCTGGCTGTCGGACGGATTGGACGACGGCAGCGTCGAGACGACCATCGCGGCGCTGCGCACCTACGGGCCGCTGACGATCGCCACGGCGCCGCCGGCGACCCGGCCGGTGGTGCTGGCGCCGCCGCGCGGCGAGGGCGCCCTGCTGAAGGTCACCGCGACCCGGGTCGCCGGGCCGGCGGCGGCGCGGGTGTGGATCCAGGCGGTCGACGAGCAGGGCAGGGTGATCGCCCGCGAGGGCCTCGACTTCGCCGCCGGCGCGGCCGAGGGCGGGCTCGACCTCAATCTGCCGGCGCAGCTGCGCAACCGCGCCGCCATGCTGCGCGTCGAGGACCAACCGACCGCCGGCGGGGTGGTGCTGCTGGACGAACGCTGGCGCCGCCGGCTGGTCGGCATCTCGGCCGCCGAGGGCGGCGGCGCGGCGCAGCCGCTGCTCAGCGAATCCTACTACCTGGATCGCGCCCTGCAGCCGTTCACCGAGGTCGCGCGCGGTTCGGTCCGCGACCTGATCGGGCGCCAGGTGACGGTGATGGCGTTGACCGATTCCTACGCCCTCGATGATGGTGCGCGCGCCGAGCTGCGCGGCTGGATCGAGCGCGGCGGCGTGCTGCTGCGCTTCGCCGGACCGCGCCTGGCGCGCGAGGCGGCGCGCGGCGAGGACCCGCTGCTACCGGTGATCCTGCGCCGCGGCGACCGCTCGCTCGGTGGGACGTTATCCTGGGGCAGCCCGGCGGCGTTGGCGCCGTTCGACGAGCGCAGTCCGTTCGCCGGCCTGACCCCGCCCGAGGACGTGCGCGTGCGCAAGCAGATGCTGGCGCAGCCCACCCTGGAACTGGCCGAGCGCACCTGGGCCAAACTGCGCGACGGCACCCCGCTGGTGACCGCGCGGGCGCGCGGCGACGGCTGGGTCGTGCTGGTCCACACCACCGCCAACACCGCCTGGTCGAACCTGTCGATCTCGGGCCTGTTCGTCGACATGCTGCGCCGGGTGGTGGCGCTCAGCCGCGGCGTCTCCAGCGCCGCCGAGGGGCCGCCGCTGGCGCCGCTGCAGACGCTGAACGCCTTCGCCGAGCTCGGCCCGCCGCCGGCCTCGGCGCTGCCGATCGCGGCCCGCGACTTCGCCGCCGCCGTCGCCGGTCCGGCGCGGCCGCCGGGTATCTACGGCGCCGGCGCCGACCGCCGGGCGCTCAACCTGTCGGCGTCGCTGGCGCCGCCGGTGGCGATCGGGAGCATTCCCGCCGGGGTCACGGCCAGTGGCCTCGTCGCCGCGCCGGAGGTCGACTTCCGGCCCTGGCTGTTCGTCGCCGCGCTGTTGATGGCGCTGCTCGACACCGTCGCCAGCCTGGCCCTGCGCGGGCACCTTCGACCCAAACGCGCCGGCGTCGCCGGGCTTCTGCTGTTGGCACTGCTGATGCCTCAAGCCGCCGAGGCCCAGAGCCAGGACAGCGAGGACTTCGTCCGCGCCGCCAGCCTGACCACGCGGCTGGCCTACGTGGTCACCGGCGATCCGGTGCTCGACGACACCAGCCGCGCCGGCCTCTACGGCCTCAGCGCGATCATCAACCGGCGCACCGCGATCGAGCTGGCCGAGCCGATGGGCATCGACCCGGAGTCCCAGGACCTGTCGCTGTTCCCGCTGCTTTATTGGCCGCTGACCGCGGCGCAGGCGCCGCTGACGCCGCTGGCCGCCGAGCGGCTGAACGAGTTCATGCGCAACTCCGGCGTGCTGCTGCTGGACAGCCGCGAGCGCGGCGGCGAGGGCGCCGGGCAGGTGCTGGCGCGGCTCGAGCGCCTGCTCGACATCCCGCCGCTGGTGCCGGTCACCGGCGAGCACGTGCTCAGCCGCTCGTTCTACCTGCTGAAGTCCTATCCCGGGCGCTGGGCCGGCGGCCAGGTCTGGATCACCCGGCCCGACGCGCTGGTCAACGACGGGGTCTCGCCGATCATCGTCGGCGGCAACGACTGGGCCGGTGCCTGGGCCGTCGACGAGGCGCAGCGCTCCCTGTTCGCCGTGGTGCCCGGCGGCGAGCGCCAGCGCGAGATCGCCTACCGCTTCGGCGTCAATCTGGTGATGTACGCGCTGACCGGCAACTACAAGGCCGACCAGGTGCACCTGCCGGCGATCATCGAAAGGCTGGGGCAATGACCGCGTCGCTGACCCTCGCGCCGCTGGTGCCGTGGCCGGCGCTGTGGCTGCTTGCCGTCCTGTCGGTGGCGGTGCTGGCGCTCGGCTTCGTCCGGCGGGCGCGGGCGATGTGGCTGCGCGCGGTGGTGGTGCTGCTGATCCTCGGCGCGCTCGCCAACCCGCAGGCGGCGCGCGAGACCGGCGACATCCGCCCCGACGTGGCGCTGCTGCTGATCGACGAGTCGCGCAGCCAGCAGATCGGCGGCCGGCCGCAACAGACCGAGGCGGCGGTCAAGGGCCTGCGCGAGCGGCTGGCGCGGCTGCGCAACGTCGAGGTGCGCGAGGTCCGCTACGACGGCGCCGAGGACGACGACGAGGCCGGCACCCGGCTCCATCGGGCGCTCGAGGACGCTCTCGCCGAGATCCCATCCGACCGCTTCGGCGGCGCCTTCCTGATCACCGACGGCCAGGTCAGCGACGCGCCCGCGCAGACCGAGGCGCCGGATCTGACGCTTGGCGGCCCGGTGCACGCGGTGCTGACCGGCGGGCCGAACGAGGCCGACCGCCGCCTGGTGGTCGAGAAGATCCCCGGCTACGGCATCGTCGGCAAGACCCTGCAGGTCGACTTCCGGGTCGAGGAGAATCCGTCGCCGCTGCCGCCGGGCAAGGCCGGCGACAAGGTCGGCGTGCGCCTGCGCATCGACGGCGAGGTCGTCGCCGTGGCCGAGGTGGCGCCGGGAGAGACCGGGCGGCTCGAATTCACCTTGGGCCATGCCGGTGCCTCGATCGTCGAGCTCGAGGCCGATGTCGCGCCGGGCGAGCTGTCGGCCGGCAACAACCGCGCCGCGGTGCGCGTGCACGGGGTGCGCGACCGCTTCCGCGTGCTGCTGGTGTCGGGCCAGCCGCACGCCGGCGAGCGGGTCTGGCGCAACCTTTTGAAATCCGATCCGGCGGTCGACCTGGTCCACTTCACCATCCTGCGCCCGCCCGAGAAGGACGACTTCACGCCGCTGCGCGAGTTGTCCCTGATCGTCTTCCCGATCGAGGAACTGTTCGTCAAGAAGCTGCACGAGTTCGACCTGATCGTGTTCGACCGCTACATCGTGCGCGACGTGCTGCCGCCCAGCTACTTCCGCAACATCGCCGAGTACGTGCGCGCCGGCGGTGCGCTGCTGGCCGCGGTCGGCCCCGAGTACGCCGGCCTGCGCAGCCTGTACCAGACGCCGCTGGGCGACGTACTGCCGGCGCGGCCGACCCAGAAGGTGCGCGAGGGCGGCTCCCGGCCGCGCGTCTCGAAGTCCGGCCGCCTGCACCCGGTGACCGCGCACCTGCCCCTCGCCAACGCCCCGACCGGAGGTCGGGAGACGCCGCGCTGGGGCCGCTGGTTCCGCTACATCGAGACCGGGGTGGCCAGCGGCGACGTGCTGATGACGGCGTCCGACGAGGCGCCGCTGTTGGTGCTGGAGCGGGTCGACGAGGGCCGCGTCGCGCAGTTGGCCAGCGACCACATCTGGCTGTGGGCGCGCGGCTTCGAGGGCGGCGGGCCGCAGGCCGAACTGCTGCGCCGGTTGGCCCACTGGCTGGTCCGCGAACCGGATCTGGAGGAGGAGCGCCTGATCGCCAAGGTGGTCGACGGCCAGTTGCAGGTCGAACGCCGCAGCCTCGATCCGAAACGGCTGAGCGCCCGGGTCACCAGTCCGACTGGCGAGGTCCTGGACCTTCGGCTGACCCCCGGCGAGGACGGTGTCGCGCGGGCCGCGGTCGACGCCGCCGAGCGCGGCCTGTACCGCATCGAGGCCGGCGACATGCGCGCCTTCGCCGCCGCCGGCGCGCTCAACCCGGTCGAACTGGCCGACCTGCGGGCCAGCGCGGCGCCGCTGGCGCCGCTGGCGGCGGCCACCGGTGGCGGCGTCTCGTGGCTGCGCGACGGCCTGCCCGACGTGCGCCGAGTGCGCCCGGACCGCGACCGCTCGGGCCGCGGCTGGGCCGGCGTGGTGCGCCACGAATCGCGCCTGGTGACATCGCTGGCGCTGGTGCCGCTGCTGCCGGGTGCGCTGCTGCTGACGCTGGTCCTCGGCGGCCTGATGCTGACCTGGTGGCGCGAGGGGCGTTAGGCGGCCAATTCCTGCAGCCTCGACCAACGGCCGTAGGCCCGGTTGGCGTAGACCAGCGGGTTGCCGGACGTCGACATCTCGACCTCCGCGACGGCGCCGAACAGGACGTGGTGTGTCGCCACCCGCTCAGCCCGGAGCAGGCGGCAGTCGAAGCTGGCCAGGGCGCCGGCCAGGCGCGGCGCGCCGGTGGCGCCGCTGTGCCATGCTGCGGCGGCGAACTTGTCCTCCTTGAACTGCCCGGCGAACAGGTCGGAGAGATATGACTGTTCCTGGCGCAGAAGATTGACGCAAAAAACACCGTTGCCGAGGATCGCGGCGGCGGTCGAGCTCTGTTCGTGGACGCAGGCGAGCAAAATGGGCGGGTCGGCGGAGACCGAGGACATCGCCGAGACGGTCAGCCCGGTGCGACCCGAGGGGCCGTCGGTGATGACCAGGCTGACCGTGCTGGCGGCGCGGCTCATGCCGTCGAGGTAGGCATCGCGTGTCGTGTCGGGGGTGGGAGTGGCCATTTTCTTGCCCTTTTTCGGTTGTTTCATGGTCGCAGTGTCGCCGAGGGGCCTTTCGCGCTCAACTTCACAAAAAGCAGTGGGTGCGACGGCTTGACGAGCTTCCTCGGAAACCCGCAATATCTCCATGTGATACGATGCGCCTCAGAACGGGCCTGACGGAACCAGAAACGGAGCCCCATGCATCCCGACCCCCAGGACTATCCATTCGACCTCGACGCGGCGCTGGCCTCGGTGGTGGTCGTGCGCGCGGCGATCCCCGAGGACGCCTTCACCGCCGGGCCGCTGGGCACCGAGCGGGCCGGCTACGGCGTGCTGATCCGCGGCGACGGGCTGGTGCAGAGCAGCGACGAGAACGGCGAGGGCGAGGATGACCTGCCCCCATTGAGTGGTCCACGGTCTAAGTTAGAGTTTGGCGCGGTTTGAGTTGATGGGCCGACCGAAGCCGATCCACAGCGTAGGTTGGCCCATCAACGTTTGGCAAGATTGTTTCT
>Ga0056109_1000434_pt1 | contig 12241 bp, 13 predicted proteins | sample WorMetG1BERMUDA2_FD_80077 | JGI IMG/M metagenome (GOLD analysis project Ga0056109, IMG submission 80077) | Marine gutless worms symbiont microbial communities from Max Planck institute for Marine Microbiology, Germany - Inanidrilus... ...
CCATGCGGCGGATCAGGCTGCGCATGAAGCTGAGCCGGGTCTGGAACGAGGCGCCCATGCGGTCGAGCCGCATCACTTGTTCCGGAGGCCGTGGCCCCACTCGGTTGGGCACGACGTCGCGTGCGGTCTCAGCTTGCATGACGGATTCCCCCCTCGGATGGTGTCAGCGCGCCGGCCGGGCCGAACGAGCGCTCGAAGAAGTCGAGCCAGTTCCGCCCCATGATCCGCGCCGTGTCGTCGTCGTTGAAGCCGGCCTTCCGCAACCCTTCTGCGATGCCGGCGAAATCGCGGTTGTCGCCGAACCAGGCCGGCTGCGCCGGGAAACCCGGCTTCGCCGCCGAGCCCTCGCCGAAGTCGGTATCGCGGGTCCAGGTGCCGTTGCGCATCCACTCGACTACGCTGTCCGGCTGGTCCTGGCACAGGTCGCTGCCGAGGCCGATGCGCTCGATGCCCATCAGCTCGGCGCAGCGCCCGACCATGGCGCAGAAATCGTCGAGCGCGCAGTCGGATCCGCCGGCCAGGTGATGCGGATACAGCGAGAAGCCGAGCATGCCACCGCTTTCGCCGAGCGCGCGCAGCACGGTGTCCGACTTGTTGCGCAGGGCCGCGTGCCAGAACGCCGGGTTGGCGTGGGTGATGGCGATCGGGCGCTCGGACAGCTCGATCGCCTCGAGGGTCGAGCGCTCGGCCGAATGGCTCATGTCGATGACTAGGCCGATCCGGTTCATCTCGCGGATCACCTGCCGGCCCATGCGGGTGATGCCGGGATCGTCGTCCTCGTAGCAGCCGGTCGCCAATAGGCTCTGGTTGTTGTAGCTGAGCTGCATGAAGCGCGCGCCGAGCTGGTGGCAGACCTCGACCAGGCCGATGTCGTCCTCGATCGGCGAGCAGTTCTGAAAGCCGAAGATGATCGCGGTGCGGCCGTCCTCGCGGGCCCGGCGCACGTCGGCGGCGCTGCGCCCCGGCACGATCAGGTCGGCGTGGCGCTCGAAGCGGCGGTTCCAGGCGGCGATGTTGGCGACCGTCTCGCGGAAATCCTCGTGATAGCAGATGGTGACGTGCACGGCCGAAACACCGCCGTCGCGCATCTGGCGGAAGATCTCTTCGGACCAGTTGCTGTACTGCAATCCATCGATGATCAAGGGACCTGCGCTCATCGCCTGACTGAGCCTCCGTTCGATCGGTCTGTGGGGGATTGCCGGTCGCGGATTCGGGCCGCGCTGAAAGTTTTTTTCGTTCTCCCCAACGATGAAATGCTGACGCAATTTGCCGCTTCAATCAAACCGAAAATACTGTAGTGTATTTCAATATAATTGAAATTTTGCCGGACGCCGGATGGGGCCGCGACATGACCATCAAATTGAAAAACCTGCGTTTTTTCCTGACCGTGGCGGAGATGGGCAACATCAGCGACGCAGCCGAGAAACTCGGACGCACCCCGTCCGCGGTGTCGATGGCGCTGAAGCAGTTGGAGGACGGGCTCGGCGGCGCGCTTTTCGCCACCGACCGCAAGTCGCAATTGACCCCGCTGGGCGAATTCGTGCGCGACAACGCCGGGGTCGCGGTGCGCCGGTTCGACCGCACCGTGGCGACGATGCAGGCCTTCGCGAGCAACGAGATCGGCCGCCTCGACATCGCCTGCGTGCCCTCGGTGGCGGCGCACCTGCTGCCCGACATCATCCACCGCTTCATCGAGGACCGCCCGGGCATCGAGTTCGACCTGCGCGACGCCGATACTGTTTCCGTCGAGACCGCGGTCACCCGCGGCCATGTCGAGATCGGCATCGCCGGCACGCCGCGGAGCCGCGGCGTGATCGATTTCGAGCCGCTGTTCCGCGACCGCTTCGTACTGGTCTGCGCCAGCGACAATCCGCTGGCGCGGCTCGAGCGCGCGGTCGACTGGAGCGACATGGAGGACCAGGTGCTGATCGGCAACGGCGCCTCGGCGCGGGCCGAATCGGCGACCTACCAGGTGCTGGCCGAGCGCGCGCCGATGGTGGTGCACAACATGACCTCGCTGCTGGCGCTGATCCGCCACGGTTTCGGCATCACGGTGCTGCCCTACCTGTCGGTCGCCGACGTCGGGCCGGAACTGGCGACGCTGCCGCTGACCGAAAGCAGCCTGCACCACGTGGTCGGCATCCACCGCCGCGCCAACGAATCGCTGTCGCCGGTGGCCGAGGCCTTCCTGGCGCTGGTGCGCGAGGAATTGGACACCCGGATCGACCCGCAAGGACATCTGCAGCCGTCGTGACATCGCCACCGGCTCCCCTACTCGGCCGCCTGCGGCTCGAGGAAGCGGCGCTTGTCGGGCACGTCGCGCCAGTTATCGGCGTCCGGCGGCACCGCCCCCTTGGCGGTGATGTTAGGCCAGATGGCGGCGAAACGGGCGTTGATCTCGATCCACTCGGCGGCCACCGGATTGCCGTCGGCGACGATCGCGTCGGCCGGGCATTCGGGTTCGCAGACGGCGCAGTCGATGCATTCCTCGGGGTCGATGACCAGAAACTCGTCGCCTTCGTAGAAACAGTCGACCGGGCAGACCTCGACGCAGTCCTGGTAATTGCACTTGATGCATCCTTCGATCACCACGTAGGTCATGGCCGCGTCTCCTCTGTTTTGTGCCGGCGTCCCGTCGGATCGGTCGGACCGGCGTCCGTGTGAAGATGTTGAATGATTTAATGGCTTAAGACAAATCGAAAGAATTCTGATTTATTTCAATTTTTCTGAAAGAATAGCCCCCGAACTTAGACCGCGAGATCGTATTCCTGCGATATTTTTCTGCATGAAAACAAAATGTTATGGCGTTTTCAGGTTCTAAACCGGCGGGGGCCGGATGCCGAGCCGCCGGCCGGTCGATCGCCCGGCCCATCGAGGTAATCGATCGCGCAGATCGGCGGCGGCGATGCCGGACCGAGGCCGTCCGGGCGGCCTCGGTCCGACGGCTCAGGCGCTCAGCGCCAGGTCCCTGTCGCCGGTCATGTGCATCGCGTCGAACGGGCAGACGTTGGCGCAGAGCTCACAGCCGATGCACTTGTCCGGCCGGGTCAGCACCAGCTGCTCGCCGTCGTGCAACGAGTCGTAGAAACACATGCGCACGCAGATGTTGCACTTGGGGAACTGGCACTTTTCGCGGTCGACCACCGAATAGACCGGCGGCGCCGCGAACAGCTCGGCGGCCGAGGCGGCCGAGCGGCGCGAGGCCAGGCCGTGGATCGCCTCGACGCTGGCATAGCCGTGCTCGTCGAGGAACTTTTCCATGCCGTCGATGATCTTGGGCAGCCACTCGATGCACTTCAGCATCAAAACCGAACCGACCTGCATGATCTTGGCCCCGGTCATGAAGTATTCGATGGCGTCGCGGCCGTCGAAGATGCCGTTCGAGCCGGACATCGGAATGCCCAGCTTGGTGTAGATGTCGTGGATCCAGCGCAGGGTCATGTACTTGACCCAGGGCCCGCCGATGCCGGCCGGCCCGCCGATGTAGGGTTCGGCGTTGTCGATGTCGACGGCGAAACCGACGAAGCGGCTGTTGACCGCGACCGAGGCGGCGCCGGCGTCGCGCGCGGCGGCGGCGATCTGGGTCAGGTTGTGCACCTCGGGGGTCAGCTTGACCATGAGGGGGATATCGACCGCCTCGGCGATGCGCGCTGTGACCTCGGCGGCGACCTCGGTGTCCTGCGCGATCCAGTTGCCCGAGGTCGGCCCGGCGTAGTCGCTGGGATGCGGGTTCTGGTAGTTGACCTCGATCAGCGGGATGCCGCAGTCCTCCATCACCTTGGCCAGGGTGATCCAGCCCTCGATCGAGCCGGCGGCGATGTTGCCGATCACGTGGGCGCCGCGCTCGGCGGCATAGGCCTGGGTCTCGGCCAGGATCGGGATCCACTCCTTGTAGTGCTCGGTGACGTAGCCCGAGCGGCTGTAGAAGAAGAACGAGCGCGGCACCTTGCCACGGATCGACTTGCCCTTGTCGTTGAGGATGGCGTACTTCGAGTTCGCCGTCAGGGTCTGCATCGACGGCATGTCGCCGACGGTCTTGGTGATGATGCCGCCGGCGCCGAAGTCGATGCACTTCTTCATGTTCTCGACGCTGTTGGTCGGCTCGATCGAGGCGACGACGATCGGGTTCTTGAAGTCGAGTCCGCAGAACTCGGTACGCAAGTCAGCCATTGGAATGCTCCCGCCAGGTGGATGCGCGGCCCCGGCTCGCCGGCTCTCTCGCATCCGGCATCGAGGCGTGATGGAGCATTGAAAGGATGATTTATTTATTGATCAAATTAAAAATAGTGATTTTTTCATTGTCAATTTCAATTAATCGATCGGACCGCCTGCCGGAGAAGCCAAGACGACGAGATGGTTGAATGGGCCCAAAAAATTGCCGATTCAGGTACGGTATTCAAGATCATCTGGCCCGTTTATTTCATAAATACAGCAAAATAATCTATTAGCACTTTCTATTTCATCAATAAATTTTTTGGCCTTACGGTTTGCCTTCGCGGCGCCGGAGTCCGGTCAATCCGCCGGAACCGCGCGACGCCCGATCCACAAACAAGGAGACCTTGCCATGGCTGGAAAAATCGACACACGCCTGGCCGAACTGGGCATCGAACTGCCTGACGCACCGGCGCCGGTGGCCAACTATCAACCCTATGTCGCGTCCGGCAACCTGGTCTTCCTGTCGGGCCAGGTGACCATCTGGCAGGGGGAATTCAAATACCAGGGACGCGTCGGTGACGACCTGTCGGTCGAGGAGGGCTATCTGGCGGCGCGCATGTGCGGCCTCAACCTGATCGCCCAGGTCCGCGCCGCCTGCGGCGGCGACCTCGACCGGGTCACCCGCGTGGTCCGGCTCGGCGCTTTCGTCAACTGCGGCCCGGACTTCACCGATCACCCCGGGGTCGTCAACGGCGCTTCGGATCTGATGGCCGAGGTGTTCGGCGATGCCGGCAAGTGCACCCGCACCAACGTCGGCGCCAGTTCGCTGCCGCTCGGCTTCGCGGTCGAGATCGACGGCGTTTTCGAGATCGCCTGACCCCGCCCCGAACCACTTGAGCGAAAGGAAACGATCATGATGGCGCTCTGTGCCTATTACGAGGGAACGCCCGCCGATCCGGCGGCGTTCGATCGGCATGTCGAAGACGTGCACCTGCCCCTGGTGGCGCGCTATCCCCGCCTGCGCGCGCTGCGCTACATCAAGGGCATGCCGCGCGACGGCGTCGCGCCCAAGTACTACCTGTCGTTCGAGCTGTTCTTCGACAGCGCCGAGGATTTCCAGGTCGCCGCCGGCTCCGAGGAACGCGATCGCGCGGTGCGCGACGCCGCGGCGCTGAACGCCGGTTTCGACGGCGAGATCCACCACGTGATGTACGAGGTGTCCGAGATCCCGATCGGGTGACCCGGCCGCCGCGGCGGCACCCTTCCGGCCCATCGGAAAAGGCAGAGGCGGTTTCGGACCGCCTCTTTTTTTATTCGATGTAGATAAATAGAAGTTAAATACATATAATCACTGCTAATTAATTTAGCTTGCCGATCGGGATGCCGCCATGAGCCTTGCCCTGCGCCACGTCCGTGCCTTCGTCGAGGTCGCCCGGCAGGGCAGCTTCACCCGCGCGGCGGAAAAGCTGCTGCTGTCCCAACCGGCCCTGACCATCACCATCAACCAGCTCGAGGACCTGACCGGCGTCAGCCTGTTCAACCGCACCACCCGGCGGGTCAACCTGACCGCCGACGGCGAGAACTTCCTGCCCATCGCCGAGCGCCTGGTCGCCGATTTCGACCGCGCCGTCAGCGACCTCAAGGCGGCGGCGCAGCGCCAGGCCGGCCAGGTATCGATCGCGGTGCTGCCGTCGATCACCATCAACCTGTTCCCGGAGATCTTCGCGCGCATCCGCGGCAGCTACCCCGACCTGCGCATCCAGCTTCGCGACGACAATTCGAGGGGCGTGCAGCGGCAAGTGCGCAACAACGAATCGGACTTCGGAATCAGCAATGTATGGGAAATGGATCCGGAGCTGGAATACACCCCGCTGACCCACGATCCGGTCGGCATGGCGTGCCATCGGGATCACCCCCTGGGACGGGGGACGGGGCCGCTCTCGTGGAGCGAGCTCGACGGCGTTCCGATCGCCGGCATGTCGCCCGACACCGGCGTCCACGTGCTGATCAACAGCATCGACGGCCTGCCCGAAAACGTGCGCGCGCCGGAATACGAGGTCCTGACCATGGCCGCGCTGGGCGGCATCCTGGTCGCCAAACTGGCGGTGACCGCGCTGCCGTCCCTGGCCGTGCCCAGCTTCATGACGCCGGCGCTGCTCTTCCGCGAGCTGATCAACCCGCAGGTCGAGCGTGAATTGTGCCTGATCACGCGACGCAATTTCCCGCTCTCGCCGGCGGCCCAGCGGGTGCGCGACATGCTGGTCGCGGAGACCCCGCGCTTTGTCGACGCGAGCGTGAATAATTAATAATTTTTTCAAAATAAAACATTGTATTTTTATACTTGAATAAATAATAAATCCCTCCCTATCCTGGCCTCGTGGAATCGTTCGGGCGGTTTTGGACCCGACGATAACGAGAGGGCCCCGAGGCTTCCCACGGAAGCCATCGGACCAACCGCCCCGCGCCGACGGCTCGACCGTGCGGAGGTTTCCGGTTCGTGGGGCAGCGACACACATTCGCATCACCCGCTCCGGCAGGCCGGCCGCGCACCGCGACCCCTTTCCACGCCCAGCAACCGCGCAACTTAGGACAGGCGCAACGAGGAGCGTAGACATGCGATTTCTGAAAACCATTTTTCTCGCCGCGGCGACGACCGCGGCCATCGGATTCACCCCGGCGCAGGCGACCACCTGCGGCACCAGCGAACGCATCACCATCGCCGAGATGACTTGGCTGTCGGCCAGCTCGCTGGCCTACATCACGCAGCGCATCCTGGCCGACGGCTACGGCTGCAACGCCGAACTGGTGCCCGGCGACACGGTGCCGACGGCAACCAGCATGCTGACCAAGAGCAAGCCGCACATCGCGCCGGAGCTGTGGATCAGCACCGCCGAGTCGATCTGGCTGAAGATGCAGAAGAAGGGCAACGTCTACAAGGCCAGCGATATCTTCGCCGACGGCGGCAAGGAGGGCTGGTGGATTCCCGACTACGTGGCCAAGGCCAACCCGGGCCTGAAGACCGTCGCCGACCTGAAGACCCACGCCAAGGTGTTTGCCGAGGCCGGAAATCCGGACCAGGGCCGGCTGTACGGCTGCCCGCCGGGCTGGGGCTGCAAGATCATCACCAACAACCTGTTCCGAGCCCTCGACCTGGGCGAGGAATACGAGCTTTTCTCGCCCGGCTCGGGCGCCAACCTGAAGGCCTCGATCGCGCGCAAGGTGACCCAGCGCAAGCCCATCGTCGGCTACTACTGGGGCCCGACGGCGGTGATCGGCAAGTTCAAGCTGGTGCGCCTGGGCATGCCCGAATACGACGCCAAGCGGTTCAACTGCCTCACCGACAAGAACTGCGAAGCGCCGCAGGTCAGTGGCTGGAAGCCCGGCGAGGTCACGGTCGCGGTGGTCAGCAAGCTGCGCGATAAGGCGTCGAACGTCGCCGACTTCCTCGGCAAGCTGCAGGTGCCGAACGCGACCATCAACAAGGTGCTGGCCTGGGGCGACGACAACTCGGCGAGCCCCGAGGACGTCGCCGCCCACTTCCTCAAGACCGAGGAGGCGGTGTGGACCGCCTGGGTCCCGGCCGACGTGGCCAAACGCGTCAAGGCGTCGCTCAACTGACGTCGACCACAGCCCCTATGAAGACTGACCAGCTTGGCGGACTCCGACCATGGCAAAGAATTTCCCCGAACTGATCGATACCCGCGACCTGCGCATCGCCATCGACGACCATTTCAACTGGGTGGTCGAGCATTGGGGCAGCGATCTGGAAACCCTCTTTCTGCCGGTGCTGCAACTGCTCGGCGCGATCGAGAGCTTTCTCGTCTGGCTGCCCTGGTACCTGGTGCTGGCGGCGTTCACGTTCCTGGCCTATTCGGCCACGCGCAACCTCAAGATCACCGCCGGGGTCGCCGCGATGATGTTCCTGCTCGGCTTCTTCGGCCTGTGGGAACCGGCGATGAAGACGACCGCGCTGATGCTGACCTCGACCCTACTGGCGGTGGTCGTCGGCATTCCCACCGGGATCCTGATGTCGCGCTCGAAAGGGGTCGAAGCCGCCTTGCTGCCGGTGCTCGACATCATGCAGACGATGCCGATCTTCGTCTACCTGATCCCCTTCGTGATGCTGTTCGGCCCGGGCAAGATCCCGGCCCTGCTGGCGACGGTGGTGTTCGCCGTGCCGCCGGTGATCCGCCTGACCAATCTGGGCATCCGCCAGGTCGACGCCGAAGTGATCGAGGTCTACACCGCCTTCGGCGCCACCCGCCGGCAGCTCCTGTTCAGCGTGCAGATCCCGCTCGCCCTGCCGACCATCATGGCCGGCATCAACCAGACCACGATGATGGCGCTCTCCATGGTGGTGATCGCCTCGATGATCGGCGCCGGCGGCCTCGGCTACCAGGTCCTGCAGGGCATCCAGCGCCTCGAGGTCAGCCGCGGGCTGCTGGCCGGCGTCGCCATCGTCTTCCTGGCGGTGATCTTCGACCGCATCGCCCAGGCCTACGGGCGCAAGATGCAGCAGTATCTGCACATCGACAGCTGAAGGGGGAGAGATCAATGGGCAAGATCGTCGTCAACAACGTCTACAAGATCTTCGGCCCCGATCCGGCCAGCGTGCTGGCGCGCACCCAGGAAGGCGCCGGCAAGACCGAGATCCTCGAACAGACCGGCCACGTGGTCGGCATCCGCGACGTCAGCCTGCAGGTCGAGCGCGGCGAGACCTTCGTCATCATGGGGCTGTCGGGATCGGGCAAGTCGACGCTGATCCGCCACTTCAACCGGCTGATCGAGCCGACCGCCGGTCAGATCCTGATCGACGGCGAGGACATCCTGCGGCTCAACGCCAAGCAACTGCGCGAGCTGCGGCGCAGCAAGATCAGCATGGTGTTCCATCGCTTCGGCCTGTTGCCGCACAAGACGGTGCTGGACAACGTCGCCAGCGGCCTCGACATCCGCGGCGTCGGCAAGGACCGCGCCCGCGAGCAGGCGCGCGAACAGATCGACATCGTCGGCCTGGGCGGTTTCGAGGACCGCTACCCGCAGCAGCTGTCGGGCGGCATGCAGCAGCGGGTCGGCCTGGCCCGGGCGCTGGCCACCGACGCCGAGATCCTGCTCATGGACGAGGCCTTCAGCGCGCTCGATCCGTTGATCCGCAACGACATGCAGCAGCAGCTGATCGAACTGCAGCGGCGGCTGCACAAGACCATCGTCTTCATCACCCACGACCTGGACGAGGCCCTGCGCCTGGGCGATCACATCGCCATCCTCAAGGACGGCGAGCTGCGCCAGACCGGCACGCCCGACGAAATCCTGCTCGACCCGGCCGACGACTACGTCAGCCGCTTCGTCAAGGACGTCAACCGCGGCCGTGTCGTTAACGTCGGCAGCCTCGCCGCCGACGTGCCGGTGATGCGCGCCGACGAGGTCTCAACCGAGAGCATCAACCGCATCGTCGCCGAGTCCGCCCACGGCGTCGCCTACGTGGTCGACGACGGCGGCCGGCCGCTCGGTGCGATCACCGCCGGCATGCTCGCCGACAACCCCTCGGTCGCCGACGAGTCACCTGCGAACGTCGCCCAGCTGCATCCGGTCGCGTCGGTCTCGCGCGCGTCGGTGGTCGAGGAGATGCTGCCGCTGGTGGCCAGCAACGACGTGCCCGTCGCGGTGGTCGACGATACCGGCCGCTGCGTCGGCTCGGTGTCGCGCGAGGCCGCGATCGGCGCCCTGACCCGTCCCGACAGCGGGGCGTGAATCCGGCGACAACCGGGTGGACGAACAAAGCGCGGCGTGCTTGGATGGCGCCAGCCGTTGCGGTGTCAGGCGAACCGCGCGGCATTGAACAGCATTGACCGCACGGAGTTCCGCATGACGTCCATCCGCCTGTCCCTCGATGAAGTCCGCGACCTCGCCACCCGCTGCCTCGCCGCCAACGGCTGCGACGCCGCCAACGCCGACGCGGTCGCCGACACCGTCACCCGCGCCGAGGCCGACGGCTGCCATTCGCACGGCCTGTTCCGCCTGCCCGGCTACGTCGCCAGCCTGCGCAGCGGCAAGGTCAACGGCGCCGCCGCGCCGAAGATCGAGGCGATCGCACCGGCCGTGCTGCGCGTCGACGGCGACGGCGGCTACGCCCCGATCGCCCACCTGGCCAGCCGCGACGCCATTGTTGAAACGGCCAGGGCTCAGGGCATGGCGGCGGTGGCGCTGGTCAACACGCATCACTTCGCCGCCCTGTGGGCCGAGGTCGAGCCGCTGGCCGAGCGCGGCCTGCTCGCCTTCGCCTGCACCGCCTACAAGCCGGCGATGGCGCCGGTCGGCGCCAAGGAGCCGCTGTTCGGCACCAACCCGATCGTGTTTGGCTTCCCGCGTGGCGGCGGCGAACCGCCGATGGTATTCGACCAGGCCTCGGCGGCGATGGCACGGGGCGAGGTGATGATCGCGGCGCGCGACGGTCACGAGCTGCCCCCGGGGGTCGGGCTCGACGCCGACGGCCAGCCGACCACCGATCCGAACAAGGTTCTCGAGGGTGTGATGCTGCCGTTCGGCGGCTACAAGGGATCGGCCATCGCGATGATGGTCGAACTGCTCTGCGCCGGCCTGATCGGCGAACGGTTCAGCTTCGAGGCGGCCGAGGCCGACAACAACGATGGCGGCCCGCCGCGCGGCGGCGAGTTCATGCTGGCGATCGACCCGGACCGGTTCGGCGACGCCGGCTGGCGCGACCATGCCGAGGGTTTCTTCGCCCGCTACCTCGGGCTCGGCGGCACCCGCCTGCCCGGCGCCCGGCGGCACCGCAACCGCGCCGAACTGGCCGAGGCGGGCATCGAGGTGCCGCAGGACCTCCGCGACAAGATCGAGGATCTGTGCGGCGGCGGCTGAGGCCCGCCTAAGCGGTATTGGTCTCGCCGCCGTGCCGCGACTGCCCCTCCCAGAAGATGATGCGCCGGTGCAGGTAGCGCACGGTCAGGTTGCCGGCCAGGCCCATGATCGCCAGCGAGAACACGGTCGCCAGCATCAGCGCCATGTCCAGGTCCATCTGCGCCAGCTGCAGCACCGTGCCCAGGCCCATGCGGGCGGCGACGAACTCGGCGACGATGGCGCCGATCAGGCCGAGCACGACCGAGATCTGCAGCCCGGCGAAGATGGTGCCGCCGGCGCTGGGCAGCTTGACGTGCAGCAGGATGCGCAGGCGCGAGGCCGAGCACACCCGCATCACGTCGATCAGGTCCTGATCGGCCTGGCGGATGCCGACCATGGTGTTGACGAACACCGGGAAGAAGCAGATCAGCACCACCATCGCGACCTTGGATTCGACGCCGAAGCCGAACCAAACGATCAACAGCGGCGCCAGCGCGATCTTGGGCATCGACTGCAGCAGCACGACGTAGGGGTAGAGGAACTTCTCGAAGGTCTTGGATTCGGCGATCATGGTGCCGAGCAGGAAGCCGATGCCGCAGCCGAGCGCGTAGCCGATCGCGGTCGAGCACAGGGTGAACAGCAGGTGCGGCCAGATGAAGCCGTCGACGTAGGCCGAAATCAGCCGCTCCAGCACTGCCAACGGCTCGGGCAGGATGTAGTCGGGCACGTCGAAGGTGCGGATGTAGAAGATCCACACGCCGACGATCACGGCCAGCGTGATCAGCGGATAGACCACGGCTTCGATTTTCTGGCACATGCCCTCACCCCCCCTTCATGAAACTGGAAAAATGCTCGCGCAGGCCGTTGCAGATCTCGATGAACTCCTGCGTCGTCATGGTGTCGAGGCCGCGCGGCCGCGGCAGCGGAATGTCGATGGTCTGGATGATCCGCCCGGGCCGCTCCGACATCACCAGCACCCGGTCGGACAGGAACACCGCCTCGGGGATGCTGTGGGTGATGAACACCACGGATTTATCCGTGGCCATCCACAGCTTCTGCAGCTCCAGCGTCATCTGCTAATGGGATGGACCGGCTGCTTCCCCCAGCAGGTTAGTCTGCGAAGACTTTGACCTGCGCAGAGAGGAGCAGCACCCCATGGCCACAACATCACCCAAGGACATTCCCGCTCTTTCGTCGATCGGCGTCGACATCGGCAAAGACGTTTTCCACA
>Ga0056109_1000438_pt1 | contig 12171 bp, 13 predicted proteins | sample WorMetG1BERMUDA2_FD_80077 | JGI IMG/M metagenome (GOLD analysis project Ga0056109, IMG submission 80077) | Marine gutless worms symbiont microbial communities from Max Planck institute for Marine Microbiology, Germany - Inanidrilus... ...
AACAATCTTGCCAAACGTTGATGGGCCAACCTACGCTGTGGATCGGCTTCGGTCGGCCCATCAACTCAAACCGCGCCAAACTCTAACTTAGACCGTGGACCACTCAATGGGGGCAGGCCAATCCACGGCAGGCAGTCCTCCGATTGGCGGATGGCCAGGCGGGCCAGGTCCTCGTCCGTCTGGCCGCCGGTCACCAGCATCAGGTCGTCGAAGTATTCGTCCTCGCCGTAGCGGTCGGTCAGCACCGACAGCGGCCCGCGGTGCATGCAGCGGAAGTTGCGGGTGTGGCGGCTGTTGCCGCCGCGATAGGGTTTCGGCGCGCCCTCCAGGACGACCACCCGGGCGCCGGCCTCGGCGGCGGTGATCGCGGCACAGAGCGCGGCGTTGCCGCCGCCGACGACGGCGACGTCCCACTCCGTCTCGCGCAGGGTGGGCAGATCGATCATCGTGGCAACCCTATTCGATCATCGACGGACGGACGCGGAGCCTACTTGCCGGTGCCCATGGTCGACTGCAGGCGTTCGGCCGCCTCGCGCAGGGCCGGCAGCCGCAGCCGCGAACCCGGCACGCAGCTTTTGCCGTCGTTGGCGCTTTGGTTGATAGCGTGCGATTCGGGCCGCTCGCACAGCCGGCGCGCGGTCGGATTGGCGAAGTCGAGACGGTTGCTGATTTCGGCGAAGGGCATGGGCCAGGGGCGAATCGGCGACGGTCTCGATGATCCTGTAGGCTTGCAGGAATTTCTGACCTTTGTCGCGCATTCAAGCTCTGGTTTGACGGCCCGCCGGCTGGCCTCTCGGTTGGCTCTTAAAAAAGACGATTGGTGCCGACGATAGGGGAGACATATCACCAACACCTATCGTTGTCGAGGCGCAGGGACGGCCCGGGAAAGGCGTGATTCACGCTTCCAGGTCAACGCCCTGATCATGGGGCCCGCCGGCTATCGGGTGACCGATTTCATCCGCGCCGGCGGGATCATGGCCGTGCTGTTTCTGGCGGTCAGCCTGACGGTGCTGAATCTCGCCTACTGATCACCCGCACCGGCCGCGCATTGGGGCGGTGATCCGGCAGCCTGGGCGGCGCCGGATCGCCGGTGTCGGTGCCCTGGCCACCCTCGTCCGCGAGCAGTTCGGCGACCTCGTCGTGGCCATGGCGCCGCGCGTCGTCGAGCGGCGTGTTGCCCCAGCGATCCTTCGGATTGACCGGCACGCCGTGGGCGATGCAGTAGCGAACCACGTCGACATGGCCCTCGGCCGCGGCCAGATGCAGCGCCGTGCGCCGGTCGTAGTCGGCCAGCTCGAGCGGCACGCCCTGCGCCACCAGGCGGCGCACGGCGGCGAGATCGCCGAGGCTGGCGGCCCAGATCAGCTCGTCCGCCTTCGACAGGTCGTAGCCGTGTGCGGCGGTGCTGCGGGCCGGTCCGGGGGCGCTACCGCGCAGCGGAATGCCGCGGGTCGCGCCGGCCTTGCGCAGCAGCCGGATGACCTCTTCATGGCCGTGCAGATGCGCATCGTCGAGCGGCGTGCCGCCCCAGCGGTCGCGCGGGTTGAGCAGGCCGGGGTTGGTTGAGCGCGCGGCCTCGTCGATGAAGTAGCGCACCACCTGCAACTGGTTCTCGGCCGCCGCCAGATGCAGCGGCGTGCGCCGGTCGTAATCGGCGCAGTCCAGCTTGCTGCCGCGTCGCAACTGGTCCTGGACGGCGCCGAGGTCGCCCTTGCTGGCGGCCCAGATCATTTCGTTGACCTGACGCGCGCGCACCTGGATCGGGTTCAACCGCGGGTCCTTCTTGGTCGAACTGCCGGTCAGGTCGTCGAAGTTGTGGAAGTTGAACCGGCGCACCAGCTCGCGGCAGAAGTCGATGCCGCGCACGCTGTTGCCGAGTGCGTCCAACCGCGGCGACCAGACGCAGAAACCCATCACATTCGGCACCACCACCATGATCGCGCCGGACACGCCGCTCTTCGCCGGCAGGCCGATGGTGAAGGCGAACTCGCCGGAAAAGCCGTACATGCCGCAGCCCGACATCTGCGACAACACGTGGCGAACCGTCTCGGTTTGCAGCACGCGGTCGCCGGTGACCGGACAGATACCGCCGTTGGCCAGGGTCGCGGCGACCACCGACATCATGTCGGCGTTGAGCTCGATGGCGCAGGTCTGCATGTAGAACTCGAGGATATCCTCGAGCTCGGTGCCGTTGGGGAAGGCGCCGTTCTCGCGCATGTAGTAGGCCAGCGCGTAGTTGCGGTCGGCGGTCTCGCGCTCGGACAGGAAGGTCGACGTCGAGAAGCGCGGCGCGACGTTGCCGCACAAGGCCTGCCAGCGGCCCAGCACGTAGTCGAAACGCCGGCCGGACCAGCCGCGCATGTCAGGTCCGCTGACCCGGCCCTGGTCGACCAGAGCCCTCTTTTCCGACAGTTTGATCAGCGACGAACTCATGATCGCGCCGGCGTTGATCATCGGATTGTGCGGCTGCTGGTTTTTGTTCAACGTCAACTCGTTGAAGCCGACGTCGCTGGGTTCGTGGCCGATGAAGCGGTGCACGAAGTCGGGGCCGTGCTCCTCGAGGGCGAGGGCGTAGCTGACCGGCTTCGAGGTCGACTGCACGGTGAAGAAGTGCTGTGCGTCGCCGATCGAATGGCGTTGGCCGTCAATGGTGCAGAGCGCGACCGCGAAGCAGTCGGCGGCGTCGCCGCTGACGTCCAGCTGCGGGATGTAGTCGGCCGGCTTGCCGTCGCGGTTCTGCCGCACGCGCCGGTGAATTTCGTCGATCTCGCGCGAGAATCCCCGGAAATCCGGGATCACCATGCGGCCCTGCAAGGCGCGTTCGATCAGCAGGATGTTGTGGCGGATGGCGTGGCAGAACCTGGCGCGGTCCATCTTCTGCCGTTCCGCCTCGGCCGCCGGATCCGGCGCGATCGCGGCACGGATCGCGGCGACGCTTTCGTTCAGGCGCAGGTCGTCGCGGTGCAAGCCAATCTGCGCCAGCGTGCGTTCGAGGTCGCTGGCCAATACCGCCTGGTCGTTGTCGTCGTCGAGCGCCCGGAACAGCCGATCCTCGCGCGGATCGATTTCCAGATCCGGTTGTGCCGGCGCGGCGGGAGCCATGACGTCTTGGGGGCCGGCCTTCGAAAGCGGTGCCGGTTTGTCGCCTTTGCGGGTCTTGTTCAGGTAGATGTTCATTGTTCCGTCCTCGCACATCCGGTTGCGCCGTACCGGGATCGGTCCGGCATGACAAATCTACGGGGACAAGGTTTCTGTCCGGCCTCGCCGGCGCAGGGGTATGGTTTCAATTGCATCCGCGGCTGTCTCCCGGCCCCGCTCCGACCCTGGCGATACAATTGAAACCCTTTGGTCCGCGCGGCGAGGTCATACGGAAACCTGGCGGCGTCATGCTCTGGCTCGAAGACGATTTCGAGGAAGAGGAGACCGGATCATGCGCAGGACATTCGATCCGCACGAGGTTCAGGACGGCAGCACCGATGCCCGCGAGCCGGCGGCTGACACGGTCGCCGAGGCCCGGCGGGCCTATCACGATGCCATCGCCGAGTTCGGCGTCGACAGCGGCGAGGCCCTCGCGGCGATGCTGCACCAGGCCTGGGTGGCGCGCCGGCGTGGCGGGTGAAACGAACTACTTTCCGTCGGGAGAGAAAACGTAGCCGGCGCCGCGCACGGTTTTGATGACCTGCGGCTTGGTGGCGTCCTGTTCGATCTTGCGCCGGATGCGGGCGATGCGGATGTCGATGCTGCGGTCGAACGGCTCCCAGCTTCGGCTGTGCGCCATTTCCAGCAATTGGTCGCGGTTGAGCACCCGGTTCGGATGCTCGGCGAAGGCTTTAAGCAGGTCGAACTCCATGGCGGTCAGGCGGATCTCGGCGCCGTCGGCATCGAACAGCTTGTGCGCGTCGAGATCGAGCAGGCATTGCCCGAATGAAATCCTCGTCGTCGGCGCCGTCTCGATGCCGGCGACCGCCGGCGCCGCGGCGCGTCGCAGGATGGCCTTGACCCGGGCCAGCAGCTCGCGCAGGTCAAACGGCTTGGCCATGTAGTCGTCGGCGCCCATTTCCAGGCCGACGATGCGGTCCACCGTCTCGCCCGACGCCGTCAGCATCAGGATCCCGGTCGAGGTGTGCTCGCGCAGGAAGCGGGCCAGCGACAGGCCGTCCTCGCCCGGCATGGTGATGTCGAGGATGGCGAGTTGGACGTCTTCCTCGGCGACGATGCGGCGCAGATCCTCGCCGCCCGTGGCCTGGGTTACCCGGTAGCCCTGCATTTGCAGGTATTCCTCGATGGTCGCGCGGATCTCCGGTTCGTCGTCGACGACCACGATATGGGCGCCGTTGCTGGCCGCCATCAGCCTACCTCCCCACGCTTTCGCTCTTGCCGTCACCGGCGACACGCCGCACCAGGTCGCGGACGTCGCGCGGGGTGATCGGTTTTTCGATGTGCGGCCGCTCCGCCGTGGCCAGGAACTGCTTGATGTCGCCGCTCAGCGTATCGCCGGTGATGAAGGCGACGCGCTGCAGCAGGTCGGGATGTTTCCAGCGCAGCATGCGGAACAACGCCGGTCCGTCCATCTTCGGCATGCGCAGATCGCTGAGCACGACATCGAAGCTGCCGCTCTCCAGGCATTCCAGCGCCTCCTCGCCGTTGCCGGCGATGACCGGCCGGTGGCCGTCGCCGCGCAGGATGTCGCGCAGCAATTCGGCGACATCGGGCTCGTCGTCGATGATCAGCACGCTCAGGTCGGACGGCCCGGCCGGTTCCGTTGCGTCTTTCGTTTTGCCGTCGCCGGTGCCGTTCATCGCCGGCAGCCGCAGCACGAAGGTGGCGCCGCCGCCGGGTGTTGTCTCGATCTTGACCTTGCCGCCGTGGCTGTCGAGGATCCGGTGGCAGATGGCCAGCCCCATGCCGGTGCCGCTACCGACCTCCTTGGTGGTGAAAAACGGCTCGAAGATCCGCCGCCGGATGTCGTCGGAAACGCCCGTCCCGTTGTCCTTGATCTTGACGATCACCTCGTCCGACTTCTTGCGGTAGCGCGACGAGATCCACAGCTTGCGTCCGGCCGGCACCTGGCGCAGCGCATGCTCGGCGTTGACGATCAGGTTGGTGATCACCTGGGTCATCTGATCGGGGTCGACCCGGACCGCCGGCAACGTGCGACCGAGCCGGATCGACACGTCGACCTCGGCGGTGCGCAGGGCGTAGCCGGTGACCTCGATCGAGGCCTCGATCAGTTCGTTGAGGTCGGTCGGCCGGCTTTCCGTCGGCTGCTGGCGGGCCATCGCCAGGAACGCCTTGACCACGCGGGCGCAGCGGTCGGCCGCCGTGGCGATGCGTTCCGCCCGGGTCGCGATGTCGGGATCGGCGGCGGTTTCCTGCAGCAGCATCGCCTGGCCGACCACCACCGACAATGGGTTGTTCAGCTCGTGCGCGACGCTGGCCAGGAGTTCGCCCAGGGCGGCCATCTTCTCGGACTGGTGCAGGGCGTCGCGCTGGCGGGCCATTTCCTCCTCCATGGCCAGGCGCTCGGTCAGGTCGTAGGCGCTGGAGATGATCACCTCCTCGCCCTTGTAGGTGATCAGACGCGACGACAGGGCGGCACGGAAGGTGGTGCCGTCGGCACGGAGTCGCCAGACCTCCATGGCGTCAATCGCGCGGACCTTGCGCAGGTGCTTCAGGTAGGCCTCGCGCTCTTCCGGGCTGACCCAACGCTCGATGGTGCTGCCGTAGCCTTGCGACGCGTCGTAGCGGAAGATGGTCTGCGCCACCGGGCTTTCGTAGATGATCTGGCCGTCATCGACCCGCACCATGGTCAGCGGCACCGGCGACGATTCCAGGATCGTGCGCACGGACTCCTCGCTTTCGCGGATCGCCCGTTCCATCTCCTTGCGCGCGGTGATGTCGGTCAGGGTGACGACCATGCCGCCCTGCCGCGTCGGCTGGTTCGAATAGGAGACCCAGCGGCCGTCCGCCTGCTCGAATTCGTAGCCTTCGCCGTAGGTGGCGAAGCGGCTGGCTTTGTATTTCTCCAGCCAGTCGTCGACGCTCGCCCGGTCGCCGCCCATGTACTTGCCGCGCTCGGCGCCGGTGCGGACCAGGCGCTCGAACTCGAGGCCCGGTTCCAGGATGTCGGCGCAGATCTGGTTGAAGTCCTTGTAGCGGCTGTTGTAGGTGACGAGGCGGTCGTCGGCGTCGAACAGGGCGAAACCCTCGGACAGCGACTCGATGGCGTCCTCGAGCGTCTCGTGCGCCCGTTGCAGCGCCTGTTCGCGCTCGTGCTGCTCGCTCAAGTCGATCATGCTGACGATATGCAATTCCTGGCCCCGCCATTCGATCAGCTTCGAATTGGTCGAGATCCAGTAGGTCGAGCCGTCCTCGCGCTTGTACTGGGTCGGGTAGTTCTGCAGGTATCCCTGCCGACGCAAGGTGGCGACCATGCGCTGGCGCGCCTTCGGGTCGGCGTAGTGATCGCCGGCGTAGTAGTCGCCGTCCGAATCCCAGGCGCGGCCGGTCAGCTCCGCCGCCGCCGGGCTGTTGTACAGGATCTTGCCGCTGTCGACCTCGACCAGGGCCACCGGCAGAGGATGATGCTCGACCAGCATGCGGAACAGTTCTTCGCTGCGGCTCAGGTTTTCCCGCGCCTGGCGCAGCTTCTCCTCGCGTTCGACCTGCTCGGTCTGGTCGACCATCGCCGTCAGCAGCCCTTCGCGCCCGTTGTGCACGACGATCTGGCTGCTGGCCGAGGCCCAGAAGGTGCTGCCGTCGCCGCGCTTGTATTCGATCGGCACGTTGTAGGCTTCGCCCTGCTGGCGGATGCGGCGAATCAGCCGGTTGCGGTCTTCGGGATCGACGTAGTTGTTGTGCACGTCGTACTTCTCGCCCGCCACCCGCTCGCCGCCCATCGACCTGATCGCCGCCGGGCTCTCGTACCACGTCTCGCCGGTTTCCAGGTCGGCCAGGATCATCGGCAGCGGGTGGCGCTCGATCAGCAGGCGGAACAGCTGCTCGCTCTTGCGCATCTCGTTCTGGGCCCGGGACAGATCGGTCTCGCGGCGCTTGCGATCGCTGAGGTCGATCAGACCGGTGATGCCGGCGGCACGCCCCTGGTAGTCGATCATCCGGCTGTTGATCGAGACCCAGAACTCGCTACCGTCGGCGCGTTTGAACAGGGTCTCGAAGTCGGCGACCTGTCCGTCGCGCTTGATCATTTCCAGGATCGTCTTGCGGGCGTCATCATCGACGTAATGCTCGATGGTACAGCGCGGTTTGCCGCCTGTGCTGCCGAACCCGAGCATCGTCGACATCGCCGGGCTGGCGTACAGCACCTCGCAGGTCTCCAGGTCGGTCAACCATACTGGCAGCGGGTTGGCCTCGACCAGCAGGCGGAAGTAGCCCTCGCTCTCGTGCAGTTTTTCCTTCGCCTCGACCTCGGCGGTGATGTCGATCATGCAGCCGACGTACTCGCGGCCCGCCGCCGGGCCCGTCTCGGCGATGCGCAATTCGTCGCGGTACCAGCGGAATTCCCCGTTGGTGCCGCGGAAACGGTATTCGTGGATAAGCCTGCCCTCGGCGATCAGGCGGGGGATCATCTCCTTGAACGGCGTGAAGTCGTCGGGATGGACGAACTGCCGCACATAGGTGGGGTCGGCGATGAAGTTATCGGCCTTGTGCCCGGTGATCTTTTCGAAGTTGGAACTGATGAACTTCAGTGGATAGCCGCGTTCAAGGCTGACGATGTAGAAGATCGCCGGCGACTGCGAAACCGCGTAATCGATGTGCTGATGCTCTTCGATCCGCACTCCCGATGCTGGTAACCCTGTCATGTCCGAATGCCGTGTCCGGTTCGGTTGAAATTGAGAACAACGCGCAACAGTGCCACTGATGGTATCACATCAGCGGCACCGTTACGCGTTGCCTACCTGTCGGGACTTGTGGTGGGGCCTTAGTCGACCTTTTCGTTTCCTCACCGGAAGTACAGGCCCCGGGCACCGTCACTGGTCAATTCGCCAGCCACGTTGGCGATCTGCGAGCGGTGGATGCCGATGTCGGCGAGGGTGTGGTCGCTGAGCTCGGAGAGCTCGTGAACCGTCTTGCGGTACATGTGGTAGCGCTTCATGGCGGCGAAGACGCTGCCGACGGTTTCGACAAATCCGGAACCGGCCGCGCGGGCGGCCATGCCCAAAGCGGTGGTGCCGGAGGCGGTATGGGATGCTGAATAGTTGCTCATTTCAGTTGCTCCTTCTCTGCGGTTGGGGGTGGGGTGGCCAAGGATCAGTTCTGGCCGATGAACTCGCTCATTTCCTGGGTCAGGCGGGCGAACATGCCGACGTGCAGCACGCGATACGACCAGCCGTTCTTGACCTGCAGGACCTTCTGCCACAGGCGCTCGGTAACCTCGTCGACCCGGACGCCCTCGGCGTGCAGCCAGGAAACCTCCAGGCCGCTGCCGGGCTTGACCTCGATGACCGCGAAGCCGACCAGGTCGTCGCCCTCGCGGGCCAGCAGCAGGCATCCGGTCTCGGGACCGCTGCCGCCGTAGTTGAGCCGCGACAGCATGGTGCCGATGCGGCTCGGCGCTTCCGGCGCGCAGGTCTCGGTGGCGACATGGCGCATGTACTCGGTCGCCTTCATGAAGTCGCCCAGGGCGACGGCGGTGGAGACCTTGATGTCGCCCGTCGCCGACGTGCCGGCGGTCTGCGGCTTGGCCGGCATCGCGCCCGGGGTGCCGCGGTTGGTCTGCGGGGCTGCTGCGGTCTGGAGGGTGGTCATCACGAAATTCCTTCGTTCTTTGGTTAAATCGCCGTCTCGTCACCGGCACGGGCGTTCGGCGCCGGTGGGCCATGTCGTCGTTGAGGGCGATTTAACCGCGCGAAGGCATCAATCCGACATCGCCGCGGCGGGAATTGGGTTTCAATTGTATCTGCCGGCGCCGGATCGGCGGGGCTCCCGGAAGACGCACTAAAAAGACCGCCCGGAGGGCGGTGCATGCGGTCGAAACTGTCGAAGAATTGGCGTCCCCTAGGGGATTCGAACCCCTGTTGCCGGCGTGAGAGGCCGGTGTCCTAGGCCTCTAGACGAAGGGGACCCGGAGCAGGCCCTACGTTTAGCGATTGCGGCGGCGAAATGCAAGGGACTCGGTGATCAGGTGGCGCCGGCGTGGCGCCGCGCGGCGGCGATCAGGGCGTCGACGTCTTCGGCGCGGGTGTCGAAGGCGGTGACCAGGCGGGACAGCGGCGCGCCGTCGCTGGCGCGTGGCGCGGCGTCCCAGGGCAGGAACTGGAAACCGTCGGCCAGCAGGCCTTCGCGCACCGCCGCTGGCAGGTACACGAACAGCTCGTTGGCCTCGACCGGATGGCTGAACTCGACCCCCGGCACCGCCGCCAGGCCCTCGGCCAGGCGCGTCGCCATGGTGTTGGCTTGCGCGGCGAGGCGCAGCCACAGGCCGTCCTTCAGGTAGGCCGCCATCTGGGCGCCGAGGAAGCGGCCCTTGGAGAACAGGTGGCCGCCACGCTTGCGCCGGAACGGCAGTTCGGCGGCCAGCGCGCGATCGAAAACCACGACCGCCTCCGCCGCGATGGCGCCGTTCTTGCTGGCGCCGAGGCACAGCAGGTCGACGCCGGTCCGCCAACTGGCTTCCGCCGGTGTGCAGCCGAGCCGGGTGATGGCGTTGGCGAAGCGGGCGCCGTCGAGGTGGACCTTCAAACCGTGGCCGTGCGCCGCTTCGGCCAGCGCCGCGGTTTCCTCGAGGCTGTAGACCACGCCGGTCTCGGCCGCCTGGGTCAGGCTGACCGCCGCCGGCTGCACGCTGTGCACGCCGCCGTCGGGGCGGTTCATGAACGCCTCGACATCGGCGGCGGTGATCTTGCCGCCGCGGTCGGGCAGGCCGATCAGCTTGGCGCCGCCGGTGTAGAACTCCGGCGCGCCGCACTCGTCGACCATGATGTGCGCCTCGGGATGGCACAGCACGGCGCCGAACGGCGGCACCACCGCCGACAGGGCGATGGCGTTGGCGGCGGTGCCGGTGGCGACCAGCAGCACCTCGCAATCGGTTTCGAACGCCTCACGCACGGCCTCGATCGCGCGCTCGGTCCAGGCGTCGGCGCCGTAGGGCATGGCCTGTCTGGCGTTGGCCCCGGTGATCGCGGCGAGGATCTCGGGCGCCGCGCCGGTGGTGTTGTCGCTGCAGAAATTCATGATTTCGGATCACGCAAGGGGTAGGGCACCCATTCCGGGGTACGCAGCGGCACGGCGCGGAACTGGCGCGCCTGCGCGTCGAGCACGTGCGCCGTCGTCTGCACCGCCTGGCCCGCGACCACCGAAGTGATCAGCCAGGCCAGCTCGGGTTCGTAGGCCATCGACAGGTCGCGCGTCGAGGGCTGCGCCGGATGATCGGGGTGGGAATGGTAGTGGCCGACGATCTCCTCGCCCGCGGCCTCGGCCGCGCGCATGGCGTCGAAACGGACCTGCGGGTCGACCTCGAAGGAATCGTTCTCGTCCGCCGGCGCCAGGTTGTCGCTGGCGACCACTCGGGTGACGACGATCTCGGCGGCGCGGCGTCGCCCGATCAGCAGGCCGCAGGCCTCTCGCGGATAGGCCGCCTCGGCGGCGTCGCAGATCTGTTTCAGCATCTGGGCCGGAACGGTGATCACGGCTGCGCGCGGTTGAGGTGGATGTTGCCGAGTACGGATCCGTTGGCCAGGTCGATGACCACGACGCGGCCGCCGTCCGGTCCGTCGACATGCAGGAACAGGCGCCGCCCGTCCGAGGTCATCTGCTTGACCTCGCCGTCGCGCGGCAGCCGCAGGTTGATGTCGCCGAACGACTTGGCCGCCAGCGGCGGCAGCGGCGGCGGCGGGATGGCGGACGGTGGCGACGCGGGCGAGGTGGGCGACGGGGAGGTGGCTGGGCTCGACGCGGCAAACAGCTTAAAGTCCGGGTTCTGGGACTTGTAATAGAGAGCGTAGGCGAGGGCGGTCATCGCGATGACGATCAGGATGCCGAGAAAAATGACGAGGCCTTTGAGCGCGTTCATGGCAGTTGCTTCACGTATTGGCGGGCGAACCCGGGTGCCGCGGTCAATCCGCTAGGACGACGGCGATGGGAAAGGACATCACTTACACCGTTCTCGTCACCGAGGACAAGGCCGGCATCAGGCTCGACCGCTTTCTCGCGACCGCGGTCGAACCCCTGTCGCGCGCGCGCATCCAGGCGTTGCTGGCCGAGGGACGGGTCTTGGCCGACGGTGGCGCCGTGCGCGACCCCGCTGTCAAGGTCCGCGCCGGGCAGACCTATGTGGTCAGTGAGCCGCCACCCGAACCGGCGGTGCCGAAGCCGCAGGCGATCCCGCTCGACGTGGTCTACGAGGACGACGAGGTGATCGTCATCGACAAGCCCGCCGGCCTGGTGGTGCACCCGGCTGCCGGCAATCCCGACAACACCCTGGTCAACGCGCTGCTGGCCCATTGCGGCGACAGCCTGTCGGGCATCGGCGGCGTCGCCCGCCCGGGCATCGTGCACCGGCTGGACAAGGACACCAGCGGGCTGATGGTCGCGGCCAAGACCGACCGGGCGCACGCCAGCCTGAGCGAACAGTTCGCCGCGCACAGCCTGGAGCGTGCCTACCGGGCACTGGTCCGTGGCGTGCCGGTGCCATCGCGCGGCCGGATCGAGGGCGCGATCGGGCGCAGTCCGGCGAACCGCAAGAAGATGGCGGTGGTCTCGCGGGGCGGCAAGCAAGCGGTGACCGACTACCGGGTCGAGCGGCGCTTCGGCGACGTTGTCAGCCTGGTCGAATGCCGCCTGCGCACCGGTCGCACGCACCAGATCAGGGTGCACATGGCCCACCTCGGCCATCCGCTGGTCGGCGATCCGCTGTACGGCCGCGGCCGCGCCTTCAAGGGGGGCATCTTGCCGGCCGCCGCCGGGGCCGCCCTGCGTGCCTTTCCGCGTCAGGCGCTCCACGCCTATTTGATCGGGTTTATGCATCCGACACGACAGGATCAGGTTCGGTTTGAAAGTGATTTTCCAAATGATTTAAAGGAGTTGATAGGTACATTTGACCTGAACCCCGAAAACTGGACCGCCTGAAGCGCGAGTTTTCTCGTAATGTAGAGGCTGGCAGGACGAGGAAGAACGATGCGGAAATCTAGGTTTTCGGAACAGCAGATCGCGTTC